>Ga0209539_1000502_pt1 | contig 22322 bp, 21 predicted proteins | sample BarGraNGADG00312_2_FD_184499 | JGI IMG/M metagenome (GOLD analysis project Ga0209539, IMG submission 184499) | Arctic peat soil microbial communities from Barrow, Alaska - Barrow Graham LP Ref core NGADG0011-312 (SPAdes) (version 2) | ecosystem: Environmental > Terrestrial > Soil > Wetlands >...
CCAGCGCCCGGATGTAGGTCCCCGACGAGCACTCCACGGTGACGTCCACGTCGAGGACCGCGACGCCGTCGGCGGTGGCAGAGCGAACCGCGTGCACCTCGAAGCGCCGGACGGTCACCGGCCGGGCGGCGAGCTCGACGCTCTCCCCCGCTCGGACCATCGCGTACGCCCGCCTGCCGTTCACCTTGATCGCGCTGACCGAGCTCGGCACCTGTTGGATCGGCCCGGTCAGGGTCGCGACGCCCGAGTCGATCGCGGCGCGCGTCACGGCGCTCGCGTCGGCGACCGTCAAGATCTCGCCCTCGGCGTCGTCGGTGGTGGTGGCGATCCCGAGCCGAATGGTCGCGGTGTACTCCTTGTCGGCGCCGACGACGTACGTCAGCAGCCGGGTGGCGCGGCCGATGCCGAGCACCAGCACCCCGGTCGCCATCGGGTCGAGCGTCCCGGCATGCCCGACCTTCTTGGTCCGAGCGAGCCGGCGCATCCGCGCGACCACGTCATGGCTGGTCCAGCCGGCCGGCTTGTCGACGACGACCAGACCGTCAGGCGCCGTTGCCGTTGCCCTCACGCACCTCGTCGAGATCGTCGCCGTCGAGCTCGTCGTCATCCGGCTCGTCGTGCTTGTACGGGTCCGCATCGCCCGCATACTCCGCGACCGCGGCAAGAGCATGCACCGCGGCGTCCCGCTCGGCGGCTTCGCGCAGCAGTCCCTCCAGGTGCGCCGCCGTGTCCGGCACCGCGTCCAGGATGAACTCGAGCGTCGGGGTCAGTCGGATCCCGATCTGCTTCCCGACCTCGGACCGGATCACGCCCTTGGCGCTCTCGAGCGCCGCGGCCGTGCCCGCGCGCGCCTCGTCGTCGCCGAGGACGGTGTAGAACACGGTCGCGTGCTGAAGGTCGCCGGTGACCCGGGTGTCCGTCACCGTGATGAAGCCGAGCCGCGGATCCTTGATCCTGGTGTCCAGCATCTCCGCGACGATCTGCTTGATCCGGTCCGCCATCTTGCGAGCCCGTGGATGATCCACCATGTCCCTCAGCCCTCTTCCTCTGCCCTGTGTTGCTCGCTGCTGCGAAGCGAGTCGAGGTGGGGGCCCGCGCGCAGGCCGTGGTGGGCCTGGCGGGCGGTCTCCGGAGGAGGCCGCCGGGTAGGCCCAGCGCGGGGCCCCACCTCAACTCTGACGCGCTACGCCCGCGGCTTCTCCCGCATCTCGAACGTCTCGATCACGTCGTCGATCTCGAGGTCCTTGAAGGTCCCGAGCCCGATACCGCACTCGTAGCCCTCGCGAACCTCGGTGACGTCGTCCTTGAACCGACGCAGCGACTCGACCGTGAGGCTGTCGCGAACGACCGTCCCGGACCGCAGCACCCGCGCCTTCGTGTTCCGCCGGATCTCCCCGGAACGAACCAACGAGCCCGCGATGGTGCCGAACTTGCTCGAGCTGAAGACCTCGCGGACCTCTGCTGTGCCGAGCTGCACCTCCTCGTACTCGGGCTTGAGCATGCCCTTGAGGGCCGCCTCGACGTCGTCGATCGCCTGGTAGATGACCGAGTAGAAGCGCATGTCGACGCCCTCGCGATCGGCCAGCTCGGCGACCCGCTCGGCGGGGCGCACATTGAAGCCGATGATGATGGCGTTGTCGACCGTTGCCAGGTTGACGTCGTTCTGGGTGATCGCACCGACACCGCGGTGGATGATCCGCAGCTCGACCTCGGCGCCGACGTCGATCTTGAGCAGCGCATCCTCGAGTGCCTCGACTGCACCGGAGACGTCGCCCTTGAGGACCATGTTGAGGGTCTCGACCTTGCCCTGCTCGAGAGCCTGGGTGAAGTCCTCGAGACTGATCCGCTTCCGGCGCTTGGCCAGCTGGGCAGCACGCTCGGCGGCCTCGCGCTTCTCGGCGATCTGCCGGGCCGTCCGGTCATCCGGAGCGACCAGGAACGAGTCACCAGCACGCGGTACCGAGGTCAGACCGAGCACCTGGACCGGACGGGCCGGGCCAGCCTCGGGGACCGTCTCGCCGTGCTCGTCGAACATCGCGCGGACCCGGCCATAGGCCGTTCCGGCGACGATCGCATCGCCGACGTGCAGGGTTCCGGACTGCACCAGGACGGTCGCGACCGGTCCGCGACCCTTGTCCAGGTTCGCTTCGATGGCCACGCCACGAGCATCCTTCTTGTCGATCGCGCGAAGGTCGAGCGCGGCGTCGGCGGTCAGCAGGACCGCCTCGAGCAGGATGTCGATGCCGATCTTCTGCTTCGCCGAGACATCGACGAACATCGTGTCGCCGCCGTACTCCTCGGCCACCAAGTTGTATTCGGTGAGCTGCTGGCGGACCTTGGCGGGATTGGCCCCTTCCTTGTCGATCTTGTTCACCGCAACGACGATCGGCACGCCGGCCGCCTGAGCGTGGTTGAGCGCCTCGATCGTCTGTGGCATGACGCCGTCGTCCGCCGCGACAACCAGGACCGCGATGTCGGTGACCTGGGCACCACGGGCACGCATGGCGGTGAACGCCTCGTGGCCCGGTGTGTCGATGAAAGTCACCGCGCGGGAGATGCCCTCGTGCTCGGTGTGCACCTGGTACGCGCCGATGTGCTGGGTGATGCCGCCCGCCTCGCCACCGACGACGTCGGTCGAACGGATCGCATCCAGCAGCTTCGTCTTGCCATGGTCGACGTGACCCATCACGGTGACGACGGGCGGACGGGCCACCAGGTCGTCCTCGCTCTCCGCGGCCACCTCGGCCTCGAGGTCGATGTCGAACAAACCGAGCAGCTCGCGCTCCTCGTCCTCCGGGGAGACGATCTCGACGATGTAGCCCAGCTCGACACCGAGACTCCCGAACGTCTCCTCGTCGAGCGACTGAGTTGCGGTGGCCATCTCACCGAGATGGAACAGCACCGTCACGAGGCTCGCCGGGTTCGCATCGATCTTGTCGGCGAAGTCAGACAGCGATGCGCCGCGGCGCAACCGGACGACCGTCTTGCCATCGCCGCGCGGAACCTGCACACCGCCGAGCGACGGAGCCTGCATCTGCTCGAACTCCTGGCGCTTCGCACGCTTGGACTTGCGCCCACGCACGGGACGACCACCTGCGCGGCCGAACGCACCCTGAGTGCTGCCACGACCGGCGCCACCACGACCTGCGCCGCCGGGACGGCCGCCGAAGCCACCGCCAGGAGCGCCGGCGCCAGGAGCACCACCGCCAGGACCACCGGCGCCACCGGGACCACCACTTGCGCCACCCGGGCGCCCAGTGAAGCCGCCGCGGGTGCCCGCGGGTGCACCTGCGCCGCCGCGGCTGCCACCAGGCCCGCCACTCGGACCGCCCGGGCCGCTGCGCGCCGGGCGCCCAGGAGCCGTCCGGTCCGGCATCATGCCGGGGTTAGGACGCGGGCCACCCGGGCGGGGGCCGGCGGGACGGTCGGTGCCGGTGGTCGCACTTGCTCCGACAGCGGCGGGGGCCGAATTGCCACCCGGGCTGCCGGGTCGGGGCATGCCCTGGCTGGGCGCGAACGGGTTGTTGCCGGGGCGCGGGCCACCAGGACGACCGCCGCCGGGCCGGGGCATGCCCTGGCTGGGCGCGAACGGGTTGTTGCCGGGGCGCGGGCCACCGGGGCGTGCGCCCGAGGCCGGGTGCGCATCTCCGGCGGTCACCGAATCGGCGGACTCGGCGCCCGGTGCGGTACCGAACGGGGACGGTGCGGTGGGGGCCGACGGCGCAGCCGTCGAGGGTGCCTCCACGGCAGGCGCGGGAGCCGGGGCCGGCGCGGCCCCGGTCGGTGCCTGGGCGGCCACCGGCTTGGTCACGGCGGGCGCGGCCGCAGCCGGCGCGGGTACAGAACCAGCCGGGTAGACGGCGCGCAACTTGCGGACGACCGGCGGTTCGATGGTCGAGGATGCCGAACGGACGAATTCTCCGAGTTCGTTGAGCTTGGCCATGATGGCCTTGCTCTCAACCCCGAACTCCTTCGCGAGTTCGTAGACGCGGACCTTTGCCACAACTCTCCTGTCTCGGTCCGCCCGGGACAGGGTGGACCGTCGTTACTGCTGGGTACTCATCGCTGCGTACTCATCGGGTAGCCATCGGTTTCCAACCCGCTCCCATTAGTCGACGATCAAAGGACGATCAGCTGTCGGCGCCATCCGGTGCGCCCGGGACGTTCCCGCGCTCCTCGAGGTACTTCCGCACGGGAGCCAGGTCGAGGCTCCCTGGGTGCCGGAGGGCACGAGGGAACGCCTGACGGCGCTCGGCGAGATCGAGACAACGCGGATCGAGGTGCAGCCACGCACCTCGTCCGGGGCCGCGGCGATCCTGATCGACGACCAGCGAGGAGCCGGTGTCAGCCAGGTACACACGCAGCAGGACAGACCTGAGATCACGCTTCCGGCACCCGAGGCACGTACGAACCGGACCCGCGAGGGTGCGCTGCGCGTCGTGCAGTGGGAGCCGGGGACGTGACCCAGCCGCAGAAAGCCTACCGCCCCGCGTCACCCCTCGTGACCCGCGGGAGTCTCGGAGGCGCCATCGTCGGAGCGGATGTCGATCCGCCAGCCGGTCAGCTTCGCGGCCAGCCGGGCATTCTGGCCCTCCTTGCCGATCGCGAGCGAGAGCTGGAAGTCCGGCACGATCACCTGCGCCGAACGGTTGTCCGCGTCGACGATCGTGACCGAGTTGACCCGAGCCGGCGAGAGCGCGTGACCGACGTACTCGGCGGGGTCGTCGCTGTAGTCGACGATGTCGATCTTCTCGCCGTGCAGCTCGGCCATCACGGCCCGCACCCGGGCACCCATCGGCCCGATGCACGCGCCCTTCGCATTGAGGCCCGCGACCGTCGACCGCACCGCGATCTTGGACCGATGGCCCGCCTCACGGGCGATGGCCATGAGCTCCACCGTGCCGTCCGCGACCTCGGGCACCTCGAGAGCGAAGAGCTTGCGGACGAAGTTGGGGTGCGTCCGGGACACCGTGATCGACGGCCCCTTGAACCCGCGGGCGACCTCAAGAACGTACGCCCGGAGCCGCGCTCCGTGAACGTACTCCTCGGTCGGCACCTGTTCGTGCGCGGGGAGCACGGCCTCGACACCGCCGACGTCGATGAGCACCACGCGCGGATCGCGGCCCTGCTGCACGACGCCCGCGATGATCTCGCCCTCCTTGCCCCGGAAGGCACCGAGAACCTGATCGTCCTCCGCGTCGCGCAGCCGCTGGACGATGACCTGACGAGCGGTCGCGGTCGCGATCCGCCCGAAGCCCTCCGGGGTGTCGTCCCACTCGCGCACCACGGCGCCGTCGTCGTCGAGCTCGGCGGCCCAGACCGTGACGTGACCGGTCTTGCGGTCGAGCTCCACCCGCGCGCGTTCCTGAGCGTCGGGCGTCCGGTGGTAGGCCGAGAGCAGGGCATGCTCGATCGCGCTCACGAGGACGTCCAGGCTGATGTCCCGCTCGCGCTCCAGCGAACGCAGCGCGGTCATGTCGATGTCCATCTCAGCCCTCCTCTTCCTCGTCGCGCTTCAGCTCGACCCCGACCTCACCGCGCGCCACCTCCGCCATCGGCACCGCCAGCTCGGCCCCATCATCGCCCTGCAGCACGACCTGCGTCTCATCAGCGGCGACGACTCGGCCGACCTGGCTCGACCCGTCCTGGAGTGTGATGCTGACGAGCCGGCCCACAGCCCGCCGAAAGTGCCGAACCTCGGTCAGCGGGCGCGAGGTGCCCGGGCTGGAGACCTCGAGGGTGTAGGCGCCGCCGATCGGGTCCGCTGCGTCGAGCGCGGCCGACACGGCGCGTGAGACGGTCGCCAACCGGTCGAGCCCGAGACCACCGGGCACGTGCTCGGGCAGGTCCACGACGACGCGAACCACCGACAGCCGCCCGGCCGGACTGACCACCACTTCCTCGAGGAACAGGTCGGCGGCAGTGACGACCGGGGCGACGACCAGTCGGACGCGCTCCGCGGCACCTGGCGTCACCATGTCTGCCTCCCGGTCAACCTGGCGGGACCTCGGTGCAAGTCCGGCGCTGTGGTGTTGTGCCTTTTCAGCCTATCGACTCACGCGCATGGGAGGATCACACCGATGCCTGTGTCACGTCACCGCCGCTCTCCGTCGTGGTGTCTTCTTCTGGCCGCGATGGCCGTCACGATCCTGCTCGGCGGCTGCGACCTTCGCCGCGAGACCCCTCCGCCGGCGCCGCGCAGCCCCGACGCCGTCGAGCTGGCCCGGCAGGGAGCGGCCGTCGACTCCCGGGATCTGTCCGAGCTGGTCAAGGCGTCCCTGCCGGCTGCCGCCGCGGACCTCCGACCCGCCCTCACCACCATCGGTGCGCACGCATCGGCACAGCTCGCGCAGCTGGGCGGCGTGTACGTCGACCCAGCGGCGCCGCCCACGAGCACCGGAGCGAGCGCCACGCCCAGCGCCACCCGGACTTCCACCCCGACCGCTGTCGCTCCGGCCGCCCTCGTCGCGCGCCTCGACCAGTCGTACGCCACGACGCGCGGCGCGGCGCTCGATGCGACCGACGGCACGCTCGCTCGCCTGCTCGCCTCGCTCTCGGCCGACCGCATCATCCAGGCCCAAGAGCTCGCCCGGTTCGCCTCCCTCCCGCTGCCGCCCTTGACGACGTCCGCGGTCCCATCGACCTTGCCGAGCGGGCTGGCGACGAGTGCCGCCGTGGACCTCGTCGCAGCGGAGGACGAGGCCGGCTACGCGTGGGAGGTGTCGGCCGCCCTGCGCACCGGCACCGAGCGCGACGCCGCCCGCGCGCGCGCCGCGATCCACCGGGCCCGTGCCCAGGCCTGGGCCGAGACCGCGAAGATTGCCGCCACTGCGCCGGACCCGCGGCGGGTCGCGTACACCATCGACCGCGCGGCTGCCGCGACGCACCTGCCCGCCGACGTCGAGACCGCACTGGCGGCCCGATACGCTGCACTGGTCGCTACGATCGGCGTCGCGAATCGCGCCGTCATGGTCGATCTTCTCGCCGACTGCGCCGCGACCGCCCGGCACTGGGGCGCACCGCAGACCGCATTCCCCGGTCTGCCCGAGCGACCCGCCGACCAGGCCGCGACGCCCTGACGACGGGGCCGGCCTCCCTCGGGTCCGGCCGCGGCAGTTCGCTCTGTCAGAGCCCGCGGAGGCGAGCCACGAGCTCGATCACGTGCGTCGCGGCGTCCGCGACCGGCACCTCGGAACGCTCACCTGCGCGGCGGTCCCGTACCTCGATCACGCCCTCGGCAAGCCCGCGTCCGACGACCACGATGACCGGCAGACCCAGCAGCTCGGCATCGGCGAACTTCACACCCGGGGAAACCCTCGGGCGGTCGTCGATCAAGACGTCGAGGCCGCGTGAGACCAGCTGCGCCGCGAGCTCTTCGGCCGCTTCGAACACCGCGGCGTCCTTGCCGGTCGCGACGATGTGCACGTCCGCCGGAGCGATCTGGGCCGGCCAGGCAAGCCCCGCGTCGTCGTGGTTGGCCTCGGCCAGGGCCGCCAGGACTCGGCTCACGCCGATACCGTATGAGCCCATCGTGACGACGCGCGCCTTGCCGCTCTCGTCGAGCACGGTCAGCCCGAGAGCCTGCGCGTACTTGCGACCGAGCGCGAAGATGTGGCCGATCTCGATGCCGCGGGCGAGCTCGAGCGGACCGGTGCCGTCCGGCGCCGCGTCGCCGGCCCGCACCTCGGCCGCCTCGATCGTGCCGTCGGCGAAGAAGTCCCGGCCCGCGACCAGGTCGAACACATGCCGACCGGTCTCGTTCGCGCCGGTGATCCAGCGGGTGCCGTCGACGACTCGCGGGTCCAGGAGGTACGGCACCAGGGGTGCGCCCGTCTCGGCGTCGCGCTGCCCCTGCGGACCGAGCGCGGCCGGGCCGAGGTAACCCCGCACGAGTGCGGGGTGCCGCGCGAAGTCCGGGTCCGACGCCGGCTCGACCTCGGCCGGCGCCAGCGTCGCCTCGAGGCGCTTGAGGTCCACCTCTCGGTCGCCCGGCAGGCCGATCACGAGCAGCTCTCGCTCCCGCGTCGGCAGCGTGACGGCGAGCACCACGTTCTTGAGCGTGTCCGCAGCGGTCCACGGGCGGTCCGCCCTCGGGAACCTCGCGTTCGCCAGCGTGACGAGGCTCTCGATCGTCGGCGCGTCCGGCGTGTCCTCGACGTGCGAGGCGGGCGCGTCGTCCCAGCTCACCGCCGCGGGCGGCACCGTCCTGACGGCCTCCACGTTGGCGGCGTAGCCGCCGGGCGAACGCACGAAGGTGTCCTCGCCGATCGGCGTCGGCATCAGGAACTCCTCGCTGCGGGACCCGCCCATCGCGCCCGAGGTCGCGGCGACGATGACGTACTCGAGCCCGAGCCGCTGGAAGATCCGCTCATATGCGTCCCGCTGCCGCTGGTAGGAGGCGGCCAACCCGTCGTCGTCCAGGTCGAAGGAGTACGCGTCCTTCATCACGAACTCGCGCCCCCGGATCAGCCCCGCACGCGGCCGGGCCTCGTCGCGGTACTTCGTCTGGATCTGGTACAGCGCAAGCGGGAGGTCCTTGTACGACGAGCAGAGGTCCTTCACCAGGAGGGTGAACATCTCCTCGTGGGTGGGCGCGAGCAGGTAGTCCGCGCCCTTGCGGTCCTTGAGCCGGAAGATGTTCGGCCCGTACTCGGTCCACCGCCCGGTCGCCTCGAAGGGCTCCCTGGGCAGCAACGCCGGGAAGTGCACCTCCTGGGCGCCGGCCGCGGCCATCTCCTCGTGCACCACGTCCTCGACCTTGCGCAGCACCCGCAGCCCGAGCGGCAACCACGTGTAGATGCCCGGCGCGGCGCGGCGGATGTAGCCCGCCCGGACCAAGAGACGGTGACTGGCGACCTCGGCGTCGGCCGGGTCCTCCCGCAGGGTTCGCAAGAACAACGTGGACATCCGCAGCAGCATGGCCGCCAGCCTAGTGGTGCTCGTGAGGGGGCGAGTTGCGCCCTCACGACCTACGCCCCCAGCGCCGGCGGAGCTGGTGGGGCGCACGGTGACCGGGGTGACCCGTCACGGCAAGTGGCTCGATCTCGCGACACAGGACGGGCCGCATCTTCCTGCCCACCTGTCGCGAGCGGGCTGGCTGCGCTGGTACGACGTCGCGCCGGCCACCCCCGTCCGGCCCGGGAAGTCACCGATCGCGCTGCGGGTGGTGCTCGACGACGGCGCGGGTTTCGACCTCACCGAGGCGGGCACCCGGAAGCGCCTGGCCGTGCACATCGTGAACGACCCGGCCGACGTGGAGCTGGTCGCTTCGCTCGGGGTCGACCCACTCAGCGACGCCTTCACGGTCGAACGGCTCAGCGCCCTGGCTGCGGCCCGCAACCAGCAGGTCAAGGGGCTGCTCCGCGACCAGCGCCAGGTGGCGGGGATCAGCAACGCCTACTCCGACGAGATCCTGCACGCGGCGCGGATGAGCCCGTTCACGCTGACGCGATCCCTGACCGCCGGCGACGTGGCCCGACTCCACGGCGTCATCGGCGAGATCTTGAGCCACGCGCTCGCCGTGGCGGACGGGCGACCCGCCACCGAGCTCAAGGACACCAAGAGCCGCGGCATGCAGGTGCACGGCCGCGCGGGCCAGGCCTGCCCGGTGTGCGGCGACCTCGTGCGCGAGGTCTCCTTCGCGGACTCGGCGCTGCAGTCCTGCCCGACCTGCCAGACCGGGGGTCGCTCGCTCGCCGACCGTCGGATGTCCCGCCTGCTGCGCTGACGCGCACGCGCTCAGAACAGGATCGTGGCGTACGTTCCCACCCGACGGAACCCGACCCGGTCGTACGCGGCGAGGGCCGGCGCGTTGTAGTGGTTGACGTACAGCGACACGACGGGCGCGATCGAGCTGCGGGCGGCCTCGACGACGGCCGCCATCCCGCTCTCCGAGAGCCGCTCCCCGCGGCGATCCGGCACCACCCAGACGCCCTGGACCTGGCCGACGCCGAGAGCCGCGGCCCCGATCTCGGCCTTGAAGAGGACCCGCTGGCCGGTCGGCGTCGGCGCCATCCGCACAAAGGAGCGACCCGCCGCGATCAGCGAGCGAACACGGTCCTGGTACGCGCGGGTGCCGCCGATGAGGGGCGAGTACCCGACCTCCTCGGTGAACATCTGGACGCACGCCGGTAGCACGTCGTCGAAGTCGTCGTACTCGGCCTTGCGCACGAACGGGTCCGACTCCACCCGCGGCGCGTGGTCGATGATGAGCGAGGGCTGGTCCTCACGGACGTCTCGCGGCCTCCCCCAGTCATCCCGGATCCGCGACCACAGACGCATGACGACCGCCGCGTCGCCGACGATCGACGAGCAGTTCCGGCCCCGCTCGGCCGCGATGGCAGCAAGGGCGTCGATGGCCCCCGGATCGCGATCCGGCACGACGGGGATCAAGTTCGCTCCGGCCCAGGCCAGCGCCACGAGCTCGCCGTCCCGGTGGTAGCCCCACAGCTCACCGCCGGAACGCTCGATGCCCAGACGCGCAGCGACATCGATCCGGGACGCGGCGAGGACCGCTTCCACCGGCGCCTTCGCACACACGGCGCGGGCAGCGTCCAGGTCGGCATCGCGGAGCACCCCGACGCCGGGCACCCGCGGTCCTACCGTCGTCTCCCGCCACTGACCCATGTCGGGATTCTGCACCACGGCGCGGTGGCGCGCCCTGGGTTCGGGCTAGCCGACCGAGACGATCGGCGCCGCTCCGTCGGCGGCCTCCATCGTCGCGGCGATCTTCATCGCCTCGTCGATGAGGGTCTCGACGATCTGGGACTCGGGAACGGTCTTGACCACGACCCCCTTGACGAAGATCTGGCCCTTGCCATTGCCGGAGGCGACGCCGAGGTCCGCCTCACGTGCCTCGCCGGGGCCGTTCACGACGCAACCCATCACCGCGACCCTCAGCGGGACCTGCATCCCCTGGAGCCCGGCGGTCACCCGCTCCGCCAAGGAGTAGACGTCCACCTGGGCCCGACCGCAGGACGGGCAGGAGACGATCTCGAGCTTGCGGGGACGAAGGTTGAGCGACTGCAGGATCTGGATCCCGACCTTCACCTCCTCGACCGGCGGAGCCGAGAGCGAGACCCGGATGGTGTCGCCGATCCCCTGGCTCAGCAGCGCCCCGAAGGCCGTCGCGGACTTGATGGTGCCCTGGAATGCCAGACCGGCCTCGGTGACCCCGAGGTGCAGCGGCCAGTCACCGCGCTCCGAGAGCAGCTCGTAGGCGCGCACCATGACCACCGGGTCGTGGTGCTTGACCGAGATCTTGAAGTCGTGGAAGCCGTGCTCCTCGAACAACGACGCCTCCCAGACGGCGGACTCGACCAGCGCCTCCGGGGTCGCCTTGCCGTACTTGGCGAGCAACCGGGGGTCGAGCGAGCCGGCGTTCACGCCGATCCGGATCGACACGCCGGCGTCGGTCGCCGCCGCCGCGATCTCCTTGATCTGGTCGTCGAACTTGCGGATGTTCCCCGGGTTGACGCGAACCGCGGCGCAGCCGGCGTCGATCGCGGCGAACACGTAGCGGGGCTGGAAGTGGATGTCCGCGATCACCGGCAGCTGAGACTTGCGCGCGATCACCGGCAGTGCGTCCGCGTCGTCCTGGGTCGGCACCGCCACCCGGACGATGTCACAGCCCGCCGCGGTGAGCTCGGCGATCTGCTGCAGGGTCGCGTCGATGTTCGTCGTCTGAGTGGTGGTCATCGACTGGACACTGATCGGGGCTCCGCCGCCGACGTCGACCTTGCCGACTCGGATCCGACGGGTCAGGCGACGGGGCGCAAGGACGGGCGCGGGTGCCTCGGGCATGCCGAGGCTGATCGAAGTACTCACGCGTCCAGTATCACCCGCCGTCAGCTGGAGGCCCTAACCGCCCAGCGTGGCCGGGTTGACCACGTCGGCGTAGATGAGCAGAACGGTCATCACGACCAGCACCGCGGACACCGCGTAGACCAGCGGCATCAGCCGCGCGACGTCAGCCGGTCCGGTGCGCCCCCGGCCCCGCAACCGGGACGCCTGCCGTCGAGCACCCTCCCAGAGCGCGCCGGCGACGTGGCCGCCGTCGAGCGGAACCAGCGGGACAAGGTTGAAGACGAAGAGCGCGATATTGAGCGATGCGATCAGTCCGAGCATCCCGGCGATCCGCGCCGCGAGGGTGGCGCCGGGGCCGTGCGCAGCGGCGATCTCGCCAGCCAGGCGCCCGACGCCGACCAGCCCGACGACGCTGTTCGGATCACGCGGCGCATTGCCGAAAGCGGCGCGGGCGACATCGACCAGCCGAGCGGGGAGCCCGACGATGATCCCTGCGGTACCGGAGACGGCCTGCCAGGTCTGCGATGGCACTGCACCGATCGGCTGGCGGACAGGAGCGACGCTCGGACCGACCCCGAGGAACCCGGCCGGCTCGGTGACGAAGGTCCCGGCCTTGTCGAGCACCGGGTTGCCGCGAGCGTCAAAAACCGGACGTTCGGTGAGCAGCGGGGTGACGGTGACGGACAGCTGCGTGCCGGCACGCTCGAGCACGATCGGTACCGCGACGCCGCCCGACTTCCGGATCTGCTCCGTCAGCGCGTCCCAGGACGTGGCCTGGACGCCGTTGAAGGAAAGGATCCGATCGCCTGGAAGGATCCCGGCGGCCGCCGCCGGCGCAACCGGGTCGCTGCTCGTGCACTCACGTGCGGTGCTCTCGCTGGCCGGCACCACGCACTTCGACACGGACTCGACCGTGGTGGTTGCCGTCGAGATGCCGAAACCGATCAGGACGACCGTCAGCAGCACGACGGCGATCAGCAGGTTCATCACCGGGCCGGCCAGCATCACGACGACCTTCTTCGGCGTCGAGAGGTGGTAGAACGCCCGGTGCTCCTCGCCCGGGTGGACCTCCTCGTTGCTCGCGTCCCGAGCGGCTTGGGCCAGCTGCGCGCCCCACCGGCCCGGGGTGGCACCCGTCGCGGAGAGGGGGGCGTACATCCCGATCAGGCGGACGTAGCCGCCCAGCGGGATGGCCTTGACGCCGTACTCGGTCTCGCCCCGGGTCCGCGACCAGAGGGTCGGGCCGAATCCCACCATGTACTGGCTGACCCGGACGCCGAACTTCTTGGCAGGGACCATGTGTCCGACCTCGTGCAGGCCGACGGACACCAGGACACCGAGGACGAGGACCAGGACACCGATCGCGTAGGCCATGGTTCTCCTTGTGCGTAGCGGGGCCGGGTGGCGGACCCCCGCGACCAGGGTAAGCGCCTCGGCTGGGAGCCGGCACCCAGCTGGCTGAGCCGTGTACCCGGGTACCGACCCGGGCGGGCTCGGCTACAGCGCCGTGAGGAGCTCCGTCGCCCGGGCCCGGGCCCAGGTCTCGGCGGCCAGGACGTCGTCGAGCGTGACCGCTCCTGCTGCGACGCCGTCGTGCTCACCCAACACGTGCGCGACCGTGTCGACGATGTCGAGGAAGCCGATCCGGCCACCGAGGAACGCGGCCACGCACTCCTCGTTGGCGGCGTTGTAGACCGCCGGATGGGTGGCCGACGTCGCAGCCGCCCACCGGGCCAGGTCCACGGCCGGGAAGGTGCTCGAGTCGAGCGGTTCGAAGGTCCAGGTGGTGGGTTGGCTCCAGTCGCAACCCGGGACGACGTCGGGCAACCGCTCTGGCCAGGACAGGCCCAGCGCGATGGCGAGGCGCATGTCGGGCGGTGAGGCCTGGGCGATCGTCGAGCCGTCGATGAACTCGACCATCGAGTGCACGAGCGACTGGGGATGCACGACCACGTCGATCGCGTCGAGCGGCACGTCGAACAGCAGGTGCGCCTCGATCAGCTCGAGCCCCTTGTTCACCAAGGTCGCCGAGTTGATCGTGATCACGGGCCCCATCTTCCAGGTGGGGTGGGCGAGAGCCTGCTGCGGGGTCACGCCGGCGAGATCCGCACGCGCTCGGCCGCGGAACGGGCCACCGGACGCCGTCAGGACGAGCCGACGCACCTCGTCGTGCGTCCCGGAGCGCAGTGCTTGGGCCAGAGCCGAGTGCTCCGAGTCGACCGGGACGATCTGATCCGGCCGCTTCCGGGCCCGCTTCACCAGGCCCCCGCCGACGACGAGGGACTCCTTGTTCGCGAGAGCCAAGGTGCTCCCCGCCGCGAGGGCCGCAAGCGTCGGCCGCAAGCCGACGGATCCGGTGATCCCGTTGAGCACGACGTCGGCACCCCTACCGGCCAGCTCCGCCGCCGCGTCCTCGCCGACGAGCACCTCGATCGACCGGTGGCCGGGGCCGGGTGCGGCAAGGGTGGCCTGCAGGTCGGCCGCGGCGCGCTCATCGGCCACCGCGACCGTCTCCACCCCGAGGAGCTCGGCCTGCTCCAGCAGGAGCGCGCTGTTGGCGCCGCCGGCGCTCAGGCCGAGAACCCGGAACCTCTCGGGATTTCGCAGGATGACGTCGACGGCCTGGGTACCGATCGATCCGGTCGAGCCGAGGAGGGTCACGGTGCGCTGGTTCACAGGGCCCATCATGCCCTGGGAGCGGACGGCGGCGGCGTGGGAGACTCGCGCCATGGTCCCCGCTCTTACCGACGGTTCCGCCCGGACCGGCGCCGCCACGCGTCTTCTGATCCTGGGGTGCGTCCGCATCTTCGAGCCCGTGCACGGGTACTTCCTGCGCCGTGAACTCGTCGAGTGGCAGGTCGACCGTTGGGCCAACGTGCACCCCGGCTCGATCTACAACGCCTTGCGGTCGCTTGCGCGTGCCGGCCTGCTGGAGGAGGTGCCCGTCGCCGCTTCGGGAGCGCGCCCGAAACGGACCGCCTTCGCCCTGACCGACGTAGGCGACCGGGAGTACCTCGAGCTGCTGCGCTCGTCGCTCGCCACCTCGATCGACCCCGTGGTGTTCGCTGTCGCGGTCAACTTCGCGACCGACCTCCCGCGCGCCGATGTCGTGGCACTGCTGCGCGAGCGCGTCGACCGGCTCCGGGCGACGATCGCGGAGAGCCACGAGACGGTCGCAGCAATGCTCGCTTCCGCGACCGCCCCACCCGCGACAGCCGAGGTGCGACTTTTGCTCGCGGCACGACTCGCGGGCGAGCTCGGCTGGGTCGAGGAGTACGCCGAGCGTGTCGGTGCCGGCGCCTACTCTTTCGCGGGTGAGGCGCCCGACTGGATTCCGTCCCCCCAGCAGATCAGAGAGGTACGGGAGGCCGGTGCCGGGATGACCCGCCGGGACCTGCCCCGCACTGCTCTCGACATCGAGTAATAGTCAATATTGACAAGTAATAGTCAACGTTGAATACTCTGCCAGAACGAACGGAGACCACACATGATCCATGCTCGCGGCCTGGCCCGAACCTTCCACAACCGTCAGGGCAACGTCGACGCCGTGCGCGGTGTCGACCTCGACGTCGACGCCGGCGAGATCGTCGGCTTCCTGGGCCCGAACGGGGCCGGCAAGACCACCACCCTGCGCATGCTCACGACCCTCCTGACCCCCACCAGCGGCGAGGCGACCGTCGCCGGGATCGACCTGCGCCGCAACCCGGCGGGCGTCCGACGCCGCATCGGATACGTCGCCCAGTCCGGTTCGACTTCGGGCACCGCGCGCGCGGGCGAGGAGGTCGTCGACCACGCGCTTCTCTACGGAGTCCCGCGGTCCGCCGCCGTCACGCGTGGGCGCCAGCTGTTCGACCAGCTCGAGCTCGACGGCTTGTGGGATCGCAAGTGCTCGACACTCTCGGGCGGGCAGCGCCGCAGGCTCGACATCGCGCTCGGGCTCGTCCACGTGCCCGAGCTCGTGTTCCTCGACGAGCCGACGACGGGCCTCGACCCCCAGGCGCGCGCCAACCTGTGGGTGCACGTCCGAGCACTGCGTGACGACCGCGGCAGCACCGTGTTCCTCACGACCCACTACCTCGACGAGGCCGACGCGCTGTGTGACCGCATCCTCGTCATCGACCACGGGTCGATCGTTGCCGAGGGCACGCCCGAGGCACTCAAGCAGCAGATCAGTGGCGACGTCATCGTGCTCACCGCGGCCCGCGCGGACGACACGCCCCGCATTGCGGCGATCGCCGCCGCACTGCCGTCCGTCGACTCGCCCGTCGTCGACGGCATGCTCGTCGAGGTCCGCGTCCCGTCCGGTGCGGCACTCCTCGTCCCCCTCCTGCGCTCACTCGACGCCGACGACATCGAGCTCGGCGGAATCGAGCTGCGCCGCCCGACCCTGGACGACGTGTTCCTCACCCTGACCGGCCGCTCGCTGCGCGACGGCGAGAACAGCCCTGCGCCAGCCGACACACCTCCGACCCGGGACGGAGCAGCAGCATGACGACCACGACGGCATCCACGACCCCAGGGCGCGTGCATGAGCGCACCCGCAGCACGTTCGTCCACGACACGCTCGTCGTGTTCCGCCGTGCGATGCGGCTGTCCCTTCGCAACCCGGTCTGGGCGATCATGGGTCTGCTCCAGCCGGTCCTGTACCTGAGCCTGTTCGGCCCGCTGCTCAAACCGCTCGCACCGGCGCTCGGGGCGACCAACGCGTACCAGCTGTTCGTCCCCGGCCTGCTCGTGCAGCTCGGTATGTTCGGCGCGCTCTTCGTCGGGTTCGGCCTCATCTCCGAGTGGCGCGACGGCGTGATCGAGTCCGAGCGGGTCACGCCGGCGCCGCGATCCGCACTCGTGCTCGGTCGAGTCCTGCGGGACGTACTGGTCATCCTCGTCCAGGGCGTCGTGCTCGTCGTCACGGCCTACCCCTTCGGGCTTGCGGCGCCGTTCTGGGGCATGGTGCTCGGCATCATCTCGGCCGCACTGCTCGGCGCCGCGTTCGCGTCCCTCTCCTACGCGGTGGCGCTCACCCTCAAGAGCGAGGACGCACTGGCTCCGCTGCTCAACGGGATCGCGCTGCCGCTGCTGCTGCTCTCCGGGATCCTGCTGCCGATCACCGCGCGGTCCGCGCCCGGGTGGCTCAACCGGTTGTCCGACATCAACCCGCTCAAGCACGTCGTCAATGGCATCAGAGCGGAGTTCGCTGGCAACATCGTGAGCTCGACCGCGTTGTGGGGGTACCTGATCACGGCCCTGCTCGTCGGTTTCGGGCTGTGGTTCGGCACCCGCACGTTCCGCCACGAGGACGGCTGACGGATCATCGGCCGCGTGGGGTACCCGGCATCCGAGTGCCCCGCGCCGCCGATCCGTTCGACTACTCGACGCCGATGAGCACGTCGATCGCGCGGGCGAGGAACGCGTCCACGGGCCCCTCGGCGTACGCCGTCGGACCCTTGGCGGCCTGGAAGACCGAGTCGCGCACGACCGCCGACTGGATCGGCGCACCGTGGTCGAAGTACGCGATGAGGCGATCGAGCAAGTCGTCGACGTCGGCAGACCGGTAGCCGGCAGCGCCTCGTTCCGGAGCGGCAAAGCGATCACCGGCCGGGCGGGTGAGCCGCCCGTAGAGGGTGCGCGCCTGGCCCGCCACCTGCTCCATCCAGGCCCCGCTGCCGTGCAGCGCGATGAACTCCTGGCGCTCGCGGGCCCCGAAGGCCGCCTCGAGACGGTCGAGCGCGGAGTCGACGGCGTGGGTCGCGTACCCGGACCGGACGAGGTCGAACGACGTCGCGCGGACGTCGGACGTTGTCAACTGCTCGTCGCCCGAGCGCTCGTAGACGCGCCGCGCGAGCGCGAAGAAGCTGTCCACCTCGCCCGGGTGGTAGCCATGACCAAAACGGCCCACCGTCGGGAACATCCCGCTCACTCGTCCTCCTCCGCCGCAAGCTGACCGCAAGCTCCATCGATGTCCCGGCCCCGGGTGTCACGAATGGTGGTCGGAATCCCGTGCGCTCGCAACCGTGCCACAAACTCGGCCTCGACCGCAGGCTCACTCGCGGTCCACTTCGATCCTGGCGTGGGGTTGAGCGGGATCGGGTTGACGTGCACCCAGCCGCGACCACGCTTCACGAGCTCTTCGGCCAGCAGATCGGCCCGCCAGCCGTGGTCGTTCATGTCCCGGATCAGGGCGTACTCGATGCTCACCCGGCGACCCGTGACCGCGAAGTAGCGGTGCGCCGCGTCGAGCGCCTCGGCCACGCTCCATCGGGTGTTGATCGGGACGATCTCGCTGCGCAGCTTGTCGTCCGGTGCGTGCAACGAGAGCGCAAGAGTCACCGGGATGCCTTCCGTCGCCAGCCGGTCCATGGCCGGAACCAGACCGACGGTCGAGACCGTGATGTTCCGGGCCGACATGCCGAGACCGTCCGGCGGGGCCGCCACCAGCAGACGGAGCGTCTCGATCACGGCGCGGTAGTTGGCGAGTGGCTCACCCATGCCCATGAAGACGAGGTTGCTGAGCCGGGTGGGTCCGCCCGGCAGCTCGCCGTCCGCGAGCGAGCGGGACGCGAACCGAACCTGCTCGATGATCTCAGCCGTCGACAGGTTGCGGGTCAGGCCGAGCTGGCCGGTGGCACAGAACGGGCAGGCCATCCCGCAGCCGGCCTGGCTGGAGACGCACAGCGTGGCGCGGTCCGGGTAGCGCATCAGGACCGACTCGACCTTGGCCGAGTCGAACAGGTGCCAGAGGGTCTTGACGGTCGTGCCGCCGTCGGCCCTCATGACACGTGCAGCGGTGAGCAGCGGCGGGAAGAAACGATCGACGAGCGCCTCGCGGTCAGCCGCGGGAAGGTCCGTCATCGCGGCCGGGTCACACGAGAGGTGGCTGAAGTAGTGCGTGGCCAGCTGCGTGGCTCGGAACGGCTTCTCGCCGAGCTCGGCCAGGACCGCGATGCGCTCCAACTTCGTCAGGTCGGCGAAGTGGCGCGGCGGCTTGCCGCGGCGGGGTGCCGCGAACTGGAGCTGGATCGGGCTCGAGGTCTCGGTCATGACGTCCAGGGCTCAGCTGACGCCGGGCGTGTGCAGGATCAGCAGGAGCAGGTACGTGACCGGGGCGGCGACCAGCATCGAGTCCAAGCGGTCGAGAACGCCACCGTGCCCGGGCAGCAGGTCGCTCATGTCCTTCAGCGCGAGATCCCTCTTGATCGCGGACTCGGCGAGGTCACCCAGCGTGCCGGTCACGACGGTGGCCATGGCGACGATCACCGAGGCGACCATCGAGAGGTGGAGCAGGACGCTTCCCGCCACGATCCCGACGGCAAGTGCGAGGATCACCGACCCGAGGAGCCCCTCCCAGGTCTTGTTCGGGCTGATCCGCGGCGCCATCCGGTGCCGCCCGATGAGCGTGCCTGCGGCGTACCCGCCGACGTCGTTCGCCACCACGAGAAGGATGAAGAGCAGGACGCGTCGCGCACCATCGTTCTCCGACAGCATGAGCATCACGAAGCCGGCGAGGAACGGGATGTACGCCGCGGCGAAGGTCCCGGCCGACGCGTCGCGCATCGCGATCATGCCGCCGCCGTCGATCACGCGCCAGACCACGACGCCGCCCGCCGTCAGCAGGAAGGAGACGAGGAGCGCCTCGGTGCCGGCCGTGTACGAGGAGACCAGGATGCCCACGGAGCCGACGAGCAAGGGCAGCAGCGGGACGTGGATGTCGCGCACCGCCCAGGCCGTGGCGAGCTCGCGCAGGCCAAGAGCGCACGCCACGATCGCGATCAGGACGAACGCGTCCTTGCGAACGATGAGCGCCGCGACGACCAGGGCGAGCAGGGCCAGCCCGACGACCGTGGCGATCGTCAGGTTGCGGCCCCCGCGAGGGGCGGGAGCAATCTTCTGGCTCAGAGCGGCCTCCGTCATCAGACCTCGAGCAGCTCGCTCTCCTTGTGGGTGAGCGCCGAGTCGATCGCATCCGTGTGCCGCTTCGTGATGTGCTCGAGCTCCTTCTCGGCCCGAAGGACCTCGTCCTCTCCCGCCTCGCCGTCCTTGCTGATGCGGTCGAGCTCTTCCTTGGTCTTTCGCCGGATGTTGCGGATCGAGACGCGCGCGTCCTCCGCCTTGTGCTTGGCGAGCTTGACGAACTCGCGACGACGCTCCTCGGTGAGGATGGGGAGCACGATGCGCAGCAGGGTGCCGTCGTTCGAGGGGTTGACGCCGAGGTCCGAGTCACGGATGGACTTCTCGATCTCGTGCATCGCGCTCTTGTCGTACGGCGTGATGAGCACGGTGCGTGGCTCCGGCGTGTTGAACGATGCCAGCTGCTGGAGCGGCGTCGGCGAACCGTAGTAGTCGACCGTGATCTTCGAGAACATCGCCGAGCTGGCCCGACCCGTCCGGATCGTCGCCAGATCCTCCTTGGCGACCTCGACTGCCTTGTTCATCTTCTCCTCGGCCTCGAGGAGGGTCTTGTCAACCACCAGTACTCCTTCGTCTGCGTTCGGGGCCGGTCACTCGGCGGTGACCAGCGTGCCGATCTTCTCACCCTGCAGCGCGCGGGTGACGTTGTCCCGCTGGTCCATGCCGAAGACGCGCATCGTCAGGGCGTTGTCCATGCACAGGCTGAAGGCCGTCGAGTCGACCACCTTGAGGCCCCGCTGGAGCGCCTCGTTGTAGGTGATGTGCTCGATCTTCGTCGCACTCGGGTCGAGGTGCGGGTCGGCCGTGTACACGCCGTCGACGCCGTTCTTGCCCATCAGGACCTCGGTGCACCCGGTCTCGAGGGCGCGCTGCGCGGCGACCGTGTCAGTGGAGAAATACGGCAACCCGGCGCCCGCACCGAAGATGACGACGCGGCCCTTCTCGAGGTGCCGGATCGCGCGACGCGGGATGTACGGTTCCGCGACCTGTCCCATCGTGATCGCTGTCTGCACCCGCGTGTCGACCCCGGCCTGCTCGAGGAAGTCCTGGAGCGCGAGGCAGTTCATCACGGTGCCGAGCATGCCCATGTAGTCGGCCCGAGCCCGGTCGAGCCCGTGCTGTGCGAGCTCGGCGCCGCGGAAGAAGTTGCCCCCGCCGACGACGATCGCGACCTGGACGCCGGAGCGGACCGCCGCGGCGATCTCCCCCGCGACCCGCTGGACGGTGACGGGCTCGAGACCGATCTGGCCGCCACCGAATGTCTCGCCGGACAGCTTGAGCATCACTCGGCGGGGCTCAGCCGGACGGGGGCCGGCTTCCTGCCGAGCGATCGCATCCTGTGTCACGTGTCCTCCTGGGTGCTCACTGCCGGTCGGTTCGTCCGTGAATCTGGCGCTGCCGAGCCCCATTGTGGCAGCGGCCCCGCCCCCATGGGGAACGGGGCCGCCGCTGCGAGTCGCGATCAGACGCCGACGCGGAACCGGGCGAAGGCGGTCACCGTGCCGCCGACCTCGGAGAGCACCTTGGCCACCGTCTTCTTCGGGTCCTTGGCGAAGGCCTGCTCGAGGAGCACGTTCTCCTTGAAGAACCCACCGAGGCGACCCTCGATGATCTTCGGGAGCGCGGCTTCCGGCTTGCCTTCGTTGCGAGCGGTCTCCTCGGCGATGCGGCGCTCGCTCTCGACCGTTGCGGCCGGGACGTCGTCGCGAGTCAGGTACGTCGGCGAGTACGCCGCGATGTGCATCGCGATGTCCTTGGCCACCTTCGCACCGGCAGCGTCGCTCGCCACCAGGACACCGACCTGCGGGGGCAGGTCCTTGCTGACCTTGTGCAGGTACGACGTCACCTTCTCGCCCGACACTCGAGCGAGACGCCGGACGACGAGCCGCTCGCCGAGCGTGGCCGAGGCCCCGTCGACGACCGACTGAAGGATGCCGTCGTCGACCTTCGACTCCAGCAGCGCCGCGGCGTCGGCCACACCCGTGGCGGCGGCCTGCGCGAGCACCGTCTCCGCGAGCGTGATGAAGGTCGCGTTCTTGGCGACGAAGTCGGTCTCGGAGTTGACCTCGACCATGACGCCGGTCTCGCCGGAACCGTCCGGACGGATGTCGATGACCACGATCCCGTCGGAGGCGTTGCGCCCCTCGCGCTTGGCAATGCCCTTCAGACCCTTGACCCGGAGGATCTCGACAGCCTTGTCCTGGTTGCCGTCCGCCTCGTCGAGAGCCCTCTTCACGTCGAGCATGCCCGCGCCGGTCCGCTCGCGGAGCGCCTTGATATCTGCGGCGGTGAAGTTCGCCATGAGGCCTGTCCTTTCGTCAGTCTGGATCGGTCGGAGTGAGGCGCTCACTCAGCGGCAGGGGTCTTCGGGGATGCCTTCGGCTTGGCGGTGGCCTTCTTGGCCACGACCTCGGCAGCGGGCTCCTCGACGACGGCCTCGACGATAGGCGCCTCGGTCACGACCTCGGTAGCGGTTTCCTCAGCGGCAGCCTCAGCGGCAGCCTCAGCGACGGGCGCCTCAGCGACGTCCTCGGCAACCGGCGCTTCAGCGACGTCCTCCGCCACGGGAGCCTCGAGCACGGGCGCCTCGGCGAGCGGCTCGGCACCCGGGG
>Ga0209539_1000504_pt1 | contig 22282 bp, 20 predicted proteins | sample BarGraNGADG00312_2_FD_184499 | JGI IMG/M metagenome (GOLD analysis project Ga0209539, IMG submission 184499) | Arctic peat soil microbial communities from Barrow, Alaska - Barrow Graham LP Ref core NGADG0011-312 (SPAdes) (version 2) | ecosystem: Environmental > Terrestrial > Soil > Wetlands >...
GGATCACGATGCACTTCACCCCGACATCCGGATCCTGGATGAACCTCGTCGAGGTGTTCTTCGGGATCATCACGCGCCAGGCCATCCGCCGCGGCACATTCACCTCCGTCGCCGACCTCGAGGCCGCGATCGCCACCTACATCGACACCTGGAACGAACGCTGCGAACCGTTCCACTGGGTCAAAGACGCCGACACCATCCCGCCAAAGCAGTCCGACCCAAACCCACGAACATACAAGACAGGTCAGTTACACGCCACTAGGACCTTGTGGGAGCGTCGCGCACGCCAATGGTGAGCAGCAAATTGGCGTAGATGCGCTCTTCGCCGGTCGCAATGACAACTGCTACATCATCGGACTTGCACTCGTCGTAGAATTCGAATCGGCCGAGCTCGGCCCACGACACGCTATCGGGAAGGGCCAGCCGAAACCCCGCATGGGCCTCGACCCCGTCGCCCGTCCCGGGCACCATCACCGCCGCGGCTTCGATAGGGATCGTCTGAACGAGCACTCCGAGCACGTCGTCGACGGTCGGGAGACCCGGTCGAAGATTAAGATGGATGCGCACCGCCCGCTCATGGGACCCCGTGCTGTGCGGATAATTGCCGTCAGCAATGAGCACTCTTGAGCCGTGACCCGCAGCCGCGAGCGCTCCGATCAGGGTCGGGTGCGTCAGTGGCCCTAGCAACATGATGTCTCCTTCTGCCCAGATCGCGTGACCTGGACGAGTATCCGATCTATCGGAAGAACAATCCAATCGCCTTGATGGGTCGGCCTCGAGTCGATCGAGCGCGCCGAAAGCGAGCTCAATTGCACAACAATCAGCGTCCGGTCCGGTTTAGCGATTCGCACCTTGCGGGCCAGACCGTGCAACGTGGGGCGGTCACAGTCCGTAGAGGGACCTCATGCCGATCAATTTCTCTACCTCACTGGCCGGGAGTTCACGTTCGCCGCCCACCAGACGCGCGAGGAAAGTAATCTTCGCCGTGTACTCGAGTCTTTCCATGCTCAGGTATGCCCCCATGAGGTTCGGCCCCCAGGAAAGCGCACCATGGCTCTCCAGGAGGCAGGCCCTATGCAATAGCACGAACGGCTCCACCGAGTCTGGCACCGCATCGGTGGACGGGGTCCCGTACAGCGCGAGCGGAATCTCCGGCATCGCAATGACCGACTCGGGCATCATCTTGCCGACCAGAGGTTCGCCCTTGATCGCGAAGACGGTCCCGAACATCGGGTGGGCATGCACGACTGCACCGACCTTGTCTGTCAGTTGATACAGGCGCAGGTGCATTTTGATCTCGGACGACGGCATCATGCCCCCCGCGGCCTCCAGCACCTCCCCCGTGAGGCTGACCTTGGACAACATCTCGGGTGTCAGGTAGCCCTTGCTCACTCCCGTTGGCGTGCAGAGGATCTCGTCCTCCGAGAGTCTGGCGGAAATGTTCCCGTCGTTCGCGGCGACCATACCTCTGTTCCAAAGATTCTTGCCGATATCACATATCTGCGCCCGCAGGTCTCGCTCGTTCATGGTTTCAATTCCTTGTGTCGTGATTCATTGACGTGCGCTAGAGGGTGGCTACCGGGCCTGGGAGTCGACGCGCCATGGCCGTCCATCGATCCTGTGGGCCGGGGGAATAGGTGTGCGGGCTGAAGGAAGCGCGCACGATCTCATGTCGCTGGCGTTCAGAGGTGATGATACCGGCTACTTCAAATTGCGCCAGAAGATTTCCCACGGCGCTTGCCTCTGGCGGCCCGGCAATAACCGCCGTCCCCGTCGCCGACGCAGTCATCTGGCACAGGGGCCTGTTGTACGCCCCTCCCCCGACCAGATGCACCACGTCGAACTCTCGATCCACGATCTCACCGATCTTCCGCAGCGACGTCGCGTAACACACGGCGAGGCTCTCCAGGATGACGCGAACCATCTGTCCGCGTGAGGCAGGCGTCGCGTTGTAGTGCCGCCGGCAATACTCCGCAACCTTTGCGGGCATCCCGCCGGGCAACGTGAAGGCGTCGTCGTTGGGATCAATCACGAACCCCGGGGACTCGGACTTGTCAGCGAGCGCCAAGAGATGTTCGATGCCTTGACCGCGGCTCGCGGCACCCCATTCGCGCTGACATTCTTGCAGGATCCACAGACCGGTGATGTTGGCAAGGAGCCGATTGCCGCCATCCGCCCTCGCCTCATTTGTGCAGCCTGCCTCGAAGGCAGACCGGCTCAGGACCGGTTCCCCCGTCTCTACCCCGACGATCGACCAGCTGCCGGAACTGATGAAGGCGACGTCTTCGTCGTGCGTCTTGGGAAGAGCGTGGATGGCGCAAGCAGTGTCATGACCAGCTGCGTTGACCACCTGGACGGCGGCCCGCGAAGATCCAGCCCGCCGGGAGACCCGTAGCTCTCCCCGTACAGCGACATCGGGCTGGATGGGCCCGAACCACCGTGCAGGGATCCCGTTCAGGTCGAACAGCTCCGTCGACCACGCGGCTCCCCCGGGCTCGCAGAGCCCCGTGGTGCTCGCGATGGACCGCCCCCAACCGAACTCGCCACTCAACCGAAAAGCGAAATAGTCCGGCAACAAGAGGACTCGCTCCACCTTGTCGGGCAGGCTGGGATCGGAAGCCAGGTCGGCGAAGAGCTGATTGCTTGTATTGATGTCATCGGGTTTGACGCCCGTCAACCGCCATCGCTCCTCTCGCGTGGCCCGGGAGTAGAACTCCCGGGCCACGCGAGATGCCCGCGGATCACGATATGCGTGTCCCTCGCCGTACTTCTCGCCGCCCTCAGCAAGCAGGACGTAGTCGACTCCCCAGGTGTCAACAGCCACGCTGCGCACCGGTACCTCGCGATCCAGCAACGACTTGGCGAGCCCGACTCCGATCTGCTCAAGGAGGCCGTCCAGGTCCCAGACGAGCGCGCCCTTGACACTCCGAGCGGCGTGTGGGAAGCGATGCACCTCTTCAAGCGAGAGTGATCTGCCATCGCAGGCGCCCACCACGACACGACCCGAACTTGAGCCTAGGTCGACGGCGACTGCGGCAGCCTCGGTCATTGCCGTCCCTTCAGCCTCGGACTGTCTTGAACGACGGGCCGAAGTTCGCGCACGCCCGGAAGTCGGCGCTCTCCAGATCCTGTGATCCGAACGATGACCACACCTTCGGCCTGAAAACGTTCTCGGTCGGGACGTTGTGCATGCTCACCGGGATGCGAAGCATCGATGCGAGCGTGAGCATCTTTGCTCCGATGTGCCCATAGCTGATGGCACCGTGGTTCGCGCCCCATTGGTTCATCACCTCGTAGACGGAGGTGAAGGCTCCTTTGCCCGTGAGGCGCGGCGCAAACCACGTGCTCGGCCACAGCGGGTCGGTCCTGTCTTCCAGCACCTTCGAGACGTCCTGAGGCAGGCCCACGGTGTAGCCCTCGGCCACCTGCATCACAGGTCCCAGACCGCGGACCAGGTTGATCCTGGTCATCGTCACCGGCATTCCCCCCTCGGTCGTGAAGTGCGTCGAGAACCCGCCTCCGCGGAAGTAGTCCGTGTTGGCGGCATGGAAGGTGGTGGCCGCGAGGCATGCGCTGATGTCCTCGTCAGACATCTCCCAGAAGGGCTTCATCACGGGCTCGCCGTCCCGGGTCGCCTTGCCGCTTCCGTCCAGCGTCGTCGCGCCCGAGTTGCGCAGGTCAATTATCCCGCCGGCAGCCATGCCTTCCAGCGTGTAACCAGTCACCCGCTCGACCGACTCTGGGCTCCAGAACGTCCTGACGTCGGAAAAAATCTGCGGAGTGTTGGTCAGGAGATGGCCGAACAACATCGACACGCCATTGAGAGAATCGTTCTCCGTCGCGACCAGATGCGGCCGCCGCGCTCCGGACCAGTCGAACGTCGTGTTCGCGATCGTCTCGAAAAAATCACCGTTCGGACGTGAGTCCGTCCACTGCCGTTGCCCCTGGAAACCCGCGAGGATGGCGTTGTGGCCGGCCGCCTCCTCGCCGTACCCAAGATCAGCCAGCTTCGGGTTCCCGAGCATGAGGTCACGCCCAATGATCGCCATCATAGTCACGAAGTCCCACTGCTTCTCGTACTCGTCCGACGTGAGCTGGTGCGTCTCCGGATTATGGTCGGCGCCCTGCACACAGCGCTCACGCACCCACGCGCGGGCCACCTTGTACTCCTCCTCGTCGTAGATGTTCAGCTCGATTCGCCGTTGTATCTCGATCGACTCGACGTACTCGTTGCGCATACCCAGGTGCTCCTGGAAGAAATCGTCCTTCACTATCGACCCCGCGATTCCCATGCTCACACCACCGATGGACAGGTAGGACTTGCCCCGCATGATAGCAGCGGCGAGTCCTGCGCTGGCGAAGTCAATCAACTTGGATTGCACGGCCTCCGGGATGGACTTGTCATCCGCGTCCTGCACGTGCTCACCGTAGATGCTGAATGCCGGAATTCCTTTCTGGGCGTGTGCCGCAAGCACGGCAGCCAGGTAAACGGCACCGGGCCGCTCTGTCCCGTTGAACCCCCACACCGCGTGCGGCATGCTTGGCTCCATGTCCATGGTCTCCGTGCCGTAACACCAGCACGGAGTCACAGTGATCGTCAGCCCCACGTTCTCGTGCTTGAACTTTGTCGCGGCCGCGGCAGCCTCAGCTATGCCTCCGATAGTGGTGTCCGCGATCACGCACTCGACAGGCGCGCCATCTGGGTACCTCAATGCGGCGCTTACCAGTTCGGCGACGGCCGTCGCCATCCCCATCGTCTGTTCCTCGAGAGACTCCCGCACTCCCCGTTCCCGGCCGTCGATCGTCGGACGGATGCCGATTCTTGGAAACTCTGACATGGCGAACAACCACCTCGTGACTTGAGAACCAATGTGTGCCTCGCCGCACCAAGCCGACGAGAGGCCAAGCGCCGAACCGGCGCTGCAAGCCAAATACCCTAAAGGGTGCAGCACCGACGAGTGCCCGCGTGCTGCGGCCAAAGACCGGTGCTGCACCCCGTGGTCTTGCGCGAAGACAGGCTGCGCAAGAGGTCGCGTTACTGGTAGAGCAGCGCCTGGATCTTCGCGTCACTGATATTGGTCTTGTCGTACCAGTAGAAGCCGGTATCGATGAACTTTGGCTGCGATACACCCTTGATTGCCTTCATGGCGGCGGCAACAACCTGCTCGCCAATTCCAATGGGGTTCTGGGTGATTGAGCCGGCTAGTATACCGCTATTGATGCCGTCAATCTGCGACTTTCCCGAATCGAACCCGACAGCAACCAGACCCGTCTTGCCGCTCTCCTGAATCCCCTTCACAATACCTTCGGCCGAGGGCTCGTTGGAGCCGTAGAGGCCAGCGAGTTCAGGGTTGGAGGTAATCATCGCCTTGGTGATGTCCGCCGCCTTGAGGAGGTCGCCCTTGTCGTACTGTGGTGGCAGCAACGTAATTCCAGGAGCATTCGCCTTCATCCAGTCGACGAATCCGTCGCGACGGTCGATGCCGGACTGGCTGGTCTGGTCATGGATCACCATACCAACCAAACCCTTTCCACCCAGCAACTTCGAAAGGTGCTCGGCGTCCGCGGCAGCTGCAGCTTTGTTGTCAGTCGCTGCAGTCGTCACCGGAATGTCGCTCGCCACGCCCGAGTCGAACGCGATGACCGGAATATTCGCCGCCTTCGCCTGCTGCATAAGAGGAGCCGCTGCCTTGCTGTCCAGGGCTGCGAAACCGATCGCATCGGGGTGTTTCGCGATAGCATTGGTGAGCATCGTGATCTGCTGTTCGACATCAGCCTCCGTAGGCGGTCCCTCGAACGTGATTGTCGCACCCTCTTTCGCGGCCTCGTTCTTGGCACCCGTATAGACCGCCTGCCAGAATTGCGCGGAGAAGCCCTTGGATACGATGGCGATGTACGGAGCTTTTCCCCCGCTCGTACTCCCCCCGCTGCCAGCGCCAACCGTGCCACCGGTGCACGCGCCAAGTGACCACGCGACGGTCGCCGCTGCGGCAATAATTCCGATTCTCTTACTGAGCATGCAAATCACACTTCCTTGTTCGATGCGAAATGCTCTGTTTTCATCGTTGTGGATGAGCCCGTCGCCAAATCCGCTGTCGATGACCCGCACCACAAGTCTGGGCGTGGTTGATATCTCAGGCCTTGGTCCCCTTCCTACGGATATTGTCCGTGTAGACCGCGGCAAGAATGACGACGCCCAAAACCACGTTCTGCCACTCCTGCGGCACAGATATTACCTGCAGACCGTTAGTCAAGACGGACATGATGAGGGCACCGATCATGGTGCCGAGTATGGTGCCCTTGCCGCCGAAGAGCGACGTGCCGCCGATGACTACCGCAGCAATCGCCTGCAGCTCATAACCCGATCCCAGAGCGGGCTGGGCGGAGCCAAGGCGAGCAGAGATCAGGACACCTGCGAGCCCGATGAACAGCCCGCCGAACGTGTAGACAACGATTAGCCACTTGCGCACGTTGACACCAGAGAGCGCGGTCGCTTCTTCGTTGCTTCCGATCGAGTAGGTGTACCTGCCCAGAACGGACTTGTTCAGGATGACACCAGCGATGATGGCCACTGCGATGAGAATGAGCACGGCGTTGGGGAACTTCACCCCCGAAATGAGATTGCCCGTTGAGATGGCGGAAAACGCGGGGACTTTATCGAAATAGATCGGTGTGCTCTGAGAGATCACCAGGGCTAGCCCCTCGGCCACGAGCATCATTGCCAGGGTCGCGATGAAGGGTGGGATCTTCAGGATAGCGACGTTGAAGCCATTGATGAATCCGATTAGACCACCGAACAGAATGGCCAGCAGCACGCCAGCGAATAGCGGCATGTGCCAGTTCACAATGAAGACCCCGGACATCACTGCGCACAACGACATGCCCGTGCCGAGCGAGAGGTCGATGCCGGCCGTGATGATCACGAACGTCACGCCTATCGCTAACGTCCCGATTACCACCGTCGAAAAGAGTATGGCGGTGAAGTTTGAGAAGGTCAGGAAGTTTGGACTTGCAAACGAAAAGAAGATCACAATCACAATGAGGGCAGTAAATGCAAGCGACTGTTGGAGCTGTCCTTTGATTCTCAGCTTTAACCCGCCGCCTGCCGGCTTCTCTGTCGAAACAGTCGTGGCTGTCATTTCGCTCCTGCTTCTTCATCGCCGTTGATGCCTGTTGGGCGTGCTTCTTCGTTGTCGCTCATGCCGGGCTCCACCCTGTCGCCGAGCGGTTTTACGCGACTCAGCGTCGCGAGATGCATGACGGACTCCTGCGTTGCCTCGCCAGCTGTAAGTATTCCGGTGATTCGCCCCTCGCTCATCACGACGACACGGTGGGACATGCGCAGCACTTCCGGGAGCTCGGAGGAGATCATGATGATTGACTTCCCCCGCTTGGCCAATTCGTTGAGCAAGTCGTAGATCTCTTCCTTGGCGCCTACATCGATGCCGCGCGTGGGTTCATCGAAGATCAAGACGTCGCAATCTCGGGTGAGCCATCTCCCGATGACGACCTTCTGCTGATTGCCGCCCGACAGGTTCTGTGCGGCCTGTCTGATCGATGGTGTCCTGATCCGTAGGCCTGCGACTTGCTCCTCGGCCGCCTTCGCAATGGCCCTCTTGTTGACCAGTCCGGCGGAGTTTGAGAATCTCTTGAGCGACGAGAGAGAGAGGTTCGCGCTCACATCCTGGTCGAGGAGGAGGCCATAGCGCTTCCTATCCTCGGACAGGTAGCCCAGGCCTGCCGCCATGGCATCCGCGGGATTCGAGATCGAGACCTCCTCGCCGTGCATCTTGATGACTCCGGCAGATTTGTGGTCAGCACCGACGAGGGCACGGGCGACCTCGGTCCGCCCAGCCCCAATCAGGCCCGCAAAGCCAAGGATTTCGCCCTCTTGCAGGTCGAAGTTGACGTCCTTGAGGAGCGAGAGCGTGCTGAGGCCCCGCACCTCCAGGACCGTCTGCGTCTTGTGCTCTCGAAGTTCCGGTCGGAGATCGGACGTGATCTCGCGGCCCACCATCATCGCGATGACCTCACGGATTGGCGTGCGCGCTGTGTCAACAGTGCCCACGTAGGCCCCGTCGCGGAGGACGGAGACCCGATCGGTCAGATCCTTGATCTCATCCATTCGGTGCGAGATGTAGATGACGCCGGTCTTGTCCGTGACGAAGTTCCGCACGAGCGTGAACAACGTCTGAACCTCGGAGTCGGTCAGGGTGGCCGTGGGTTCGTCCATCACAAGAATTCGCGAGTCGAAGGACAACGCCTTGGCGATCTCAACCAACTGCTGCCCGGCAACCAAGAGTTTGCCCACGTAGGCACGCGGGTCTATGTTGATCTGGAGACGATCGAGTAGTTCCTTCGTCTGCGCATACAGGGCGCGGTCGTCGATGAACAATCGCCTGAGCTTCTTCGGTTCGCGTCCGAGGTAGATGTTCTGAGCGACCGTGAGGTCGGGCACCAGATTGAATTCCTGGTGAATGATGTTGATCCCGAGATCTTGCGCCTCCCGAGGATTGTTTACGTCGACGATCTTTCCCTCGACCAAGATCTCGCCGCCTTCGTCGGCCTTGTAGATCCCCGTGAGCAGCTTCATCATGGTGGACTTTCCGGCGCCGTTCTCTCCGCAGAGTCCGAGGATCTCACCGTGGGAGAGGTCTATCGACACGTCCTTGAGGGCTTTAACCCCTGGAAAGGACTTCGATATGCCCTTGATTTCAAGAAGTTTGGATGACACCTGCTAAACCCCTTCGTCAGCAATCCGCTCGAGCCGTCCCCGTTGGCCTTCTCGTGCAGCAATACGTGTGTCGGTGCGTTCGCGACGAACAAGTTGCGCCATGCCTCGTCGCGTATTTGTCAGCGCTATCAAGAACGAGCGTTGTTTGTGTCGGTAAGCAGCTCCTCGGGTAGATTCAGTGAAATGACGGCTTCAAGGGTCGTGGGAAACGCACCGAGGTCACCGGAGGTGGCCTCGATACCGCGTTTCTGATGCTCCATGGTCGACCCGCTCGCTTCGTCGCAGATGTTGCCGACCTGCTTACCGGCTGAGCCGACGCAGTCATGGGCAAGCCTCACAATTCCTGGTAGACGCTCGTCGACGACGTGCCGCGTGGCGATCCCTGCGTTCAAGGTGACGGTGTCCGTGATCACGGCAAACCCCTCGCCACGACTCGCGACGCGCGCGTCGCGAGTGTTCCTACCGACTCGCCCCGGACCAGCTCGGTGGGAAGCACGATGATCCTGGGCTCGTGGGGCTCCTTCTCCACCATCCGCTTCAGCACGAGCTCGGCGGCGACCTCGGCGATTCGACCGATAGGTTGGACGACCATGGTCGGACGAGGCGTGACGATCCGAGTCAGCATCAGATTGTCGAACCCGACCAGGGAGACCGCCTCTGGGAACTTGATCTTGGACTCGGTCAGCGCTATGACAGCGCCGAGCGTCAGCTCATAGTTCACGCAGAAGACGGCGGTGGGGGGTTCGTCAAGGTCCAGGACCCGCTTGATGCCCGTAGATCCGCCGTCAACGGTCATGTCGCCCGTGACGAGGTAGTCGGCGCAAGGCTCGATGCCGTGCTCCTCGAGAGCCTGCTGGAAGCCGCGGGTTCGTTCCCTCATGGTGAAGATGTCATCTGGACCACTGAGGATTGCGATGCGACGGTGCCCATGGAGCACGAGTTCGTCGACCGCGGTCCGTGACGCTGCCGCGTTGTCGACTATGACCGAGTCGGTCGTAAATCCGTCGGTCAGGCGGTCGATCAGCACCACCGGCACTCCACGCTCGACGGCCGGCGCGAAGACCGAGCCGTCGTTGCCCAACGGGATGGCAATCAGGCCGTCGATCATCTTCCCGAGTAGAAACTCGACGGCTTCCGCCTCGCCCGACCTGTCGCTCCGGCAGTCGCAGATGATCGTCCCGTACCCGTGAGCGCGAAGGATCTCCTCGACGCGGGCGATGATCGACGTGTTGAAGCTGCTGTTCAACTCCGCGAGCAGTACCCCTACAGTCTGGGACCGACGGGTCCTGAGTCCCCGAGCGAACTCATTCACCCGGAAGTTGAGCGCGGCACTCGCCTCTTCGATGGCCCGCCTGTTCCGCGCTAGGAGGTTGCCGCCGTTGAAGTACTTCGAGATGGTCGCGAAGGAAAGACCTGTCATCTGCTGGATATCTCGATATGTCGCTGGCACAACTGCCCCACTCCATGGAGTCCTACGACGACCCTCAGACCTTGCTGGTACCTATCGAAAACGGCTGGACTTGGCTCTGGTCCGCCTGCCCGGGTTCGCGCCGCGGCAGGTGGTCCACCTACCGCGGCGGGCGCGGATACGCGGGATCTACACGTACCCGTTCCATCCCGGGATGGTCCCGTTGACGTCCCAGATGTCGAGCCAGGACGCGGCGCCCTCCCAGAGGAACACCTGTCCTTTGATCAGCCGGTTGTTGCGGTCTACGCCGCGCAGCGCGTCAAGCTCCGTGGGTGACAACGGGTCCTCCGTGACACACCGGAGGTTCGACACGTATTGGTCCCGCTTCACCGAGAAGGGGATCGGGATCTGGCGGCGCTGCACCGCCCACTTCAGGCAAATGATCGCCGGGTGCACACCGTGCGCCGCCGCGATCCGCACGACTGCAGGCTGCTCGATGTCCGTGACGTCCCCCTCCACCACGTCTCGGTCCGGGCGCTTCGGCGAACCGATCGGGCTGAAGCCGAACGGCTGGATGCTGTGATCGAGGCAGTAGCGGAACAGCTCTCCCTGCTGGAAGCAGGGGTGCAGCTCCATCTCGTTGATGGCGGGCTTGATCCGGGCGTCCCGCAGCAGGAGCTCGAGCTTCGGAATCGTCATGTTCGAGGTCCCGATGTGCCGGACCAGTCCCTGGTCCACGAGAGTCTCCATCGCACGCCAGGTTCGCATGAAGTCCTCATGGATGTAGGGGCGCGAACTCGCGCTGCGAGCGTCCGCCTCCGCGAACGGCGGGTGGAAGTTCGGGAAGGGCCAGTGCACCAAGTAGGCGTCCAGGTAGTCCAACCGCAGGTCGCCGAGGCTCTTCTTGCAGGCGGCAATCACGTCCTCGGGCTCATGCATGTCGTTCCAGACCTTCGACATCACGAATAGCTCCGCGCGGTCCAGACCGCCCTCGATCGCCTCCTCGAGGACCTCGCCGATCAGGTCCTCGTTCAGATAGCACGCAGCGCAGTCGACAAGGCGGTAGCCCGCACGCAATGCACCGCGGACCGCCTCCGCGATGTCCTCACCACTGAACCGGTCAGAGCCGAACGTGCCTATCCCGAGACCCGGGACCTCGGCGCCCGTATACAGCAGGCGCTTCGGCACAGCGAGCGGGTTGACCCCGTCTGGTGCCGGTTCGAACGTGTTACTCATTGCCGCCTCCGAATGTACGATCTGATGTAACGTCCTGCAGGATCATGAATTTCTCCGTGACGACGACCGGGGTCTTGAAGTGCGAGAGCGCCTCACGTTCCTCACGTCTGGGGAACGGCCGTTGTCGTCTCGCGCGTGCAACGCTGCCGCTCTCATCGTCGCCCCTCCATCTCGCCTCTCCGCCAGATCGATGCAGAGACGACGGACGCCTTGGCCATCGTCTCTTTGAGCTGCTCATACAGCTCCGCGTAGAGGTCGAACGACGCCTGATAACGCACGTGGTTCTTTGACTCGGGATGGTGCGTCCGGCGCAGCCGCGTCGTCTTACGCACCGCCTCGTCGAAGTCCGCATACGCACCGACTCCGACGCCCGCCAGGATCGCCGCGCCGAGGGTGGTGGCCGAGTCGGCCGAGGCGGCATGGATCGTCTTGCCGGTCACGTCGGCCTTGATTTGGGTCCAGACCGCGCTGTTGGTGGCACCACCGATCGAGAACATCTCGTCCACAGCGACACCCGCCTGGGCAGCGGTGCGGATGTTGTGGAGCAGCGAGAACGCGACGCCCTCCATCACGCTCCGGTACAGGTGTCCCCGCGTCTTTTCGAATGACAGGCCAAAGAAGACGCCCTGTGCGTGCGGGTCCCAGATCGGCGACCGCTCCCCTGCGAGGTAGGGGAGGAAGATCAGCCCGTCAGAGCCAGCCCCCACCGATGCGGCCAGCTCGCTCACCTTTGCGAACGTGGTGCTCCCCGCGGCCTGCGCGGCCACCTCCTCGGCCAGACCGATCTGCTCGACGATCCACTTCAGACTGGACCCTCCACCGACCGTTCCTCCTTGGAGCAGCCACCGGTCCGGCACGACGTGCCGGCTGAGGATCAGCCGCTCGTCGACCACGGGCCTGTCGACAACGATGCTCATGCCACCGGCTTGCCCCCCCTGCTCCTGTGTCTGGCCTGCGCGGTAGACGCCGGCGCCCAGTGCACCGCAGGCCGCGTCGAGCCCGCCCGCCACCACTGGCGTCCCGGCTCGCAGCCCGGTCAGGTCGGCGGCGGTCCGGCTCACGTGACCCACCACCTCGTCGCAGGGCACGATGTCGGGAAGCTTCTCCTGGTCGATGCCGAGCCGTTCGCACATCGCCGCGTCGTACTGGCCGGTCGCGATGTCCACGACGTGCAGGCCGTAGCTCTGACAGACATCCTGCGAGTAGACGCCCGTCAACGCGTGCACGACGAAGCTGTTGCTCTGGAGGAAGTACCGGGTTCGCCGGTAGACCTCCGGCATGTTCTCCTTGAACCACAGGATCTTCGGGGTCGTGTACGACGGCTTCAACGGGTTGCCGCTCAACGCGAGGATCTCGGCCTCGTCGACACGCTCCGACAGACGCCGGCAGATGTCCTCCCCACGGTGGTCAAGCCAGATCGGCGTGTTGGCCAGAACATCACCTTCGGCGTCCACCGGGATGCAGGACCAGCTCTGCCCGTCGACACCTATGCCGGCAATCAGCGCGGGATCGATGTGCCCGCTGGACATCACGGTCCGGATCGCCTTGTAGACCGCTTCGAGCCACAGTCCGGGGTCCTGCTCGACATGTCCGGGCGCCGGGTAGAACGTCGGGTACTCCTCCTCCGACGCGGCGAGCACCTCACCATCGAGGTCAAAAGCCGCGACCTTGCAGGCGGACGTGCCGATGTCGATCCCTAGAAGGACACAGGGCATCTTCGTCCTTTCGTCTCGTTCTCGACCTTGACCGCACGAACCTTGTACGTGGCTGCCTGGCCCTCTCCGGGTACCGCTGGCTTCTTGACTCCCCTGCGGCTGGCGCCGGATCGGACGGGATTTGCTCAGCCGGAGCGTTCTCCGTGTGCGCGAAGCCCACCGACGTCAATTGCAATTCGCCCTGCGCGAAACGTTTCGCTCACGGACAAAAATAATGGTTCCGATCATCTACCGGATGCCGCCGTGCACCGGTTTATACGTCCTCCACGTCCCCAACTTACCATTGAATCGGCGCGCCAACCGGCCGCTATTCTCACAATTACGGTCAACTCAAAAAGTTTAGCACCCTCGACGTTGCCGCGCAAGACCTCCTTCGGTCGGATGTCCGATCGCGATCAGTCCCCCCGGTGCCTCAACTCCCTCGGCAACATGCACAGGGTCTCGGCAAAGTCCTTGTGGGAGCGTTGTGACCAGCGGTTTTGTGGTGTAACACGCCGGGCGGGGTGAGGTGCGGGCGTGGTGCTGGCGGTGAGGATGGAAGTTCTCACACAAGCAGCCGAACCGGAGCACCACGCCCGCCATGTCATCTTCGCCTCTCACCACCGTGTCCGTCGAGCCTGGGGTCCTTGCTCGTCCTGGTCTGCTGGAGCTGTTCGAGCAGGTCACTGATCCGCGGGCGCGTCGTGGGGTGCGGCACCGGTTCGCGTCGTTGCTGGCCGTGGCGTTGGCCGCGGTCCTGGGCGGTACCCGCTCGTTCACCGCGATCGGTGAATGGGTCGCCGAAGCGGACGCCGGCGTGCTGGCCCGGCTGGGTGTGGCCGGTTCGCGGCGCCCGCGCGAGGCCACGACCCGCCGGGTGCTGACCCGGGTCGATGGCGAGCTGCTCGGCGGCGTCGTGGGGGCGTGGATGCGCACCCGCGTCGGTCTGCTGGGCGGGCAGCGGGTCATCGCGATCGATGGCAAGACAGTCCGCGGAGCGAAGGCCACCGCCAAGGTGGCACCGCATCTGGTCGCAGCCCTGGACCACACGCTCGGGGTCGTTCTGGGTCAGGTGCAGGTCGCGGTCAAGAGCAACGAGATCCCCGCCCTACGGACCCTGCTGGAAGCGTTCGACCTGGTCGGGGCGGTAATCACCGCCGATGCGATGCACACCCAGACCACCACCGCGGCCTCCATCACCGGCCGCGGCGGGCACTACGTGCTCACCGTGAAAGGCAACCAGGCGAGCCTGCGCGCTCGGTGCACAGCACTGCCCTGGGCCAAGATCCGCGCCACCTCGGCGGTGGACCGCGGGCACGGGCGCCGGGTCCGGCGCACGATCAAGGTCGCCGCCGCGCCCGTGCTCCTGGACTTCGCCGGCGCGGTCCAGGTCGCCCAGCTCCGGCGCACCCGCACCCTCGCGGGCAAGAAGACCGTCGAGGTCGTCTACATCATCACCTCGATGCCCTCCACGCAGGCATCCCCTGAGCAGACCGCCGCCTGGGTCCAAGGCCACTGGGCCATCGAGAACAAGCTCCACTGGGTCCGCGACGCCCTCTACGACGAAGACCGCTCATCGGTCCGCTCCGGCAACGCCCCTCGCGTCATGGCGACCTTGCGCTCGACCGCGATCAGCGTCCTACGCCTGGCCGGGGAAACCAGCATCGCCGCAGCGACCCGACATCACGCCCGCAACCCACACAGACCCGTCGAACTACTGCTGACCCGCTGAAACACGACTTTGCCGGGACCCTGGCAACATGCACGTGTTCAATCTCCGATCCGTCGGAAGGTAATGCCCACAGACCCTCTTGACGTCGAACCGGAGCGGTGCGACACCGAACCCTTCGGAGGCGAGTCCGTCGACAGCAGTGCGGGTGATCCACGGTTATCCCGGGGAACGTCGTTCAGGTGAAGACCTCGGGTTCGAACGACAAGTAATCGGCGCCCCCGCCGGTCGCACGACGAATCAGCCGTCGATCCCAAAGACGGCGCTCATGGTGTGACTCTCACCCGGTGCCAGATGTATTGCGTCGTCGCGGATGTTGCAGCTCTCGACGCAAACCATGCCAGTCCATTCATCGTCACCGAAGTCGGACATCGCCGCGACCGTGGTGGCCCAGGGAGTCCAGACCACGGTGCTGTCCGATCCGCCCTTGGCGATCGTGACGGAGCGCCCCGCACCACGGTCGACCACCGTCGTCGTGCCGCGGTTGTGGAAGTAGATGCGGTCGGTCTCGGCGCCGAACCGCACAGGACCGAGCGAGCCGGGCAACGGTTCGGTGCCGGCGAGCCGGTCGAGGTACGGCGCACCTTCCAAGCCGGTGAGCTCAATGGCGCGGATGTCCTTGACCCGCACGTAGCTGTGGAACGCTTCCTCGAAGGTCACAGTGCCCGGATCGAGGTTCGTGACCTGCAGGGCGAGCGACAGCCGGGCACCGACCGTGACGGTGTACCGGGCTTCGAAGCGGTGCGGCCACGCGGAGGCGCGGGTTGCCTCGGTGTCCGTCAGCCGGAAGGTCAGCACGACGTCGTCGCCGTCCTCGTGGGCTTCGTCGAGCTCCCAGTCGACCCGCCGGGCGAAGCCGTGCGCCGGAGCCTGGGGGTCGCCCGTGAGTGCGCCGAACCACGGAAAGCAAAGGGGCACCCCGCCTCGCAGCGGCACACCGTGGACAAAGCGACTCGCAGCGCTCATCCACAGCGCGGACACCCGCCCCGCTGGTGCCCAGTCCGTGACGTGGGCGCCGTGCAGGTAGACCTCGGCGGAGCCTGCGCGCCCGCTCACGCGCACGACCGGAAGGCCACCGCCTCCCGTTCCGATCTGCACGGACAGCGGTATGGAACGGGACTCGGATCGCACGGACGGCATTGGACCTCCAGAGTCGTTGCTCGGTTGAGGAAGGCGTTGACGCGGACGCCACGAAGCAATGTGTCGGTGGTCCGCCGGCTGGGGTGCGGGGTTCGACCAGCGTCTGCATCGGGGCCAGCGCGAGCTGGGGCTGGCAGAAACACGCCACGCCTGCGGTTGCTGGTGAGCCGCGAAACTCCGCTCAGAGTCAGTCAACATGCGAGCCCACCCCGGCTGGCGGCAGGGAACGACCGTAGGACCTGCTCCCGTCCGGTGCGATTGTCGGGAAAGGACCCGCATACCAGCGCAATAGGCGTTCGACCTCGGCTTCGACGAGGCGATTCCCCGCGGTGAAGTACTTACGCGTGTCCACCGCTGTGGGGTTTTGGGCGAGGAACTCTCTGACCGCGCCCGTGAAGATCGCGCTGAGGTGGGTCGAGACGTTCACCTTCGTGATTCCGGCGACGATCGCCTCACGCATGCCGTCATCGCTGACTCCGGAGGATCCGTGCAGCACCAGGGGCACCGGCACGGCGGCACGAATGTCGGCGATGAGTCCCGTGTCCAAGACCGCCCCCCGAGTTGTCATCGCGTGCGATGAGCCGACCGCGACCGCGAGGAGGTCGACACCCGTCGCTGAGACGAACCGCGCGGCCTCGTCCGGGTCGGTCCGCGCCGAGGGGTCGTGGACACCGTTCTTGCCGCCAACCTCGCCAAGCTCCGCTTCGACGGCGACTCCGCGCGAGTGGCAGTACTGCACGACGTCGGCGGTCGTCTCCTGGTTGCGGGCGAAGGGAAGCTTGGAGCCGTCGTACATCACGGAGTTGAAGCCCAGATCAACGGCCTCACGCACCAGGTCGACGCTTTCGGCGTGGTCGAGGTGCACGACGACGGGTACCGCGGCGCGTTGCGCGACCTCGATCACCGCTCGCGCGATCGGTGCCAAGGCACCATGAAACCTCACTGCGTTCTCGCTGATCTGCAGCACCACGGGCTGCCCCGCCCGCGCGGCTGCCGCGACGAAGGTCTCAGCGCTCTCGAGATGCACGACGTTGAACGCGCCGAGGCCAACGCCATCGCGGGCGCACGCACCGGCAACCTCACGAAGGTCAGCTGACGACATTGACTTCCTCCACTTTGACGTCCTTCAGGAACCTCTCGTACGCGGGCAGATCGACCACGCCGGCGACCGGAGCAAGCACGGCGGCGGCAGACAGCGCAACCGCCCGCCCCAGCTCGACCGGCAGCACGACCTCGAGGCTCGCCCCCTGGGCCACGCGCCGAAGAGCCAGCGCGAACGCGGCGACCGCCGCATCGCCCGCGCCGGTCGGGTTCCCCTGCACGACTTCGACGGGGGCTGCTTGCCACGCGCGAACCTGGGGACCGCGGCCGGCGACGACGACGATGCCCTGCGCACCGCGCGACACGGCAACGACGCGAGCACCCCGCGCGATCAGCGCCTCCGCGCCACGAATCACGTCATCGGTCCCGGTGACCTCGCGAAGCTCATGGTGATTGGGCTTCAGGAGATCAGCGCCCGCATCCGCCGCCGTGGTCAGCAGCGGCCCGGAGGTGTCGACCACGATGACAGCGCCCGAGGCGCGCACCGACTGCACAAACTCGCGAACGTCGGCGGCGGAGGTGCCGGGCGGGCAGGACCCAGAAAGGATGACGACGTCGCCAGGCCGCGACCGCGCTGCGACGTCCGCAGTCAGCCTGCGCCAGTCCGCGCTCGAGACTTCGGGCCCGGGCTCGTTCAGCAAGGTGGTTGAGACGTCGTCGGTCACGACGGTCGTGCATCGGGTCTCGAGCGCGATCGGCACCCAGTGCTGACTGACCAGCGAGCCCTCCAGGAGCCTGCTCAAGGCAGCACCGTTGGAGCCGCCCAGGAATCCGCTGGCCTCCACGGCGAAGCCTAGCTGGCCCAGCACGCGCGCAACGTTGACGCCCTTGCCACCGGCACGCCTCAGGACGGTCTGGACGCGATTGACCTCGCCCCACTTTGCGTGCGGCAACCGGTAGGTGACGTCCACGGCCGGATTCGGGGTCACCGTGATGAGCGAGCCGCCCGAGGTGGAGGACCCGTCGCTCACAGGTCCCCGCCGATCCGGTAGAGGACCTTCAAGAGCGAACCCTTGCTGGCTCGGACGTCCAGGAACGGCTGCGCGCCGTCCTCGAGGGAGTAGATGCGGGTCACCAACGGGGCGATCTGGACAGCGCCGGACTCGATCAGGCGCAACGCGTCGGTCCATTCGGTGCCAGGGAATGGCGCCGAGTACGACATCCAGGACCCGGTGACGTTGAGCTCACCGCGCAGGATCTTCCCGAAGACCTCCGGCGAGAACACCACGTCACGGGTGCTCGTACCGACGAACACGACCTGGCCGCCCTTGGCGCAATGCTGCACCGCCTGGGCTTGGGTGACCGAACTCCCAGCCGTCTCGATGCACAGCTCGGGCGGCTCGTGAGTGCTGAAGTATTCATCGACCTCCGTGCTGTGTGCCAGCACCGTCACATCGGCGCCAAGTTCCTTCGCGAGCGTGAGCTTGTCCGGCTGGATATCCACCACGACAACTTCTCCGGCACCCCTGGCCTTCAGGACCATCGCGGTCATGAGTCCAATGACACCCGCGCCGAACACGGCCACCCGTGCACCTTCGCGAAGACTGACGCGCTCGATTCCGTGGATGGCGACGGTCAGGGGCTCGATGAGGGCGGCGTCCCGCAGGGTCACTGACTCGGGCAGGGGTACGGCGTTGTCGGCCGGGACGCTGACATACTCCGCGAGTGCACCCTGTTGCCGCGAGCCGACAAAACTGTAGTTCGAGCACAGGGCAGGTCGCCCGAGCTCGCAAGAGCTGCAGGTTCCGCAGGGCACCAGCGGTGCCACGGCGACCGGTGTTCCTGGAACGATCGACGTGACATCTGCCGCGACTGATTCGACGACCCCCGAGAACTCATGCCCAACGATCTGCGGAAACGCGTGCACGTCCCCTTCGAAATACCGCGGAAAGTCTGATCCGCAGATCCCGCAGTAGGCCACCCGAACCACGACCTCACCGGCGCCGGCGGTGGGTTTGGCGATCTCGACCAGATCGAGGCGTTCCTTTGCACTGATGGACAGCGCCTTCATGGTCTGGTGTCCCCCTTCGGGCTCGGCGTAACGTGCGGTATCGGACGCCGGGACGGTGACCTGATCCTCGGTGCGGTCGACCGCCAGGGCATTGAGACCGGTCATGGGCAGAAGGCTCCTAGAGACGACAAACTCAGGTTCGGACCGATACGGGGCGTCAGTACTTCTCGGCGAGCTGGACTGCGACACCCATGCCGGACAGTGTTGAGACGGTGTCGGCGGGCGCGGCGTGATCCGTGATGAGCAGGTCGATCTGGCCCAGCTCGGCGGTCTTGTTCACCGCGACGACACCAAATTTGGTGTGATCGGCGAGCAAGACAACTCTCTGACATTGTCCGATGGCTCGGCTCGAAATCGCCGTCTCGAAGATGTTGTGGTTCGTGACGCCGGCGCGCGCGTCGATACCCCCGCAACCGAAGAAACCGACATTCATGAAGAGGTTCTCCATGTTCCGAGAAGTGAGCGGGCCGTACAGCGAGTTCTCGTTCGCCCGAACGATTCCACCGGGAATCATGAGCGTGATACTCGTGTTGGGCAGCAGTTTGTTGACGATCGGGATCGCGTTGGTCACGACCGTGATGCCCTCGGCCGCGAGGAGTTCCTCGGCCAGCATGAAAGTCGTCGTGCCGTAGTCGAGGAAGACCGTGTCCCCGGGTTGGATCAACGTGGCCGCGACCTGGGCAATGGCCTTCTTGGCAGCCGCGTGCTTCGCTTTGCGCAAGTCGTAGGCGCTCTCCACGTTGGTGGATGTCAGGACAGCGCCGCCACGGACCTTGGTGAGCCGTCCGTCCCGCTCGAGCTCGTAGAGATCTTTTCGCACGGTCTCGCGACTCACGTCCAGGGACCTACACAGCTCGCCGATCTCGACCATCTCAGAAGCGTGCAACATCGCGAGGATCCGACTGTGCCGCTCCTTGATGTTCAAGGTCACACCTCCTCACAGAGGTCGCCATCGACCTCCAGGTTGTCGTACTCCAGCACTTGGCACTTGGCGCTTGACAAGTCATTGTTGTCACCCGCCTAGTCCCTGTCAAGTCCCGCGAACCGACCCTGCCCGGGCCGCGACCTACAACGCGCACGGTCTGCCAATCACCCAGGTCGACGCGCTACCCCGGAGATTTCACGGGCGTGGCGTGCCGCAGACGTGAAAAATGCTCCTGACCTGGGATGATGTGTCTTGCGACGGACAGATCAGACCAGTTCGAGGAGCACCTCCCAGGTGAAGAAGACTACCGGTTTCTACCCCCGTCTCCGTGTCGATTCCCGGGGCGGGTCGGCGGTGGGTCAGGCAGGTGGGGTGCTGCTGACCTCCACGATCCGCGCCGCGGGCCTGGACGCGGGGTTGAGCGAGGCGTTGGCGCGGTGGCGGCCCGTCGGTGCGGTGCATGACCCGGCCAAGGTCCTGCTGGACCTGGCGATCACGCTCGCCCTGGGTGGGGACACGTGCTCGGACCTGGCCGTCGTGCGCGCCGAGCCGGCCGTCTTCGGGCAGGTGGCCTCGGACCCGACGCTCTCGCGCACGATCGCCCGGCTGGCCGGCGACGTGGACAAGGTCCTGCCGGTGATCGACCGGGCGCGGGCTGCGGCTCTCGGGCGCGGGTCTGGGCCGCGGCCGGGCAGCACCCCCCGGACCACGACCGGGACGCCCGCAACCCTGTGGTGATCGACGTGGACGCGACCCTGGTGACCGCGCACAGCGACAAGAAGCTGGCCCGCCCGACGTTCACCTGTTGACTGAACTATCGGTGGAAGGGGAGCTGTTCGGCTGCTCGGCTGGTTCTGTGGTGTCTACGGTCCGGTGCATGGCCGAAGAGTTCACTGGAGATCGTGATCTGTCGCTGTTGATCGTGCCGAGGGTCGGCATGGTCGAGGTGCGTGCGGATCTGTGGGAACCGGTCCGGCTGCTCGATCCGGTCGGTGATCTGGTGGTCCCGGTGGCGGCGTTCTTGAACGAACTGCAGGCGGCGGGCCGGTCGGCGGCGACGCAGCGGTCGTACGTGATGGACCTGCTGCGGTGGTTCCGGTTCGGGTGGGCGATCGACGTCGGGTGGGATCAGGCGACGCGGGTGGAGGCTAGTGGCGTGTCACATAAGTTTCTGATGCGTTCTGTGGGACATTGGGGGCATGCCGAATCGGGTGAGGGTGTTGACGGTCTCCGAGGCCGACCGGGTCGAGCTGGCCCGCCGGGTGCGGGCGAAGGGTTCGCCCGCGCGGGAGGTGGAACGGGCCCGGATCGTGCTGTTGGCGGCCGAGGGCGTGCCGGGTAAGCAGATCGCGGCCCGGGTGGGCTGCGCGGAGCCGACGGTGGTGATGTGGCGCTCCCGCTTCGCCGAGCGGGGTCTGGCGGGGCTGGCTGATGCGCCGCGGTCGGGCAAGCCGGCCACCATCCCGCAGTCGGTGCGCGATGAGATCCTGTCGATCACGTTGACCGAGCCGCCGGTCGAGCTGGGGATCACGCACTGGTCCTCGCGGTTGCTCGCCGACCGGTTGCGCCGCGACGGCAAGCCGGTCTCGCACGCGACGGTGGCGCGGGTGTGGAAGCACTTCGGGATCCAGCCCCACCGGTTCGGGACGTTCAAGTTCTCCACCGACCCCGAGCTGGAGGCCAAGGTCCGCGACATCGTCGGGCTGTACCTGGACCCCCCGGACAAGGCCGTGGTGCTGTGCGTGGACGAGAAGTTGAGGTGGATTCCAGCGAGCGTCGCAACACCGAGGGGTGTTGGAGGTCGTGATGGGATCGAAATCAGGGCTGGTCGGGAGGCCAGGACCGGTGCCGCTGACGGGGCAGCGCCAGGAGTTCACCAGGTTGATCACCAGGGGGGTCAGCAACTCCGAGGCGTGCCGGATGGTGGGGGTCAATCGGCGCACCGGGACACGATGGCGGTACGGGCGCACGGTCACCTCCAAGTTCGGGTGCCGAACTGCACTATCAACCCATGACCACCACGACGGCGTTGTTGTCGGCAAGGTTCTTGTCCGAGGATGAGCGGATCGTGATCGGCGACCAGGTCCGGGCCGGGTCGAGCCTGCGTGCCATCGGGGGCGAGCTGGGGCGTCCGGCGTCGACGATCAGCCGGGAGGTGCACCGCAACCGTGACGAGGCCGGGCGGTACCGGCCGTTCGCCGCGCACCGCCTGGCCTTGGCGCGGCTGGCTCGACCTCGAGAACGACGACTAACTGGCGACCCGGTCTTGCGAGGGCACGTTCAGCAGGGACTGGACCGGCGGTG
>Ga0209539_1000506_pt1 | contig 22266 bp, 17 predicted proteins | sample BarGraNGADG00312_2_FD_184499 | JGI IMG/M metagenome (GOLD analysis project Ga0209539, IMG submission 184499) | Arctic peat soil microbial communities from Barrow, Alaska - Barrow Graham LP Ref core NGADG0011-312 (SPAdes) (version 2) | ecosystem: Environmental > Terrestrial > Soil > Wetlands >...
GGCGAAGAGCACATGCGTACCGGCTATCCGATTGTCTATACGTCTGCTGACTCAGTGTTCCAGATTGCCGCGCACAACGACATCATCCCCCTCGCCAAGTTGTATGAGATGTGCGAGATCAGCCGGCGAGAGATTCTGCAGGGTAAGGATCTGGTCGGCCGTGTTATTGCGCGCCCGTTTACCGGGACGCCCGGGAATTTCGTGCGAACATCCGACCGCCAGGACTATGCCGCTCAGCCGTTGGGTCCTACCACCCTCACCCAGGTGAGCAAGGCCGGTATGGATGTCATTGGCGTCGGTAAGACGTATGACCTGTTTGCTGGTGAGGGGTTCACGCAACATTTCCACACCCACAACAATGAGGAAGGCATCCAGAAGACGATCGAGCTGGTCAAGACCAGCAATTGGGAAGGGTTGCTGTTCACCAACCTGGTCGACTTTGACATGCTCTTCGGTCACCGCCGCAATGTGGCTGGCTATGCCGTCGCTCTGGAGCGCTTCGATGAGGCGGTCCCCGAGTTGCTGAGGTCGATGAAACATGACGATATCCTGTTCATCTCTGCCGACCATGGCTGCGATCCGACGTTTACTGCGCATACAGACCATACCCGCGAGTACGTGCCCGTTCTCGCATATTCGCCTTCGCGCCGTGGCGGGACATACCTGGGAGTCCGCGAAACATTTGCGGATCTTGGAGCCACCGTGTCGGAGTACCTTGGAGTTGCACCTGTAGCGGGTTCGAGCTTCCTTGCAGATATCTCCTAGGCCTGTGCACGGATCCCAGGGATCAGTGATCCAGTGAGCAGCGGAGGCAGTCCAGCCGAATCAGATACGTGGAAAGAGCTTCTCCGGGGTCTGGTGCGTCTGGAACTCAAGCGTGGCTGTCAGGATGACGCCGCCGTAGGTGGATTTGCACGGCTCGCCCTGGTGACCGTGGAAGGTTCTTGCACACGAACACAACCTGCGGCGGAGCATGGCGTATCGAACGAGCTGCGGTCCCTGCTGGTCGACTATCAGTTTCTGCCGAACCCTGCGCGGGTAGACAGGTGCTCGGCGGTTCTTGCCCTTCTGAACGACTCGAAGTCTCCCCCTGTCGCGTCGCCACTGCCTGCAGGCGCGCCTCTGGCACGTACAACGCTGGTGTCGAAACCTCCCTCCGATAGTATGAAAGCCTTGCTGGAGGTACTCGAGGAATCGGTGTCCAAATTGTGGGGAGTCGGACCTCGTGTTCAGGAGATCATGGGGAAACTCGGTGTCGGCAGCATTGCCGACCTTCTCCAGCACGCGCCCAAAGGCTACCTCGACCTGCGCTATCCGGCGGAGCTGTCGCGCGAGTCACTTGGGCAGATGGTCCTCATCAAGGCACGCCTGCTGGCGGTTACTGAGATCCGACGAAAAGTTCTGCTGGTCAAGGCGTCGGTCCGGGACCCGGGCGGGCGTGTGTTTCATCTCGTCTGGTTCAACAACAAGTTCGTGAGGAGCAGGCTTCAGGTTGGCCATGACTACGATTTCTACGGGAGACTGGAGAACTCGTTCGAGGGGGCTCAGCTGATGCAGCCGGCTTTCGAGGAGTCGGGAACGCCGGCTGCTCAACTACATATGAACCGGATCGTGCCACTCTATCACCTCACTTCGGGCATTACTCAGAAGGGACTGCGGGCTCATGTGTGGCGTGCCGTAGGCCGGATTCCCTCAGCGACGGCCGAGTATCTGCCACGGGACGTTGCGTCGCACTTCAAACTGCCCGACCTGGCATGGAGCTACCGCTCTCTGCACTTTCCGACCGATGAACACGAGGCAGAAAAGGCGCGGAGCCGGTTTGCGTTCGATAGCCTGTTTCTCTTTGAACTGAGAGTCCTGATGCACAGGCATGCTGAACAGGATGTCCCGGGAAACCCATTCGACCTGCCCACAGGAACGGTCGAGCGGTATGTCGGGGTGCTGCCGTTCGTTCCCACTGGTTCTCAGGAAGCAGCCATGCGAGACATCGAGGGAGACGTGCGCAGGCCGAGGCAGATGCACCGGCTGCTCCACGGCGACGTTGGCTCAGGAAAGACGGCGGTGGCCGGGTACGCGGCGTACGCGGCCAAGGTGGCCGGATACCAGAGCGCCGTCCTTAGTCCCACTGAGATTCTCGCGGAGCAAACGGGACGTGTCCTTCAGGAGCTGCTTGCTCCTCTCGGGCTGCGAGTTGCTACACTGACAGGAGGGATGACCAAATCTCAGCGCAAGAGCATCCTGGGCGCAGTCGCGACCGGGGAAGTCGACTGTCTCGTCGGCACGCATGCCATCCTCGAGGAGGGAGTGGCATTCGAGCGTCTCGGTCTGAGCGTGGTCGATGAGCAGCATCGTTTTGGAGTTGCTCAGCGCGTGGCTCTGGGGACGAAAGGCAACGTGCCACACTCGCTTGTCATGAGCGCGACGCCGATTCCGAGAACATTGGCTCTGACTATATACGGTGATCTCGACATCTCCGAACTGGTGGAGAAGCCTGCGGGGCGGTTCCCGATCCAGACGCATCTTATGTCGGCCACAAAGCGCGATAGCGCCTATGCCATGGTGCGTGAACAGGTAGCTCAGGGCAGGCAGGCATTTATCGTGGTCCCTGCCATCGACCCGGCTTCGGATGAGGGCGATGGCACGGCGTCAGTCGAGGAGACCATGCGGGAGCTGACCGAAGGCAGCCTCAAGGGGCTGCGCATTGCGTCCTTGCACGGGCGCATGAAGAGTAGTGACAAGCAGTCGACCATGGATGCCTTCCGGTTGGGGAATCTGGACGCCATTGTTGCGACGACGGTCGTCGAGGTTGGTGTTGATGTGCCGAACGCAAGTGTCATGGTCATCGAGGATGCGGAGAGATTCGGGCTTGCTACGCTCCATCAGCTCCGTGGAAGAGTCGGCCGAGGGTCCTCCGTCTCCCATTGCATCCTCATCCAGGGTAATGTGACCGCCGAGGGTACCGAACGCCTGCAGGTGCTGGTCCGCTCTGACGACGGGTTTCAGATCGCAGAGGAAGACCTGAAACTGCGAGGCCCCGGCGACATCCTTGGGACGGTCCAGCATGGCTATGATGTTCCATTGTTCGGATCTACAGCGTTGCTGAGCTACCGCGACCTTTCCGCTCTTCCGGATATCCGAAAGGCTGCCTCGGAGCTCCTGGAACACGACCCATCACTTGGTGCTCCGGAACATGCCGACGTGGCCAGTATGCTGTCTCTCCGGTACCCCGCTTCAAAGCCAGGCATGGAGGACAATTGATATGATCATTGGGTCAGGAAAACTGAAGGGCCGTTCGTTGAAGACACTCGGCAAAGAACCATGGCTGCGCCCTACGTCCGACAAGGCACGAGAGGCTGTCATGGATATGATGCGACCGATTCTTGCGGGGGCGAGGTTCATCGACGTCTGCAGCGGCACTGGTGCGGTGGGCATAGAAGCGCTCAGCAATGGAGCGGCACATACAACCTTTGTCGATATCGACAATCGCTCAGTGCGTCTCATCGTTGACAACCTGCGAATACTTGCGCTTCAGGAGCAGGCTTCTGTCGTCAAGGGTGAGGCCGATGGATACGTGAGTGGATTGCAGGGAGCGGAGTTCGACGTCCTCTTCGCAGACCCGCCCTTTGACTCTACATTACAGGAAGGGCTCCTGGTTACCCTATCCGAACATTTGCGCGATGCGGCAGACGGCTGTATCATAATCATGGAGCATCCGTCCAGGCGACCGTTGCATGAACGTTATGATGGCCCAGAGATAGACTTGGAGAGCTACAAGGAAAGGCGCTACGGAGACGTTGGCATGACATTCTTCCGTGCGACGAAGCACAGAATCGAGGCGGACGGTAGCACCAATGACCAGACAAAATAGGGCAACTCACTTCCTGCGAACTGTTCGTCATAGCATCGTCCTCCGGCTTACGCGGTTCAGACGGACCGGGACGCTGGTGTTCATACTGGTAGCGCTTCTATCCGCCGTACTGTGCGCTCTTCCCTTCATTCCCGCGCGCAGAAGGGTGTCTGAAGGTACGGTCGTCAGCGCGGACATGGTCTCCAGGCGAGATATCGTCTATGTCGATAATGCCAGAACTGCGGACCTTCGCAAACGTGCAAGCGACGAAGTCGCTCCTATCTACAAGTTCGACAGCTCGCGGCTGCCAACGGCGACAACTGCCCTCGAAAGCGTTATGACAAAGGTGATCGGCATACGCGCGCAGGATGCCACCGTGGACCAGGAGTCTCAGCGGATCGCGGCATTGCTCATGACCGCGCAAGGCGCAACGACGAAGTACCTTGCGACGTGTTCCGAGTCGGAGGTTCAATCGTCGAAGACGGCGGCACGTGAGGCACTGACGACGGTCATGGGTCGCGGCGTACTCGAGGGAAACCTTCCTGCTGCCCGCGAGAACATTAACACGGAACTCAAGAAGTACGGTATCTCTGACAACCAGGTACGCTCGGCATACCTTCTGGCAGTTCGTTTCGTGTCTTCGAACCTCATATATGATGAAGAGGCGACTCAGCTTGCCCGTGACAAGGCTGTGTCCTCGGTATCGCCTGTCGTCTCAACCATTCTCGCCGGCACCGCCGTCGTGAAAAAGGGGAGTGTACTGGACCAGAGTACCGCCGACCTGCTCTTGAGTACTGGCCTGGTCTGGGGACCTCGTGCTCTCCAAAACGTCATGTCTCAGATACTGCTGGCGTTGCTCGCCTGGGGATCGGTCGTACTGGCAGTTATACTCCTGGGTTCAGCGAAAGGCCGGACCGAGCATTTGTTGATGGAGACAGCGGTCATCGGCGGTTCATGCATCGCGATTGGCTGGCTGGTCGGTGGGATGGCGGCAACGATGACCCCGTTCTTCCTCTGCATGCTGCTCGGGTTCGTGTTCTTTGAGGGTGCCCTTGCCACAGTCTTCGGCCTTGCCCTGATGGTCCTGACGTGGATCATGGTTCCGGTGCCAGCGGAAGTGCTCTCGGGGCTCGTCGTGGGGGCCATCACTGTATTCATCATCATGCGAAAGGTGAACAAGGTGAGTGCTCTTCTCATCGCCGGGCCGATTGCGGGCGTATCAACCGCCCTTGTCTATGGCTCTCTTGCCGGGCTCAGCGAGCAGCGGTTATCTGTGATCGCTGCCAACGCCGGGTATGTGGTCGCAGGGGGGGTCATTGCAGCTGTGTTTGCCTTGGGACTTACTCTGGTTTTCGAGAGGCTGTTCAACGTCGCTACGATCGTAAGACTGCGAGAGCTTCTGGACACGGGAAGCAAGCTGCTGGCGCAACTGTTCGAAAGCGCGCCAGGAACCTACCATCACAGCCTCAACGTTGCCAATCTTGCGGCAGGCGCAGCTCAGCGTATCGGCGCGAACTGGCTGATGGCTCGCGTTGGGGGATACTACCATGACATCGGCAAACTCCTGCATCCACAGTTTTTCGGTGAGAATCGAGGAGAACTGCCGAACATCCACGAGGACATCTCGCCTGAACTCAGTACCAAGGTCATCCTGGAACATGTCCAGGCAGGTGTTACGATTGGCAGGAGCAATCACCTGCCGCCCGAGGTGGTTGATATCATCGCCGAGCACCACGGCACGACTGTCGTCCAGTTCTTCTACGACAAGGCGTCCGCCGAGCAGGCAAACCTCTCGCCTGACACATTTCGGTACCAGGGGCCCAAGCCACACACGAGGGAGTCCTCCCTTGTCTTCCTCGCCGACGGCGTTGAAGCCGCGGCGCGTTCGCTTCCCAAAGTGGACAAACCAGCTCTGGAAGGACTCATCGATGCGGTTGTCAACGCTCGCATTGCCGACGGTCAACTCGCCGAGTCAGAGCTGACGCTGGGTGAGATCACCGCCGTCAAGGACTACTTTCTCACATCTCTCATCTCATTCTATCATGTTCGAGATGCCTATCTGACGCCCGAGGAGGCAAATGAAAGAATCTGACCTATCTGTACACTGTCGTGTCGAGTTGTCGGATCCCGGATGGCTGGTGGACAGCAAGGCTCTCATAGCGCTTGTCGTCCGCATAGCCCATTTGATGCAGCCGGAACTCACCGCTATTCCGGGTGTTCGACGCGCCGTCGCCGTCTCATGCTACTTCGTCCCAGCATCTCAGATGCGGGAGTTGAACCGTGACCACAGAGGCAACGACGCGACCACCGATATGCTGTCGTTTCCGCTGGGCTACGCCGCGCCCGGTACGGGCTGGGTACTGGGGGACATCGTCATCTGTATGGATGCGGTGGAAAGCAAAGCCGTCTCTAGTGGAAACAGCCTTGAAGACCAGCTGGCGTTCTCTCTTGTTCACTCTGTGCTCCACCTGGTGGGCTTCGATCACCTCAAGGAGCATGACTGCACTCTGATGGAGCAGCGCGAGGAAGAGGTTTTCGCAAAGCTGGTGCAGGGGCACTGCCCCGATGTGGCGAGAAGGCCTGCATGACTGGACCGATCGTAGGATTGCTGGTCCTCCTGACTCTCTCGTTCCTCTTCTCCATGGTGGAATATGGTTACGTGACCATGACGCCGATGGCTTTGGAAAAAGCGGCTGAATCTTCTGTTCTTGCTGATCGGCTGAGCACCAGAATGGCTGCTGGCCATTCGATGCTCATCGCGGTGGTGGTCCTGGGCAACAACATGGCCAATCTTGGGGCATCCTTTATCTTCGCGCGGGTCGTACTCACTGTGTTCACGCGTGTAAACCCGGATCTGCTTGCGGTGGTCTCCACACTTGCCTTGACTGTTGTTGTCGTCATCTTCGCCGAGACTATCCCGAAATCGATCGGCAGGGCGTTCCCTGAACAGGTCATGCGCGCCACAGCTATTCCGCTTTACCCCTTCTACCTGCTGCTCTATCCAGGTGCACGTGCACTTGCGATGGTCTCGGGGGTCTTCACGGGACCACTGCTGCGACATGCCAAGCACACAGGCTACCTCAACGATTCCGAGGACTTCCGTTACCTGCTGAAGATGGGGCAGGAGGATGGCGTGATCGACAAAGAGGAAGAGCGACTCATCCACAACATCTTTGACTACACCAGCACGCTGGCCTATGAGATCATGACGCCGTTTGTCGACGTAACAACAGTTGAGAAGAATGCGCCGATCAGTGAGGTGATCAAGGCAATCGACGAAACCGGTCACTCCCGTCTGCCGGTCATGGACGACGACAACGTGGTGGGACTCGTTTATGCCAAGGATGCGCTCAGAGCCATGGCAGGCGGGGCCGGACCCAACGTCAAGGCAAGTGGCATCCTCCGGCAGCCGTTCTTTGCTCCCGATACCAAGAAGATCAGCAGCTTGCTCCAGGAGATGCAGCGGCAGCGCATCCAGATAGCTGTTCTCTTCGACGAGTACGGTGCCGTTTCAGGGCTCATCACTGTCGAGGACATCCTGGAGGAGGTTTTCGGCGAGATCCAGGACGAGTATGACAAGGAGGCTGCTGAAATCGAGAACGTGGGGGCAGATGCGTTCCTCATCAAGGGTTCCGTGTCGACCGACAAAGCTTCGGAACTCTTTCAGTCGGAGTTATCGGGTGAAGACTACGATACCGTCGCGGGGCTCATGCTGTCTGAAATCGGACGCCTTCCTCGTGTCGGGGACAAGGTCGAGCGTTCGGGGATCGTTTTCACAGTAGTGAACGTTGTCGGGAAGAGAATCTCCAGAGTGCGTGCAGAGCGATTGCCCACGGCTCCATCACACCCTGAGGAGGATGAAGAGTGATAGTGGGCGTATGTCTCAAATGTCGCGTCAAAAGGAGAACAACATGAAAATCGTCGCAGGAAACTGGAAAATGTTCAAGACTATTGAGGAGGCCAGGACGTACTTTGCTGAACTGGCCAGCGCCACGCCCCCGCAGGCGGACAAGGTGCGCGTCATCGTCTTCCCCAATTACATCGCATTGGGAGCCTTGGCAGAAACCGGTTCAGTCCCAGCCTGGGTCCTGCTCGGCGCTCAAGATGTCGCGGCTGAGGTAGAAGGCGCATTCACTGGAGAAGTCTCGCCGGCCATGATCCGTTCGACAGGGGCAACCCACGTGCTCATCGGGCATTCGGAACGCAGACACATCATTGGTGAGTCGGCCGACCTGCTTCATCGCAAGCTGGTCAACTCCCTGGAGGCGTCCCTGATTCCTGTATTGTGCGTCGGAGAGACACTCGAAGAGCGCAATGCCGGCAAGATCGAGGAGGTCGTGTTTGGACAGCTGGATACCGCCCTCAGCGACGTCCGGCTCTCCGATGGCACTCAGCTCATTGTCGCCTATGAACCAGTATGGGCCATTGGAACGGGGGTGAATGCCACGAATGAGCAGATAGAGCAAGCACATCACCTCATCCGGGAACATCTCAAGCAACTTCTCGGAACGACAATTGGTGGTTCCGTCGCGATTCTGTACGGCGGCAGCGTCAAGCCAGCCAACTTCGCATCCATCGCAGGCCTCCCTTCGGTAGATGGTGGATTGATCGGGGGAGCAAGCCTCAAGCCGTCTGCGTTCGCCGAGTTGATCCAGATCGCAGAACAGGTGTAGCTCTCTGCCACACGCTGTCCACAAGGTGGACAGCCGAGATTTCATCAGCAGGACACCTGAAAATAGAGAGACCCCTTCCGAAGTACGGTCGGGGTCTCTTGCTATTCCGCGAATGATAAGCCAGGTTCTGTCGTGGTCAGTCATTTATCTAAGCGACATACCCGAAGGCAGGGAGAAGCAGCCCTATTTGCCTTCCTATTTTGTCTTGCTCCAGTTGGGGTTTGCAATGCGCAGCCCATCGCTGGTCTGCCGGTGGTCTCTTACACCGCCATTTCACCCTTACCCCTTGCGGGGCGGTATATTTTCTGTTGCGCTGTCCTTGGGGTTACCCCCACTCGGGTTTCCCGAGCAACTCGCTTCTTGGAGCCCGGACTTTCCTCAAGCAGGAGAAACTCCTGCCTGCGACTGACTCATTCGCGGTCTTTGGAGCCGACGTACAGGATCTTGCCGCAGATCTCGCAACGGATAAGCTCTTCAGCATCACCGCCGCTCTCTGCATTACGAAGACGGAACAATGTCTTCTGGGAAAGTCTTACGTGACAGTAGTCACACGTCGAACTAGCCGCTCTTGCAATAGGAGCTCCGCTGAACTTCTGCGACAGGTTTTCGAAAATCAACTTAGCTTTGAGCGGCAGCTTCGACTTGCGATTCTCAATGTCCTTCCGCAGGGTCGGAAGAGATTTTTTCACGGCTGCTCTCGAGGTTGTGCCCAACTTAGGAATACTTTCGAGCTCCTTGCGAAGCTTTTCTACCAGCAATTCCGAGGCCCTGGTCTGATCCTCGACGTTCTGCCGGTCATGGAAATTCTTCCCCTGTGCATCCTCGACCTTTTCCTTCTCGAGGGTCAGCTTCTTCATCTTCTCCTCAAGCTTCTGGACCTTGTCCTCGGACATTTCTTCCTTCCCGAGCTTGGCGCCGGCTTCGTGAACCTTCGCCGAAAGGTCGTCCAACTTTTCACTGATCTTGACCTCGTCGGCCCTGAACGTTTCCAGCTGCCCACGTAACGCGGCCAGTTGCTCCTCAGTGTCGTCGATCTTGTGACTCAGCAATGAAGAGAGATCCGACTCCTGCAGAAGACGTTCCTTCTGCCGATAGGCCAACTGGAGTTCTTGAAGTTCCCAAAGCTTGTCTATTAGCATGAATACACCTCATCGACGATTCTGACATCATGGTGGGCCCACCTGGATTCGAACCAAGAACCAAGTGGTTATGAGCCACCTGCTCTACCGTTGAGCTATGGGCCCCTGCGTTGTGCGCACGTCAGGGAAGGGCCTGCGTGGGTTTTATTATAGGCGGGGACGGCCGTGCGTCAACCTTTCGACGCGCACAGATATGCCACAGCCTCCTCCCTGGAGCCGATCATACCGTCTAGCTGGAGGCGTCGCACCTGGTCGAGAAGCAGTCCGACTTGTCGTCCCTCGGGGATACCGAGGTTCACGACGTCCTCACCTGAGGCCAGCGGCGGCTCGTCCATCCGTGAAAGGACTGTCATGAGGAGGTCGCGGGGTCCGGTGGTCTCCAATCCGGCGAGGTGGGCCTCCAGGATCGAGAGAATAGGCAAGGGGATGCCCTCAAGTTCCTCTGCTGCGCTGCTCACCTTACATGTTCCTTGCTCGAGAAGGCGACGCAGTGCCCGTTCCTTTTGCTGCCATGACCGGCACACCGATGCCAGTCGGTTGCTCAATCCGAAGTCCTTGAGGATCTCCTGCAATTCTCCAGAAGGAATGTCTCCCAGCCACACAAGAAGGGGCGCAACCCATCGAGGAGCGTCCAGGCCGTTCAAAGCTGCGTGGAGACCCTCCTCGATGGCGGACAGGAGTCGGACTTTCGCAGCCCGCGGCGGAACCAGCGGAAGGCCAATGAGTCCACATCCGAGTGAGCAAAGCGCTTTGACGCATGCGGCGCTCCTGCTGCTCAAGAGCAGTTCCTTGAACTCGTCCTGTGCACGTTTGTTGCGCCGGACATTCAAGAGCCCGAGCTCAAGAGCCTCCCTCGCCTTCTCACGGGTACCGTCGTCAAGAGCGAAGCCCAGACGCGTCTGGGCCGAAACGGCCCGCAGTATCCGCGCGGGATCCTCGATGAAGCTGTCGGGATACGTCATCCGGATGGTCCGAGCTTCAAGGTCCTTCAGCCCTCCGGTAACGTCCACCACGGTGCCGAAATCGTTCTCTGAGAGAGACATGGCAAGAGTATTCACGGTGAAGTCCCTCCTCAGCAGATCCTTCATCAATGGTGCAGGGGTGACCGTGGGCAGCGAACCTGGAAAGTCGTAGTACTCGAGGCGAGCAGCTGCAAAATCGTACTCCCGCTCTCGGATACGAACCTTGTGTGTCATGAAGCGTCCATACGAGATCACGTTGGTATCGAACGACTTGGCGACTGCCGCGGCAACGCCCGAGACGTCTTTCTCCGTGACGATGTCGAAATCGTTGGGAGGCCTGCCAAGGAGGACGTCGCGTACCGACCCGCCGACAAGATAAGCCCGGTTTTCCTCCGTATCGCCAATCTGACCAATTCTGGCCAAGGTCGCCGCCGTGTCGCTTCCGCCCAGCCGATCGAGGTCGGAACGCGCGACGACTCGCACGTCTGCTGTCCCCACGATGCTCTGTGGATGTGCTGTGCTGTTGAGATAGCGTAGGACGTCGGATCTCGAGACCACACCCAGAAGATGGTCCTGTTCCATGACCAGCAGGAGGCCTGTGTTGTACGTACCGAACGCCCGTATCAGCTCCTCGACGGTTGCCGTGAGGGGTACGGCCGCAATCCGTGTATTCAGGAAGTAATGCACAGGCTTCTGCTGGAGCCGCGTGAGGGAAGTTTTCTCGAGAGCTTTCTTGGACACTACGCCAACAATTTGGCCATCACGTTCGACCGGCAGCACCGAGAACCCAAGATTCACCATTATGTGCAGGGCTTCTTCGGCGGACCGGTCCTGGGAGACTGTCGCGGGACTTGGCGTCATGATATCGCGAACGACCTGGTGCCACTGGGCATGCCTCGCGGCTATCGTGGATACAATGCGATCCTGTGCGATCTCAGCAGTGGTTCCGTCTCGCAGAATGGATGCTGCTGCATGGATCCGACCTGCTCCCCCCAGAGGAGCAAGCAACTCTGCGACGTTGAGCAGGCGATCACTGCGCCCGAGAACGTAGAGCGCCTGGGGAGTCTGGTAGATGAGAAACAACGCTTCTGCCTTGATGATCTGAGCCAGTCGGTTGACGATGACCGAGAGGTTGCCGACGTTCCGCTCTGCGTGCACGATGGTAAATGCTATCTGTGCTCCAGCCACCGTCCTGACCTGTGCACTGTTCAGCGCGTTCTCGAGAGCAGTTTGCTGCTCTGGAACCAGGTAGGTGGTGACATAGCGAGCGACCATGGAGAGACTTGCCCCGGCCTTGAGCAGATAGGCCGCCTGTTCGACGTCAAATGCTGTTGTCTCGGGGAACAGCAGCGAGCCCGTGTCCTCATAGATGCCAAGCGCAAGAAGTGTAGCCTCGTCTGGGTTCACGGGAACCAGCTGCTCGCGGAGCGCGGCGGTCACAAGCGACGCGGTCGCTCCACACTTCCGGATATGTCCCTCGTCAATATGTGCCAGGCTCGCGGAGTTTGGTTCATGATGGTCATAGGCAACCAGCCTTATCCCGGGGAGCGAGAGAACCTCTTTGTACTCCCCGAGACGAGCTGCGACAATCGTGTCGGCCAGGATGACTGTCCCAATGTCTTCTTTCAGCAAGGTCGGCGCAGGTATGCGTACAAAACGAAAACGTCCCTCATAGAGCCGGAGGAACTCCTCCACGTTCGGCTCGAGGGACCCGGGCAACACTGGGACCGCACCGGCATACAGCCGAGACAGTCCAGCCATCGAGGCTACACAGTCAAAGTCTGCACCGGCATGGCCAAGAATAACCGTTTTCACGAGTGCTCGTACATCACCACACCGTCCGCGCGGCTGATCTTTGCCACGACAGTCTGCCACCGGGGGACGGGCGCTTGCCCGACGACGATGGCTTCGAGGATCTCCTTCTCGCACGTGCGTGCGTCGTCGTCCGTGCGTGCGTAAACGGTCGCAATCTGGTGTGCGGCAGTCACTGTATCGCCGGTTTTGACGTCCAGCACGAGGCCGACGGCCAGATCGATGACATCCTCCTTCGTGCGGCGCCCTGCGCCGAGGTGCATGGCGGCCAGCCCAATGCCTTTCGCATCAATGCTCGTGACGAATCCACTGCACGGTGCATAGACCGGCACCCTGACCGCAGCTTGTGGCAGGATCTCGGGCCGGTCGATGAATGCGGAATCGCCTCCCTGCGCTCTGACGATATCCGCGAAGCGTTGCAGCGCGTTCCCGCTCGCGATGGCGTTCATCGCCATTCTTCTGGCGTCTTCGCGCTTCTGAACGATCCCGCTCTGCATCAGGATCTCGTCGCAGAGGGTCAGAATGACGTCGACAAGTTTGGCGGGGCCATGCCCCTTGAGAACCTGGACGGCCTCGACGATCTCGAGGGCATTGCCCACGGCGTTGCCAAGAGGCTCATTCATGTCCGTCACGTACGCCACGGTCGTCTTGCCATTGTCCTCTCCTATGCCAACCATGGTCTTCGCCAGTTCGATGGCCTCCGACTCGCCTGTCATGAAAGCTCCTGAACCCCACTTCACATCGAGGACGATCACGTCGGCACCGGACGCCAGCTTCTTGCCCATGATGCTGGATGCGATAAGAGGCACAGAGTCCACCGTTGCCGTCACGTCGCGGAGGGCGTAGAGCTTCTTGTCGGCTGCAGCTACATCGCCGGTCTGAGCCATGATGGCTCCCCCTAGACGGTTGACGATCTCCATGAATGCCAGCGACGTCAGGTTCACGTCGAAACCCGGAATCGACTCAAGCTTGTCGATTGTTCCGCCGGAGTGCCCGAGGCCCCTTCCTGACATTTTGGGCATCACGGCACCACAGCTTGCGGCAATGGCGATGAGGGGGATAGACACTGTGTCGGCAACACCCCCCGATGAGTGCTTGTCACACTTCACTCCCTTCAGTGAAGAGAGGTCGATAACGTCTCCACTTGTACTGATGCAATGCGTGAGCCAGGAGGTCTCATGAGCGTTCATCCCACTGAAATAGATGGCCATGAGCATTGCCGACGTCTGGTAGTCCGGAATGGAGCCACCCACAAGACCATCAATCCACCACGAGATCTCTTCTTCCGAGAGTTCGCCGCCGGATTTCTTCTGTTCGATAAGTTCCGCGAAGTTCCTGTTCACCACTCGGTCCCCTCAATGACACCGGCCAGCAACTCTGCCAGGTGTTCATCGGCACGGCGCGCCGTGGCGAGCACCTGGTCATGGCTCAGCTCGGTGACCGTATCGGTCGCAAGGTCGGTAATGACCGAGACGGCGCCAACGCGCATGCCAGCCTGGTTTGCCACAATCACCTCGGGAATCGTGGACATGCCGACCGCATCAGCTCCTAGAATCCGCAGCATTCTAATCTCTGCACGGGTCTCAAACTGAGGGCCAGATAGTGCTGCATAAACGCCGGACGCAATCGGCAACGAACGACGTTCGCCCACCGATTTGAGCGCTCGCGTAACCGTGGGGTCATACGCACTGTACATGTTCACGAATTTGGAGCCGAACACCTCGTCGGAAAGACCTCGAAGTGGGCTGTCTGCGGTAAGCAGGTTGAGATGGTCTTCGATGACCATGAGGTCCCCCAGTCGCAGACGATCCGCAATGCCGCCTGCTGCATTTGTGAAGAGGGCGGTACGAACACCCAAGGCCTGGGCAACTCGGACAGGGATGGTCACCGTGGCAGCGTCATAACCCTCGTAGTAATGAAAGCGACCCGCAAAGCACAAGACTCTGTGTCCACCGATGCTCCCCGCAACAAGCTCGCTGGCATGCCCCTTGACTGTCGACACAGGGAACCCCGGAATCTCGACGTAGGGAACGACTGTCCGTGCATCCATCCGGTCCACGAAGCTCGACAGACCAGATCCGAGGACAACAGTAACCTCGTACGACTGTCCGATACGTCGTGTCAGGCTGTCGACGGCGATCGTCACCTGTTGTCTCAACTGAGCGCTGTCCATTACTCGACCGACCCCACGACACCGTAGAAGGCCTGCCCTCCGTAGTAAGGCTGGATCTCAAGATCAGGGAATTGTCGGGTCAACGTCGCAACGAGCGCATCGAATGACGCTTCAGCAAAGTCGGCTCCCCGGTAAACCGATACCAGAGACTTGTCATCCCAAGTGATGGGGGACTCGCTGAGGTGCGCCAGCGCTCCCTCGACCGACTGTCCCAGTCCCACAAGCTTGTCATCCACGAGCAACATATAGTCGCCCTCGTGAACAAGCATGCCAGAGACCGTGGCATTCTTGGTTGCACACGTGACCGCAAAGAAATCTGTCGCCTCGATGGCCTGGTTTGCGACTGTCAGACAATCGTCATCAGGACCACAGGAAGCCAGCTGGACCAGCGCACTGATAGCCTGCACCGGGTGGCGAGCGTTCAACACGTGCACGTCCTTGTCAATGAGGTCGGCGGCCTGTTGTGCGGCCATAATGATATTTTTGTTGTTTGGGAAAACAATGAAGGACTTGGCGTTGCATGCCTTGATGGGATCGACGAAAGCCTCAGTCGGCGGATTCATCGTGTCGCCGCCGCCCACGATGATCTGTGCTCCAAGTTTGCGGAAGATCTCGTCAAATCCGGCCCCCGGGGACACTACCACGTATGCACGCTGCACGTACTCGTCAGCGCAGCCCTCCGTCGATGCGAGTGGCTTCGAGGAAGAACCTGCCCCGGATGCCGAGCCACTGGCATACTCGTTTGCCTGGTATTGCATATCCTCGATGCGTCCCTCCCGTATCGGGGCAAACTTCATGAGGTACTGGATAGTATCGTACGGCTCGTTGGTATGGACATGGATCTTGGTAAGGCCGCCCGCCGAGGCCATGACAAGGCTATCGCCACGTTCGGTCAGTTTCGCACGGACTTCGGCTTCCGGCAGCTTGTCGGAAGCCACCAGGATCACAGTGTCATAACGGTACATCAGATCCTGCGGGCCGACATGCTCCTCGGTCTCATCCTCGACTATCAGTTTCCCGGAGGCGACCGTCTCACCCCGGAGGCTCATCAACATACCTTCCAGAAGGGTCACAAGGCCTTCGGCGCCGGCATCCACCACATGGGCTTCCGCCAGTGCAGGAAGTTGCCCAGTTGTCTCCATGACCGCTTGTCTTCCTGTCCTGATGACCTCGGCCAAGTAATCCGTATAGTCTTCCTGGTGCAGCCCGGCCGCACTCTCGGCCATGCGTCTGACGACGGTCAGGATTGTTCCTTCTACAGGCGTGACCACCGCTTTGTATGCTACCTCGGTCGCTTTGGTGAGCATCTGAGTGAAATCTGTCGTCGTCAGCACCGGCTTGCTGTCAGCTGCCGTTGCCATGCCGCGGATGATCTGTGACAGGATGACGCCTGAGTTTCCGCGCGCCCCAATGAGGGATCCGGCGGACAATGTCGAGACCAACTCTTTCATGGACTTGGGCTGACTCTTCTGCACTTCCTCCAGAGCAGTCCGGAGGGTGAGGGACATGTTCGTGCCGGTGTCTCCGTCGGGCACGGGAAAAACGTTCAGGCTGTTGATAAAAGCTTTGCGGGATTCGAGGTTGGCGAGAGCAGCCGTGAACAGAACCTCAAGCTCACTGTAACCGATTTCTTTCAAGATATCCTCCGGAAGTGTTGCTATTCGTTTTCGACGCGAATGGACCAGACCACGACGTTCAGTTCGACTCTCTCCTGCGCGATCCCAGTCATGCTGCAGAAGACATAGCGAACCTGTGATGCAATGGTGCGAGCGACTTCGGAAACGCGAAGACCATACTGGAGCCGCACATGAACGGTCACCTCGATTGTGCCATCCTTTCTGATCCGAGCATCGACGCCCTTCGGTGTCGATGGAAGCGCAAGAGCGCCGGTGAAGCGTTCGGCGAATGTGACGGGAGCCAGCCCTGTCACGCCGTAAACATTCAGGGTAGCCAGCCGGAGGATTTCCTCCATTGCATTCCTGCTGAGAACGACTTTACCTTTTGTATCAGTCATGTCCACTCTCCAGGCAAAATGTGGTATTCGATTATACCACCAAACTTGAATTCGTTGGCCTTTGACGTAGAATTAACCTACTTTTTCATGGAGGTCCATCGAAATGAGCAGAGTTTGCACTATTTGTGGTAAGGGTCCAATGGTAGGTAACACGGTCAGCCATTCAATTCAGCGCAGTTCTCGTCGATTTCTGCCGAATCTTCACACAGTTCAGGTGGAGATGAACGGCAGAGTCCAGCGAATTCGTGTCTGCGGCAAGTGTCTCAAGAAGCTGAAGGCCACAGCCTGATTCGACGCTTCGACAAATGAGTAAAGAACTCCGGAGCCTGGTGTGGACAGGCTCTAGTTTGCGTGTACTCGACCAGCTCAGACTCCCCTTCGAGACTGAGTGGATCGAGTGTACGTCCTACAGAGACGTCTATTCGGTTATCAAGAATATGAACACTCGCGGGGCTCCCGCAATTGGTGTGGCTGCCGCCTACGGTATGGCTCTGGCTGCCCGAGAGGCGCTGACGACTCCGCAGTCTGCACAGTTTGTCCTCGACGCCGGTGCCTATCTCAAGAGCGCCCGACCCACTGCCGTGAACCTTGCCTGGGCCGTCGATCGCTCTCTTGCCGAAGGAGCGCCGAGCCTTGGCAAGAACCCACAGGCAGCGGCCGATGAACTTGCAACGTTCGCCGGAAGGCTCGCCCAGGACGACGAGGACCGCAATCTCGCTCTATCGAAGCACGGCGCCGAACTGTTCGAAGACGGAGATACCATCATGACCATCTGCAATACCGGTGCCCTTGCGACCTATCGATATGGTACAGCGTTCGGCTCTATCAACGAAGCGTTCAAGCAAGGCAGGAAGATTCAGGTCATTGCCCTCGAGACGCGGCCGTACCTTCAGGGAGCACGATTGACGGCTCTGGAACTCGTGACCGCAGGTATTCCGTTCCATCTTATTACTGATGGAATGGCTGGCTTCATGATGTCGCATGGGATGGTTACCAAGGTCATCGTGGGTGCCGATCGCATCGCCTCGAACGGAGACTTTGCCAACAAGATTGGAACCTATCAGCTGGCCGTCCTGGCCAAATACCATGGGCTACCGTTCTACACGGCGGCACCGTTGAGTTCCTTCGATTTTTCGATTGCTTCAGGCACCGAGATCCCCATAGAACAGCGCGACGAGAATGAGGTCCTGTCATTTGCAGGCCAGCGTATTGCCGCAGAAGGCGCACATGCCTTCAACCCGTCGTTCGACGTGACCCCCAACGAACTGCTTTCGGGTATCGTCACTGAACGTGGTGTTTTCAGACATCCCTTCGGGAACTGGGAGCGACCCTGACCAGAAGGAATCTTGACGCTACCAGGCCACGGACCGTCACCAGAGAAGGTGTCGGGACCGTGGCCTGCTGCATTTTGTCGGAGGTGACTGGTCCCGGCATCACGGATGTGATTGTCCGTCCCCCGGCTCCCTACAGTCTTGGCTCTACGCTGGGTTGTGGACAGACGTTTCGGTTTCGACGCGCGGGCGATGCCTTTGAAGGCGTTTGCGGAGATCTGGCGATGCGCATCGAGAACAGGGACGAGACACTGCGCATCAGCTTCGCGGCTGATCATGGGGGTGTCGAACGGGTCATCGAGTTCCTGGACTTGGCACATAACATTGATCAGCCGGCAGATGAATCACTGACCTTTCTCTGCCAACACTTTCGGGGGCGGGCGAGTCTACTGCGTGATGTGTTTGTGTATTCTCGAGGAACTCATCTTCTCAGGCAGCCTATCCTCGAGACCACCGTCGGTTATATGCTGTCCGTCCAGTCGACGGTCAACCTGGTAGGCAGACGTCTCGACGCCATGGCGAGACTTTTTCCATCGAATCGGCGGACCGTCGCTGGCAGCGACCTGTATCTCTTCCCATCCATCGACGAATTGCGCACGCTACCTTCGTCAGCTGTAGAAGGCCTGCGGCTCGGGTACCGCTCCCGCTGGTTCCTTGACCTGCTCGCAGAACTTCCCGACGAAGCAACCCTGCAGAACCTGGGAGCGATGAGATCGAAGGAGCGGCAAAACTACTTCCGGGGATTCGCCGGCATCGGTCCGAAGGTGGCGGCATGTATCGACCTGTTTGCCTATGGAGGAGACGAGGCCTTTCCCATCGATGTCTGGGTTGACCGGGGCCTCCGACATGTTCTCGGGATGACATCAGCAGAGGTTCGCACTGTCAGGGACCACGCACCAGCAGTCCTTGGACCTCACTGCGGATTATTCGGCGAGTACCTGTTTCGCTACGAACGGGACCATGCCGCACAGCTGGGAAACCCTTCTGTCAGCGTGGAGTCTTTATGTCTGGCACCCCGTTCTTCGGACAAAGCCCAGTAATGGCGCAGGCGTCGCAATCCGGTCTGCGAGCATTGCAGGTAGACCGCCCGTGGGCGATGAGCGCGTCACAGAATGCGTTCCAGTGGCTCTCGGCAACAACAGTCATAATGTCTTGTTCAATTTTCTCGGGAACAAGGCTTTCGCTCAGTCCAATGCGATAGGTCAGGCGTTTCACATGCGTGTCGACAACCACAGCCTGCTTACCGAATGCATGCGCAAGGACGACGTTGGCGGTCTTGCGTCCGACGCCAGGGAGTGCTGTGAGAAAATCCATCTCGGGAGTCACGGTGCCCCCCCATTTTTCGGAGAGTTCGAGCGACTCGGCAATGATGGCCCTCGCCTTGTTGTGGAAGAAGCCGGTCGGCTTGACGATCTCTTGGACTGCAAGAATATCGGCGTGACCCAGAGCATATGGATCAGGATAGGCAGCAAACAAACGTGGGGTAACCTTGTTGACCATGACGTCTGTGCACTGTGCGCTGAGTATCGTTGCCGTGAGCAGCTGCCATGGGTCGTTGAACTCCAGAGCGGTGCCTCTCCCGGGATAGGTCTTCTCGAGTGTGGCCACGACCTGTCGAACGTGCTTCTGCGCTGTGAATGCCATCTCCATATCTCCTCACTTGACGTCTACATGCAACCAACAGTATACTCATATGCTATAGCAGCAAGATGGCTGCTCTGACCTTCGGCTGGAGACCTCGTGGGTCGAATGCCTTTTGGACCGCGGTATACAGGCCGTCCCGAGTCAGAGGGCTTGCAGCCGAGCGTGTTCTGTGTATACTACAGCAAGTCCGGTTTTGTGGGCGGTTAGTTCAGAGGTAGAACGCTTCGTTGACACCGAAGAGGTCAGAGGTTCGATTCCTCTATCGCCCACCATTTGAGTTTTCAGGGAGCGGACATGGATATCAGAATTGTCTTTGATGAGGCATCGTCTCAATATTCTTTCACTGATGGCGAGTCCATCCTCATGGCTGTTCAGAAGCTCTTTCCCCAGCAGAAGCGATCTATCGTTGCTGCCAGGATTGGCGGTTTGCTCGTGGACTTGACGACGATCCCATCCACGACCGACGACATCCAGCTTGTGGGCACTGCCACCAGCGACGGGCTCGAAATCCTTCGCCACAGTACGTCACATATCATGGCCGAGGCGATCAAGGAGCTCTATCCGGACGCCAAGCTTGCCATCGGACCATCTATCGACACTGGTTTTTACTACGACATCGACATGCCGAAGACGCTGTCCCCCGATGATCTCGTTGCAATCGAACAGAAAATGCGCGAGATTACCGAACGCAGCGAGCATTTCACCCGGCAAGACAAGCCGATAGCCGAAGCCATCGAATTCTTCAAGGAACGTGGCGACCAGTATAAGGTCGAGATCCTTTCGGAGATACCAGCGACGACTGTCTCGCTTTACACTCAGGGATCGTTCACGGACCTCTGCCGTGGACCGCATATTCCTTCCACCAGCTACCTCAAGCACTTCAAGCTTCTCTCCATCGCAGGCGCGTATTGGCGAGGAGATGAGAAGAACAAGATGCTTCAGCGGATCTATGGCACGGCTTTCCCATCGAAGGAAGAACTGGCCGGTTTTGTCACGGCCCGGGAAGAGGCTGCCAAGCGCGACCATCGCAAGCTCGGACAGCAGCTGGACCTCTTCAGCATTCAGGAGCAGGCTGGCGCTGGACTGGTTTTCTGGCATCCCAAGGGTGCCATTGTTCGCAAGGAGATCGAGGATTTCTGGCGTGCTGAGCACATCAGGCGTGGGTATGAATTTGTCTACACCCCCCACATAGCGAATCTTGAACTCTGGAAGACCTCTGGCCACTGGGGCTTCTACCAGCAAAACATGTACTCACCGCTCCAGGTCGACGACGACCAGTACATGCTCAAACCGATGAACTGCCCCTTCCATATTCTTATTTACAAGTCGCAGGTTCGCAGCTATCGTGATCTTCCGCTCCGGTGGGCCGAGCTGGGCACCGTGTATCGCTACGAGAAGTCGGGAGTCCTCCATGGACTTCTGCGCGTGCGTGGGTTCACTCAGGACGATGCTCACCTCTTCGTCCGCCCGGACCAGCTTGATGCTGAGGTCAAGGGAGTGCTCGACTTCACTCGTCACATGATCGAGACGTTCGGGTTCACGAAGTACAACATCTACCTCAGCACCCGCCCGGAACACTCTGTCGGAACGGCTGAAGGCTGGGAGATGGCGACCGAGGCTCTGAGGGTGGCTCTTGAGGACATGCATCTCGACTACAAGGTCGACCCAGGGGAAGGTGTCTTCTATGGGCCAAAGATCGATATGAAGCTTGTGGACGCCATTGGCCGCGAGTGGCAGGGGCCGACACTTCAGGTCGACTTCAATCTGCCAGAGCGTTTCGACGTCACCTACATCGCCGAAGACGGCAAGGAACACCGACCGATCATGCTGCACCGCGTCGTGCTGGGTTCCATGGAACGGTTCTTCGGTACGCTCATCGAGCAGTATGCTGGAGCATTTCCGCTCTGGCTTGCTCCCGTGCAGGTCGAGGTGGTCCCCATCACGGATGTGCAGGAGGAGTATGCCAGGGCAATCACCGCCAGGCTGCTTGAACGTGGCATCCGGGCCAAGATGGATCTCCGCCGAGAGAAGATGCAGGCGAAGATCCGCGATGCCGAGATGCAGAAGGTCCCGTATATCGCCGTCATAGGTGCCAAGGAAGCAGCAGTGGACTCGGTAGCCGTGCGCATGCGGCATGAAGGCGATCAAGGTGTGGTGGCCGTCGACCAGTTCATCGAGCGTGTGCTCGAGGAGATCAAGAGCAAGGTCATCTTCCCCTAGTTGCTTTGCACGGGAACGTTGCTATACTCGTGGAGGCTCGAAAGAGTAGAGCCACTGTAAAACGAAGCCGGTAAGGCTTCTACCTCCAGCTTTAAGCAAAGAGGTTCTTGAGTTCGCCAATGTGCTAGTTCAACTATATGGCGGCCGTTTTACAGCGGCCGCCATTTTTCTTTTGGAGGTGTGGAATCAATAGGGATTCAGATCTGATTTACAACGAGAGAGTGCGCTGGAAGGAAGTCCGCGTCATTGACGACAACAATGGCCAGCTGGGCCTGTTGACGTCCGAAGCAGCTCTTGAACTTGCGTACTCGAAGGGGCTCGACCTGATCGTCGTGGCGCCCAACGCCACTCCACCCGTTTGCAAGATCATGGACCTGGGAAAGTACCAGTACGAGCAGATGAAGCGGCAGAAGGAAGCCAAGAAGAAACAGGTCACAGTCGAGATGAAAGA
>Ga0209539_1000509_pt1 | contig 22248 bp, 23 predicted proteins | sample BarGraNGADG00312_2_FD_184499 | JGI IMG/M metagenome (GOLD analysis project Ga0209539, IMG submission 184499) | Arctic peat soil microbial communities from Barrow, Alaska - Barrow Graham LP Ref core NGADG0011-312 (SPAdes) (version 2) | ecosystem: Environmental > Terrestrial > Soil > Wetlands >...
GGCTCCAGTCCGGCGTCTCCTCCAGAATCTTCTGAGCCAGCTCGGGACGTTCGGGCCGCGGCCCGACCACGCTCATGTCGCCTCGAAGCACATTGATGAACTGGGGGACCTCGTCAAGACCAGTCCTGCGCAGGAGACGACCGACACGCGTGATGCGCGGATCCAGCCTTCCCGTGCTCAGACGCGCGCCTGTCAGCCCCTCTGCGTCACGGCGCATGGTCCGAAACTTGATGATGTTGAAGACCCGCTCACGAAAACCCAGTCTCTGCTGAAGATAGAACACAGGACGCCCATCTTCCAGGAGGATCGCGATGGAGGCCAACAGAAACACAGGGGAGAAAACGGCGAGGGCGACGATGGAGGCGGCGATGTCCAGCATGCGCTTCAGTATAAGGTCTACAGGGCTGTGACCGTACGGCTCAACTGTCAGAATAAGATGGTCCGCCCGGACCTTCATGCGAGCATTCTGCAACAGACTTTCATTGACGGTTGCAACAAGCTGCACAGCGACCCCATGCGCCATCGCCAGTCTCAGGATCCTGTCACGTTCCGGCAAGGGGACGCCAGCGTCAAGCGTCAGACTGGCCCCCTCTGGAACGCCCTGCATCCACTCCCCGGTCACGTCACTAGTCGACATGGATGACGCGATATACGCCGTGGCGGTGGAAAGCTGCTTTGCCAGAGCGACAGCGGCGGCTGCGTCAGCGCCAATGCAGACGGTAAGCGCCTTGGGCCTCATGCGGGAGTAGAACTGGCTCCAGCCATAGTTCAGAGGCAGCAGCATGACGATCTGCAGGGCAAATGTCATGGCGACCAACCCGCGTGGAAACGCAAACGCGCGAACGACAAACGACATTGCCAGGCTTGCCAGAGCCAGGATGAGCTGGACGAAGACATGGCTCAGCACTCCCTCATAGGTGGTCGTCTCATAATAGGCAGGCAGCCGGTAGGCAAGCCACAGGATAACGTAGAGGGTGGCCAGATAGGGGAACACCGTCTCAACCGCCAGCCTGTTCGCAGCAGCGTATGGGTACCCCAATGCAGCCCGCACGGCAAACACGGCCCAATACGTCCCGCCCAGTACCAGCAGGTTGGTCACTGTCTGAGCAAACCCAACAAGAGAGTCGAATGCCTTCTTTGACATAGTCGTAGTGTTACAACTTCTGGCGCACCCACGCCAGCGTCCGAGCGAGACCATCTTCCAGCGACACCGACGGCTGCCATCCCAGTTCGTGTCGCGCCTTTTCTGCATCCAGCGCAATTCTCTGTACCTCGCCTGTACGCGCCGGCGCATACTCCCGAGTGACGGAGTGGCCAACAACGCTCTCGAAGGCGGCCAGGAGCTGGTTCAGGGATGTCTCAACCCCCGTGCCGATGTTGAACGTGCCGAGTGGTCCCTGCATCGCAAGCATGTTGGCCCGCGCGACGTCATCGACGAAGACAAAGTCACGCGTCTGCTCACCGTCACCATAGACGATACATGATTGACCGAGCAGGATATGCCGCGCAAAGATGCCGACGACACCTCCCTCCCCTGTGGGATCCTGCCTCGGTCCGTAGACGTTGGCATACCGCAGGATTACCGTTTCCAACCCATACATGCGATGAAAGTACTCGATGTACTGCTCCGCGCAGTACTTGGAGACGCCATAAGGAGACAGAGGCCGAATGGTGGACTGCTCGTCAGCCGGCAATGCCGTGGGTTCGCCATATAGTGCCCCGCCCGTCGACGACATGACAAACCGTCGTACATGCACCTCGACACATGCATTGAGCACGTTGATCGTGCCGCCGACATTCACCTGTGCGTCAAACCCCGGATCCTCAACTGCTCTGCGAACGTCGATCTGGGCGGCCAGGTGGAAGACGCAATCGACGCTGCCGGACAATACCGCTCCTACGGCTTGCTTATCGCGCACATCACCCACAGTCAGGGCGATTCCAGCCCCAAGGTTCTCGCGCTTCCCCGAACTCAGGTCATCAAACACTGTGGCTGTGCGACCCTGTGCAACTAGAGCATCAACAATATGTGAACCAATAAAGCCTGCACCACCAGTAACCAGAGCCTTCATAGCCCCTCCCCTTTCAATGCCTCACGACACACTGACGTTTCTCGCGGCGGCATCACTGACCTGCGGCACTAGCTCCACGATAGGCAAACCAAGCGCAAGGTATGCGATTGTCTTGCTTGGGGACATCAGGCCTGCCGTGTTCGTGTCCATCGCAAGAACCCCACAATCCACGGCCTGCATCAACGCTTCATGTTGATCGGGAGGTAGGAATAGCTGCATCTGGACTCTGTTCGGGAACCACATAATAAGGCCCCCCCCCCGGACTAGTTCATCCAACATAGGTCCGGAACCCGAAAAGCAGATCATCTGGACACGACCCTGCGTCCCAATCCCATTCCACGGCGCACCGCGGCACTGACAATCCTGGGGTACTTCTTGGACAGCCACTTCTCATAGAACACCAACCATGATTCCGAGAAATGCCTGCCAACCTCCACAGCCGTTGCCGCGTCGATCGTGCTGCCTCCCTTGACGTGGATGGCTCTAGCTCTCGGACAATACCGAATCTTCCATCCGGCTTCCTTGAGGGCCATGCACACATCCAGATCCTCGAACATCATGAAGTAGTGTGTGTCGAACATACCAATGGAGTGAAATACATCGGAGCGTATGAGCATACATGCCCCAGAGAGCGCCGGTACGTCCGCCGGTTCCTCTTCACCGACGTGCTGTTGCAGATACGAGCCAAAACCAGGCATTCTGCCAAGGAACTTGTCAAACCCCCATAGATAGCAGAACGAAGCCCAGAGAGTTGGCACTCCACGTTTGCACTGTGGCTGGAAATGCCCGTCGGGGAATTCAAGATGTGGCCCGACCGCACCAGTCCGCGCATCTGCGACCGCGTCGGCCAACAGCGCGTCGACAGCACCTGGAAGAAGAGTGGCATCGGCATTCAAGAAAAGCGTCCACTCCCCGTGGACAAGTGCGAATCCATGATTGCAGGCAGCGGCAAAGCCTCCATTCTTCCCTTGGTGGACGTAAGACAACTGAGGCCAATCCGCCATATGGAATTCGACCCTCGACCGCAACAGATCCGTCGGACTATTGTCGACGACCACAGTCTCCATGGGGTTACTCGGTCTCTGAGTACGGATAGACTTCAGGCAGTCATCGATCCATCGTTCGGAATTGTAGGCCGGAATGACACAGCTGACGTTCATGGCAGTTGTGGAGAATGCGATGGCCTATCGATAGTCGTCGCGTCGATAATGAAAAAGAGCAGGATCGCCATTCTCACATTGTTGAACAGCAGGGGATTCGTTTGCACCGCAAGAACGAAGGCGACAAATCCCCCAAGCCAACACAAATAAGAACCAAATGCCAACACAAACAAGACATTGAATAAAAAGGGGTACCCTTGAGATAAATTCTTCTTACAGAAGATATATCCTATCCTGTTGTCAAGGTCAGCAAGTGCTTTTATATCGCTTGTTGGAAAATTATCAATAGCATTCATTTATAAACGCCTACTTTTCTTGTAATCCCGTGATAAAAACCTTTTAAGGAATATATAAAATGCTTCCAGTGAGGCCGACCAAGAATAGCAACTCCGAAAATGTACCTTATGGATTTCATCACAATATTCAATCTCATTCCGAAGGTTATATATTCACTCCTCAGGGCTAAATGAATTCCATTCCGCACTATATAGTAATCCCTAATTGGAGATCTAATAGAATATGATTTTGATCCAACTCTCTTTGCCTCATCACCCATACGATGTTCAATGACAACATCAGCACATCCAACTATTTTGTAACCCTTCGCTCTTGCTCTCCAGCACCATTCTAAATCAACCCAATCAATAAATAATTCCTCATCCATAAAACCAACATAATTAAACACTTCTGATGGAATAATTTCACCAGAGGCAATTGCTTGGGTTATTTCATGACAGCCACTTTTTGGGTAGATTCTCTTTGAAAAGAAATTGTCAAACAGTACAAACCCTTGCCTTTCTCCTCCTCTGTTCAATTCAGCAAAATCAGGAACAATTGCAGCTACTTTTTCCTTATTTGCAATCTTTGAATATGCTTCAAGCATCTTAGCAATATAGTTATCAGGATAAGACGTATCTTGATCGCTTACTAAGACAAAGTCCGCCCTATTCTCTAAAGCCCTTTTTATGCCGATATTTTGAGCTTTCGCAATACCAACATTTTCATTGAGTGTAATGAGCTCAACATTGTTTCTTCCATACAACAATCTATGATTCTTAAACACGCTGCTACCATTCGGGGTATTGTCTATAATCAGTACTTTGCTTACCTGCCCGCAAATGCTTTCTATGGTCTTGGTAATGGTTTGAATGTCTGGAAAATAAGCTATTGCAATTGCTGTAATTTCAAATTGGTTCATAACACCACCTCAAAATATAACAAGCTTCTGAAGAACAATGTATAGCATTAAGAAGGCGCTGAAAACGATCAAGAAATATATGAAGAATTTTTCTCTTATGATAGATATTAAAGATGGTAAGGCAAGAATAGATACAATACTAAGAAATTCAGAAATTCTACCCCCTATTACAGGAACAAAGTACAACATATAAAGAATAAAAAACATCCACCCCAAAATTTTAAATGCCAGTACATCAGTTTCATTTTTAAACCTATTTATATTTATAATAGCGAAATAATAAGGTATCAATAACACTAAATACTGAATATCAAGAACTTTTATCCTATTGAACATACCCAGTGTTTGTAAATCAAGATAAATGTTAATTTTATAGCTCAAGAATTTTGGTAAAAGACCCACAATTACTGGTAATAAGAACTTTCCAAAATTGAATAATGCAAATATGACCCCAATGATTGGCAAAAGTAAGTAGAATACTTTTGTATAAGTTTTGCTTGTGTGAGTTTTAGATCCTAACAAGTAAGTAAAGAGCATTATAACCGCAGAATAGTGGAATAAAATCGCAAGAGCTGCCTTCATTAAAAAAGATTTCAAATTTCTATTTACTATATCGGGTATTGATAGTAGAAATATTGCAGCTGCTACGCCAACCCTAATTTGTGTCATTTCATGTAAAACGAAGAAGGAACAAGAATATAATATTAGACTCAGTAATGGAAAAGACGAGTTTTTCTTGATTGCATATAATGTTAACGATACTCCCAAGAATGCATATATAATAAATACTCCTCTTACAACGTCGTTAAACAGAAATTTCGATACATTCATAATCAAGTAGAAGGTAGGCTCGAGAACATTAAAATTATACTTAGGTGTTTTTAGAAATGATTCTATAGTCTGTGCGTAAGCTTCTGTATCACGAGTTGCACCCAAAGGACGAAAACCAGCAATAGTGAAAAGTAATACAAAGACAACTAAAAAGAGCACATTATAATATAGGGACTTATATTTTTTATAATAAGTTGTAATCATTTACCTTTTTGCCTACAATCGCCACTGAGAGCATTGACATCAGCATCCTTGTTCGTGATTGCATAGGCAGCATCCCAACTACCAACATCGTTCCATGTCAGGTCCATGGGGACAACTGCGACATGAGATGCTTTCTCCATGACCGCGTAGTCGATGGAAATCGAAGGCATATCACCAAAGCGGCCGATGATTGCGTCGAATCCACCCTCAAGTAGTTGTCCTATTGCTGGCTGGTGTTCGACAAGAGCTGCCATCATGTCCCGTGTTGTGAAACAGAAGATGTCGGAGTTCCAGTAATAGTCGCCCGAGGCAACATACCTTTGTGCCGTCTCTGCATCTGGCTTCTCGACAAACCGCACAGCCTTTAGAACTCCGTCACTCAAGCTCTCACCCGCTTGGACGTAACCGGAGCCTGTCTCGGGACCTGTCGGCTTGACACCGAACGTCACTAGGTAGCCTTCCTGTGCAGCCTGTTTTCCCAGCTTCATGTAGTCGGCAAACGCACTCACTGGTTGAATGACACGATCGGATGTCATGACCAGAAATGGTTCGTCAGGTGGAACATGCAGCTTGTCTTTGGCATCCGCCAATCCCCGCGCGGACTAGCTCACTGTGACTTCCAATGTCATCTTGTGTCTCTTTCACCAAGAACCTCGCAGCCATCCAACAGACTGCACTAGCGACTCTATGAACGGTGAGCTTGTCGCCCAGTCCAAGTCAGAACACAGTTTGCAGCTGTCCAGTGCATATCTCCTGTCGTGTCCCGGACGATCAAGGACGAAGGTGATGAGGCGGGTGTAGTCCTCTTCGGGTTTGCCGGTCTGCTGGGCAAGCGCGTGCAGGAGCAGGTGAATGAGGTCGATGTTGCTCAGCTCGTTGCCTCCGCCGACGTTGTAGGTGGTACCAGGAGTGGCTTTGCGCAGGACGGCGTCGATGGCCCGACAGTTGTCTTCGACGTACAGCCAGTCACGGACGTTGAGGCCGTCGCCGTAGACGGGGATGGGTTCACCGGCCAGGGCTTTCTTGATCGTGAGGGGGATGAGCTTCTCGGGGTACTGGCGGGGACCGTAGTTGTTGGAGCTGCGGGTGATGAGGGTGGGCATGCCGTACGTCCGGTGATAGGCCTGGGCCATCAGGTCGCCTGCTGCCTTGGAGACACTGTAGGGACTGCTGGGTTTGATGGGAGAACTTTCGGTGAACTTCTCGGTGCTTTCGAGGGGAAGGTCGCCATACACTTCGTCGGTGCTGATGTAGAGGAAGCGGGCGATGTCCATGCAGGCGTCCTGCTGCCACTGCCTGCGGGCCACGTCCAGCATGACCTGGGTGCCCAGGACGTTGGTGCGCACAAAGACATCGGGGCCGTCGATGCTGCGGTCCACGTGGGATTCGGCGGCGAAGTGGACGACCTTCGTGGGATGATACTGCGCGAAGACCGCCTCCACGGCGGGACGGTCGGCGACGTCGGCCTGCACGAAGGTGTAGCGGGGATCGCCTACAACCTCTTTGACATTGTCGGGGTTGCCAGCATACGTCAGCGCATCGAGGTTGATGAGATGGACATCAGGATACTGCTTCATCTGCTGGAGGACGAAACAGGAACCGATGAAGCCACAGCCGCCGGTGACGAGGATGGTCTCAGTCATGGGACAATACCTCCTGATACCGAAGAAGGCAGTCGTCGAGGGCGTCTTCCCAGGGACGCATGCCGTTGAGCTGTTCGAGTTCGAACTTGCGGTTGGCCAGCACCGAGTAAGCGGGACGGCGCACAGGTGCAGGGTAATCGACAGTGTGAATGGCTATGACGGGGACATTCAGGCCAAGGCGGTGCACGATGCGGGTGGCGAAGGCATGCCAGCTGGCCTGCCCCGCGTTCACGCAATGGTACGTCCCGGAGCAGCCGTCTTCGATGGCCGTCCAGAGCTGATGTACGACGTCCTCGGTGAAGGTGGGACTGCCGATCTGGTCATCCACGATGCGCAGCTCGTCCTTCTCACGGGAAAGGCGCAGGACCGTACGGACGAAGTTGTGTCCGGTGCTGCCGTACAGCCAGGCGAGGCGCAGGATGAGATGATCCGGGTTGGCCTCCCGGGTCGCCTGCTCACCCTGCAGTTTGGTCCTGCCGTAGATGGAGAGGGGGCCCGTGGGGGCGTCTTCGTCGTACGGCTCGGTAGCAGTGCCATCGAAGACGTAGTCGGTAGAGAAGTAGACGACGCGGGCACCGACACGCTGTGCCGCCTGGGCCACGTTGCGGGCGCCCAGGACGTTGACGCGGTATGCCGCGTCCTGCTCGGTCTCAGCCCGGTCCACAGCGGTATAGGCTGCACAGTTGACCACAACCTCGGGGTGGGCAGATTCGATGGCCTGTTTGACACCGGCCCGTCCCGTGATGTCGAGGTCATGGAAGGTCAACGCTGTGACAGCGGAAAGAGGGGCAAGGAGACGCGCCATGTCGGTGCCCAGCTGACCATCAGCGCCCACAATGAGCAGTTTCATCGCACTCATCTCTTCTCCCGCTCTGCCAGGGTGGGCCACTGCTGGTCCTTGCCGGATAAGAGAGGCACGGAGCCAACAGGAATGGGCCACGCGATACCGACAGTGGGATCATTCCACAGCAAACCACCTTCATCCTCAGGATGGTAGTACTCGTCGCACTGATACTCGACATCGACCTCCGGGGACAGGACAAGAAAACCGTGCGCAAAGCCCTTGGGGATGAAGAGTGACCAGTGATTGTCGCCGCTGAGTTCGACGCCTGCCCATTGGCCGTACGTGTGGGAACCAGAGCGGAGATCGACGCCAACATCAAAGATGCGACCGCTCACGCAGCGGATCAGCTTGGCCTGCGGGTGTGCTTGCTGACAGTGGAGACCACGCAGGACACCCTGGGTCGAATGTGAATGGTTGTCCTGAACAAAGGTGTTTGTGATACCGGATGCCTCAAACTCGTCTGCACGGTAAGTCTCGAGAAAGAACCCCCGCGCGTCACCATGGACGGTCGGCTTGATAACGATCAGGTCTGGTACAGCCAACGGCTCAAAGGTAAACTTACTCATGATGTCCCCCTCTTGTCTCGTCGAGACCAAGCTCAATGTTCTGCGCCAGATCATTGGCTGTGCGCAGCGAGGGGAAGGTCCCGGCATCTGTCCACCAGCCTTGCAGAACATCGTACGTCATGGTTCCGGCGCGGATATACGCATTGTTGATATCCGTGATCTCCAGTTCACCACGATGAGACGGGACCAGGGTCGGAACGATATCGAAGACCTGAGCATCATACATGTAAATGCCGGTGACGGCTAGGTTGCTCTTGGGGTTGGCCGGCTTCTCCTCGATACTAACAATGTGCCCGTCCTTGGACAGTTCGGCGACACCAAAACGCCCGGGGTCCTGTACCTCTTTGAGGAGGACACGGGCACCCTGTCCCTGGCGCTGGAAGGCTTCGACCGATGGCGTGAGATTGTCCTGGAAGATGTTGTCCCCCAGAATGACACAGCAGCTGTCGCCAGAGCAGAAACCACGGGCCAGTCCCAGCGCTTCGGCGATACCGCCTGCCTGGTCCTGCACCTTGTACGTGAAGTTCAGGCGGAAGTCATGTCCACTGCCCAGCAATTCCATGACATCGCCCATATGATCCCGTCCAGTAACGACCAGAATATCTTTGATGCCAGCCTGCTTGAGGCGTGCAATGGGATGAAACACCATGGGATAGTTGCCCACGGGCAAGAGATGCTTGTTGGTCACAGCCGTCAGAGGAGAAAGACGGGAGCCGGTGCCACCTGCTAGTACAATGCCTTTCATTGCAGTTCCTCCTTCATCAGACTCTTGCTCCACTCGTTCCGGATACTGCGTGGACACCGGTTGACCGCATCATGCGCATCTGTTGCCGTCCAGGCGACGAGGCCACATCCCTTCAGGTCGTATGTGAGACCATCGCGAGGGCCTGGGTCCAAGGTAGGAGCATGCGTCTGGACAGGGACGCTCGTGACCACACACAGTTGTGCCACGATAAACTGCACTATCTCTTGCTCCAAGGTAGGAAAAAAAGCCGGAGCCAATGCCGGAGTCTACCTCCCGTACGCGGTCTGAGCCAAGGGGGAACTACCGCGTATGCGAGCGCGATCATCTCGACCCTCCGTACCTCACCGTGGTAATCTGGCACGTGTTTCAGGAAGTATGAACACAGTTCGCGTATCGAGTGAGGCGCCTGTGGCTGCCTCTTCATTCCTATCCCCATCATATCGTTGCAGACGCTCTCAAACCCAGCCACCGCGATCTCAGTCTGCCTGCCAGAGAAGTCCTCGAGTCCCAAGGCAAATACAAACATATCGATGTTGTCTCTGCCCACTCGAAGAATGTCCGCGCCTCCTTGCCCCTCATGCAAGCGATAGTGAAACAGTGGATCCTCGATGAACTTCAGATCATGCCGGAGAGCTATGCGCAGCCACATCAGCCAGTCCGCCGCCATATATTCGGAAAACGAGCCCATTTCGCGCAATACCGATGTACGGAGAATTACTGCGGGAAAGATGATGAAATTGCCGTGCACCAGCTCCTCAAACGCAGTCTCCCCAGGCGCCACCTGATCATGACTAAACCTGCCCGGCAGTCTCATTACAGTCTCGTTTTCTCCCTCAGACAGAATGACTCTCGGCCAAGCCCAACCCGCTTCTGGCGATTCCTCCAGCCCAGCGATCATTCGCTCGTAGAAGCTGGGTTCCAGCCAGTCATCATCGTGCATGAAGTGCACATACGGCGCAGTGACCCGCGTGAACAGCGCGTTCATATTGCCCCATGCGCCGAGGTTCGCTGCATTGCGTACGTAGCCGAATCGACCATCCCTATCGCAAAAATCCTGTGCCACCGTCCTTGTGCCGTCATTAGAGCAGTTGTCTCCGATAATGACCCGTATGTCCGTGTACGTCTGTGCTTGTATGGACTCCAGACACCGGCGCAGCATGACCGACCGATTGTAGGTCGGGACAAGCACATCAACAGTTGCCATCGCCATCCTCCTGAGATTCTGCGTCGAGCGCCACAAGACCATCCTTCAGCCTGATGCATGGCTGCCCCTCTGGTAGTATGGGCACAGGAGAGATCGGCTCCATAACCTCACGCACACGGTATGAACGACCACCCATGCTGACTCTAGGATACGACATCATCATGCATCCCGCTTCGGTCCGCTCGAGTCGTCTACATAGGTGGGTAGGTCTTCGTAGGGCAACTCCAGCAGGAGGTGCGTACTCCTGTCCGCGAGGGTCAGGATATCGCCCTGTTGCATCCGGTCGGGCAAGTCGGGGCAAATGAAGGCTTCATTGCCCAGTAGAACGGTCAGTGGGATGGCCCGACTATTCATCTCCGCCTGCAGGTCCCTGGCAGTCTGGCACACGGTGGCGGAGTCCGCCTCATGCTCGTCCCCAATCCAGTGCGGCATGCCAATGACGGTGCTGGTGCCAGCCTGCTTGAGGCGTGCAATCGGATGAAACACCATGGGATAGTTGCCCATGGGTAAGAGGTGCTTGTCGGCTACTGCTGTCAATGGATGCAAACACGAACCAGTGCCACCTGCTAGTACAATGCCCTTCATTGCAGACCTCCTACTAGACTCATTTCGCTTGCCTTGAAACGTCATCGCCACGGTGCACAGTTAGGCGGATTACAGGCTTCACTGAGCACTCCGATTTGCGTGCTGCCCACGCGGCAATCTTAGCCTGCTTCGTATTGCGCGTAGCATCCGTCGGGGATGCACACGCAGACTGGCTCGCATAAGAGCACGCAGCATCCACCGAGGCGCCACAGAGATGACCACGGCCGACCACCACGGGACCGAAATGGCTGCTCGAAGAGGAGTCTGCTCGGCATAGAGCCGTTGGAGTGTCAACTCCCCTTGCACCCGCAGCTGCATGAGTTCGCTGAGGCAGCAGGCACCCCAATGCTCTGAGCAACTCCCGACCGCCTGAAGCTTGTCGTTTGTCGAGTAGGGGGCTGGCAGACTCATGACTGCATCTTGCCAATTGCGACCCCAAGTCTCCAACGGGCGGTCAGCCCGCCAGGAGCTCGCCGTATGGTTCTCAGTAACGCTCTTCCCAACTTGAAAGAAGACCCGACCGAGAAACAATACTTGAGGGGCCGATAGCGTGGCCAGATGGACGAAGAAGGCGACCACTTGTGGAAAGTCTCTACTGGGAGGCTGCACATGAAGCATGTCCACCCACGCCTGCCGCGGCAAGATCGCGGCGCCGAGAAGGGCAGTGTACCATGCCAGCTCAGTCAGGCAGAACTGCGGCGCGGAGTATATCTTCTCAACGATGGAGACAGATACGATTGGCCTATTCACAACAACAGCATCGGGATGCAGACGGGCTTTATCGCCGAGACCTTTGGTGTCACTGTCGAATGAACCGTTCACAACAACAGCATCGGGATGCAGACGGACCAGCTCGGCAACCAAGAACTCCAACGCCCCCGGCAACAGAACCCACTTATCGCCTATCGGCCATACATATTGCGCCCGGCAGGACAGTACGGCCCCAATCGTATTGCCTCGATAGCCAATGTTTCTCGTGTGACGAATGATCTGCATCCAAGGGTACTGATGCTTAAGCGTCTCCAGTGCCTGCCATGTGCCATCAGACGAGCCGTTGTCAGAAACACACACGCCGACACCTAAGGCGTCTGCCTGTGGCAGCACCGATTTCAGGCACTCTTCAAGCGCTTCCCTTCTATTGTGCGTGGGAATACAGACCGCCAAGAGTGGCGCAACCCGATTCTCCGTCTCGTTCACGCTACCAAGTAACTCAACATGTTCTGCCATGTCACCTCGCATCGGAGTATGCATCAGGGCATGCGTCCTCGAAGCTTGCCTGCGTCGCTCACTCCGGCGATGATCTCATTGGCTTCGTCACGTATCGCGTCGCGAGATGCCAGCGCTGGGATGTACTTCAACAGACTTGTTGCGACATGGTTCGCGGAGTAATAGGCGAGCTTTGCTCCAGTCGGAGAGACGTGGGCTTCTTCATCGATCCGCGTCTCGAGACCGAAATCGCAAGAAAAGAGGGCAATGAGCTCGCTCTTTCGTACTGGCCCTGCGCTGAATACATCGATCGGTTGATTGATTCCATTACTCGCGGCGCATAATTTGACAAGCGAAAACAGATCGCTCGGCGCCACATAATCGCGCACGATGTCGACGGCATTTGTCTGGAAAGGTTGCCGTTCTATCACGCAACGCATCATTTCCGTCAACAGAAACCCCGATTCGAGATCGATGAAACGGCTGAAAAAACTAAATACACGGAGATCGATAATGTTACGATCGGCCATCGCCCGATGCTTCGCCTCGGCGTTCAGTTTGGCGATGCGATAGTAATCGGCGGGCGTAATACCGTTTACGGCTATAGACGCGACGGCGTTACTCTCCACTCCTGAATCGAAGGCAGTGCCGTACACCGCCCCGCTCGAGAAATTGACGTAGACTGCTTTCTCGTGCCCCGCCAGATAGTCGAGGACGAGGTCGTCGAAGCGCTCAGTGAGGCGGAAGAGTTCAACACCGGCGTTCTTCTGCTTTTGAGGATCCGCTATGCCCACGCAGTTTATAACCGCATCGTAATCCCCGCCTGGAAAACAATCAAAGCCCGCGACGCTGGGGGATAGCTCACCCTCGGCCGCCTTCAGGAATTCGTACACGGCTCCTTGGTTGCGCGCAAAGAGAAATAGCTCGTAATGCGAGTCTCTACGAAAGTAATAGACGAGGTTCTTTGCAATATGGCTCGTCGCGCCGAGAATGGCGATTTTCATTGTTTCAACACATCGATGATCATAGCCGAACGCAGCTCTTCCGGAGACAATTTCGGGCCGATGTTTTCTATCGGCATATTCACTTCGAGTTTCGGATAGACCGCAGTATCTTCGCCGACATCAAATTCGATCAATCCCGGCCCGGGGGCCGTGATCACATCGCCGAGGGCATCCCCCACATCGAAATCGTCGTCCGAAAAGAGCGCGTAAGGAAGCCCACAGGCCCGAGCGATTAGGGAGAACTCGGGCACAAGGTAGCCGCTTTCCTTCGTCGTCCCCGATTTTCTCTTGTCAAAATACAGATCCTGGAATTGCGTTATCATGCCCAGAGAGTGGTTATTCAAGAGGATAATCTTGATCGGCAACCGGTACTGCGATATCAAGAGCAAAGACTGCATGGACATATGGAGGCCACCATCACCGACAATCGCGAAAATGGGGCGGGTCATATTCGTCGCAAACGCCGCGCCGATTGCCGTAGGAAGAGAGAAACCCATAGGAGCCAATCCACCACTAGTTTTCCACTCTTGACCCTCCCGTATCCGAATCATCTGCGCGGCGAACATTTGATTCTGCCCGATATCGACAGTATAGATTTGGTTATCGGCCGAGAACCTATTCAGCGCCCTCATTACGCTATACGGCATCTTGTTCTCGACATTCCGCGCTATCTCCGCTTCCTGTCCATACTCACTCTTTAAGCGAGCGATATAGCGCGACCAGGAATCAGATTTCCTCGCCCAAGGCATATCGACCAGCCTATGAAGAGCCTCTCCGGCATCGCCAAGTACCGAATCGACGTTCTTCAGCCGATGGTTCGTTAGTTCCGTTTCGTCGATATCGATCCTGACAATACGGCCTTCCCGAACGAAAGAAGCGAGATTTGTCCCTGTCTGCCGTGTATCAAGCCGCGTACCTACGGCCAATACTAGATCCGCGTTGGCTACAGCGATATTCGCGCACCGATTCCCATAGCTTCCAATCATCCCGACAGAGAGCGGATCATCCTCGGGGTAGGCTCCCTTACCCAGCAAAGATGTTACAACTGGAAGGCCATTGCTCTGGATGAAGGCTCTATACTGAGCTACGGAACCCGACAGGAAAACGCCACTTCCGAGCAAGACAATAGGCCGTTCGGCATTCGCGATGAGGCTCTTCAGCTTCTCCTCAGAGAAACCGCCCATATACTTGATGCTCGCGCTGCACACCGCCTCGTTCCCATCATATGGCGCAAGATCATCCGGGGTGACATCCGCCCGTTGCACATCCATCGGAATATCGAGCAATACGGGTCCCCCGCGGCCGGATTTCGCAATTGCCCAAGCTTTCTCCAACTCGTACCGCAGTCTCGTCGCATCCACGACGAGCGCTGCATATTTGGTTATTGGCTTAACTATCGAAACGATATCCGTTTCCTGGAATCCCTGTTGACGGATGGGCTTATCATTCTTGTATTCATAGGTATTTACTTGTCCAGTGATGAATAGCGAAGGGATCGAATCGAAATAGGCATCAGCGATCCCCGTCAATAGGTTCGTCGCTCCTGGTCCGCTCGTAGCGATAGCCACGCCGACTGTATGCGCGAACCATGATACTCCTTCGGCGGCGATTGCGGCAGTCTGCTCATGGTATGTCTGGACGAAGCGTACACTCTTTGCCCGTTGCAGAGAATCCATGAGATGAGTTATCGCACCGCCGGAATAGCCGAAGCAGATACTGACGCCATGCGCTGCAAGGAATTCAACGATGTAGTCTGACGCCTTCATACGATCCCCGAGCCCCATGCGGTAAGGGACTCAACGACATACACCAACATTTCCGGTGTGACTGCCGGACACACGCCCAGCCAGAACGTATTCTCGAGGATAGTGTCCGTGGTTGCCAGCGACCCTGCAACGCGGTAGCTGCGCCCCTGCATATAGGGCTGACGCACCAGGTTGCCACCAAACAGGAGACGACTGCCGATGAGACGTGACTCGAGGAAGCGCAGCAATTCAGGTCGGCGGGCGGCGGCGGAACCGCGCAGCGTGATCGGGAAGCCAAACCACGAGGGCAGGCTGCCGGGCGTCGGCTCGGGAAGGAGAAATAGGTCTTGCAGTCCAGTCAGACCCTCATGCAGGAACGTGTAGTTGCGCTGTCTCGCAACAGCGAAATCGCCAAGCTGCCCCATCTGAGCCAGACCTACGGCTGCCTGCATATCGGTCATCTTGAGATTGTATCCCAACTGCGTATACACGTACTTGTGGTCGTAGCCGTGGGGAAGACCGGGCCACTCGGAATCATACCTCTTGCCACACGTGTTGTCGTGGCCAGGCTTGCACCAGCAGTCACGGCCCCAATCGCGCAGGGATGCTAGTGAACGGGCCAGGAGGGCGTTGTTCGTGAAGACGGCTCCCCCCTCGCCCGTGGTAATATGGTGAGCAGGGTAAAAGCTGAGTGTGCCGATGTCACCAAAGGTACCAACACGTCGCCCCTTGTACTCCGAGCCGAGTGCGTCGCAGCAATCCTCGATCAGCCACAGCCCATGCTGCTTCGCGAACTGGACGACTGCTTCCACGTCGAACGGGTTGCCCAACGTATGGGCCAGTATGACCGCCCGCGTACGAGGGGACAGAGCCTGCCCCAGCAGCTCAGGATTGACGTCATATGCCGGCAATGAGACGTCGACGAAGACAGGAACCAGACCGTTCTGCAGGATAGGGTTGACCGTCGTGGGGAATCCAGCGGCAACTGTGATGATCTCGTCCCCTGCTTTCAGGGCTCGGTCGCCCAGTTCCGGCGTCATGAGCGCAGCGATGGCGAGAAGGTTCGCCGACGAGCCCGAGTTGACGGTCAGCACGTGTGTGACACCAAGGTAGCCAGCCAGCTGCTGCTCGAACGCGTCGTTGAAGCGCCCCGTCGTCAGCCAGCAGTCGAGCGACGCACTGACCAGCGCTTGCACTTCGGACACGCCGACCGTTTTGCCGGACACCGGCACGGGTGACACCCCAGGGATAAATGGCGCCAAGGCATGGACGAGGCCTGCGTAGTCTGCGGCCAGTACAAGCATCTGTGAACGCAGTTCGGCGGCGTGTGTATCCATATCGAGCGCAGGGTTTGGCAGCAAGTTGTCCAAGACACCCATACTCACACCCTGCCTCCCCGATCCATCGGTGCCCAAGAGACGCCCTTGGCGCGTGCAGCTTGGACGTAATCACCAATGCTCCGCACGATGAGAGGGGCTGCCTGTCCAGCGTCTTCCATGGTCGAACGGTACCACGTCACCGTCTGCTGAACGGCTTCGACCACATCAAACACCGGATGCCAGCCCAGCTGGGAGCGGGTCTTGGTGCAATCCAGCCGCAGAATGCCTGCTTCGCTCAGGGCGTGTGCAGAAGTGCCTGTCTCAAACCGAGCTGCACCTCCCCACGCCTGACACACCTGGCTGACAAGCTGCTCGACGGACACGGCGCTCTCGGGGTCCGGACCGAAGTTCCATGCTCCACCGTACGTTGCCGGATCTCGCGCCAGCAGGGCGCCTAGCCATAGGTATCCGGACAGGGGTTCCAGGACATGCTGCCAAGGGCGTACGGACCCGGGATTGCGTACGACAATCGGGTTTCCCTCCATCAGCGCGCGCATGCAATCCGGCACCAGTCGGTCGGCTGCCCAATCGCCGCCGCCGATGACGTTGCCAGATCGGACGGAGGCTACACCGGTCCTCTGCCCCGATGCACTTCCTGCATCAAAGAACGATGACCGATACGAAGCAACCACCATTTCGGCTGCTGCCTTGCTGGCGCTGTACGGGTCATGGCCCCCCAGCGCATCCGCTTCGCGGTAGCCGTACTGCCACTCGTTGTTGGCATAACACTTGTCGGTGGTCACAATGACGACCGACCGTACCGAAGGACAGTTTCTTGCTGCCTCCAGCACGTTGGCTGTACCCATCACATTGGTCTCAAACGTCATCAATGGGTCGGCATACGAGGGCAGGACCAAGGCTTGTGCAGCCATGTGGATAACCACCTCCGGCGCAGCCTTAGCCATTGCCGTCTGTACGTCCTGACTCCTCCTCACGTCGCCCCGCACATCCTGAATCTGCCCCGACAGGTCAAGGGACTCATACAGCGACGGCTGCGTTGGCACGCCGATGCTGTATCCGGTCACCTCCGCGCCCAGCAGAAGCAGCCATTGCGTCAGCCAGGAACCCTTGAATCCGGTGTGCCCTGTGACGAAGACGCGCCTGCCAGCGTAGTAGCCATCGAACAGCTGAGTCATCTCGGGCTCCGTCATTTCCAGACCTTCCAGGGCGCATGTCCTTCAGACCACAGTTGCTCCAGCAAGTTCTTGTCACGCAGGGTATCCATGGGTTGCCAGAAACCGTCGTGCACATACGCCGATAACTGATGATCGGCTGCCAAGTGTTCAAGCGGCGCGCGTTCCCAGATAGTCACATCGTCCTGGATGTAGTCGAAGATACCGGGTTCGAGCACAAAGAAGCCGCCATTGATGTACCCGCCGTCCCCAGGAGGCTTCTCGCTGAAACTCGTCACTATGTTGTCATCTCCGAGGTCCAGAGCACCAAAGCGTCCCTGTGGCCGAACAGCGGTCAGCGTTGCCAAGGTGCCGGCCCGCTTGTGAGAGGCAATAAGTGCAGCGATGTCAATGTCGGCAACGCCGTCTCCGTAGGTCAACAGGAAGGACTCACCGTCTACGTACGGTCGGATGCGCTTGATGCGCCCGCCCGTCATCGTCTCCTCGCCCGTGTCGACAAGGGTCACATGCCAGTTCTCGGCGCGCGATTCATGCAGTTCCACCCTATTGTGTTTGAGATCAATGGTCACATCGGACATGTGCAGGACATAGTTGGCGAAATACTCCTTGATGGCATATCCCTTGTACCCGAGACAGATAACAAAATCCTGAATGCCATACGCTGCATATGTCTTCATGATATGCCACAGGATAGGCTTGCCACCGATTTCAACCATCGGCTTCGGGCGAAGAGCCGTCTCCTCACTCAGCCGAGAACCGATTCCTCCTGCAAGGATGACTGCCTTCATGACTCCTTCGCCCGGCGAGCCTCCGCCTCCGCTGCACGCGCGGTCTGGATGTAGTCGACCAAGAATGCCAGCAGGATGCTTAGAAGGAGCGCAGCTACCAGCGTGACAGCGATGGTCTTCGACCGCCCTCCGGCGTCCTTCCCATTAGCAGGAACTGCCCGCTGCTCGATCTGGATGGGTGACTGAGAATTGTCATTCGGCGACAGTGACTCCAACTGAGCGATGGTTCGCTCGCACAATGCCTTGAGGCCTATCTTGGTCACAATGTCGGCTGAAATACTGGAAATATCACTCGTCAGAGACTGCCACAGCGGGTTGACCTGCTGTGACACCATAGACAGCCCGGCAAGGTCAAGCACGCTTTGGTTGGATGTGGCCTTGGCGACGTCCAAGAGGGTCTGATCGTTCACAATCGAATCCGTTGTCGTGAGTACCTTGGGTACGCCCACGAGTGCAGCACGCTTGGCGGCCAATGCCGTCTGCTGCGCCTGAATGTCGACAGACGCGGGCAGCAGGTAGGCGCGGTAACTGCTCAGTTGCTCTGCCACCAGGATCCCCTTGGCCCCCTCAACAAGCTGCTCCGCTACGGCATTGGCGACAGTAGCGGCCAAGTCCTTGTCCCCCAACTTCACGTTGATGGTAATAATATTGGCGTCTGTGGTGGATGTGACCTTGACCGCCTTGGCAAGAGTACTTGCCGTCTCACCAGACAACTGCAGCTGCTCGATGACCCGTCGATAGAGACCCGGATCCTGAGTTAGACTCACATAGGTTGCTACCGTAGCGACCGGCTGATTTGCCGTCAGGATGGGCAGTGAGCCGACGTCCTGAGGAACCACACTTTGCTGAGGGACCAGGACTGTCGCCGTCGAGGTGAACGTGGGCTTCATGGCAAACAACAGCACGCCAGCCACCACAATCGTAGGTATCAGGGTAACAGCCACGATCAACTTCCACCGCCGTGCCAGGACCTTGAACACATCCATCAACGTGAGTTCATCTTCCATGATTGGCCTCCTTCACAAACCGCCAGGAACCTGACCCGGTCTCTCCATTAGTATACGTCTGTTTCTGCAATCGGGGCGACCAACGCCGAGCATGGTTCATTGCCCTACCTGGACTGGAGCGCTGACGGCAATGAACGCATATCCTCTGCCCGATCCCGCCATGAGCTTGGGGGCCTGAAGATACACATAGAAACGGCAAGAACCCGAGGGTATAGTCACAGGAACCTGCCATGTCAGGCTGCGAACCGAAGACTTTAGACCATCCGTTATCAGGATCCACTCGCCGGTCGCGGCGGTAGCATAGACAGTCTGCCACTCCAGTCCCTTCGTTACGCTGGTCACATTCCATGCCAAGGTAACAGAGCCACCAGGAACAACAGACGTGCCGGCTGCCGGCGACGTCCACTGTGCCATTGGTGTAAGACGCTGCAACTCGGCGGTAAAGGCAGATCCATCCTGCACATTCATAGACGCATCGAACAAGGCTGCAATGAGCTTGCCCTGTTGCCCGCTCTTGCGGTAGATATTCGCCAGTTCAGTCCACGCAAGCTGCTGTGACGGGTTGGCCTTGATGGACTGCCGGAAAGCTGCCTCCGCAGCAACAACATCTCCCTTATCCAGGGCTATCTGGCCGGTCACGTTGGCAATGTCATAGTAGGTGGGATTCAGACGCCGTGCCTGGTCGATGGCCTGCTCAGCCAACGTCGCGTTGTGGTTGAACGTAATCTGCGCATGCGCCAGCGATGTCCAGGTCCCAGGATCGATGGGGTCCAGGGTCGTCAGTCGCTGGAACACGTCGACAGCATCCTTGTCCCCATGCTGGTACAGAAACTGCGCATACGGGATCTGGACTACGGGGTTAAGCGGATCCAGGGCCACCGCGCGCTGATATGCACTCTTGGCCTGATCGAAGAGGGCAGGCTGGATATCCTTTGGCACCACATTCAGCCTGCCCGCAGAGAGACCTGCCAGCGCCAGCGGATAGCGCGCGTTGAACGGATTCAGTGCCTCCGCAGCCTGGTACTCACGTTGTACAGTGACGGCCAACATCGTGCTGGGCGCTCGTTGCCCTGCCACCCAACATGCTTCGGCCGACGTGGCCAGAATGAACACGACAGCCATCAGGCCAAGTACCACGAATCCCGTCGTCGGCACCCATCGACGAGAACGCGGACGAGAACTCTTCACGTGCTTCGCACCCTGCACAGGGCTGCCTGCCATGCGCACCGGCCGGCCCAGGACCCAGAACGAGGCCCCGGCCTGCATGGTCAGCCCGGCACATGAGCCCAGCAAAACGGCACAGACGGCACCGAAGACGTAGAACATGGAGTCGATGTCGAAACAGGAATGGATCAACGTACCGGCAATACCCACCACGACAGCGAACGTGAGAGCTTTGTTGCTGGCAAGACGCGCAGCACGGAAGCCCAGCCAAAGGAGAACAACAATCATGCTCAGTTCGAGGACAAACCCAAGGATGCCGCCTTCCGCCAGACTCTTGACCACCAGCGAGTGGGGGTCGGTGGCAAACCAGAGCTGCGACCGGAATTTCATGTAGACACTGGAGTACGTACCAAGGCCGCTGCCCAGAACCGGGTATGCCCGCAGATACGGGCCAAGGTCCCGGAACATCTGGAGCCGATTTCCCAGTTGGATACCCGTTGCTGCCTGTCCCTGTGAAACCTCCTGGACAACGGCAACAAAGCGCTGGACAAGGGGCTTCCATACTCGATTACGAGAAACGGGAACGGCTATGCTGACCGCTACCAAGACAGCGACGACGCCGTAGGCGATGGCGACATGCGCCATCTGGCGACCCGAAACACACCTGCACAGCCAGCCCACAACGGGGAGCAGCACAAGCACGCCTGCCGCCACGATCATGCCCCCGCGCGACCCGGTCAGCACAAGGGCGCTCATCAGCACAATGGTGCCAACCAATCCCAGCAGGCGCTCCCGACCCCGACGACCGAAGGCGTACAGCCCGACACCAATGCAGATAGGCAGGATGAGAAAGCCAGCCAGCGCGTTGGGATAGCTGAAGAAGGCAGAGAGCCGTCCGCCAGCGACGCGCACGACCAGTGCATGAGCCAGGGACGCGATGGGTCCTGTCACAACCCGGGGTAGCAGCAGATAGAGGACAATGCATCCTGCCATGGCGACGACGCTCGCACCAAACACCACCCAGCTGAGGGTATGCAGGCGGTCTTCGGCCCCTGCAAAGGTTAAGGCAAACAGAAACATGCCCAGGAGCCCCGTCAGTTTGAGCAGTTCCTGCAGGGTCACACCACGGTGCACAGAGACTGCGAATGATACCAGACCGAACACGGCAACAGCAAAGAGCAGCCAGGCAAGAGGAGACATGGCGACCGGCGACTCGGCCATGAAACGGCGATGCAGCCATGGAACACCAACCAAGAGCAGCGCAACAAGGCCCAGCCACGCCGTGGACAGCTGCTCCAGCGGAAACCAGCGCATCCACGCACCGACCAGCAGGATCGACGCGACGATAATCAGCGACAAATACCACACATGCCAATCGTGACTTCTGGGGGCAAAACCTCCAGTCGCACGGTTTTCTCTCACTTATACTCACCCCTTGTTGCCGTCGACTTGCGCCAGCGACAATTCACAGGATAGGACCAACGTGGCCTGGGTCAAGGCGACTAAAGTGACAGACTAGCTCTGGACGACGCTTTGGGATACGCTGCTCATTAGGCGAGGGTGGTACATCCGAAAAGATGAAAGGATGGATTCCCGCCTTCGCCGAGGAACGCCACTCGCATTGCAGACAAATGCTCGTGAGGAGCACCCCTCAGAAGCGCCCCTCAGTACACCCCTCGCATTGAGAAAACATGTTCGGGGGTATTGGACTGACATACTCGGGGGCATGGGAATAAAGTGCTCGGGGGAAGCACCCCTCAGAACGCCCCT
>Ga0209539_1000512_pt1 | contig 22173 bp, 22 predicted proteins | sample BarGraNGADG00312_2_FD_184499 | JGI IMG/M metagenome (GOLD analysis project Ga0209539, IMG submission 184499) | Arctic peat soil microbial communities from Barrow, Alaska - Barrow Graham LP Ref core NGADG0011-312 (SPAdes) (version 2) | ecosystem: Environmental > Terrestrial > Soil > Wetlands >...
CGCCGCGATCGCCGCGACCGTCATCAGCGTGGGGTCGCTCGGCGCCGCTTTCTCGGCGGGCTGGGCCGAGATGGGCCTGCTGGGAGCGGGCAAGTGCGCGCTGGCCAACGGGGTGCTCTCCGCGATCTTCGAGGGCTCGACCTCCTACCTGTTCACCGGGCGCGTCTCGGTCACCAAGGTGGCGGTGGCCTTCGTCATCGGGGCTATCTCCGGGCCGGTCTCCAAGGCCATCAAGGACGGCGTGGTGGGAAGCCGCCTGGTGCAGGCGCTGCTGGTGAGCGTCTCCGAGGGCAGGCTTGCCGTCACCGTCCGCACCGCGGTGCTGTTCCTCAAGCAGAGCGGCGAGTTCATCCACGTGATGGTCACCTTCCTCAAGGAGGGCGCGACGGCCTTCGGCGGCAAGGCCGTGTACCTGCTGTTCACCGGCACCTTCGCCGTAAGCTGCAACCTCGCCTCCAGCTTCCTCAACCACAAGCCGATCACGCTCTCCGGCCTGCTCGCCTCGTTTGTGACCGGCATCGTCATGGGCGGCATCGGGCTCATGTTCGGCGGCAAAGGGCTGGAGGGCTTTGTGTCCAACTTCGGGCTGCTGGACACCGGCGTGGCCAAGGTCTTCCGCAGCTACTCGTTCCGCCTCATCAACAAGGTCGTGCACAAGTCGGTGTCGAGCGGCCTGCAATCACTGTTCAAGAAGCTGTTCCACGACAGCGAGGCGCCACTCGCAAAGGAGGAATGAGATGCCGAAGAAGACCGCACCGCGAAAGCTCAAAGAGTTCGGGGTCATGCTGGTGCTGGCCCTGGGCGGCCTGGGGCTCATGACCTGGGGCGCCAACATGACCAGGTCCACCGGCTCGTTCGTTTTCATGCCCGGAGGGCTCATCGCTCTTGCCGGCGCCCTGATGGTGGCGGCCGCCTTCTACTATCACTACCGCAAGGACTTCAGGCGGGACAAAGGGCGAAAGGCTTTCGCCGGCTACGTCGCGCTCGCGGCGGTGAACGGGTTCGTGGCTATGCTGGTGGTCCACTTCCTCTTTCGAAGATAGCGGAGGCGGAGGGCCGGCCGAAACCGGAGGTCACTGCCCCGGTGGGGCACTCTTTCTTGCAGGTCAGGCAGCGCACGCACTCCGGCGAGTTGGCGTTCTCGTAGATGTTGATGTCGACGGGGCAGGAGGCCTTGCAGTTGCCGCAACTGGTGCACTTGGCGCTGTCGACCCGCATCCTGTAAAAACTGAACGGCGTCAGGGCCGCATAGGCGCCGCCGAGCGCGCAGGCCGTCCTGCAGAACGGCCTCTTGGTCACCACCATCCAGGCGAGGAACACCACCAGGATCGCGATCTTGAGCCAGAAGAACCAGCCGGTGGCGGGAAGCGGCGTCCTGGGGGGAAGCACCTCCAGCGGGATCGCGCCCTCCAGGGAGCCCGCCGGGCAGAGGCGCGAGTACCAGTGGACGCCGGTGATGTACGGTATCAGCATCGCCACCACTACCAGCGCAAAGTACTTCCCGAACCGCATCCACTGCGGCAGCCCCAGCTTCGGTGTCGGTATCTTGTAGAGCAGGTCCTGCAGGAAGCCGAACGGGCAGATCCACCCGCAGACCAGCCGCCCGGTCAGCACTCCGATGAGGCCGATGAAACCGACTACGTAGAGCAGCGCGCTCACGGGGTAGGAGGCGGTGCGCTTCACCGCTGTCACGGCGGCCTGGCCGGCGACGACGGTCTTGAACCTGGGAGACAGCAGCGCGAAGGACTGCTGCAGCGCGCCGATGGGGCAGGAGAAAAGCGCCAGCGGGCAAGCGTAGCAGTTGAAACCCGGGAAGCACAGGCCTTTCGCCTGGCCCTGGTAGATGGTGCGGGTGCCGAAGTAGGCGAACCAGGGGTTGGCCACCAGGGTGCCCAGCACCTGCGACCAGCGGCGGGCGACCATTCTCAGATCAGCCCGATGCAGTCCAGGCAGATGACGATCCCGTTGATGAGCACCTTACCGAAGCCCCCCAGCAGCAGGCCCGTCACGAGCATCACCAGGAAGATCGCCAGCAGCACATATGGTGCGCTCAGGCGCCCGAGCCGCGTCGCCAACCCCACCCTCCCTTCAAAAGCCTGCGCTACGGTTGCTGCTGGTTGGGTACAGGTGTCACGGGCACCGTCGTCGCCCCGGGAGTGGAGCCGGACGGTACCGGCGTGCCCGGTATGACGGTCGAGTTAGGCGTCGAGGTCGGGGTCGACGTCTGGGTCCCGCTCTTCTGCGGGATGAAGCCCTGGATGGTCATCAGCAACTCGTCCTTCATCGGCATGCCCATGTAGGTCTGCTTTATCTGGCCCTGGGCGTTGGTGATGATGATCGTGGGGTCCATCGAGACGAAGTACTTCTTTTTCGCCGCGGCGCTCTTGGGGCTGTCGTAGTCGTAGACGGTGAAGGTCACCTTGCTGCCGTACTTCTTCTGCGCCTCGTCGACGATTGCCTTGGTGCCGGCGTAAGACTTGCTGCTCTTGCCCAGGAATATTATCACCTGCGACTTGCCCGGCGAGCACCCGGCGAGCGCCAGGACGGCTGCTGCCAGCAGCGAGAGTACCACTATCGCCGCCACGACCTTTTTCCAATTCATCTGTGACCTCCGGGAATCTCATTGCGCGCTGTTCTGGCATATCCTAGCATCAGCCGAATCCCTTATCAAAGACTTGTATCAAGGGATTTCGCCGTGTTGCCTGCCGCCGCCTCGCATTGTTATCATTCTCCTGCCCTTTGGCGAAGGCGCATGGCTCTCAAAGCGACGGAGGTAGGCGGATGTACGGCTACGCTGGCAAGATCCTCGATGTCAATCTAACCACGGGAGAGATAAAGGAGCTCGACCTCGACGAGCAGGACTGCCGTGACTACCTCGGTGGCTCGGGGCTCGCGGCGAAGATATACATGGACCGCTGGCCCGGTGACGTCGACCCCATGAGCCCCGACAATCCCCTCATCTTCATGACCGGCCCCTGGACGGGCACGCGGGTACCCGGCGGCAACCGCTTCGCCGCCTGCGCGCGCTCGCCTCTCACCGGCCACTGGGGAGAAGCGTCCTGCGGTGGCTACTGGGGCCCGGAGCTCAAGGCCGCCGGTTACGACGGGATCATCTTCACCGGTATCGCCGACAAGCCGGTCTATCTCTGGATAAACGGCGACGACGTGGAGCTCAGGCCGGCGCAGGACCTCTGGTGCAAGGACACCTACGAGACGGCGGACATCCTGGCCGAGCGGTCCAAGGAGGAGACGGGCAAGAAGGCCAAGGTCGCCGCTATCGGGCCGTCGGGAGAGAAAGGCGTCAAGTTCGCGGCCATCGTACATGACAAGCACCACATCGCCGGGCGCACCGGAATGGGCGCGGTGATGGGGGCGAAGAACCTCAAGGCCGTGGCGGTGGTGGGCGCGGGCAAGAAGGTCGAGATCGCCGACCCCGACTCACTGAAGCAGTGGCGCGAGAAGGTCATGGAAACCTACGCCGAGTCGCTGGTGGTCGAGTCCCTCAAGGCGTTCGGCACCAACGCCAACCTCGAGGTCGGCGCGATGCTGGGAGACGTCCCGTTCAAGAACTGGCAGATTGGCGAGGACGACGAGGTCCTCTCGACGATAAACGGGCCCACCTACTCCGACGACATACTGGTCAAGGCGTACGCCTGCTGGGCGTGCCCCATCGGCTGCAAGAGGATCGTCAAGATCGACGAAGGTCCCTACCAGGTGGAGCAGGGCGCCGGCCCCGAGTACGAGACCGTCTGCATGTTCGGTACCAACCTCCTGAACGGGGACCTCGCCAGCATCGCCAGGGCCAACGAGCTCTGCAACCGCTACGGGATCGACACGATCACGATGGGCGAGGTCATCGCGCTGGTTACGGAGGCGCAGGAGAAGGGCCTGCTCACGCCTGAGGAATGCGACGGCGTGTCGATCACCTGGGGCGACCCCGACGCGATGCTGAAGCTGCTGGAGATGGCGGCCATGAAGCAGGGCTTCGGCGCCAGGATGGCCGAGGGCAGCAGGGCGCTGGCCGCTGAGCTGGGGCCCGAGGCCGCCGAGATGGCCGTCCAGGTCCGCGGGCTCGACCTTCCCGCCCACGACCCCAGGGGCTTCCACGGGTTCTCCCTCGCCTACGCCACCTCGCCCAGGGGCGCCTGCCACTGCGCCAGCATGAACCTTTACCTGGAGCAGGGAAGCGCGCCGCCCCTGCCGCAGATTGACCTGGAGGGCCCTTTCGACGAACAGTCGAGCGAGGGCAAGGGATACCTGACGGCGAGGGCGCAGGAGCTCGGCCAGATCTTCAACTCCGCCGTGGTTTGTCTGTTCACCGCGGTGTCATGGCAGGAGGACATGCTGCTCACCGCCATCAACTCGGTCACCGGCGCGGGCTACGACCTCGACAGCTTCATGAGGGTGGGGGAGCGCATCTGGTTCCTCAAGCGAGGCATACAGGCGCTCTTCGGCTCCGGCGGCGAGGACGACATCATGCACCCCCGCTTCTACCAGGCGGTGGAAGAGGGTCCCCACGCCGGCTCGGTCCCCGACTTCGAGCTCATGAAGAGCGAGTACTACCAGTACCGCGAGCTGGACGAGAACGGCTCAATATCGCGCGGCAAGTGCGACGCGCTGGGTCTCGAGTTTCTCGCCGAGAAGCTCGGTATTTGAGCGCGGGGCTGGTGAGGATGGTGCAGGGGAGCCCGGTCCCCAGAGCGGTGGTGATCGGAGCTGGGGTGGCCGGCCTGGCGGCGGCGGCGGCGCTCGCCGCTGAGGGGTGGCGGGTCGTCGTCCTGGAGAAGGAAGACGCCGTCGGCGGAAGGTGCCGGACGGTGCGGGAGGGCGACTACCTCTTCGACACCGGCGCCCAGCATTTCCACGATTCCTACGATGACACGCTCAACACCGCGATCCGCGCCGGCCTGGGAGAGACCTTCCGGGTGCCGCACGAGCCCAAGGGCATCTACCACGACGGCCGCCTTTCCACTTTCGTTCCCCGCGAGCTCAACCCGTCGAGGGCGCTCCCCTGGGGCGCGCTCGGCATGGAGGGGTTCGCCGGCGTCGGCGCCGTCGCTCCGACCCTCATGGCGCACTACCGCTCCTACAACATCAGGTTTCCACACTGGTGGAGCGAGGGTGATGACATCACCGCGGCGCGCTTCCTTGCCCGGCGCTCGACCGCCCGTTACAGGCGGAACATCGCCGACCCCGCGGCGCTCTACACGATGGGCGCGGGTATCGAAGAGATCTCGGCCGCCGCGTTCATGGTCGCCTTGCGCTACACGTTCGGTGACCGCACCGGGGCCTTCACCGGCGGGATGGGCTCGCTGCCCGAGGCGCTGGCGCGAAAGGCGAAGGTCATCACCGGCATGGTCGCGACCGAGGTGGTGCGCGAGGGCAGGAAGGCCGCCGGCGTCCGGGCGGTGCCGGCCTCGGGCGGCCGCGCCAGGACCTACAAGGGCGACGTGGTGATATGCGCGCTTCCGGCGGAGGTCGTGCCGGCGGTTGTCGGAAGGCTGGGGCGCGCGGCAGAGGACGTCGCGGCCGCGGTCGACTACGCGCCGGCCATAGTCGTCAACCTCGCCTTGAGCCGCTCGAGCGCGGCGCCCGGCGGCCCCCTCATGATCGCGCGCGGCGAGGACATCGCCGCGGCCTGGGCCTGCCAGAGCACCAGTAAGGCCGCGGAATATGCGCCTGCCGGCGGCGCCGTCGCGACGGTGGTCTTCTCGGGCGCCGAAGTGCCGGCTCTCATCGACCGCCAGGACGGCACTATCATCGACGCGGCATCGGCGGCCTGCTCGAAGCTCTTCGGGACGGCCCCGAGAAAACCGCGGCACGCGCGTGTGGACCGGCATCCCCTGGCGTTCCCGGTGGTGTCGCCGGGGCACGCCGCAAGGGTCAGGACGTTGTTCTCGGCGGGAAGCGGCGTCGGCAACCTGCTGCTGGCGGGCGACTGGACGACGAGCCCCACGGTCGAGGGCGCGGTGTCCAGCGGCCTGCAGGCGGCCGGCCGTGCTCTTGCGCAACAGGCCCGGTAGCACTAGATTCTTATCAGGCCCGCTGGCGCGCTGACCCGAGCGGGCGGCCGTGCCACGCCGGCCGGGAGGTCAGACTTGGTACTCGAGAGATGCGGCCGTTGTGGCCTGCCTATCTACGTTCGTCTCGCCGCCGTCTGGAACGACGACGGTACGGTCACCGGTCGCTTCGTCCACAAGACCCGAGTGGTGCAGGCCTACTGCGACGAGCTGGACTACATCTTCGACGGGATCAGCGAGCGCATCGGCCTGGACATCAGCAAGATAGTGGTCGAAGGCGAGCGCAAGGCGGGCCTGGCTTTCACCAACGAGCTCATGGACAAGTGGCATGGGGCCACGGGCTTCATCGCCCGCAATCCGCTGGTCATGCGCGGGGTGTTCACCTTCGTGGTGAGGGCCTCCAAGAACGCGGGCTTCGGGGACGTCAGGCTTGCCGAAGTGAAGCGGAACCGCTTGCTCAAGCTGGAGATAACCGACTCGTTCAACCCCGCGGTCATGGCCGGAAACATCCTGGGAAGCGTCGAGGCCTACAACCGGCGTCCGGCGAAGGTGAGCTGGGAAGGCGACGAGTCGCACGTGGTAATAACCGTCGAGGAGGACCCCAGCCAGGTGAGGTCGGACGAGAGGCTGGCGCCCCGCCTGCCGGTGGCGCTCCCCGGGGACTACTCGGTGGAGCGCTGCGGCCGCTGCCACATGCCGCTGGAGCTTTCGCGCCGCTACGCCTTCGATCTCGACAGGGGGATCGCGACCGAGGTGAGCACCGGCAGGCGGATAGTGACGGTCATGATCGACAGCCTCAACGCGGTCTTCAAGGAGCTCACCGAGGAGCTGGGCGACGAGGTGGGCCAGATGATAGTCGACATTGAGAGAGACTACATCCGCGACAACACCACCATGCCCGCGGTGCTCGACGAGAACAAGGCGTTCGGGGAGCTGCTGGCTGACCTGCGCATCAAGGGCATGGGAAACCCGACCGAGATATCTCTGTCGGACGACGAGCTGCTGGTGAGGATTGAGAACCCGTTCAGCGAGGAGTTGCTGGCCGGCCGGGTGCTGGGCTTCTACAAGGCGCTACTCGGCGAGCCCGCCCAGGTCAAGTGGACGCCGGACGAGGAAGGCTTCATGTTTGTGAAGGTGTCCCGTCCTTGAGATGAGCACAGGAAGGAGACGGTGATGGCGAGGAAGGCCAAGGTCGAAAAGAAGAAGCATCATAAGCTGAGGTGGCTGCTTATTGGAAGCGGGCTGGCCGTGCTCGGCTACGGTATCGCGCAGCGCCAACGCCCCGCGCCCTGCGTCCCGGCAGGGGGGCCCGAGGACCGAGTCCTGGTCAAGGACGAGGAGAACCTGAGCGGGCTCGGAGCCATAATGCAGTCACTCATCACCGAGCTGTTGAAGCAACCGGCGAAGGTCGCGCTGCTCGACACGCTCAACCTGGTCATATCGATCGAGCCGGTGGAGCAGCCGGAGACTGCCATAACCATGACCTTCTCGGACGGATACATCGTCATCGAGCCTGGTGTCGTTCCTTCGCCCGACATCAAGCTCGTCTGCGATTACGAGACCCTGATGCAGATGGCGAACATCGGCGCCGGCCTGGAGGCGGTCAAGTTCGTGCGGACCCCCGAGGGCCAGAAGCTGGTGCAGAAGTTCATGTCGGGCACCTGCCGCCTGGAGGGCATCACGATGCACCCGCTGGCGATGTTGAAGTTCAGCAAGTTCCTGGCGCCGGCCTGACGGCGCCGTCCTGCCGACGGAGAAGATGGAAAAGGTATTCCTCTACGAGCAACCGTATTACGAGCCCGCGCAGATCTGCGAGGTCGCCAAGGAGATCATCACAGGGAGCGGCGTCGAGCCGCGCGGCAAGAGCGTTCTGCTGAAGCCCAGCTTCGTCTTCCCCTCGAGGAGCCCGGAGACGGTGGGAGTGGTGACGCAGCCCGCGTTCGTGAGAGGCGTGGCGATGGCCTTCAGGGACCTGGGGGCCAGGGCGGTCATGGTGGGGGAGGACGCGGTGGTGGGACCGGCCCGCGCGGCCTTCTACGCCATGGGCATCTACCCGCACATCAGGGGGCTCGCCAGGCCGGTCTACTTCGATGAGGTCCGCCACCTGCGGGCGAAGGTTCCCGACGCGCTGGTCCAGGACTCGTTCATTGTGCCGGCGATCTGGAAGGAGGCCGACCTCTTCGTCAGCCTCCCCAAGATCAAGGTCAACCAGTTCGCGCGCGTCACGCTTTCCGTAAAGAACAACATCGGGTTCCTCCGGCCGTCGCACCGGGTCAAGAACCATAACGACGAGACCCTCCACGAGAAGATCGCGGACCTCTACCGCGTCCGACCCCCCGACCTGGTGCTGGCCGACAGCATCGTCGCGGGCGAGGGGCAGGGCCCCATGGTCGCGCGTCCGGTGGAGCTCGGCGTCATGATCGGCGGCGCGAACGGGGTCGCGGTGGACGCCGTCGCCTGCAGGCTGATGGGCTTCGACCCCACCGAGATCAAGCACCTGGCATACCTGGCCGAGGCCGGGGTGGGGCCGCTGTCGGAGCGCGACATAGAGGTAGCGGGGGGAAAGGTGAGCGACTACTCCAGGGAGTTCGTGCAGCCGGACGGCGACCTGGCCGGCGCCAGCGACAAGGTGCGCGTCTTCATGGGCCAGGATAAGTGCTGCGCTTTCGGCTGCGCCGGGATGGTGCGGGTGGCGCTCGACTTCTGGCTGGAGCGAGAAGGCGTGAACGTTCGCGAGATGAACGTGGTCCTGGGCAAGGGGATGGACGACCTGCCGCGCGACCTCGACCCTTCGCGCACGCTGGTGGTCGGAGAGTGCGCGCGCGAACACGCCGGGCGCGGGACCTACCTGCCGGGTTGCCCGCCGCTGCCCATCGAGACGGCCTTCGCGGTGCAGAGCTTCCAGGGATACGCCCCGCCGCTCAAGCTGAGCGACGTGCTCAAAGGCTACGTGGCCGGGTACGGCTGGAAGGCGGCGCGTTTCTTCACCGGCTACGACCACGACCTGGACATGGGGGACTGACCGTGGCGGGGGGCTGGCGAGCGTGGATGGGGAGAGCGTTCTTCAACGGGTATATGACCCGGACCAGGCTGGTCGAGACCAGGCGCCCCCTGCTGGTGAAGCTGCTGGCGGCGTCGGCGGCGGCAAGCGGCTTGCTGCTGGTGGCGGAGGGCATCCTGGTTGGTTGGTTCCCGGCCCACGTCGCGCCCTTCTTCTGGGACCTGGATTTCTTCAACGGACGCGCGCCCTGGATCACCTACCCGCAGTGGCTTGCGGGGGCCTCCGTCATCCTCATCGGGCTGGCCGGGGTCTTCGCCGGGGTCATGCTGGTGAGGCGCGCCCAGACGGGCGTCTACTTCACTCTCTTCCTGTTCGCCGGCCTGCTGGTGGCGGGGGTGGTGATGCTGACCGGTGGTCTGAAGTACTCAGGCCCCTGGGTGACCACCTTCGGCGCGGTGAACATCGGCGTCATGCTGCTGCTCGCGGTCCTGCTGGGCCTCGCCTGGTACACGCTGGACCCGCTCGGCCTGCACGGCGAGCCGCGGCTGTGGTCCCCTTAGTCTTGCGGACCCAAAGACGTTATCATTACACCACCGTGATCGATCGGGGACAGGGTGGTCCCTGAAGGAGAATAACTATGGCAAGAGAGATCTACTCTCGGAATTGGGACCGCATGTCCTTCGAGGATCAGCGCGAGTACCGCGACCGCAAGCTGTCCTGGTTCGTGCGCTCCAACCTCTACCCGTACAGCCCTTTCTACCGCAAGGTGTTCGACGACGCCAAGGTCGCCCCCGAGGACATCCGCCACGTGGAGGACTTGAGGAGGCTGCCCTTCACCTACAAGGCCGACATCGCGCCGACCGCGGATGACGCCTACCGGTATCAGAAGTTCGTGTTGAAGCCAGACGATAAATCGGTCGAGCAGCTCTCCCCCAGGGCGAGCTACGGCAGGATGCGTCTCGACCGCGTCCTCAAGGGACAGGACTACGTGACCAGAGAGCTCTGGGCGGAGTACTCCCCGATACACGTGCAGTTCACCACCGGGAGGACGGGACTGCCGACCCCGATAATGTACGCTCGCTCGGACGTCGAGCGGATGGCCGAGGCGGGCAAGCGGATCATCGAACTCGCCGGCTTCGGCACGCAGCTCGACTGCAGGGACGCGGTGATTCTCAACGCGATGCCTTTCGCCCCGCACCTCGGTTTCTGGATGGTGGCCGAAGGGCTCCAGCGCGCCGGGCTGCTCTCGCTCCACGCCGGGGGCGGCAGGGTGCTCGGCACCCAGCGCATCATCGGCGCCGTGGCGAGCATGAAGGCGACCGGGATAATCGGCATGCCCGGCTACGTCTATCACACCCTCAGGACCGCCTCGGCCGACGGGGCCGACTTCTCGTCGGTGCGCCTGCTGATCCTCGCGGGCGAGCGCGTGCCCGCAGGCATGAAGGAGTCGCTGTCGCAGCTGCTGGAGAAGATGGGGGCTACCGACTTCTACATAGTCACCACGATGGGTTTCACCGAAGGCCGAAAGGGCTACTCGGAGTGCGTGCCCGGCACCGACACTGGATATCACCTCTACCCCGACCTTGACTACATCGAGCTGATAGATCCGGCCACGGATGAGCCGGTGGGCGAGGGCGAGGACGGCGAGCTGGTCTACACCTGCCTGGACGGAAGGGGGACCTGCGTCCTGCGCTTCCGCACCGGTGATTTCGTCAAGGGTGGCATCGTCCACGAGCCGTGCCCGTCCTGCGGCAGGACCGTCCCCAGGCTCGGTGCTGACATCAGGCGCACCGGCGAGGTGAAAGGTTTCTCGCTCACCAAGCTCAAGGGCACGCTGGTCGACCAGGGAGAGTTCTTCTCGGTGCTGTCGGCCGAGAAAGGCGTCAAGGAGTGGCAGGTGGAGATCAGCAAGGCAGGCGGGGACCCGTTCGAGATGGACGTGCTGGACGTCTATGCGACGCTGGCCGAGGGCGCGGACGAGGAGAGCGTCAGGGCGAATATCGACTCGCGTCTGCTGCTGGCCACCGAGGTCAAGCCGAACAACATCGTGTTCCTGCCCCTGGAGGAACTGGTGGACAGGCTGCGGGTCAAGGGCGGCATGAAGGAACTCCACGTGGTGGACACCCGCCCCGAGCTGTGAAGGCGGCCGCCGGTTGATAGAGGGTATTACACACCGTCATCTCGAATCGTATAATCAAGGTAGCCCGTAGCCGCTTCAGTTGACCGGCTTGAATTCCGAAACAACTTTCGGAGTGTGAATGAGGTAATGGCGCAAGCCAAGAAGAAAGCCAAATCGGTAACCCACCTCCTGATAGAAGACGGGCTCGTCTCCCAGGAGCAGTTGCTCGCTGCCCTCGAACAGAAGAAGCAGACGGGCAAGTCCCTCGCGCGCACGCTCATCGAGATGGGCATCGTCTCCGAGGCCAAGCTGACCGAGGTCCTGGCGCAGCACCTGGGCCTGGACTTCGTGGACCTGGCGGCCTACCGTGTCGACCTCACCGCGGTCGCGCTGCTGGACGAGAAGATGGCGCAGCGCCACCTGACGATACCGCTCGCCTTCGACGACGACACCCTCATCATCGCCATGGCCGACCCGACCAACATCTTCGCGCTGGACGACGTGAAGATGTCGACCGGACACCAGGTCAAACCCGTGGTGGCGACCAAGAGCGACATCGAGGACGCGATTCGCACCTACTACCGGGACCAGGGCGACGGTGGTATGGAGAAGGTCGACGAGTTCGAGGGCGATGCGGTCGACGACAAGGAGCTCGCCGCGCTGGTGGGGTCCGCGGCCGACGACGCGCCGATGGTCCGGTTCATCAACTTTGTCATCAACGAGGCTGTCACCGCGGGTGCCAGCGACATCCACTTCGACCCACAGGAGAAGGAGATCGTCATCCGCTACCGCGTCGACGGCGTGCTGCACGATATCAAGAGCCTGCCGATCAGGACGTTGCCCGCGCTGACCTCGCGCGTCAAGATCATGTCCGACCTGAACATCGCGCAGAAGAGGATCCCTCAGGACGGCCACTATGAGAAGACCGTCGGCACCAAGGCCATCGACTTCCGAGTCGCGGTCCTGCCCACCGTCTTCGGCGAGAAGATCGTCCTGAGAATCCTTGACAAGTCGAGCATCCTCCTCAGGCTCAACGACCTCGGCTACGACGGAGAGACGCTCGACAAGTATGAGACCGCGTTTCGCAGGCCCAACGGAGCGATCCTGGTCACGGGCCCGACCGGTAGCGGCAAGTCCACCACGCTCTACGGCACGCTCAACGTGCTCAATGACGAGACCAAGAACATCACCACCGTCGAGGACCCGGTCGAGTACCGGCTCTCGGGCATCAACCAGATACAGATAAACGTGAAGGCCGGGCTCACGTTCGCGTCGGCCTTGCGGTCGATCCTGCGTACCTCGCCCGACATCATAATGGTCGGCGAGATCCGTGACACCGAGACCGCGCAGATCGCCATAGAGTCCGCCCTCACCGGCCACCTGGTGTTCAGCACGCTCCACACCAACGACGCGCCCGGCGCCATCACCCGACTCACCGAGATGGGCATCGAGCCGTTCCTGACCGCGTCCGGCATCGTATGCGTGCTGGGGCAGAGGCTGGGGCGCAGGCTGTGCACCTGCAAGCAGCCGTACGAGCCCAGGGATGAGCTGCTCGAGCGGTTGGAGTTCGGCAAGTTGGACGGCGAGGAGCTGACCCTCTACAAGCCCAACCCGTCCGGCTGCGCAAGGTGCGGCGGCACCGGTTACAAGGGCAGGGTCGCGCTGGTCGAGATCATGCTGATGACGGCCGAGATCGAACAGCTCACGATCGAGGAAGCATCGACCGCCGAGATCACGAAGGTCGCGGTCGCGCAGGGCATGAAGACCATGAGGCAGGACGGCTGGGACAAGTGCCGCGTGGGGATGACCTCCATAGAAGAGGTCCTGAGGGTGGTCATCTAACCCGAACGTCTACCGCGGGGCCGGCCGGTCGTGGCCGGCCTTTCTTTATACCAGGGGTACGGTTCTCCGGATCTCCTGAAGTGACGTCTCGCCGGCCAGCACCTTCTCGACGGCGTTCTGCCACAGAGTCCGCATGCCGGCCTGGATAGCCAGCTCACGCACCTTGCTCAGCGGGACGTCTGGGGCCATTATCTCTTTGATCTCGGGGCTCATCGGCATCGTCTCGTACACCCCGGTCCTGCCGACGAAGCCGGTGTTGTGGCAGTTCGCGCAGCCCACGGAGGTCTTCAGGGCCGGCTTGCTGTCAGGGGGCAGGCCGAGGTCGGCCAGGTCGCCCTCGCCGGGCGCGTAGTCCGTCTTGCAACTGCGGCAGAGCCGGCGCACCAGGCGCTGCGCGATGATGAGCTTGACCACCTCGCGCACGTAGAAGTACTCGATCCCCATCTCCATCAGTCGCAGCAGGACCTCGGGCGCGTCGGTGGTGTGCAGCGTGCTCAGGAGCAGGTGCCCGGTGAGGGCGGCCTGCACCGCCACGTGCGCCGTCTCCTCGTCGCGTATCTCTCCCACCAGGATGATGTTCGGGTCCTGCCTCAGCACCGAACGGAGCAGCAGTGCGAAGTCGGTCCCGATCATGTGGTTCACCGGTATCTGGTTGATGTTGTCCATCCTGTACTCGACGGGGTCTTCGATGGTTATTATCTTGCGCTCGGCGCGGTTCAGCTTGTTGATCATGGCGTACATGGTGGTGGTCTTGCCGCTGCCGGTGGGGCCGGTGGACAGCACAAATCCGTAAGGCTCCTCCAGCGCCGCCATGACCACGGCAAGGTCTTTCTCGGTGAAGCCGAGATCGGTCAGCTTGACGGCGGCCCTGCCCTGGTCGAGCACGCGCAGGACCACGCCCTCACCGTAGATGGTCGGCGTGGTGGCGATGCGGAAGTCTATATCAGAATCGCCGAACCTGATGTAGATGACCCCGTCCTGGGGCCTGCGCTTCTCGGCGATGTCCAGCTTGGAGAGGATCTTGATCCGCGATACGACGGCGTGGTGCTGCTCGCCGGGCAGGACCTTGTAGTCGTGGAGAATGCCGTCGATGCGCAGCCGCACGTCCGCGTGGTCCAGCTTCGGCTCGATGTGGATGTCGCTGGCGCCGACCTGGACCGCGTGCGCGATTATCTCGTCGACCAGCTTGATGATGCTGCCCTCGTCGACCTTGATATCATCGGGGGGCGCCGCCTGGTCGCCCTCTATGTACTGGACCATGTCCTGCGAATCGGCCTCGTCGAGCCCCATGTCCTGACCGTAGAGGGCCTTGATGGCTTCCCTTACCTGGTCGCGCGTGCAGACCACGTACTCGATGGTGCAGCCGGTCTTGAACGCCAGGTTCTCGGCCGCCTCGACGTCGACCGGGCCGCAGATGGCAAGAGTCAGCACGTTCTCGGAGACCTGCACGGGGACGATGGAGTTGTGCACCGCCATCTCCTCGTCGACGAATCCGGCGGCCTCCTCGGTGATACCCCCGGGGTTGATCTTCACCATCGGTTCCTCGAGGTAGGCCGACAGAGACTCGGCCAGCTCGTCGGAGCTCAGGAATCCCAGGCGCACCAGCTGGCCCGTAGGCCTGGAGTGGTCTTGCTCGGAGGCCTGCTCGGCCTCGGCGAGCTGCTCGGCGGTCACGCGGTCGTTGCTGACCAGATACTGCAGGAAAGCGTCTTCGTAGCCCACGAAAGCACCTCGCTCATCGGGCGGCGGCCTGGCGGGCCTCTCGTTGGCGACTTGCCCGGACAGTCCGGCCGCACGTGTAAGGGGTCAGGGACGCAATCATCATACTATGATTCCCGCGGCTTTTCGAAGCCGGGGAAAGCGTCACAGGATGCGACGGCAGGCGGAGACATCGGAGCGCGCGGACAGAGGGGTTATCTTCACCACGTCGCCGGTGCGCGGCGCGTGGATGAAGAACCCTCCACCGAGGTATATTCCCACGTGGTTGTTGTGCCTGAAGAAGACGAGGTCACCGGGCGCCAGCCCGGAGGGAGCCACCGCGCGGCCGCAGCGCACCTGGTCGAAGGTGACACGCGGCAGGCCTACACCTATCTGCGCGTAGACGTAGCAGACGAGCCCGCTGCAGTCGAAGCTGTTGGGCCCGGTGGCGCCCCACACGTAAGGTTTCCCCAGGTGCTGCAGCGCCAGCAGGGCCACCATGGTGGCGGCGCCCTGGGCGTCTTTCACCTTTCCGCTCGCGAGCAGGCTCTTGAGGGCGTCCAGCGTGGCGGGGTCGGCGGTGTACCAGATGGCGCCGCTGCGCACCAGCGCGTCGATATCGACCTCCGCGGCCGAGCAGGCGCTGACCTTCTGTGGCCCTATCCCCAGCCTCCTGAGCAGAAGGGACTCGGGACGAACGGATACGATGACCCTCGCCTTTTGCCCTCCATCCAGGACGCGCACCTCGTCCGCGGTCGCTCCGTTCTCGCGCGCGAACCTGCTCGCGGCGGCTTGCGGACCAACGCCGGTGGAGAAGAGCGGAAACGATTCCTGCACCGCCGCCAGCGCGGCGGAGTCCGCGGCGTCCTTGGCGCGGCAGCGCGCCGCGATGTACAGTCCTATATCCGTCGTCAGGAGGGTCAGCATCGCGATGAGGGCGATGCAGCCGACGGCCGCGGCGGACACTCCACCGCGCTCTCGCCTCCAGGATGCGGCCACGCGGTATAAGGCGGACGTGCCGGCGCCGCTCACTGCGAGCGCTCCAGTGACATCGTCGTCGATCTCTTGAACGACGGCGTGGGGATGATGTGCTCGAGGCCGGGAAGAAGCAGCGGCACGCGGTAAACCACGGTAACCGTCACCGGGCACCCCTTGTCGCGGCCTTGCGCGAAGGAGACTTCGACGTCGACCGGCTCACCGGGCAGGCCGCCTGCGGAAGCAAGCGCGGCCTTTTTTGCCGCCTGTGAGTCGTTGGTCTCCGCCGCGCGCCTGGCACCGTCGCGGCTCGCGCCGGTCACCACCAGGTAGCAGTTCAGCGCCAGCGCCACCTGGCAGACGGCAACCACCATGAGCATCAGCACCGGTATGACGATAGCCATCTCGACGGCGGCCTGGCCGCCCTGTCCCGCCCTGGTAGTAAACGCGCGCATCATGCGCCCCGCGCCAGGGTCAGAAAGCCGGTGGCGATGAGGAGTCCGATGGAGAGCGGGACCGCGTAAGGGATCCGTACGACCTGCGAGGGCGGAGCATCAGCAGGGATTCGCCAGGCGCCCGAGACCAGCAGGACCAGCGCTCGGTGCGCGCCGGAAAGTGAGCGATGCCGCTTGAGGAGCGCCGCGAGCGCGAACAGGCCGCCCAGGAAAGCCCCCAGCACGAACGACCACCACAATGACTGATAGCCGACGATCGCCCCGGCCGCGGCGAGGAACTTTACATCACCACCTCCCACCATGTGCAGGAGGAACGGGACCAGGAGGATCGACAGCCCCAGCAGGGAGCCGAGCAGGCTGGCGGTGAGGCCCGCCGCCCCGGACCTCGCGCAGGCGAAGCAGATCCCGCCGGCGAACCCCGCCAGGTTGACCACGTTGGGTATGCGCCTCAGCTTGAGGTCCGCCACGACGGCGAGGACCAGGAAGAGGCACAGCGGCAGGAGCGTGGCGAGCGCCTGCACGGTGCCCTAGAAGCTGTTGGTGAGCTTGGTGAATATCTTGGAGAAGAAGTTCTTGATGGCGTCGCCCTTGGCCGCCCAGGCGATCAGAGCGGACGCCACCGCGGCGCCCCCGAGGATGACCAGGGCGTATTCCGCCGTGGTCTGCGCGTCATCCTCGACCAGCAGCCTTCCGATCTCGCTCATGTTCTACCTCCTGTATCCGCCGCGGCAGCGGCGCTCGGGTGGACTCTCTGGGGCATCAAGGCTTCCGGGAGAAGAGACGGAGAGGTCGGCAAAGCATTACAAGCAAATGGTAACAGACGGGGACAAGCAGGTCAAGCAAATAATCCAGCCGGGCAACCCCCCTCAGGCGTCCGCGCAGCGCCGGAGAAAAATATCCATGATTTCTTTCCTGGTGCAGGAGGAGACCCCACTCCGAAGAACAGGGCACAGTGAGAGCATGAGGTATCGGAAGTCCCAGGTGGGGCGGCCGGGAGAAACCTCGCGGCAAACCGGACTCGGAGGGCGCCGCCCTGGGTGAGGCGGGCCATGTCCGTCAACGAACCGGGAGCACGTTGGCGGTCACCGGAGTGGGTTTGTTCAAGAGGTCTGGCTGCCTCACCTGTTCTTATGCCTGCTCATTTCTTGATCAGTGCCGCCAGGAGCCTGATGAACACCAGCACGATCGCCGCGCCCGCGAACGCCACGAAGAAGCTCCACCAGCTGAAGCCCGTGAGACCTGTTGAGCCGAGCCGGGTGAAGATGAAACCTCCGACCACCGCGCCCACCACTCCGGCGGCGATGTTGAGCAGGCAGCCCATCTTCCTGCCGAGCCCTGTGACCAGGCTTGCCAGCCAGCCGGCGAAACCGCCCAGGACCACCCAGCCTATGATTCCGAGTACTTTCATCGGTGCCTTCCACGCGAGGGTCGGATGTCGTCCTTATTCTAGCGCAGTGGCCGGCGCCGAAGGTGACGCCTAGAACACCCTCTGGAGCGTGACCAGGAACGTGGGGCCGACGGTCAGCAGCACGGACGCCGGCAGTATGAGGAATATCAGGGGGACGAGCATCTTCAGCGGCGCCTTGGCGCCCGCCTCGCGGACCTGGTCTCTGCGCCGCAGCCTTATCTCCCTGGAGAACACCGCCAGGGACGAGGAGAGCGAATGCCCTCTTTTCTCGGCCTCCAAGAGCGAGTTCAACAGAGACGAGAGCTCCCTGACCGGGCAGCGTTCGGAGAGCCGGTCGAAGGCCTCCGAGCGCGTCGAGCCGAGCTCCATCTCGCGGACCGCCTGGGCCAGAAAAGACTTGAGCGGCTCCCTCGCCAGTGTCGCGGCGCCGCGGAAAGCCTGGTCCAGGTTCTTGCCCCCGAGCACGTAGGCGTAGAGCATATCGGCCGTATCGGGAAGCGCCTGGCGGACCGACTCGAGGTGCCTCGAGCGGGCGCGCCCGGAGATGAAGCGTGGAAGCAGGAGCCCGAAGGCGCAGCAGACGGGCGCTATCAGCAGGCCGGCCGCGCTGAAGCGAGACAGCAGCAGCACGAACAGCGGCACGCCTAAGGCGGCATACGCGCCGATACCGGCCAGGCGCGGCACGGTCAGTCCGGGCGCCTCGCACAGCTTCTCCAGTCGGATGTCCAGCCTGGCGCGGATGAACGCCGGCACGATCCTGTAAGGCATCTGCAGGAACGCGTCGAGCAGGCGGCCCGCCTCAACGCGCCGCGGAGGCGCTAGCTCCGAGGAGCCTCCGTCAAGGATGACCAGCCGGTCGATCCCCTCGGGCTGGCCGGCCCTTCTCCCCAGGGTGAGCAGCAGTATCGAAAAGCCCGCAAGGACGATCACCCAGACCACCGGCGCCACCTACTCCTTGATGTCGAGGATCTTCCTGATCCAGAGAAAACCGGCCGCGTTCATACCCACCCCCACGACCAGGATGATGAGCCCCGGGACCGTGCCGAGGAGCACCCGCATGGTGTTGCGCGAGACGAGCACGGAGAGCGCCAGAAAGATGAGGGGGAGCGCGGCCACCACGCGGCCGGACATGCGGCCCTGTACGGTCTGGGTAGCAAGCTCGCGCCTGATGGAGGACCTCTCGCGGACCGCCTCGCCTATGGTGTCCATGATGCCGCTGATCTCTGATCCTGTTTCCCTGGAGGTGACCAGGGCCTGCGCGATCAGCTCGAGGTCGCGATTGTCGAGATCTGCGACGAGCTCGAGCAGGGAGGCGCCGACGTCTGAGCCGAGGGCCACGTCGGACTGGAACCGCTCCATCGCCTCGATCAGACCGGGGCTGGACAGGCCGCGGGCGCAAAGGGCCAGGGCTTCTTCCACGGGTATCCCGCTCCTCAGGAAAAGCGCCAGGTCGGCCGCGAGCCGGTCGCACTCCTGGGCCGCCCGCCGCTCGCGCCGCCTGGTGAGCAACTTCATCGCCAGTCCCGGCAGCGCGCACGCGACGCCGAGCCCGGCCGGGATGGCAATCAGTGAGGACGTCATCAGGAACGCGGCCACGGGCAATACCAGCAGCGCCGCGAGCCAGCAACCCATCAGGGCGCGCCAGGAGACCGGCAGGCCGGAAGACCGGTGGAGGTCTCGCAGCGCGGACGCCGCGCGCCTCCCCTCCAGCCAGGCAAGCACCCGCCAGCGCTTTGCCGCGCCGTCCTCGACGTCAGCGGCCTCGAGGTGCCTGGCGATGTTGCCGCGCGCGTCCGAGGCGGAGCGGGCCGACCGGCCCACCCAGAGCAGGTATACGGACAGGGTCAGAACCGCCGCGAGCCCGAGCCACCTCACGGGCGATCCTCCGGGCCCTGCGCGCCGAAGAGCTGCTCCAGCCTGTAGCCGCCGTTCTCGTCGAGGCTGACCGACACGACCTGGGCCAGCATGCGCCGCCCGTCGTCCAGCCTCTGAGTATGTAATATGAGGTCGAGCGCGGCGCCGGCCTGTCTGCGCACCGCCGCCAGGTCGAGGCTCACCTCGGACATCAGCACCATGGTCTCGAGGCGGTCCAGCAGGTCCCGCGGCGAGTTGGCGTGGGCCGTCGACAGCGAGCCGGGGTGCCCGGTGTTCATCGCCTGCAGCATGTCCAACGCTTCGGCGCCTCTGACCTCTCCTACGATGATGCGGTCGGGCCGCATGCGCAGAGAGTTGCGGACCAGGTCGCGGACCGTGACCTCGCCGCGCCCCTCGATGTTCGCGGGCCTGCTCTCGAGCGACACCACGTGGGGGTGCTCGATCTTCAGCTCGGCGGCGTCCTCGATGGTTATCAGCCTCTCGGCGCGTGGGATAAAAGACGACAGGACGTTGAGCATGGTCGTCTTGCCGCTGCCAGTGCCGCCGGACACCAGGATGTTGGCCCGGTGCCGCACGGCTTCGGCGAGGAACTCCGCGGTCCGCGTAGTCATGGTCCCGTTGGCGACCAGCTCAGAGACGCTGAAGGGTTCGGTGCGGAACTTGCGGATGGTGACGGCCGGCCCGTTCACGCAAAGGGGCGGGATGATGGCGTTCAGCCGGGAGCCGTCGGCCAGCCTGGCGTCGACCATCGGGCTGGTCTCGTCGAGGCGCAGGTTGAGGGGACCGATGGCGCGCCGGACCAGCGAGATAACCCGCGAGTCGCAGCCCAGCACCAGGTCGGTGGGCTCGATCCTTCCGCGCCTCTCGATGAACACCGAGCCGGGGCCGTTGACCATGATCTCGGAGATGTCCGGGTCCCTGAGCAACTCCTCCAGGGGACCGAGGCCGAAGAGCTCGTCGGAGAGCTCCGCCGTCAGTCGGCGCACCATGTTCTTGGGCCAGAGGCAACCTTCGCCCAGCAGGGCCTCCTCCACGCGCCTCTCGAGTTCCTCGCTCGCGGCGCCTTCGCGGCTGGCCAGCTCGTCCAGCAGCCGGCGCCTGACCCTGCTCTTTATCTCGGGCGCTATCTCGGGGAGCTCGTCCGTCTCGGGGACGCTTTGAAGGCCCGGCATGTTGAACCTCCGGATCGGTGGGAGAAGCAAATCAAGCAAATCAAGCAAATCATAGCACTGAGGGCGAAGCTATTCAAGCTTTTTGTTATCAGTCTTCATCCGAAAAGGGTGCGCGCGAGGCCCACGATCTCACGGGAGCGCTCGGAGCAGACCGGCCTGCACTGGTCCCCCAGCCGCCGGCAGCGGTTGGTATCCTCGGGCAGCACGCGAAGCGGCCGCAGGGTCAGGAAAGACGAGATCTCGTCCAGGCCCACCAGGTCTCCCTGGCCCAGCGAGCGGTTGACCACGAGCTCGACAGGGCCGGAGCGGAGCGGGCGCAGGGCGCCGAGAGCGCGCTTCGCCGCGCCCAGGCAGCCGAGCTCGGGGGTGACCACCAGCAGCACTGTCTCCGCGACGGCGAGCAGGCCCAGCGTGAGGTCGTCGAAGGTCGCCCCGGTGTCGACGATGATGAACTCAAAGGACGAGCTCAAAGCTCGGGCCAGCCCGATGCCCAGGTCTCGCCCGGGGCCGTCTCTCACCTCCATCACCGGCGGCGCCGGAAGCAGCCACGCGCCCGACGCGCTCTCCGAGACCGCGCCCCTCAACACTTCGGGCGACAGGTCGTCCAGCACCGGCAGCACGTCGGCGATGGAGAAGGTCGCTCGCCCCACCGGGACGTCCAGGCGGTAGTGAAGCGACCCTCTCTGCATGTCGGCGTCAACCGCGAGGACCTGCCGGCCCGACGATGCGATCAGACAGGCGAGCTCGGCGGCGAGCATGGTGGTGCCCACGCCGCCCTTGGCCCCGTGAAGCGCGATGAGCCTGCTCCCGCGCGGCTGCGCCGGATCGGCCGGGTGGAATCGGACTGTGCGTGATATCGGTGCCGGCAAGGGAACCCCGGGGTAGAGCGGCCGTCGCGTCGTGACCAGTACAAGCAAAGAGAGTTTAGCAGAGCAGGCACTCGTGGGTCAATAGTGCACGGCGCGCGCGCCTGGCGCATGCAGCTTTTCAAGTCGAAAAGGCCTGTTGCCGATAACATCTGTCGTGTGGGTTGGCCGCGGAAGCACTCCAACAGTATCCGGAGAATGCTTGCATACGTTATGTACTACTGGTGAAACTATTGCTAGTCCATGATGGTCCCGCGATCCAAGATCGGCTTCTTCGTCGATTCTTCACGCCAGGGCGACGATCGACGTCAACGGCGCGGTCGGCTGGGGCAAGGATGTATCGGCCAAGGTCACGACCACCGGCAGCGTGATCGTCGAGAGGCCGATGTACTTCAACCAGCACGGCTGGACCGGTGGCCACGATGTCGTCGGTTTCCACTACTAGGTAATAGAGGGCGCAGCGAGGGGCGGGCCGCACGACCATGCGGCCCGTTCTTCTTTTTTACGGAGCCCGCAAGGTGAGTGGGTTCCGCGGGGCCTGGTGAGTGCGGAACGGTATAAACGCGCCATTCTCATCAGAGGAAGCAACTCTTCGGCGAGGCGGAAAAGCAGGAGTGGTCCTTACTGCTTGTGCATTGTCGAACGCATGGTCAAAATAATATTCACAACAGAAAAAATATAGTATACTCAAGTTAACCGTTCTTAACTCTAGATAACTAAAGGCACTGAATGGCGCGGGGGT
>Ga0209539_1000513_pt1 | contig 22162 bp, 18 predicted proteins | sample BarGraNGADG00312_2_FD_184499 | JGI IMG/M metagenome (GOLD analysis project Ga0209539, IMG submission 184499) | Arctic peat soil microbial communities from Barrow, Alaska - Barrow Graham LP Ref core NGADG0011-312 (SPAdes) (version 2) | ecosystem: Environmental > Terrestrial > Soil > Wetlands >...
GTACTCCATCGCGAAGTGGATACCCGCCAGGTCGGCTCCGGGCACGTCCAGCCGCCGCGGCACGCGGGCACCGGTGGCGAGCACGACGGCGTCGTACCGGGCGCGGAGCTCCTTGAAGGTGATGTCCACCCCGATCTCCACACCGGGCCGGAACCGGGTGCCCTCGGCCTCCATCTGGGCGATCCGGCGGTCGATCAGATGCTTCTCGAGCTTGAAGTCCGGGACCCCGTAGCGGAGCAGGCCACCGATCCGGTCGTCCCGCTCGAAGACCGCGACCGTGTGGCCGGCCCTGGTGAGCTGCTGGGCTGCCGCCAGTCCGGCCGGCCCCGAACCGACCACCGCGACCGTGTGGCCGGTGAGGAAGTACGGCAGCTGCGGAGCGACCAGGTCCCGCTCGAACGCGGTGTCGGCGATCGACACCTCGACCTGCTTGATGGTCACCGGCGGCTGGTTGATCCCAAGGACACAGGACGTCTCGCACGGCGCGGGGCAGACCCGGCCGGTGAACTCCGGGAAGTTGTTCGTGGCGTGCAGCCGGTCCGAGGCCTCGGCCCACTGGCCCTTCCAGACGAGGTCGTTCCATTCGGGGATGAGGTTGCCGAGGGGGCACCCGGAGTGGCAGTACGGGATCCCGCAGTCCATGCAGCGCCCGGCCTGGCGGTGCAGCATCGCCTCCGACTCTGGGGCGGCCAGGTGCTCGCGCACCTCGCGCCAGTCCGTCAGCCGGACGGGTACCGGGCGGTTGGGAGGCAGCTCGCGGTCACGCACCTTGAGGAAGCCACGCGGGTCAGCCACGGGACGCCTCCAGGATCTTCTGCCAGACACCGGGGGCTGCGGGGTCGAGCCCGTCCTCCCGCGCGGCTCGCAACGCGGCGACCATCCGTTCGTACTCGGTCGGCACGATCCGGGTGAACCGGGCGAGCGAGTCGGGCAGCTCGGCAAGCAGCTCGGCGGCGCGCGGCGACCCGGTCTCCTGGTGATGGCTGCGCAGCAGGCGCTCAACGACCTCGGCGCCGTCGGCGTCGAGCGGCTGCAGAGCGATCTCGCCTGCTCCCAGCGCGGACGTGTTGACCGCCTCCGGTCGCAGGTCGAGGACGTAGGCGTGCCCACCGGACATCCCCGCGGCGACGTTGCGGCCGGTCCGGCCCAGCACCAGCACGGTCCCACCGGTCATGTACTCGCAGGCGTGGTCGCCGACCCCCTCGACCACGAGCGTCGCGCCGGAGTTCCGGACGCCGAACCGCTCCCCCACGACGCCGCGCAGGTAGATCTCCCCGGACGTCGCCCCGTATCCGATCACGTTCCCGGCGATCACGTCCCGTGCACCGGACAGGACGGATGCCTGATCCGGCCGGACGACGATGCGGCCGCCCGAGAGGCCCTTGCCGACGTAGTCGTTGGCGTCGCCGTGCAGGCGGAGCGTGATCCCACGCGGCAGGAAGGCACCGAGGGACTGCCCGGCAGAGCCGGTCAGCGTGATGTCGATGGTGTCGTCAGGCAGGCCCGCCGCACCGAACCGGGTGGTCACCTGGTGACCCAGCATGGTCCCGACGGTCCGGTTCACGTTGCGCACCGGAAGAGCGATGCGGACCGGCCGGCGGTCGGCCAGCGCCTCCTGCGCCAGAGCGATCAGCTGGTTGTCCAGGGCCTTGTGCAGCCCGTGGTCCTGGTCGGTGGTGTGCCGCAGGGCCGACCCGGCAGCGGGCCGCGGCCGGACCAGCACCGGCCCCAGGTCCAGCCCGGAAGCCTTCCAGTGGTCGATCGCCGCCCGCGTGTCCAGCAGCTCGACGTGGCCGACGGCTTCGCCGAGGGAGCGGAAGCCGAGCGCGGCCAGGTACTCGCGCACCTCGGTGGCGATGTACTCGAAGAATGTGACGACGAACTCCGGCTTGCCGGAGAACCGCGCCCGCAGCTCGGGGTTCTGGGTGGCCACACCGACCGGACAGGTGTCCAGGTGGCAGACCCGCATCATCACGCACCCGCTGACCACCAGCGGAGCCGTGGCGAAGCCGAACTCCTCGGCGCCCAGCAGCGCGGCGACGACGACGTCGCGCCCGGTCTTGAGCTGCCCGTCCACCTGGACGACGATCCGGTCGCGCAGGTTGTTCAGGACCAGCGTCTGCTGGGTCTCGGCAAGGCCGATCTCCCACGGGGTCCCGGCGTGCTTCAGCGAGGTGAGCGGGCTGGCTCCCGTCCCGCCGTCGTGCCCGGAGATCAGGACGACGTCGGCATGCGCCTTCGAGACACCCGCGGCGACCGTACCCACCCCGAACTCGCTGACCAGCTTGACGTGCACACGCGCGGCCGGGTTGGCGTTCTTCAGGTCGTGGATCAGCTGGGCGATGTCCTCGATGGAGTAGATGTCGTGGTGCGGCGGCGGCGAGATCAGCCCGACGCCCGGGGTGGAGTGCCGGGTCGCGGCGATCCACGGATAGACCTTGTTGCCTGGCAGCTGCCCACCTTCACCGGGCTTGGCGCCCTGCGCCATCTTGATCTGCAGGTCCGTTGCGTTGACCAGGTACTCCGAGGTCACCCCGAACCGACCGGAGGCGACCTGCTTGATGGCGCTCCGGCGCTCGGGGTCGTGCAGGCGCTCGGGATCCTCACCGCCCTCACCGGTGTTGGAGCGGGCGCCGAGCCGGTTCATCGCGATCGCGAGGGTCTGGTGCGCCTCGGCGGAGATGGAGCCGTACGACATCGCGCCTGTGCTGAACCGCTTGACGATCTCGGCGACGGGCTCCACCTCGTCCAGCGGGACCGGCGGTCGCTCGCCCTCGGCGAACCTGAGCAGGCCACGCAGCGTCATCAGGCGTGCGGCCTGGTCGTCCACCCGCCGGGTGTACTGCCGGAAGACGTCCAGCTGCCGGGTGCGCGTCGAGTGCTGCAGCCGGAAGACGGTCTCCGGGTCGAAGAGGTGCTCCTCGCCGTCCCGGCGCCACTTGTACTCCCCGCCGACGTTGAGGCGACGGTGCGCCTGCGGGTTGCCGCTGACCGGGTATGCGTCCGCGTGCCGGGCCGCGGACTCGGCCGCGACGACGTCGAGACCCACCCCGCCCAGCCGGCTCGTCGTCCCGGTGAAGTACCGCTGCACCAGGTCGGTGGACAGGCCGACCGCCTCGAACGTCTGAGCGCCCCGGTAGGACGCGAGCGTCGAGATCCCCATCTTGCTCATCACCTTGAGCACACCCTTGCCGAGCGCCTTGATCAGGTTGGTCACGGCTGCCTCGGGGTCGATCTGGCCGAGCGAGCCGTCCCGGGCCAGGCCCTCGACCGTCTCCATCGCCAGGTACGGGTTCACCGCGGCAGCGCCGTAGCCGATCAGCAGCGCGACGTGGTGCACCTCGCGCACGTCACCGGCCTCGACCAGCAGGCTCACCCGGGTGCGGGTGTTGCGCCGGACCAGGTGCTGGTGCACCCCGCTGAGCAGCAGCAGCGACGGGATCGGTGCGAGGTCCCCGTCGGAGTCCCGGTCGGACAGGACGACGAAGTTCACGCCCGCCTCGATGATGTGGTCGACGTGTACGAAGACCTCCCGCAGGCGGGCCGCGAGCGCCTCGTGCCCGCCGTCCACCCGGTACAGGCCGCGCACCGTCTCGCACCGGAACGTCCCACCGGCGAGGTCGGGGTCCGGTCGCATCCGGATGATCTTGGCGAGCTGGTCGTTGTCCAGCACGGGGAACGGGATGACCAGCTTGCGCGCGTGCTCCGGGTCGTCCGCGAGAAGGTTGGGCTCCGGCCCGATGGCGCCGCCGATCGAGGTCACCAGCTCCTCGCGGATCGCGTCCAGCGGCGGGTTCGTGACCTGGGCGAACATCTGGGTGAAGTAGTCGAACAGCAGCCGCGGGCGGGTGGAGAGCACCGCGACCGGCGTGTCGGTGCCCATCGCGCCGAGCGGTTCCGCGCCGCTGCGCGCCATCGGCGTGAGGAGCATCTTGAGCTCCTCCTCGGTGTACCCGAAGGCCCGTTGCCGACGCCGGACGGATGCCGGGGTGTGCTGGACGTGCTCGCGTTCGGGCAGCTGTTCGAGCCGCACCGTGTGCTCGGCGACCCAGCCGGCGTACGGCCGCTGGGCGGCCAGCTGCGCCTTGACCTCGTGGTCATCGATGATGCGTCCTGACCCGGTGTCCACCAGGAACATCCGCCCGGGCTCGAGCCGGCCCTTGCGCACGACGCGGGCCGGGTCGATGTCCAGCACGCCGGTCTCGCTCGCCAGCACCACCAGGCCGTCGTCGGTGATCCAGTACCGCCCGGGACGGAGGCCGTTGCGGTCGAGCACCGCGCCGATCAGCGTGCCGTCCGTGAACGTCAGGGAGGCCGGGCCGTCCCATGGCTCGATCAGCGTGGAGTGGTAGGCGTAGAAGGCCCGCAGGTCGGGGTCGAGCGCGGTGTGGTTCTCCCACGCCTCCGGGATCATCATCAGCACGGCGTGCGGCAGGCTCCGGCCGCCCAGGTGCAGCAGCTCGAGGACCTCGTCGAAGCTGCCGGAGTCGCTGCTGCCCGGTGTGCACACAGGCATCAGCGGCGCCAGCTCACCCAGTACGTCGCTGCTCAACGTGCTCTGCCGGGCCGCCATCCAGTTCCGGTTGCCGCGCACCGTGTTGAACTCGCCGTTGTGCGCGATCAACCGGAACGGCTGCGCCAGCGGCCAGGACGGGAATGTGTTGGTCGAGAAGCGCGAGTGCACCAGGGCCAGCTCGGTGGCATAGCGGGGATCGGACAGGTCCGGGAAGAACTGCTCGAGCTGCTTGGTGGTCAGCATCCCCTTGTACGTCAGGGTCCGGCACGACAGCGACGCCAGGTACACGCCGACCTCGTGCTGCACGCGCTTGCGCACCCGGAACGCCCGCCGCTCGAGGTCGATCCCGGCCAGGGTCGCTGTCGGGTCGGCCACCACGAGGTGCCGGAACACCGGCATGGTCGAGCGGGCGGTCGGGCCGATGATCTCGGGCTTCACCGGGACGTCGCGCCAGGCCAGCAGCTCCAGCCCCTCGTCACGGACGATCTTCTCCACCCCGACGACGGCGTCCTGCAGGGCGTCCGCATCGGTGGGCAGGAAGGCCAGCCCGATCGCGTAGTGACCCGGTGCCGGAAGGTCCGCGCCCACGACGTCGCGGATGAACGCATCGGGCACCTGGGTGAGGATCCCGGCGCCGTCACCGCTGTCGGTCTCGGCGCCCACCGCGCCGCGGTGGTTCAGGTTCGCAAGGGCCGTCAGTGCCGCGTCGACGATGTCCCGGCCCGGAGTGCCCCGGAGCGTTGCGACGAAGGCCACGCCGCAGGCGTCATGCTCGGCCGCAGGGTCGTACAGGCCCGCAGGGGGCCTGCTGAGCTGCGGCTGGGACACGGGCACCGTCCTCACTGAGCCGGGAGTACCCGGAGTGATCTGGGGATGTGGGACGCCCTCGGCCCGGGGAGGTGACGATACCGGCCGTGCAGGCCCTGGCCCAACACCCGACACACTCGCCTCACGCCGGGGTGTCGTCCTCGTGCTCGGTGTCGTCCTCGGCGGGCGGCAGATCAGTGCTCGGGTGCAGCTCCGGGCTGGGTTCACGGCCTGGATGACGTCGCCCTACCAGCACGAAGGCTACCAGCGCCGCCACCCCGACCAGGATGGACGTCCAGACGTTGAGCCGCAGTCCGGCGATCCTCTCGGCGGGGTCGATGCGCAGCATCTCGATCCAGAGCCGACCGGTCGTGTAGGCGACGACGTAGGCCCAGAACACCCGCCCGTGGCCCCACCGGTAGCGCCGGTCCAGCCAGATCAGCAGGGCCGCGGCTGCCAGGTTCCAGAGCATCTCGTACAGGAAGGTCGGGTGGAAGAGCGTGTCCGGCGACATCCCGTCCGGGAACGTCGGGCCGGCCGGATCGATCCGGAGCCCCCACGGCAGGGTGGTTGGCGAGCCGAAGAGCTCCTGGTTGAACCAGTTCCCGAGCCGGCCGATGGCTTGGGCGACCAGCAGGGCCGGCGCGGCCGAGTCCGCGAAGCTGGCGAACCGCACGTGCGCACGCCGGGTGCCGATCCACGCCCCGACCGCGCCGAGCGCGATGGCGCCCCAGATGCCCAGGCCGCCCTGCCAGATCGCGAACGCCTTCATCGGGTCGCCGCCGGGCCCGAAGTACGGGGCCGGGGAGGACAGCACGTGGTACAGACGTCCGCCGACGATGCCGAAGGGCACCGCCCAGAAGGCGATCTCCAGCACCGCGTCGGCCTCACCACCGCGGGCCACCCACCGGCGGGTGGTGATCCAGAGCGACACGACGATCCCGGCCATGATCGCCAACGAGTAGGCCCGCACCGGAAGCGGGCCCAGGTACCACACCGACTCGGGCGGGCTGGGGATGACCGCAGGCAGCAGGGTGATCACCGGACGTCTCCTCGCACTCCGGCGGCCAGGCCGCCGACGACGTCGGCCAGGTCCCGAAGGCCGGCCGCGGTGGACGTCGCGTCCTGCAGTGCCCGCACGAACGCGCTGCCGACGATCACGCCGTCGGCGTACCGGGCGACCTCGGCGGCCTGCGCAGCCGTGCTGACCCCCAGGCCGACGCAGACCCGCTGGGCACCGGCGAGGCGCGCGTCGGCCACCAGCGCCTCGGCATGCGCACCCACGGTCGCCCGGGCGCCTGTCACACCCATGGTGGATGCCGCGTACACGAACCCGCGGGACGCCCGGGCGACGAGGGCGAGCCGTTCGACGGTGGAGCTGGGGGCCACCAGGAACACCCGGTCCAGCCCGTTGGCGTCGGATGCGGCCATCCACTCGGCGGCCTCGTCCGGGATCAGGTCAGGGGTGATCAGGCCTGCGCCACCTGCCGCCGCCAGGTCTCGTGCGAAGGCGCCGACCCCGTAGCGCAGGACCGGGTTCCAGTAGGTCATCACCAGGATCGGTACGCCGGTCGAGGCGACCGCCTCGACGGCGCGCAAGGTGTCCGCGACCCGCACCCCACCGGCCAGCGCCTGCTCGACGGCGCGCTGGATGACGGGGCCGTCCATCACGGGGTCCGAGTACGGCACCCCCAGCTCTACGACGTCGACGCCCGCGTCGACCATCGTCCGGACAGCGGCGACCGACGTCGCCACGTCCGGGAAGCCGACGGGCAGGTAGCCCACCAGGGCGCTGCGGCCCTCGGTTCGCGCCTGGTCGAGCGTGTCGGCCGTTCGGCTCGCCGTGGTCGCACTCACCGCAGGTCCTCGTCCCGCAGGGAGAACCACTTCGCAGCGGTCTCGACATCCTTGTCGCCGCGGCCGGAGAGGTTCACCAGGATGGTCTCGGCCCGACCGGCCGCCGCAGCCTCCTGTCCCAGCTGCATGGCGCCGGCGAGGGCATGAGCCGACTCGATCGCCGGGATGATCCCCTCCGTCCGGCTGAGCAGCAGGAACGCGTCCATGGCCTGGGCATCGGTGATCGGCCGGTACTCCGCACGACCGATCGACGCGAGCCAGGCGTGCTCCGGGCCCACCCCGGGGTAGTCCAGCCCGGCCGAGATCGAGTGGCTCTCGATGGTCTGTCCGTCGTCGTCCTGCAGCAGGAGCGACCGGGCCCCGTGCAGGACGCCGGGCGCGCCGCCGCTGATCGTCGCCGCGTGCCGCCCGGTCTGCACGCCGTCGCCGCCGGCCTCGAGGCCGACCAGCCGCACGGGGTCGTCGAGGAAGGCGTGGAAGATGCCGATCGCGTTCGAGCCGCCCCCGACGCAGGCCGCCACGACGTCCGGCAGCCGGCCGGTCAGCTCGAGCACCTGCTGCCGAGCCTCCACACCGATGATCCGCTGGAAGTCCCGCACCATTGCCGGGAAGGGGTGCGGTCCGGCGACGGTGCCGAAGATGTAGTTGGTGGTCTCCACATTGGTGACCCAGTCCCGCAGCGCCTCGTTGATGGCGTCCTTCAGCGTGCGCGACCCGGCCCGCACCGACACCACCTCGGCGCCGAGGAGGCGCATCCGCGCCACGTTGAGCGACTGGCGGCGGGTGTCCTCCTCGCCCATGTAGATCACGCACTCGAGGTCGAAGAGCGCCGCAGCCGTTGCCGTGGCCACACCGTGCTGACCGGCACCCGTCTCGGCGATGACTCGCTTCTTGCCGATCCGCTTGGTCAGGAGCGCCTGACCGAGCACGTTGTTGATCTTGTGCGACCCGGTGTGGTTGAGGTCCTCGCGCTTGAGGATCACCCGGGCACCCCCGCAGTGCCGGGCGAACCGCGGCACCTCGGTGATGATGCTCGGGCGGCCCGTGTAGGTGCGGTGCAACCGGGTCAGCTCGGCGGCGAACTCGGGGTCGTGCTTGGCCTTGCCGTACTCGGCCTCCAGCTCGTCAAGGGCGGCGACGAGTGCCTCTGGCATGAACCGCCCGCCGAAGTCACCGAAGTACGGCCCCGACCCGGCTGCCTCCTCCAGGGGGTGCGCGCCCCCGACATCGGCCGGTCCGGCCGCATCGCCAGGGCCAGCAGCGGGCTGCACCGAAGCCCCGCCGTCCGGATCGTTCACTGCCGTACCGCCCGCAGCGAGGGATGGGCCCCGGCCGCCACGAGGTCGGCGACGGCCTGACGGGGGTTCCCGCCCGTGACAAGGCTCTCGCCGACCAGGACGGCGTCGGCACCGGACCGCGCGTAGTCCATCACGTCGTGCGGTCCGCGAACACCCGACTCGGCGATCCGGACGACGCCGGACGGGATCAGCGGTGCCAGCCGCGCGAAAGTGGTCCGGTCCACGTCAAGGGTCCGCAGGTTGCGTGCGTTGACCCCGATGCACCTGGCCCCGGCGTCAAGGGCCCGGGCCACCTCCTCGGTGTCGTGCACCTCGACCAGGGCCGTCATGCCGAGTGAGTGCACGCGCTCGACCAGTGACGTGAGCACCGTCTGCTCGAGGGCGGCGACGATCAGCAGCAGCAGGTCGGCCCCGTGCGCGCGGGCCTCCCAGACCTGGTAGGGCGTGACCACGAAGTCCTTGCGCAGCACCGGCACCTCGACCGCGCCGCGCACGGCGTCGAGGTCAGCCAGGCTGCCGTTGAACCGCCGGCGCTCGGTGAGCACCGAGATCGCGACCGCCCCGCCGACCTCGTACTCCGCCGCGAGCCCGCCCGGGTCCTCGATCGGGGCAAGGGACCCCTTGCTGGGGCTGGACCGTTTCACCTCCGCGATCACGCCGACCGCGGACTCGTCGTGCAGGCGACTCATGCACTCCTTTGCGCCGGGCAGCCTGGCGGCGCGCTCCTTCAGCGCAGCCAGGGGAACTGCGGCCTGACGCTCGGCCAGGTCCTGCCGCACACCGGCGACGATGTCCTCCAGGACCGACACCCGCGCCACCTCCCCTGTCCGACCCGCCCCCCAGTGGGCCTGACCCCATGGTAGGGCGCGCCGAAGGGCCCTCCTGCCACGCCCGTCTGGTGGGACCGCTCAGGGGGCCAGCCACGGCGCGAGGGCGGGGATGTTGCGGGCCACCGCGAACGCGACCAGCAGGGCGAGCGTGCCGGCCGGCACCCACCAGGGGGCGAGCCACGAGCGCGGTCGGCCGGTCGCGGCGCGACGCAGCCAGGCGACCCACGAGGCGAGGACGACGGGGATCGCCAGGACGGCGAGGACGTTCATCTGCAGGGCGCCGGCGAGGTCCCCGTGGAGCAGCGCGTGGGCGGCGCGCAGCGTGCCGCAGCCGGGGCAGAAGAGGCCGGTGACCAGGAGCGACGGGCAGGTCGGGTAGTGCCCGGGCTCGTTCGGGTCGACAGTGGCCACGACGACGGCGGCCGCGGCGGTCACCACGGCCATCCCGAGCGGTCCGAGGAGCGCCCGCCCGCGGGTGCTCCTCAGCGGGCGGGACGGCTCCATCGGAAGCTCCATGCGGCGCCGGGCAGGCCGAGGGACCGGTCAGCTGTTCCAGTTGTAGGTCGCCGTCGACGCGAAGACGCCGGCCGCCATCAGGCCGATGTACGCGACGAGGGCGACCACACCGAGGATGGTCCCGACCAGGGCCCACGTCTTGGCCTTCTTGGAGGCGTCGTAGGCCCCGGCGGCGTCACCCGTGCCCCACTTGGAGTTCACCTGGGTGGAGAAGACGATCGCAACGATGCCGGGGATGGTGCACAGCAGGATCGTGATGATCGACCACACCAGGTAGTTCGGCGGCGGGGCGCCCTGAGGCGTGCCGTAGCCGTAGCCGGGGGGCGGTGCGGCAGGGTAGCCGGGCTGCTGGCCATAGACCGGGGGCTGCTGGCCGTAGGCGGGCGGCTGCTGCCCGTAGGGGTTCTCGCCCGAGGGCTGGTACGGGTCCTGCGGACCATTGGGCGTGCTCATGGCTGCTCCTTCGACGACGGATCGATGTCCGAACCGGACTCGGTACTTCCGCGGGCGGGACGAGACGACTCCGTCTGACCCAGACCCAACACCCTGAGCAGCCGGCCCACCACAAGACCGACGACGATCACGACAAGGCCCACCCAGCAGAGCCACGGCTTGGCCGAAACGACCGCGACCGCCGACACCACGGCACCGATCATGACCACGGACACCGTGACCCAGGCCGCGGTGGTGTGGCCGTGGTTCGTCGGCGACGCGACCTTCGGCAGGTAGGCCTTCTCCGAGCTCTCGAGGAGCTTGTCGACCATACGTGCGCGCCTTTCGTCAGGTACGCCGAAGACTAGCGAACACACCCCGGCAGGAGTGGGCGACGCGAGGCGTCAGGTGGGGTCCTGCCACCGGCCGAGCAGGCCCACCCACCGGCTTCGCCCCGGTTCCGCCGGATCGGTCATCGGCCTGCGGGCCGCAGCCGGGAAGCGATCTGCACCGCGCGGACGGCCGCCGCGGCCTTGTTCCGGGACTCCTCGTACTCCAGCGCCTCCACCGAGTCGGCGACGATCCCGCCGCCGGCCTGGACGCTGGCCCGGCCGCCGCGGATCAACGCCGTGCGGATCGCGATCGCCATGTCCATGTTGCCGGCGAAGTCGAAGTAGCCGACCGTCCCGCCGTAGATCCCGCGGCGGGCCGGTTCCAGCTCGTCGATCAGGGCGATCGCGCGCGGTTTCGGCGCACCGGACAGGGTGCCGGCGGGGAAGGTCGCCATCAGGGTCTGCACGGCGGTCGCGCCGGGGCGCAGCCGCCCCACCACCGTCGAGCAGATGTGCATGATGTGGCTGAACCGGCGCACCGACATGAAGTCGACGACCTCGACGCTGGTCGGCACGCACACCTTCACCAGGTCGTTGCGGGACAGGTCGACCAGCATGATGTGCTCGGCCCGCTCCTTCGGGTCCGCCAGCAGCTCGGTGACCAGCGCCGCGTCGGCCTCCGGGGTGCCGCCGCGGGGGCGCGAGCCCGCGATCGGGAACGTCGTGACATGCCCGTCGGTGACCTTCACCAGCGTCTCGGGGCTCGAACCCACCACGGCGAACTCGGCCCCGGCGGCGTCCTGCAGCACCATGCAGTACATGTACGGGCTGGGGTTGATGGTGCGCAGCACGCGGTAGACGTCCAGCGGGTCGGCCGGGCAGTCCAGGTCAAGGCGCTGGGAGACGACAACCTGGAACACCTCCCCCTCCCGGATCGCCTCCTTGCCGAGCCGGACCGCGGCCTCGAACTCCGCACGACTGCTGCGGAACTCCAGCTCCGGCTCCGGCGCTTCGACGAGCACGCCGGGCGCCGTCGTCGTCCGGCGTCCCAGTGCCGCCTGCAGCGCGTCCAGGCGCGCGACGGCGTCGGCGTGCGCCTCGTCGACGCGCTCGTCGGTCGCGTCGAAGTTGATCGCATTGGCGACCAGCCAGACGGTCCCGTCGACGTGGTCGACGACGGCAAGGTCCGTCGTCAGGCACAGGGCAACCTCCGGGATGCCCAGCTCCTCCGGCGCCACCCTCGGCAGCGTCGGCTCCCAGTGGTGCACCACGTCCCAGCCGAGCGCGCCGACCAGGCCGCCGGACAGTGGCGGCAGCCCGGGCACGGCGGGGGTCCGCAGGGCCTCCAGCGTCGCCGCCAGCACCTGCAGGACATCGCCATCGAGCGGGACACCCACGGGCACGTCGCCCAGCCAGACAGCGCGTCCGTCCACCGCCGTCAGGGTGGCGCGGGACGCAACACCGACGAACGAGTACCGGGCCCAGGTCCCGTCCACCTCGGCCGACTCCAGGATGAAGGTGCCCGGACGCCCCTTGGCCAAGCAGCGGTACAGGCCGACCGGCGTGACGTCGTCGGCGAGCAGGCGTCGCACCACCGGGATCACGCGGCGGTCGTTCGCCAGCTCGCGGAAGGTGGCGAGGCTCGGCCAGGTGGTCCCCCATGGCAGGTCGACCGGGAGGTCGGGGGCGGTCGCCGCGGTCACGAGACCGGTCCCGGCGGTCCGCCGACGACGGCACCCAGCGAGCCGCCCGCCTCGAAGCACGTGCGGGTACCCGTGTGGCAGGCCGCACCCACCTGGTCCACCTGCACCAGGATCGCGTCGCCGTCGCAGTCCAGGTGCACGGACCGCACGTGCTGGACGTTGCCGGAGCTGTCGCCCTTGCGCCAGTACTCCTTGCGGGACCGGCTCCAGAAGGTCACCCGGCCGGTCGTGAGCGTCCGGTGCAGCGCCTCGTCGTCCATCCAGCCGACCATCAGCACCTCACGGGTGTCGTGGTCCTGGACGACGGCGCAGACCAGGCCGGCGTCGTCCCGCTTCAGGCGGGCTGCGACAGCGGGATCGAGCGAGGAGGAGGCTGCAGGCACGGGCCGATCCTGCCACGGGACTCCACGGTGATGCCGCTGGATTCCACGGAGCCGACCTGCGCGGGCGCTCACCGGGTCTGGGCGAGCCATGCGGCGTGCATCGCGGCGTAGGGGCCGTCCTCGGCCAGCAGCCGCTCGTGCGGGCCAACCTGCACGACCCGCCCCTCCGCCACGACCACCACCAGCTCAGCGGCCTCCGCGGTCGACAGCCGGTGCGCGATGGTGACGGTGGTCCGGCCTGCGGTGAGCTGGTCGAGGGCCCGGGCGATCCGCACCTCGGTCGCCGGGTCGACGGCGCTCGTCGCCTCGTCCAGCACCAGCACGTCCCCGCCCGCCACGTGGGCCCGTGCGAGCGCGACCAGCTGGCGCTCACCGGCGGACAGCCGCTCGCCACGCTGCCCGACGTCGGTCGTCACGCCCTCCGGCAGGTCGGCGAGCCAGTCGGCCAGGCCGAGCTCGGTGAACGCCTCGGTGGCCACCTCCTCCGGTCCGTGCTGCCGAGCCGGCCCACGCAGGCCGTACGCCACGTTCTCCGCGATCGTGCCGTCGAACAGGAACCCCTCCTGGGGCACCAGGACCACGCGGGTGCGCAGGTGGGCCAGGCTCAGGTCGCGCAGATCGGTGCCGTCCAGGAGCACCTGTCCGGCCAGGGGGTCCACCAGGCGGGCGATCAGCCGCGCCATCGTCGTCTTGCCGGATCCGGTCGCTCCCACCACGGCGACCTTGGCGCGGGCCGGCACCACGATCGACACGTCGTCCAGCACGACCGGTCCGTCCGGGTAGGCGAACCGGACCCCGCGCAGCTCGACCTGGCCGGCGCCACGGGTGGTCGGGGTCCCGCCGCCAGGGGGATCGGTGATCTCGGCGCGGGTGTCGATGACGCCCAGCACGCGGCGCCAGCCCGCGAGTGCGTTCTGCAGCTCGTTCAGGATCTCGGTGGCCATCTGAACCGGTCCCGTGAACAGCTGGACAAGGAAGAGGAAGGCCAGCAGCCGTCCGGCGGTGATCCGGTCGTCGACACCGAGGAGCGTGCCGACCACCACGACGGCGGCCAGCACCAGGTTGGCCACCAGGACGCCCGAGGAGAACACCGCTGCCACCCGCGTCTGCGCGCCCACCTGGGCGTCCCGGGTGTCCCGGACGGCGGCATCGATCCGCCGCTGGGTGCGCTCCCCCACGCCGTACGCCCGGATGGTCTCGGCGCCGACGACCGCCTCGGAGATCGCGCCGAGCATGGCGCCCGTCCGGGCCCGGACCGCCCCGTACGCCTTGCTGACCCGGCGCTGCGCCGGACGCAGGATGAGCATCAGCGGCAGGAAGGCCGCCCAGACCACCAGCGCGAGCGGCCACGAGTACACCAGCATCAGCACCGTCGCGACGCCGATCTGCAGCACCGAGACGAGCAGCATGATGCCGCCCCACTGCACGAACAGGGAGATCGTGTCGACGTCGCCGGTCACCCGGGACACCAGGCTCCCGCGGCGTTCCGTGCCCTGGGTGAGGACCGACAGGTCGTGCACCCGGCGGAACGCCGCGACCCGGAGCTGAGCAAGACCCGCCTCGCTGCGCTGGACCAGCCGCATGTTGACAAGGGAGGAGCAGACCCCGGCTGCGACAAGGGCTGCCGCGGCCAGCGCAACCAGGATCGCCACACGACCCAGCCGCGGACCCGCCGCGGCGAGGATGCCGGTGTCGATCGTCTGCTGGACCGCCATCGGCACGACCACCCGGCCGCCGGCGGCAGCAAGAGCCAGGGCAAGGGTCGCCCAGAGCCCCTCGGCCATCTGCGGCGACACCTGGAGCCCCCGGCGCAGCGTCGCCAGCGTGCCAAGCGTGCTGGTGGTCTCCAGGCGGACCGGCCCCTGCGGCTCGTCGTCCTGGCTGCTCACTCGGACACCCCCTCCCCCTCGTCGTCGACGTCATCGGCGCGCCGCGCGGACTCCCGCAGGTAGGCGGTGGCGAGCTCGGCGTATCCCGGGTCGCGGGCGATCAGGTCCGCATGCGGCCCCCGGTCGACGATGCGGCCGGCGGCGAGGTGCACGACCTCGTCAGCCAGCAGCACCGAGGACATCCGGTAGGCGACCAGCAGCACGGTCGGCCCCGTCCCGGGACCCCACCCCGCCCGCATCCCGCCGAGGATCTGCTGCTCCACCCGGGGGTCGACGGCCGACGTCGCGTCGTCGAGCAGGAGCAGCCGGGGCGCCCGGATCAGGGCCCTGGCGATCGCGAGCCGTTGGCGCTGGCCGCCCGAGAGGTTCGCGCCGCGCTCACCCAGTGGCGCGTCCAGGGCACCTGGCAGGGCCCGGACCACGTGGTCGATGCGTGCCACCCGCAGGGCCGCCCAGACGGCGTCGTCGTCCGGCGCGGTCGGGTCGTCGGGATCCTTGAGCGTGACGTTGGCCCGCACGGTGTCCTCGAACAGGAACGTCTGCTGCGCGACGTGGGCCACCTGGGCCGCGACGTCCGCGGCCAGCAACCGACGGAGGTCGACGCCGTCGAGCTGGACCGAGCCCTCGCTGGGGTCACGCAGCCGGGCCAGCAGTCCCGCGAGGGTGCTCTTGCCGGCGCCGGTCGGGCCGACCAGGGCCACCGTCCGACCGGGCAGCAGCTCCAGGTCGATCCCGGTGAGCAGCTCCTGCTGGTCCGCCCCCGATGGCACCCGCACCGTCGCAGCACTCAGCCGCACGTGCATGCCGTGCGCGCCGGCCGCCAGCGGGGTGTCCCCCGCCGCCGCACTCCCGCGGGCGTCCAGCACCCGCGCGATCCGGTCGTAGCCGACCAGGGCACGCGGCAGCTCTCCCAGCACCCAGCCGAACGCGCGCACCGGGACGGACATGATCGTCAGCAGGAACCCGGCGAACACGATGTCGCCGGTCTGCACGGCACCAGCCGCCGCTCGGTGCGCCCCGACGAGCAGCACGGCCAGCGTGCCGAGGCTCGGCAGCAGCTCGATGACCGGGTCGAAGACCGCCCGCAGGCGGCCGACCCGCACGTTGGCCGCACGAAGCTCGTCGGCCCGCGCGGCGAACCTCGCCTCCTCGCGGTCCTCGGTCCCCAGCGACTTGACCAGGAGCGACGCCTCGAAGCTCTCGTGGGCGACGTCGGCCACGCTGGCCCGGAGCTGCTGGGCGTGCGTCGCGGCCGGGCTCATGTGCCGCTGGAAGACGACGTTGGCCAGGGTGGCGAGCGGGAGCACGGTCAGCGCCGTGAGAGCCAGCCAGGTGTCGATCGAGAAGAGCGCGACCGCAGCCACCAGGATCATCACCACGACGCCGAGTGCGAACGGCAGGGGGTTGAAGACCCCGGTCGCGGCCTCGACGTCCGAGCTGGCGTTGGCCAGCAGCTGGCCGGTCGGGTGGGCCCGGTGCCAGGACATCGGCAGGCGCAGGTACTGGCGCGTCACCGCGCGCCGATGGCCCGCCTGGATGTCCGCGTACCCCACCCCGGCGAAGATCCGCCGTCCCGCGACGCCGACAGCGAGCAGCACCGCGACCGCCACCAGGACCAGCCCGGCCGTGCCAAGGTCCCCGCGCGCACCCTTGTCCCCGGCGAGCGCCGGGATCACCACGCGATCGGTGACCGTGCCGAGCACCTGGCTGACCCCGACGGTGGCGGCGCCGAACACCGCGGAGAGCCCGACGGCGAGCAGATAGGTTCCGGGGTTCGCCGCCATCCCCCGCCACATCAGCTGGACCGACCTGCGCGCCACACCACCCGTGAGGGCGGCAGGCGCCTGCTCAGCGCGGCCTTGGCGGCCGGTGCCGTGGCGCACGCGCACGCAGATGTCCTTCCATCGCGGGGATCTCCCAGCATCTCATGGGTGGCCCGGGGGACGCCTTCAGAAATGACGGCCCGGCCGGCGGTCAGCGAACCTCGAAACCGGCTGCCCTCAGGTGGTCCTTGACCTGACCGATGGTGAGCACGCCGAAGTGGAACACGCTCGCCGCGAGCACGGCATCCGCACCAACCCGCACCGCCTCGACGAAGTGCTCGGGGGTGCCGGCACCCCCGCTGGCGATCAGCGGGACGGTGACCTCGCGGCGCACCGCGGCCAGCATCTCCAGGTCGAACCCGTCGGTGGTCCCGTCCGCATCCATCGAGTTGAGCAGCACCTCACCGGCGCCCAGCTCGACGGCCTGGCGGGCCCACCGGACCGCGTCGATCCCCGTGCCCCGGCGTCCGCCGTGGGTGGTCACCTCGTAGCCGGACGGGGTGGGCCGCTCGCCGGTCACCCGTCGTGCGTCGACCGAGAGGACAAGGACCTGGCTGCCGAACCGCTCCGCGATCTCGGCGACCAGCTGCGGCCGCGCGATGGCTGCGGTGTTCACCCCGACCTTGTCGGCACCGGCTCGCAGCAGCTTGTCGACGTCGTCCGTCGACCGCACGCCGCCGCCGACGGTGAGCGGCACGAAGACCTCCTGCGCGGTCCGGGCCACGACGTCGTAGGTGGTCTCCCGGTCACCGGCCGAGGCAGAGACGTCAAGGAAGGTGATCTCGTCAGCGCCCTCCGCGTCGTACCGGCGCGCCAGCTCGACCGGGTCACCCGCATCCCGGAGTCCCTCGAAGTGCACGCCCTTGACCACCCGGCCGGCGTCGACGTCCAGGCACGGGATCACTCGGATCGCGGTCATGACCCCTCCGTCGCAGGGCCGCCGACCGCCGACAGGATGTCGACGACGAAGACGAGCGTCTCGGCCGCCAGCTCGTCCTCCGTGCCGCCGTAGGCCATCTGCGGTGGCACCACGAGGAGCACCTGGCTGCCCACCGGTTGCTCGACCAGCCCGGAGTCCCATCCGGCGATCACCGACTGGACGCCGATCGGGAAGGAGTCCGGCAGCTCTCCCGGCGCCCAGCTGGAGTCGAAGACCGTTCCGTCGGACCAGGAAACGCCGACGTACTGCACCGTGATCACCTGCCCGACCGCCACCTGGGGACCGTCGCCGCGCTGCAGCGGCTGCACGACCAGCTCGGTGGGTGGCGCGGCGTCCGGGACGGTGATCGTCGGGGTGCCGTCCACTGCCAGGTGCACCGTCGGGAGCCCCTCGCGTGGCGCGACCGCCTCGCCCTCCGCCCGGGTCGGCAGGATGTCGAAGACCGCAACTGTCGCGGAGTCCTGACCGGCGGCGGGCGGCGCGATGCTCAGGATCCGCGACCCGACCTTCTGCCCGCTCAGTGCCTGGTAGATGTCGACACCGAGCACCTCGGCGCTGAGCAGGTACGGCCGGGGTTCGCTGGAGTACGTGTCGTTGAGCACCGTGCCGTCGGCGCCGGACTCGGCATAGAAGTTGACCAGGATCGGCTCACCGTCGACCACTGCCGGCCCCGAACCCTCCATCAGGACCTCGACGGTGGCCTCGGAGACCTCGAGCGGCCTCTGGTACGCCAGCTGCGGCGCGGCACCCGGCTCACCGGTCACCACGACCTCCGCCGATACTTCAGGCTTGGACGTGCAGCCGCTGCTCACCGCGAGCCCCACGACGACGCACAGCACGGTGGCCGGCCGACGGCGCCTCACATCGACTCCATCAGCCGGTCGACCCGCTCGTCGACACTGCGGAAGGGGTCCTTGCACAGCACGGTGCGCTGCGCCTGGTCGTTGAGCTTCAGGTGCACCCAGTCGACTGTGTAGTCGCGCCGTGCCTCCTGTGCCCGGCGCACGAAGTCCCCGCGCAGCTTGGCGCGGGTGCTCTGCGGCGGCGTCGCCGTCGCCTCGAACACCTCGAGGTCGCTGACGACGCGCTCCACCATGCCGCGAGCGGCCAGCAGGTTGTACAGCCCCTCGCTGCGCGAGATGTCGTGGTAGGCGAGGTCGAGCCGGGCGACCCGCGGATCGTCGAGGGTCAGGTCGTGCTTGGCCCGGTACCGCTCGATCAGCCGGTGCTTGATCACCCAGTCCAGCTCCCGGTCCACCAGCGAGAGGTCGGCGGTACGGACCGCCCGGAGTCCTCGCTCCCAGAGCTCAAGGGCCGCCTTGATCACCGGCGTGAGCTCGACGTGCTCGGTCACGTAGGTCTGGACCCAGGCCAGGTACTCGTCCTGGATGTCCAGCGCCGAGGCGGTCCGTCCGTTGGCCATGCTGACCGGCGTCGTGCCCGTGAGGTCGTGGCTGATCTCCCTGATCGCCCGCATCGGGTTCTCCAGGGTGAGGTCCCGCATCGGGATGCCCGCCTCGATCAGGCGCAGGATCAGGTCGGTGGCACCGACCTTGAGCAGCGTGGTCGTCTCCGACATCGAGGAGTCACCGACGATGACGTGCAGCCGCCGGTAGTGCTCGGCGTCGGCGTGCGGCTCGTCGCGGGTGTTGATGATCGGCCGTGACCGGGTCGTCGCGCTCGACACCGACTCCCAGATGTGGTCGGCGCGCTGGGACAGGCAGTAGATCGCGCCCCGCGGACCGGGTAGCACCTTGCCGGCTCCGGTGAGCACCTGGCGGGTGATCAGGAACGGCACCAGGACGTCAGCGAGCCGCGCGAAGTCGCCCTGACGCCGGACCAGGTAGTTCTCGTGGCAGCCGTAGGAGTTGCCGGCCGAGTCGGTGTTGTTCTTGAACAGGTGGATGGTGCCTGGGACACCCTCGTGCTCCAGCCGCTGCTGGGCGTCGACGACGAGCCCTTCGAGCACCCGCTCCCCCGCGCGGTCGTGCGCGACGAGCTGCGGCACCTCGTCGCACTCCGCCGTCGCGTACTCCGGGTGCGAGCCGACGTCGAGGTACAGCCGCGAGCCGTTGCGCAGGAACACGTTGGACGAGCGGCCCCAGGCGACCACCTTGCGGAACAGGTAGCGGGCGACCTCGTCGGCCGACAGGCCGCGCCCGCTGTCCACCGCACAGGTGACGCCGTACTCCGTCTCGAGCCCGAAGATCCGTCGGTCCACCGCTCAGCCCTGCTCGGTCGGCGGACCGTCGCCCTCAGGGGCGGCTGTGTCCACCTCCGGGACGTCGTCGCGGCCGAGAAGGTCAGCCACCTGCGGTGCGGCGAGGCGCCGGAACGCCCTGCGCGGGCGCGTCCGGTCGAGCACCGCGACCTCGAGCTGGCCGGGCTGCAGCACACGGTCCTCGCCGTCGGGCTGCGTGCCGAGCACCGCGACGGCCACCTTGACGACATCGGCAAGGCCCATGCCGGCCCGCCACTGCGTGCTCAGCCGCTCCGAGAGGTGCTCGGCCTGACCCCCCATCACGACGTGCCCGTGCTCGTCTGCCACGGACCCGTCGTAGGAGAGCCGGTAGATCTGGTCGTCGTCCGGCGTCCTGCCGACCTCGGCGACGACCAGCTCGACCTCCAGCGGCTTGGACTCGGTGGTGAACACGGTCCCAAGGGTCTGGGCGTACGCGTTCGCCAGGGCCCGCGCGCTGACGTCGGCGCGGTCGTAGGAGTAGCCGCGCAGGTCGGCGTAGCGGACGCCGGCCACCCGCAGGTTCTCGAACTCGTTGTACTTGCCGACCGCGGCGAAGGCGATCCGGTCGTAGATCTCGGACACCTTGTGCAGGGCACGCGACGGGTTCTCCGTCGCGAAGGCGATCCCGCCGTCGTAGGCGAGCACGACGACGGAGCGACCGCGCGCGATCCCCTTCCGGGCGTAGTCGGCCCGGTCCTTCATCAGCTGCTCGGGCGAGACGTAGAACGGCATGTTCATCGCGGCTCACCTCCCGTCGCATCGGCGGCCCGACGCTTGGCCTCGATCTCGGCGGACACCTCGGCAAGGGTGTCGGCGGACACCCGCAGGTAGCCCGCCTCGGTCACTGTCGCGACGATCGGCCAGATCTGCCGGGAGGCGTCGGGACCGCCGGTCGCGGAGTCGTCGTCGGAGGCGTCGACCAGGGCGTGCACCGCCACCCGCACCGCGTCGGCGGCGGTCATCCCGGACCACCACAGCTTCTTCAGCGACCCGCGCGCGAACACGGCCCCTGAGCCGACCGCGTGGTACTCGGTCTCCTCGTAGCGACCGCCCGTCACGTCGAAGGAGAAGATCCGGCCGGTGCGGCGCTCCAGGTCGTAGCCACCGAAGAGCGGGATGACCGCGAGTCCCTGCATGGCAAGGCCGAGGCTGCCGCGGATCATCGTTGCCAGCCGGTTCGCCTTGCCGTCAAGGGACAGCAGGGTGCCCTCGATCTTCTCGTAGTGCTCCAGCTCCAGCTGGAACAGCCGCACCAGCTCCAGCGCCAGCCCGGCGGTGCCTGCGATACCCACCGCGGAGTACTCGTCCGCCGGGAAGACCTTCTCGATGTGCCGGCTGGCGATCATCGATCCGGCGGTGGCCCGGCGGTCGCCCGCCATGACGATCCCGCCGTCGAACGCGAGCGCGACGATCGTGGTCCCGTGGGTGGTCCCGGGCACGTCACCGCCCGGCAGGTTCCGCCCGACGGGCAGCAGCGAGGGGTCGTGCTGGGCGAGGAAGTCCAGGAACGACGACGTCCCCGGTGTGGTGAAGGAGGCCGGCAGACGGCCGTGGCTGTCCGGGGTCATCGAGGGTCACTGACCGCCCTTCTGCACGAATCCGCGCACGAAGGACTCCGCGTTGGACTCCAGGACCTCGTCGATCTCCTCGAGCAGGGCGTCGACCTCGGCGTCGCGGGCCTGCGGCGCGGCCGTGGGGACGGGCTCGGGCGCGTCCGCGGCATCCGCGTCGTCGTCGTGGTGCTGGCGCTGGTCCTGACCGGCCATGGTGGTACCCCTGTCTGGCGGCGCTGCGAAGTCTCTGACTCCACGATCCTAGGCGGCACGCCCGACGCGCGGCGCTCCAGTCCGCCGCTCGAACGCACCCACCGGGCGGAAACGGGGGACGTTCAGCGCCCGGCCAGGCGCTCCACCAGCGTCTCGGCGTCCGGGCAGGCGTCGAGCAGAGCGCCGACGTGGGCCTTGGTCCCGCGCAACGGGTCGCGCAGCGGCACCCGGCGCAGCGACGTGTACGCCGGGACGTCAAGGACGATCGAGTCCCAGCTCGCCGCCCGCACCTGGCCGGGGAACCGCCGGACCACCGTGCCGCGGAAGTACGCACGGGTGTCCGTCGGCGGGTCCTGCACGGCACGGGCGATGTCGTCGTCGGTGACGAGCCGCTCAACGGCCCCGGAGGCGGCCAGCCGGTGGTACAGGCCCCGCTCGGGGCGGACGTCCGACCACTGGATGTCCATCGCGGCCAGCCGCGGGTGGTCCCAACCCAGACGGTCCCGGGTGCGCATGCCATCCAGCAGGCGCAGCTTGGCCAGCCACTCGACCTCGCGCGCGCACGACGCCGGGTCCGTCGCCAGCCGCTGCAGGATCGAGTCCCAGCGGTCCAGCACCTCCTGGGTGGCGGTGTCGGTGCCACCCGACGCCTCCAGCGCGCGACCCACGATGTCCAGGTACGCCCGCTGCACCTCCAGGGCGGTCAGCCGGCGACCGTCGGCCAGCTCCAGGCGCCCGGTCAGGAAGAGGTCCCGGCTGACCTGCCGCACGGCCGCCACCGGGTCGGCCAGCCGGAGCCGCTCGACCTCGGCAAGGAACGGCTGGGGG
>Ga0209539_1000514_pt1 | contig 22118 bp, 15 predicted proteins | sample BarGraNGADG00312_2_FD_184499 | JGI IMG/M metagenome (GOLD analysis project Ga0209539, IMG submission 184499) | Arctic peat soil microbial communities from Barrow, Alaska - Barrow Graham LP Ref core NGADG0011-312 (SPAdes) (version 2) | ecosystem: Environmental > Terrestrial > Soil > Wetlands >...
GCAGAGCAACCTAACTTAGTCCTTGCCTTGCTTCTTAATGACCACGGATGGCTTCATACTGCTGGTGCCGAAGCCCGGACTCGAACCGGGACGGGGTGTCACCCCACTGGTTTTTGAGACCAGCGCGTCTACCATTCCGCCACTTCGGCGTACCATGGGCTATTATAGCAAGTGATACCAACGGCACGGAGAACCTATGCTCGCACACGTCGTCACCGCTCGAGATACCGGCCCTGGACCATGGCTCCTCAAGCATTACGCCCGCCACGAGGTCAGGCTTCTGTCTATCTTCTACCGGCTCCTCGGGAGCAGGGCGATGCGAAACACTGCAGTGAGCGAGGCGGTGTACTGGGCTCTTGCATTTCCTTCCGCCCGGTGGGCGATCGCCGGCACACCCCTGGCCCCGACGGAGCTACCGGGCTTCATCGGGGACTCTTCACGGCTCGCGGTCGGTCCTTGCCGCTGCAGGCTTGCGCACGGAGGGTGTGACCATCCCATAGAGACGGACATCGTGATCCGGACCGGGTTCCCGATCTGGACCGGGTTGTTCCCCGACGATTACCGCGAGATAACGGCCGGTGAGGCGCTTGATATCTGCAACGGTGCTCACGAGAAGGGGCTAGCGCAGATCGCGTACGCTCATCTGGACATGTCTTCCGGCGGCAGCTTCTTCGTCATCTGCAACTGCTGCAAGGACGGGTGCCTGCCGTTGCTGGCCAGGGCGCACTACGGCGGCGAGCGCATCCCGTTCCACCGCGGGAGGACGAGAGCTTTTGTCGAAACCGCGAAGTGCGAGAGGTGCGGCGCATGCGTCGAGATCTGCCCGTTCGGCCAGAGAAGCCTGGCGGCGACCGGGCCGGCGAGGATCGCATCGTGCCACGGTTGCGGGCTTTGCGCGAGCCACTGCGCGTCGGGCGCATCCTCGATGCTCTGAGAGTTGCCCCGATAGCGAGAACAGGAAGGTTGATCAGAAGTTGGAAAACCGAAAAGTTTTGCTGATAGACGGACACAGCCTGGCATACCGGGCTTTCTTCGCCCTGCCGATAACCCTCACCACCAGCGGAGGCCAGCCTACAAACGCGTTGTATGGTTTCACCAGCATGCTGTTGAAGGTGCTCGACGAGGAGAAGCCCGACGCCGTCATCGTCGCTCTCGACGGGCCGAGGGCCGAGCTCGAACGGACAAAAGAGTACCCGGATTACAAGGCGCACAGGCCGACGATGCCCGAAGAGCTCCGCGGGCAGATGGAGATGATACAGCACCTGCTCGGCCACATGAGGATCCCCATGGTGACGGTGCCGGGGCACGAGGCCGACGACGCGCTCGGAGCGCTTGCGTTCCGGGTGGCGGGGCGGGGAGGTCGGGCGGTGATAGTCACGGGCGACCGCGACGCCCTGCAGCTGGTGCGCGATGGGGTGAGGGTCGTCATGACCACCAAGGGGATAACCGACACCGTATCTTTTGACCGCGCGGGTGTGGAAGAGAAGTACGGCGTGCCGCCGGAGAAGCTGCCCGACGTCACCGGCCTCAAGGGGGACTCGTCGGACAATATCCCCGGCGTGCCGGGAATAGGCGAGAAGGGCGCCCGGGCCCTTATCGAACAGTACGGCTCGCTCGAGAACCTGTACGAGCACCTGGATGAGATAACCGGCGCGAAGAGAAAAGAAGCGCTTGTTGAGAACCGCGAGATGGCGTTCCTCTCGAGGAAGCTTGCCAGGCTGAACACGCACGTCCCCATCGAGCTGGACCCGTCGGACGTCTCGTTCGCAGACTGGGACAAGCACGAGGTGCTGGACTACCTCTCTGCTCTCGAGTTCAAGACCCTGGCCAGGCGGTTCATGGACATGTACGGGGACGCGCTCCCCGCGGGGGCCGAAGCGCACGGCGGCCGGATCGACTACGCGATGGTCGACGAGTACTCGACGGGAGCTCTTTCGATCTTCGCCGAAGAGGCCATCAAGGCGGGCGGCGTCGGTGTCTCGTCCGCGGCGACCGGCTCCGGCTTCTGCGACCTGGCGCTCGAGGCGATCGCCATCGCTACAGGGGAGAAGGTCCTGGTGGCTCGCCCCGGCCAGGAGGAGGCCTTCGCCGTCGCCCGCTCGATCCTGGAGTCGCCGCAGGTCGAGCTGTGGCTCCACGACGCCAAGACGACCCTCGAGGCGCTGGACAAGCTGGATGTCACGGCGACCGCGGTCGGATTCGACACCGTGCTCGCGGCCTACCTGGAGAACCCGTCGCTGGGGACCTACTACCTCGGCGATATCTGGGAGAGGAATCTCGGTGGGACTGTGTCTGTCGCCGGGATGGAAGCGCAGGCGGCCTCGTGCGACCAACCCTCTCTGCTGGAGCAAGAGCAGGACGACTCTTCGCCCACCGACATGGAAGCGGCGGCCGCCATAGACGCGGCGCGGATATTTCACATGAAGCCGGTCATGGAAGAGAAGCTGCGCGACCTGGACATGGCCGGGCTGGCGGCGGAGGTGGAGCTGCCCCTGGTCTTCGTGATCAAGGACATGGAAGAGATCGGAGTCACCCTCGACGCGGACGCGCTTCGCTCGCTGTCGGAGGAGGCATCCGGGATCCTCGCCGGGCTCGAGGCCGACATCTATGACCTGGCCGGGCACGAGTTCAACATAGGGTCGACGCGCCAGCTGGCGCAGGTCCTGTTCGAGGAGCTCGGGCTGCCGGCGGCAAAGAAGACCAAGACCGGATACTCCACCGACGTCTCGGTGCTCGAGTCGCTTCGCGGGTCGCACGAGATCGCCGCAAAGATCATCAGCTACCGTGAGTACTCAAAGCTCAAGTCGACTTACTTCGACGTCCTTCCGGCGCTGGTCTGCGAGAGAACGGGACGGGTCCACTGCTCCTTCAACCAGACCTCGACGTCCACCGGCCGGATATCGTCCAGCAACCCGAACCTCCAGAACATACCGGTGCGCACGGACGTCGGCCGCAAGATCAGGCGCGCCTTCATACCCGGGCAAGAGGGGTGGAAGATGCTCGTTGCCGACTACTCGCAGATCGAGCTGCGAGTGCTGGCCCACATGTCCGGCGACCCGCTGCTGCTGGCCGCGTTCGAGCGCGACGCGGACATCCACACCGAGACCGCGGCGAGCATATTCAAGGTCGCGCCCGCCGGGGTGACCCCGGAGATGCGGCGCATGGCCAAGGTGGTCAATTTCGGGGTCGTGTACGGGATGGGCTACTACGGCCTGTCCAGCCGGCTGGGGATCAGCATGGAGGAAGCGACCGAGTATATCGACACGTATTTCGAGACGTATGCGGGCGTTCGCGACTACCGCGACACCTGCATCCGGGAGGCGGCGGCCAGGGGGTACTCGGAGACGCTCCTCGGGCGGCGGCGGTTCATCCCCGAGCTCGCGAGCCCTGCCAGGCAGACCAGGGAGCTAGGCGAGCGCCTTGCCATCAACACGCCGCTGCAGGGAACGGCCGCCGACATAATCAAGAAGGCGATGATCGACGTCGCGGGCGCGATCGAAAGCGCCGGGTTCGGCTCGAGGATGACCATGCAGATCCACGACGAGCTCATATTCGATGTCGAGCCCTCCGAGGCATCCGCCATGACCGGACTCGTCGCCGGGAAGATGAGCGGAGCCGCGCGGCTGGATGTACCATTGGATGTGGACATCGGCATCTATGACAACTGGGGCGAGGCCAAGCAGTGAGCGATCGACGCGGCGCGGCCCTTTCGACCGGCGCTCTTCGTCGGTGTACGGCCTGGTTGCGGCAGTAAAAGGTATGTGTTATTCATATCTGCGTACATTTGGACTATTGGAAGGAACCAAGCAAGATGACAGACGACGACCTTCAGACCACCGACGAAGAACAGACCACCGACGAAGCGCAGGCAAACGTTGAAGCGCAGCCCACTACTCAGCCACCCTCGACGCCCGGGCCGGAGCCGGACCTTGACGATGAAGAGAACTTGCTGACGGGGGCGGGCGCGGCGGAATCCCTGGCGAGCCTCGGCTTGCCGCCCGAGGAGAGCCAGAAGGTGCCGGACTACGACGGCACCATCAAGATATTCAACGAAGGCGACATCGTCACGGGCCAGGTGGTGAGGGTCGATAAAGAAGAGGTCCTGCTCGACATCGGATACAAGTCCGAAGGCGTCATCCCGGCGCGCGAGCTCTCCATCCGCTACGACGTCAAGCCGTCCGAGATAGTCTCGCCCGGCGATGAGCTCGAAGCGCTGGTCCTGCAGAAAGAGGACAAGGAAGGGCGGCTCATCCTCTCCAAGAAGCGTGCGCAGTACGAGCGCGCGTGGGGCAACATCGAGCGCATCAAGGACGAAGACGGCATCGTCGAGGGCGAGGTCATAGAGGTCGTGAAGGGCGGGCTCATACTGGACATCGGCCTTCGCGGGTTCCTGCCCGCGTCCCTGGTGGACATGAGGCGGGTGAAAGACCTGAACCAGTTCATCGGGCGGTCTCTGGAAGCAAAGATCATCGAGCTCGACAAGAACCGGAACAACGTGGTCCTGTCGCGCAGGGCTTACCTCGAGAAGCAGAAGTCGACCGAGCGCAAAGAGTTCCTCGAGAGCCTCGAGAAGGGCACCAAGCGCACCGGTTCCGTTTCCAGCATCGTGAACTTCGGAGCATTCGTCGACCTCGGCGGGGTGGACGGGCTCATCCATATCTCGGAGCTCTCCTGGAGCCACGTCGACCACCCCTCGGAGGTGCTGGCGGTTGGAGACGATGTCAGCGTCGAGATACTGGACGTGGATCTCGAACGCGAGCGCGTCTCCCTGTCCCTCAAGAAAGCGCAGGAGGACCCCTGGGAGAAGCTTGCCAAGGAGAAGCCTGCCGGCTCGACTGTGCACGGTAGGGTCACCAAGCTCGTGCCGTTCGGCGCGTTCGTGGAGATCGCGCCGGGGGTCGAGGGCCTTGTCCACATATCAGAGCTCGCCTGGGAGCACATCGAGTTCCCCGAAGAGGTAGTGTCAGTAGGCGAGGAAGTCGACGCGAAGATAATCGACATCGACCTGGACAGGCGAAGGATATCTCTCAGCCTCAAACAGCTGTCGGCGCCGGGCGATGTCGACTACCGCTACGAGGAAGGGCTTGAGGGCGAACCCGAGCTCGTCGATGCCGTCGAGTACGAAGAGCGTGCAGCGGTCGAGGGCGAAGTCGAGCAGCCGCCCGAGCAGGAGGCCGCTCCCGTCGACGTCGCATCCGAGGCGGCCGAGATAGCTGCCGAGGTGGAGGGCATCGAAGCCAGCGTCACCGCGAGCGAGTACGAGGCGGCGGAGGAGGCTGTAGCCGAGGCCATCGAGGAGGCCGAGGTCGAGGCTGTTGAAGAAGCCATCGAAGAAGCCGTCGAGGAAGCGGTTGAAGAGGCCATCGAAGAGGCTGTCGAGGAAGCCATCGAGGAAGCCGTAGTAGAAGCCGAGGTCGAGGCTGTGGAAGAGGCGATCGAGGAAGCCGAGGTCGAGGCTGTAGCCGAAGCAGTAGAAGAAGCAGTCGAAGAGGTCGAGGCCGAGGCCGCCGACGAAGAAGATTCCGAAGGCGGAGAAAAGCTCGAGGCCGACAAGATCGACACGACCGAGGACGGCTCGCTCGAGTCCATCCTTGCGGACATGAAGCGCAAGGGACAGCAGGAGTAGGCTTGGGTCACTCGGAGGTTTGGGGGCCGGCTGGAGACTGTTTGCTCGTGGTCGGGCTGACAGGTGGCATAGCCTCGGGGAAGACCGAAGTCGATCGTGAGTTCGAGATCCTAGGAGCGCTGGTCGTCGACGCCGACCAGGTTGCCCGTGACATCGTTCTTCCGGGGACCGCGGCTTACGAGAAGATCGTTGGCCGGTTCGGAGAGGGCATCCTCGACGAGGCCGGGGCGATCGACCGAGCCGCCCTCGCGGGGGTCGTTTTCGCCGACGAGGACAAGCGGCTGCTGCTCAATTCGATAACACATCCCGCGATATTCCAGGAGATGGTGCGACTCGTGCGTGAGCGCGCCGAAAATCTTCGGCCCGGGGAAGTGCCTGTAGTTATTCTCGACGCGGCGCTGATAGTGGACACCGGGGTCTCGGGAGTGTTCGACTTGCTGCTCGTCGTCACCGCGGACGAGGAGCAGCGCGTGCACAGGCTTCTCGAGATGCGTGGCATGACCGAGGACGAGGCCCGCAGCCGGATCGCCTCCCAGCTCGACGAATCAAAGCGCATGGCGATGGCGGACATCGTCATCGATAACAACGCGTCGATAGAAGAATTGCGGTCGCGTGTCCGTGAGGTGTGGGGCGAGCTTTCCAGGCGCGCGTTCGAGGCCTATTCCTGAGGGGGCTTCGACTCCTCGGCGACGCTGGCGAGGAACGGGAACATCATCCGCAGCCTGTACTCGATCTCCTTGTCGATCTCTTCCATGTAGATTTCATACACCGGGCAGCCCATCTGCATGCACAGGAGCATGCTCCTCGAACCCCGCGGGTTCGAGATCTCCCAGCATTTCTTGCCCTCCAGGTATGCCTTGCAGTTGAGATACTGTGCGGCGGAGCACTTCTTGATGTCCCAGCAGTTCTTGGAATCGGTCATGGGAATCAAGTTAGCATTAAAGAGTATGGCGGTCAATGAACGGTGGCATTGCCGGCACTGAAGGCCCTTGCCGTTGCTACCTCTGGTCAGGTCGGGACCCGATTCAGCCGATATCTCTAGTGTCAAGCCAGACATCCGCGCGACGGCCGTGCGCTCCACGAGCTCAGGCCGCGGAGGCTCCCAGTGCAAGAGGTATTGAGTGACATTGTCCGATAGAAGCATGTTCAAACCAGGCAAGGTTGCGGCAGCCGCTCTCGCGTGCGCCGTGCTGCTCATCGGGACGTTTCTTGGCATTGCCGTACCACAGGCCAGTGCAGCGTCCACCTCGACCTGGTACTTCGCCGAAGGCTACACGGGAAGCGGGTTCCAGGAGTACCTCTGCATTGCAAACCAGAGCCGCAGCACCGCCTCAGTGGCCGCCGACTTCATGTTCAACGGGGGCGGATCGAAGCAGGCGACGTTCTCCGTAGGGCCCCAGTCACGCTACACGGTTGACGTGAACTCCGTCGTGGGGCCGGGGCGTGAAGTGTCGGTTGCCTTGAGCTCGGCGAACCCTTGTCTGGTCGTTGAGCGCCCGTTATATTTCAACTACCTGGGTAAGTGGGCGGGCGGGGACACCACCTTCGGCGCTCCCGCGCTCTCGACCGCGTGGTATTTCGCCGAGGGTTACACGGGCGCGGATTTCGACGAGTACGTGTGCATCCTGAATCCCGGGGCGGCCGCCGCATCCCTTACCTTCAGGTTCCAGACCGCGTCCAGCGGCGAGATAGTCAAGACAGGGCTGGTGGCCGCGCACTCCCGGGCGACCTTCAAGGTAAACGACCTGCTGGGGCGTGGCTTCGAGTCGTCGCTCGCCTTGACGTCCAGCTCGCCGGTTGTCGCCGAGCGCCCCATGTATTTTTCCTATGTCGACCCATCCGGCGCTCGCAGGCGCGGTGGAGACTGCGTGGTCGGCGCGACCGTGCTGGCTCGGCAGGCGTACTTCGCTGAGGGGACGACCCGCCCGGGCTTTGACGAGTGGCTGACGCTTCAGAACCCGGGAGCCACCTCGATCAGCATAGGCGCCGCCTACCAGCTGGGGCCCGGGCAAGGCGGGCCGGTGAGCAAGTCCTACCTCGTCGGGCCAAGGCAGCGCAGGACGGTGCGCGTGGCGGGTGAAGTAGGCGGCGGCAAAGACGTGAGCGTCATGCTGTCATCGGCCAACAGCTTCCTGGCCGAAAGGCCGATCTATTATTCCTATCAGCACAGCGGCCTGAACCTCGAAGGCGGCCAGTGCGCGATCGGGGCGGCCTTGCCACAAGCCGAGAAGTTCTTCGCCGAAGGATATACGGGCCCGTTCTTCGAGGAGTGGATGTGCATCCAGAACACTTCCGCCGCAACTGCAACTGTGCAGGTCTCCTACCTAACCCAGGAGAAAGGAGCTCTGCCACCTCATACTCTCCAGGTGGGAGCCCATTCGCGGGCAACGGTCTTCGTGAACGAAGACGCGGGCCCCAACCTTCAGGTAGCCACCTGCGTTACCGTCCTGGGCGGGTCGGGGATAGTTGTTGAACGGCCGATGTACTTCGACTCAGGTCGCTGGCAGATCCCGACCCCAGCGCCCACCCGCGGCTCTCTCTACGGTGTCTGCTTCAGCCCTTACGTCACCTCCGACCCGACCAGCGGGGGAGGGGTCACGCAGGGGCAGGTGTCTTCCCTTCTGGACAAGACTTCGCAGTACAGCGGGTGGATAAGGACATTTGGCTCGGAGGGAGAGTGGGCCTGGATGCCGGCGCTCGCCAGGGCCCGCGGCATGAAGATCGCCGGTGGATGTGACATCTACACGGACCTGTCCAGGAACGCGAACGAGGTGGCGGCCCTGGTCGGCCAGGCGAAGGCGCGCCAGGTGGACTACGCGGTCGTTGGAGACGAGGTCCTGCTCGGAAACGTGCTTGGCGAAGACCAGTTGATCGGTTACATCAACCAGGTCCGGGCGGCCGGCGTACCGACGGGGACCAGCGACTCGTGGACCGAGTGGCTGAGCCACCCCAGGCTGGTGGCGGCGTGTGACGTGATCCTCATGAACGTCTATCCGTACTGGGAAGGGCAGACCGTCGAGGGGGCGGCGGCCTGCGTTGAGTCAGCCTACCAGCAGGTCAAGCAAGTCGCCGGGGCAAAGACCGTTATCGTCGAGACCGGGTGGCCTTCGGGAGGGGATACCGTGGGCGGCGCGGTCCCGAGCTTCGACAACTCGGCACGATTTCTCTCCGAATTCGCCGGATGGGCGGCAGCGCACGGGGTCGCCTATTTCTACTTCGAAGCATTCGATGAGCCCTGGAAGGCATCCAGGGAAGGAGCTTGTGGAGCCGCTTGGGGCCTGTGGCAATCGAACGGCATACTGAAGCCGCAGATCGCCCAGGTGATAAGCACTCGCCAGTGACCTCTACTGTCTTTCGACAGGAATCTTGATGCACGCACCGAACTTGACACGTGGAGCAACACAAGTGAGTTGCCGGAAGATGCCTGAGGGCACGATCCGGGGAGCGGAGAGAGAGCGGTGGAAGATCAGAAAGTCATAGTCGTCGCGGACGACGACGCGCAGATTGCCGGACTGATTGCGTTTCGCCTGCAGCGGCTGGGCTTCATCGTCCACGTTGGCCAGAACGGCGCCGAGGCCCTGGACCTGATACGGTCTGTGAGCCCGAACCTCGTGGTGCTCGACGTGATGATGCCTGTCATGGACGGCTTCGAGGTCCTGCGCGAGATGAAGAGAGACTCCGAGACGTGGGACATTCCAGCGATAATGCTGACCGCGCGTGAGATGGAGGAAGACAAGCTCAAAGGGTTCGAGCTGGGTGCCGTGGACTATGTCACGAAGCCGTTCAGTCCGGCGGAGTTGACCGCGAGGATCCATGCCAACCTGAACGGCCACCACCGATTGCCATGAGCACAGCATTCCTCCCGCCGACCTCCAGCATCATAAGCCTCCTCAACTACTCGATACTGCTCCTTTTTGCCGCGATACTCACGCTGATCGCGTTTCTCGCGGTTCTGCGCGTCCTGAACTCGCGCAGGGAGAAGGCGCGCCTGGCGCGGATCGAGGACATCAGGCCCCTCGTGTTGGAACTCCTCATCGGCGAGCACGACCACAAGGAGGCGGCCTTCGAGCTCAGGCATTTCATCAACTCGGGAGAGAGGCGGGAGCTGGAGCTCGTGCTGCTCGATTACGCAAGGTTTCTCAAGGGCGACGAGATGGACATGCTTACCTATGTCTTCGAAGACCTCGGTTTCGTGAACGAGGACATACAGGTTCTCCAGAGCGGCAGGAACACAAAGAAGGCGGAGTCTGCGTTCCACCTCGGGAGGATGAGATCGGCTCGCTCGGTCCCTTACCTGACCGAGCTTCTCGCGTCCAGCAACGAGGCGGTGGTGTTCCAGAGCCTTGACGCGCTGTCACACGTTGGGACGCCCGAGGCCGTCCAGACTGTCATGGACTACCTGATGGGCGAGCACCATCTCAAGACCTCGCGGGTGGCTGAGGTGATCCTCGAGAAGAAAGTGTCGTTCGCCCCTCTCATAAGGCGGCAGCTCGCCGAAGGTGACACCGAGGACTGGAGACTGGGCTTTCTGATCGACCTGGCCGGCTCCATGCACGACACCGAGGCGCTGTCCGGCGTGCTCCGCTATCTCGATTATCCTGCTGAGCAGGTCCGATCCAAGGCGGCGCGCGCACTGGGTACGATCGGCGACAACGAGGCATGCGCCTCGCTTTCGAGGTCTCTGGGGGACTCCTCGGCGGACGTACGCGCCGAAGCGGCTGTTGCTCTCGGCCAGATCCGTTGCGAGGATTCCATACCGCTTCTCGCCGGGAAGCTCGGAGATACGGTGCTGCGGGTGAAAATGAGCTCTGCGGTGGCCCTGATGAAGATGGGCCCTCCGGGGAGGGACGCCCTGAACGCCGGGCTCTCGTCGAGCGAAGCGAGGGAGCGTGGGGTGGTGGCTGAGGTCCTCGACACCAAGCAGGTCCGGTCGGGCACGAGGGAGACGGACCCCGCATGATACACCAGAACATACTCGTCGCCGTCTTCATTATAACGGTGAACCTGGTGGTCTTCGGCTACTTCATAATCGTGAACACCGCCTACCTGATACTCTTCACCTTGGCCTTCTTCTCCGCGAGGGGATACGTCAGGAGAAAGCACATCACGGACCTTGACGAGGTCTTCCGATCCCCGCTGACGCCTTCGATCTCGGTGATCATCCCGGCGTTCAACGAATCGAGGACGATCGTCGACGTTGTCCGAGCGGCGCTCGTCCTGAGGTATCCGAGATTCGAGGTCGTCGTCGTGAACGACGGCTCGACTGACCAGATGCTGGACGTGCTCACCGAAGCCTTCGACCTGCGCAGGATAACCAAGGTCGTGGAGACGCCTCTCCCGTGCGAGAAGATCCGCGGCGTGTTCATCTCGGCGTCGCAGGACAACCTCCTCGTTCTTGACAAGGCGCATGGCGGCAAGGCCGACTCGCTGAACGCAGGCATCAACGTCAGCAACGGGCAGATACTGTGCAACGTCGACGCGGACTCCCTCCTGGAGATAGACGCGCTTCTCAAGATCGCGCGCCCGTTCCTGGAGAACCCGGGGTACGCGGTCGCAGCGGGAGGCGTGATCCGGGTTGTAAACGGCTGCGACGTCTCGGGCAGCCGGGTGACGAGGGTGCGGCTTCCCAAGGGCTTCTGGGCCAACGTTCAGATCGTGGAATACCTTAGAGCATTCCTGGGGGCCCGGATGGGCTGGGCGGCGCTGGGCGGCCTGTTGATAGTCCCCGGGGCGTTCGGGGCGTTCGACCGTGCGACCCTCCTCGAGATAGGAGGCTACAGGCAGGACACGGTGGGCGAGGACATGGAGCTCATCCTTCGCTTGCACGCCTACATGAAAGAGCACAAGCGCGCATACAAGATCTACTACATACCCGACCCGGTCTGCTGGACCCAGGCCCCCGTCGGCTGGCAGCAGGTGTCGAGGCAGCGCGACCGTTGGCAGCGAGGGCTCATCGAGTCGCTCCGGGCGCATGAGAACATGCTCTTCAACCCGAAGTACGGCGTGCCGGGAGCCATCGTGATGCCCTTCTACTTCTTCTTCGAGATGCTCGGGCCGGTCGTCGAGCTGTTCGGCTACGGCATGATCATCCTGGCGCTGCTGTTGCACCAGCTCGACGTCAGATTCCTCTACCTGTTCATATCGGTGGCGATCCTGTACGGGGTCATCGTCTCCTTGATGGCGGTGATGCTCGGCGGCGTGGCGACCGGCCGGTTCCCGCGCCTCCCGGCGCTCGCGAAGCTCAGCCTTTTCGCGGTGCTCGACAACGCCGGCTACCGGCAGGTCAATACCTGGTGGCGCACCAAGGCGTACGTCACTTACTATACGCGCCGGCGGAAATGGGGGCACATGGAGCGCTCCGAGCTGGCGCAGTCACACGCGATCGCGGAGAAAGACCCCGTCCACTAGCCGCGGTCACGGGCTCGGCTGAGGGGGAATGGCAGAAGCGTTCACCCCGGCGAACGTCTCCTTCACATACTCAAGACTGGCCTTATGCTGCTGCTGCACCGACGGCGTGTTCCAGCCTTGCCACCGCCACGGCCCGACGCTGCTATCGAAGGAGTTCTTGCCCGGCACCTGAGGGGCGATGCCGGCGAGGTTCCCGCCGACCGTCGTCGCGGAGTAGAACAGGAAGCCCGGCGTCTTCATCGTGTTGAGCGCGTCGAGCGGCAGGTTACGCATTCCGACAGGGCCTATGGGCAGGTCCCTGGTCTTGTCGTAGATGACCTGCTGCGAGGAGGGGTCCGTGACGTTCAGAAGGGCCCACGGCAGCCGCACAATCAACCTGGTTCCCGAGGCCACAAACCAGTTGCCCAGGGAATCGAACTGCGGGCTCGAGCGGTCGAAATTGCCGTACCTCAGGACGCTCTGGTCAGTGAGTATCCTGGGGAAGAATTGTCCGGTCTGCAGGTCGATCTGCGCCCTGTTGATCACGTAGGTCGTGTGCTCGAAGGCCATGTCGCTGGACGGCGCGGCCCAGAACTTCGAGGATGCGCGGTTGTAGTCCGGCCTGCACAGGAACAGCCCGCCGCTGCCATCGATCTGCAGCAGGAACTCGACACCGTCAGGCATGGCCGGGGTGCCGGCGACCGGCAGCTTCACCGTGCCGTGCCCGGGGCCGAGCGTGGAGATGCCCACGTTGAGAGCCATGCCCGGATTGCTGCCAGGCAGGAGCTTGGAAGCCCCCTGAATGTCGAAGGCGAGGAAGAGGAACGCCTCGTTGCTGGTCGCGTACACCGCTTTGATGTCGCCGTCCTTCGCAGGGCCCGCGACGTTCTTCACCGACCACAATCTCTTCATGCTGCCCGCGGCGGGAAGGCTCATCGATTCGTAGTCGAGTAGCCCGAAGCACTGCTCCGGGTCGGTCACGTTGTCCCACAGGATGTGGCGCTCGAACGGGATCATGTAAGGCATGGTCACCCAGTTGCGCTTCGACCACTCGTCGGCCCACTCGAACACGAGCCCGCCCGCGTAGCCTTCCCGCAGGATCGCGTCGTACATGCGGGACAGGTCGATGCCCTGCGCCTGCTCCGTGATCCCTCCCTGGCTCAACCCTTCCGGCTGCTGGTGCGAGGAACTGACCGATGTAGGCAGGCCGAACTCGCCCACAACGGCGGGATAATCCGGATGTATGGACATGAAATCCTTGAGGTAGCCGCCGTAGCGCAGGGTCCCCTGGGAGTCGCTGTACTGAGCGTAAGTGGGGTCGCGGTAGATGAACTCAGGGTAGTAGGGGTAGATCTGGTACATCCCGAAAAAGCCCGCCTTAGCGTCCTTGCCCGGGCCGAGGTGCCTGGGGTCGAGCACCAGGGAGTCGTCGACTTCCTTGGATTTTGGCTCGCCGGGTGTGTTCTCGGTGGGATGCACAATGGGGTCGAGCGTGGGCCAGCTTACAAAGCCGACAGGCACCTGCCACTTGTAGGTGCTCACCTGGGTCTCCAGGATGTCGGACATCTGAGCGCACCAGACCTCCATCGCGTTGGATGAGGTCGTGGTGTGGACGTAAAGGCCGTCGTGGCTCGTCGTCCCGGCGTTGGCGGCGTTGGTGCCGGCCACCTCTTCCGAGGTCAGCTCGCGGCCGATGACCATGCCCAGGACGTAAGGCATGACGTTGCGCGAGTACTTGCCCCACGCCTTTCCCTGCCGCTGGGCTATTTTGGCGTTTCCCATCAGGGCGTCGACGTCGAGCTTGATCTCTTTTTCGTACATATCCGCGTACGCCGGCGCGTACAGGTTGGTGCCCACGTTGACGTCGTCGGGCCAGACTTGCTGGAAGAGCCACAGCCTCTTTCCCGGGTTCGCGCGGTTGTAGTCATCGAGCGCGGCGTAAAACTCAGGTTTCATGAGCGCATAGACGAGGATCGTGTTCGCATTCATGCTCGCGATGCCCTTGAGCCAGGCGGCGTACTGGCTCCCCTTGATCGCAAGGTCGCCCGGCCACGAACCGGGGGCCGAGGCCCCGATGTCCGCTCCTTTGATGACGTGGCCGGTCCACTGGTGCCCGTCGTAGACCTGGAAGTACTTTCCGGACGTCCTGGACACCATCGAGATCCCGCCGCTCGCGTCTACCACGGCGCCGGGCCCGGCGGAGCAACCCGCCAGAGCAGCGACTGCGATTAACGCCCCGCAAAGCGCGAAGCCTATCGTTTTCTTCAACATGACCAGCTTGGTGTCGTGTTCCGGACTTGGCTTAAGTGCGGTCAACTGACGAGTTAGTGAAACGAGGTCTGGTTCCTGCAAGCTTTACGGCAGTTAATAGTATGAGCGTTGCGCCGCCCCGTGGGAAGGCGCTCCGTCAGGGTCCTGATGTTTGTCATTGATGATGCCGAGCGCTGAGCGGTAGAATCATCGGCGAGGGGTCTCCGGTGTGCGGGATTCCCCTTTTTTACGATGCCAGTCGTGAGGTGACTGTCAGTGGAAGAATTCAAACTGGAGACCCCGTTCGTGCCGCAGGGCGACCAGCCGCAGGCAATAGCAGGCCTGGTCGAAGGGCTGGAATCGGGCGACCGGTACCAGGTGCTCCTCGGGGTGACAGGCTCCGGGAAGACGTTCACGATGGCGAGCGTCATCGAGGAGGTCCAGCGCCCGACCCTGGTGCTGGCGCCGAACAAGACACTTGCCGCGCAGCTCTACTCGGAGTTCAGGGACTTCTTTCCGAACAACGCGGTCGAGTATTTCGTGAGCTACTACGATTACTATCAGCCCGAGGCCTACATACCGAGCACGGACACCTATATCGAGAAGGACTCTTCGATAAACGACGAGGTCGACCGGTTGAGGCACGGCGCGACCAGCGCGCTCCTGTCGAGGCCGGACGTGATCATTGTCGCATCGGTCTCGTGCATCTACGGGCTCGGCTCGCCGGACGAATACTTCAACCGGATGGTCCTGCTTGAGAAGGGCAAGGATTACCAGAGGGAGGACATCCTTCGCAGGCTGGTGGACATCCACTACGAGAGGAACGACATCGCCCCCGATCGCGGAAAGTTCAGGGTGAGAGGTGACGTGATTGACGTCTACCCGGCCTACTGGGAGGAAGCAGCGGTGCGGGTGGACCTCTTCGGCGACACGGTCGAGCGGATAACGCAGGTCGACCCTCTGACCGGCGAGGTGCTGGCGGACCTGGACCGCGCCGTGATCTGGCCGGCGACCCACTTCCTCACGCCTTCCGACAAGCTGGACGCGGCGATAACCGGGATAGAGGAGGAGCTCCGCGACAGGCTCGAGTGGCTGAACGCCAGGGGGAAGCTCCTCGAGGAGCAGAGGCTCAGGATGCGCACCATGTACGACCTCGAGATGCTCCGCGAGACCGGCTACTGCCACGGCATCGAGAACTACTCCCGGCATCTTGCCGGCCGCGAGGCGGGCGAGCCGCCGTATACGCTGATCGATTTCTTCGGCGATGGGATGCTCACTTTCATAGACGAGTCGCACATCACCGTGCCGCAGCTGTCGGGCATGCTCCACGGGGACCGCTCCCGCAAGCAAACCTTGGTCGAGCACGGCTTCCGCCTCCCGTCGGCTCTCGACAACCGCCCTCTTTCGCGCTCCGAGTTCCTCGAGAAGGTCAACGACGTGGTGTTCGTGAGCGCGACTCCCGCCGACTGGGAGGTCGAACAGAGCACGAGGGTCGTCCAGCAGGTCATCAGGCCAACAGGGCTCGTCGACCCGCTGGTCGAGGTGCGGCCGGCCGAGGGGCAGATAGACGACCTGATGTCCGAGATCCGAGACCGGATTATGAAGCACGAGCGCGTGCTCGTCACGACGCTCACCAAGAAGATGTCGGAGACGCTGTCTGAGTACATGGACGAGATGGGAGTGAAATCCAGGTACCTCCATTCAGAGATAGGCACCGTCGAGCGGGTGGAGATCCTCCGCGACCTTCGCGCCGGCGTGTTCGACGTGCTGGTCGGCATCAACCTCCTTCGGGAGGGGCTCGACCTTCCCGAGGTGTCGATGGTTGCGATACTGGACGCTGACAAGCAGGGTTTCCTTCGAAGCGAGCGCAGCCTGATCCAGACCATGGGGAGGGCCAGCAGGAACGCCGAAGGCAAGGTGATACTGTACGCGCAGGAGGTGTCGGACGCGATGCGGGGCGCGATCAACGAGACGCAGCGCCGGCGGGAGAGGCAGGTCATCTACAACAAGGAGAACGGGATCAGCCCCCAGACCATCCAGAAGGAGGTCAGGGACATCCTGGAGGTAACGCTTGGAACCGGCGGCGAGCAGGCCCTCGACCCGGTCGAGAAAGCCCGGACCCTGTCGCCCGAGGAGCTCCAGCGCTTGCTGCTCAACATGGAAGAGGAGATGCGGCTGCTCGCCGAGGAGCTGCGCTTCGAGGAGGCCGCGCGCCTGCGAGACCAGATCAAACACATAAGCGAGGAACTTCTGCCCTGTGAATAATGATTTCCTGAAGATACGGGGGGCCCGCGAGCACAACCTCAAGGACGTGAAGCTCGACCTGCCCCGCAACAAGATGATCGTGATGACCGGCATCAGCGGCTCGGGAAAGTCTTCCCTGGCCTTCGACACCATCTATGCCGAGGGCCAGCGGCGATACGTAGAGTCGCTGTCGTCCTACGCCCGGCAGTTCCTGGGACAGCTGGACAAGCCGGACGTCGACCTCATCGAAGGGCTGTCGCCGGCGATCTCCATCGACCAGAAAGCCGGGACGTCCAACCCGCGCTCGACGGTCGGGACGGTGACGGAGATCTACGACTACCTGAGGGTCCTGTACGCCCGGATAGGCGAGGCGCACTGCTACGAGTGCGGCAGGCCTGTCTCGCGACAGTCTCCCGAGCAGATAACCGACCGCGTGATGGAGATGGGCGACGGGCTGAAGATCATGGTGCTCGCGCCGCTCGTCCGGGGCCGCAAAGGCGAGCACACGGCCGTGTTCGAGAACCTCCGGCATCGCGGGTACGTGAGGGTCCTGGTCGACGGCGAGGTCTACGACCTGTCCGAGGACATAGACCTCGACAAGAACAAGAAGCACGAGATCATGGCCGTCGTGGACCGCCTGGTGCTCAAGGAGAGCGCGCGGAGCCGCGTGGCCGAGTCGATAGAGGCGGCGCTGCACCTCGGCGAGGGGATGGTCGCGGTGCAGGACGAGACGGACAGGCGCGACATATTCTCCGAGGAATTCGCGTGCGTACATTGCGCCATTTCATTCCCCGAGATGTCGCCGCGGATGTTCTCGTTCAACAACCCCTACGGCGCGTGCCGGGTCTGCGGGGGCCTGGGGTTCCGCCAGGAGATTGACGAAGAGCTCGTGGTGCCCGACCCCGGGCGCAGCCTTTTTGAGGGCGCCATCGCCCCTTGGGAGGCGGCCACACAGACCCACTTCTACAGCACTCTCGAGGCGCTGTCGTCCGCTTATGGCTTCAAGCAGACTGTGCCCTGGAACAAGCTGCCCGAGGAGGCCAGGAGGGTGGTCCTCTATGGGACTGACGACGAGGTGCTCGTCAAGCATCGGGACTCGCAGAACCGCCTGCGGACTTACTACACGACCTGGGAAGGCGTCATACCCATCCTCGAGCGGCGCTATCGCGACACGGAGTCCGAGTACGCGAGGTGGCGCATCGGGATGTTCATGAGCATCAAGCCTTGCCCGGGCTGCGGCGGGGCCAGGCTGCGGCCGGAGAGCCTTGCGGTGACGGTCGGCGGCATGAACATCGCGGAGCTGTGCGACCTCACGATCGAGCGCGCGATCCGTTTCGTCAAAGAACTGAAGCTCGACGCGAGGCAGAAGACCATCGCCGGGAGGCTTCTCAAGGAAGTGCGGTCGCGGCTGGAGTTTCTCATGGACGTCGGGCTCGATTACCTGACGCTGTCGCGGCAGGCGAGCACGCTCGCGGGCGGGGAGTCGCAGAGGATAAGGTTGGCGACCCAGATCGGCTCGGGGCTGGTCGGCGTCCTGTACATACTGGACGAGCCGAGCGTCGGCCTCCACAAGCGCGACAACAACCGGCTCATCGAGACCCTGAAGAGGCTTCGGGACCTGGGCAACACGGTGATCGTCGTCGAGCACGACGAGGACACCATACGCGCGGCGGATTTCGTGGTCGACATCGGGCCCGGCGCGGGAATCCACGGCGGGCACATCATCGCCACCGGGACCGTGGCCGACCTCATTGCGAGCAAGGACTCGATAACCGGCAAGTACCTCTCGGGTGAGCTGGAGATCCCCGTGCCAAGAAGGCGGCGCGAGGTGACCGGCCGCGCCCTGGTCGTCCGCGGCGCGCAGGAGCACAACCTCAAAGACATCGACGTGAGCTTTCCTCTCGGGCTGTTCACCTGCGTGACGGGAGTCAGCGGCTCGGGGAAGAGCACGCTCGTGAGCGAGGTCCTCTACAGGGGCCTCAGAAGGAAGCTCTCTTCGTCGCGCACACCGCCCGGCAAGCACAAGTCGATAGACGGCGTCGAAGAGATCGACAAGGTCGTCAACATAGACCAGTCGCCGATCGGGCGGACGCCCCGGTCGAACCCCGCGACTTACACCAAGGCGTTCGACGGCATCCGGACGCTGTTCGCCAGCACCCCGCAGGCGAAGGTCCGCGGGTACAAGCCCGGCCGCTTCAGCTTCAACGTCGCCGGCGGAAGGTGCGAGGCGTGCAAGGGCGAGGGCATGGTCAAGATCGAGATGCACTTCCTGCCCGACGTGTACGTCTCGTGCGACGTGTGCAAGGGAAAGCGCTACAACCGCGAGACTCTCGAGATCCACTACAAGGGCAAGAACATCCACGAGGTACTGGACATGACCGTCGAGGAAGCGATCGGGATCTTCGCGAACATCCCGCCGATCAGGCGCCAGCTGCAGATCCTCTCGGACGTCGGCCTCGGGTACATCCGGCTCGGACAGCCCGCGCCGACGCTCTCGGGCGGCGAGGCCCAGCGGATCAAGCTCGCTCGCGAGCTGGCCAAGCGGCCGACCGGGCGGACCCTGTACCTGCTGGACGAGCCGACGACCGGCCTGCACTTCGACGACATCAGCAAGCTCATCGAGGTGCTGGACAGGCTGGTCGAGACCGGCAACACCGTCATCGTGGTCGAGCACAACCTGGACGTGGTCAAGGTCGCCGACCACGTCATCGACCTCGGCCCGGAGGGCGGGGACAAAGGCGGGGAGCTCGTGGCCACCGGCTCGCCGGAGCAGATCGCCGCGAACAAGGACTCCTACACCGGCAAGTACCTGGCCGAAGTCCTGAACGGGAGTGCCGGCCGCAGGAGGGCGAAGGCGGCGAAGGCCAGGTGAACCAGGCGCTCAGGGAGAAGCTCGCCACACTTCCAGCCAGGCCGGGCGTCTACGTCTTCCGGGACGCATCGGGTCGGGTCATCTACGTCGGCAAGGCCAAGGAGCTGACCAACCGCGTCCGCTCGTACTTCCAGGCCCCACCCGCCGGCGATTACAAGGGCGAGGCTCTGCGCGAGGAGATAGCCGACCTCGAGGTTACGGTGTGCGACAGTGAGGTCGACGCGCTCATCCTCGAGGCGACCCTGATAAAGAAATACAAGCCGCGCTTCAACGTCATCCTGAGGGACGACAAGAGCTACCCCTACATCGCCGTGTACATGAGCGACGAGTTCCCGCGCGTGTCGCTGGTTCGCGGCAAGAGGATCAAGGGCGTGCGCTACTACGGCCCTTACGTCAACGCTCGCGCGGCGCGGAACACCATAAGGCTGCTCAAGAAGGTCTTCCCGTTGAGGCACTGCATAGGTGTCGTGCCCGGGCAGAAGGGCCACTCGCCGTGCCTGTATTACGAGATGGAGATGTGCCTCGGCCCATGCCGGGGGAGCGTGAAGTCGGCGGAGTACATGCGGCACGTGAAGCAGTTCTGCGACTTCCTGGAAGGGAGGCACGAGGAGGTCCTCGGGGACCTCGACACCAGGATGCGGGCCGCGGCGCGCGAGGAGGAGTACGAGCAGGCCGCGCGCATCAGGAACCAGATCCAGTCCGCGAGGCAGGTGCTAAGGCACCACAGGTCGCTGTCCTCGACCATCCAGGACTACGACGTGATCGGCATCTACGCGGACGGGCTGTCGGCGTGCTTCTCGGTGGCGCAGAACAGGGCGGGGTTTCACCTCGGGAACCTGGTGTTCTTCGCGGACCTCGAGGAAGAGAAGCCGGATGAGGAGCTCGTCCTCGAGTTCGTCGAGAGGTATTACGACCAGGCCGGCTCTATCCCCGAGCTCGTCGTGGTGCCGGCGGCGCCGCCCGAGGAGGGCGGGCTGCTCGAGTGGCTTGCGGCGCAGCGCGGAGCCCTGGTCGAGATACGGGTCCCGAAGAAGGGCAAGAAGAGGCACGAGCAGAGCCTTGCCGAAGCCAACGCGAAGCTCGCGCTGGAGGGCGCGAAGATCGCGAGGGCGCGCGACACTGGCAGGATCGAGGCCGCGCTCGCTGAGCTGGCGAGGGACCTCTCCCTCGAGCGCTTCCCGCTCCGAATAGAGTGCTACGACATCTCCACCTTCGCCGGCACCGCCTCGGTCGGGTCGATGGTCGTCTTCCAGGACGGCTACCCCTCGAGGCGCGAGTACAGGAAGTTCTCCATCAAGTTCACACCCGGCGTGGACGACGTGGGCATGATGAAGGAAGTCCTGTACCGCCGGTTCAAGCGCTACACCTCGGATGCCGAGCAGCCGTCCGCCGGCGCCCCGCGCACCGGTTGGGCCAAGAAACCCGACCTCGTGATCGTGGACGGCGGAAAAGGACAGCTGAACGCGGGCCTTGACGTCATCAAGGTGCTCGGAGTGGAAGGCGTGGAGGTGGCGGCCCTGGCCAAGCGGCTGGAGGAGGTCTACCGGCCCGGGCGGAAAGACCCGGTGGTGCTGGCCAGGGACTCGGAGGCGCTGTTCCTCCTGCAGCGGATAAGGGACGAGGCGCACCGGGTCGCCGTCTCGTTCAACAGGTCGCTCATGGAGCGCGCGACATCGAGCTCCTGGCTCGACAGCGTAGCCGGGGTCGGCCCGGGCCGCAAGAAGGCTCTGATAAGGCATTTCGGCTCGCCGCGCAGGGTCCAGACGGCATCGCTCGAACAACTTGAGGAAGTCAAAGGCATCCCGACGCCGGTGGCGGCGGCGGTCTACGAAGCCGCTCAGAAAGCGAGAGGAGACAGTGGCAGTGCAAAGAGCGGATGAGGGCAAGGCCTGCAAGGTCGAGATGGGACGCGCGACCTTCCGCGTGTTGCTTGGCCCAGGCGGCATCCAGAGAGTCGAGCTCCCACCGCTCGGGCCGGCGATAAAGGAGCTGCGCGGCTCGGCGCACCGCGCGTCTTATGACTCCGAAAGGTTGAACCAAGCAGATGTGGCGCGAATGGACGCTTTCTGCCTGTTCTTGTCGGACCTGCTTCGCGGTCGGGAGCCGTCGGCCGCACCGGAAGCGGACCTCGCTGAGCTCACCCCCTTCACAAGAGAAGTGCTGACCGCGGTCGAGCGCATACCCTGGGGCAGCGTGTCCACTTACGGCGAGGTCGCGGCTATGGCGGGAAGGCGAGGCTCGGCAAGGGCGGCAGGCGGAGCGCTCGGGCGAAACCCGGCCCCGCTCATCGTCCCGTGCCACAGGGTTACAAGGGCCGGGGGCGCCATCGGCGGCTGGAGCGGGCTGCCCGGCTGGAAAGAGTGGCTTCTCGAGCTCGAGGGCTGGCTTCCGGAAGCCGGCAAGGCCGTGAAGTGCTGAACTTGCAGCCCCATATGGCTATCATAGATTCAAGAGCGCAGCCGCAGTGCCTTTGAACTGGAGGTAGGAGTTGGAGTTCATTCTCGTAACGGGGATGTCGGGAGCCGGCAAGACCCAGGCGATCAAGAGCCTTGAAGACCTCGGGTACTACGCGATAGACAACCTTCCCGCCTCGCTGCTGGCGAACGTGATAGAGCTCGCGCCTGTCACGGGGCAGAGGCTGACGAAGCTCGCGATAGTCATGGACGTCCGCGGCGGGACCGATTTCGCTGAGCTCCTGGCCGCCCTCGAGGGCCTGGAGTCGGTGCCTTACACGATCCA
>Ga0209539_1000517_pt1 | contig 21977 bp, 17 predicted proteins | sample BarGraNGADG00312_2_FD_184499 | JGI IMG/M metagenome (GOLD analysis project Ga0209539, IMG submission 184499) | Arctic peat soil microbial communities from Barrow, Alaska - Barrow Graham LP Ref core NGADG0011-312 (SPAdes) (version 2) | ecosystem: Environmental > Terrestrial > Soil > Wetlands >...
CAGGGTCGTCGACGCGTACATCGTCTGTGAACGGCCAGCTCACCGGGCGCTCGCCGCCGGGCGGCCAGCTCACCGGGCGCTCGCCGCGAGGCGACCAGCTCAGCACGCCCCTCGGCGGCGGCATCGCGTCATGGACCCCTGCCGCCGCCCGCAGCATCTCGTCGTCGAGTCGGCCGAGCACGAGCAGCACATCTGCCGCGCGAGGGCTGTCCACGATGGCGAGCTCGGGGTCCAGCCGCAACCAGGGGGCGATCTCATCCGCCTCCGCCCCCACGACCGCGAAGCACCGCGCTGGAGCGCCCGCAGCGAGACGCGCAAGTGCGGCCTTCACGCCCATTCGAGCGCTCGCTCTCGCCACGTGTAGAGGATGCCGAACAGCAGGATAACGATGAACATGAACATCTCAATGAGCGCGATCAGGCCTTCATCCACGAAGACGACCGCCCACGGGTACATGAAGACCATCTCCATGTCGAACGCCAGGAAGAGCAGGGTCATGGGGTAGTAGCGCACGTGATAGCGGTTCCAGGCGTGAGTGTCTGGCGCCCTGCCCCCAGTGAACGGCACCCTCGCGGGTGCCGTCGACGTGCTGGGAGCGATGTGGCGTTCAGACGCTCGAAGGATCAGGAATCCAATAAGCGTGACGAAGAAGATCGCCAAGGCGGCGGCGATGCCGTGCATGGCGCCTCTCAGATGTAGGACCCCGGGTCCTCTTCGAACGCCTCTTTGCAGTCCATGCTGCAGAAGTAGTACGTCTTGCCATCGTGCTCGACGCTCGCGACGGCGCTGTCGGGCTCGACCATCATGCCGCAGATGGGGTCTTTCTCAGCCATGGTCACTCCTTACGGGTCATGTGGGTTTGGCACGCGTACTACGGTGTACCACATCTCGGCTTCGCTCACGCGGGTCTTCACAGAAACTCCATAGGAACGGGTGACAGTCCCTGTGCGGCCGACGCGCGAGATCGGCGGGTACATCAAGATTGTCAAGGCCCGCGCCGATACTCCTGAGAACGGCAACCCGGCGCTCTGACGGCGCCGGTGGAGACGCAGCGGGATCCCAACCCGCCCAGGAGGGACCTGGTGGGCAGATGTCGACATGGTGTCTGATGCATCACGGCGAGGTCGGTTTCAGCCGATGACTCCACCCAGCCGCTCCGCGATCACCCGCGGCGACATCCTGACCATCGCCGCCGGCCTGACGGTGCTTGCCGCAGTCATGGTTCTCTCGCATGCGGCGTTCGTCCTCGCCTGGATACTGGTCTACGCAGTGGCAGCCGCGTGCGCACTCGAGATGGCGCGCAACCTGCGCTGGTTCGTCAGCGACGACTACCCGGTCTTTCTGGCCCTGTCAGTGGCCGTGGTCGCCACGCTTCAGCTGCTCCATGTTGCCGCGGAGTTGGGCCTCGTCTCGCTCGGCTCTCGTAGTCACGAAGCCGCCGGCCAGATCGCGCTCGCGACCGGATTCGTACTGGCCGGCTCCATGCTGGTGGCTCCGTTCACCCTCGGCCGCCGGATCCGGCCCGCGCTGTGGGTCGTCGCCATCACCCTCACGGCAGGGCTCTTCGTGGCTGCCATCGTGTGGTGGCACGTTTTCCCAGCAGCGCCGGAGGGAGCGGGCGTCTCCGCGTTCGCTCGGGCCGGCGACCTGGTCATCGCCGGGATGCTGCTCGCCGCCGGGGCGCTCACATGGAGGCGCCGTCGCCTGCTCGAGCGTCAGTTCCACATTGCCATGCAGGTCGCACTCGGCGTTGCAGCGCTCGGCTGGGCACTGCAGGCCCTCCTCCGGTCCGACGACATCACCCACCTGATGTCGGTGCTGTTCATCGCCCTCATCTGCATCGCCATCACGCGCAATGGTCTGGCCCGTCCCACCACACTCCTGTTCTCTCAGTTGAGGGAGGACAAGTTGCAGACCCTCGAGGAGCTACGAGTCTCGGAGCAGCGCTACCGGACTGTCTTCGAGCAGTCGCCGGTCGCGCTGTTTCTCTTCGACACCAGCTTGAGGGTCACGGGATGCAATGCACGACTCGCCGAACTCTTGCGCTCCCCCGAAGAGAGCATCATCGGCACCGACCTTCGCGACCTGGCCGAGCCGAACCTCATCACCGTCACTGAGTCGGCGCTGAGCGGGCAGCTCGGGGTCTATGAGGGAGAGTTCCGTTTGAGCCCGAGCCGCGACGAGCAGTGGGTCTCGGTCCGCGCGGCACCGCTGTTCGACGCGGCGGAGCGGGCAAGCGGCGGCATCGGGATCATCGTGGACATGACCGAGGGCAAGCGCGCGGAGCAGCTCATAGAGAGACTCGCCTTTCATGACGTGGTGACCGGGCTCGCGAATCGCACGCTGCTCCGTGACCGCCTGCGACAGACCCTGGCGAGCTCCGAGCGCAGCGGCAGGGAGGTCGCGCTGCTGTACATCGATGTCGACCGCTTCGCCGATCTCAACCATCTGCTGGGGCACGCCGGCGCGGACCACGTGCTCCAAGACGTGGCGGCGCGGCTGCAGCCCATCGTCCGTGAGGCCGACACCATCGCGCGCTGGGGCGCCGACGAATTCGTCGTCGTGCTGCAGGACGTGCAGGGATCAGACGGCGCCCGGAGAGTCGCGACGAAGGTACATGCGGCCCTTGCGGATCCGTGGCACAGGGAAGGGCACTCGTTCGACGTCACCGCCAGCGTAGGGATCGCGCTCTTCCCGGGCGACGGTGGAGATGCAGACGCTCTGCTTGAGCACGTCATGATCGCGGCGCAGGAAGCGAAGGACCGCGGCGGGGACACGGATCAGTTCTACGACCACGTCATGGGAAGCGAGGTGGCACAGCGTATCGAGATAGAGCACGAGCTGAGGCTCGCGCTTCAGAGGGAGGAGCTCGAGCTCTTCTACCAGCCTCAGATCGACCTGACCACCGAAGCCATCGTCGGGGTGGAGGCACTCGTGCGTTGGCGCCATCCTGCGCGGGGTCTCCTGCCGCCGGCCGCTTTCTTACCGGTGGCTGAGTCGACAGGCCTGATCGAGGACCTCACGGCCTGGGTCATCGGAGCGGCCTGCCGGCAGGCGGCGGAGTGGCAGGCTATTGGGTATCGGCCTTTGCGCGTCGCCGTGAACCTGTCGGCCCGCGACTTCAAGAGCGGCGGCGTCGCGGAGATGGTCGACGCCGCCCTGCGCGAGAGCGGGTTGTCGTCTGAGTGGCTCGAAGTCGAATTGACCGAGACCGCAGTGGTCGCCGACACGGACTCGACCGCGTCCCAGCTTGAGGCGCTACGCGCCCGCGGCGTCGCCATCGCCCTCGACGACTTCGGCACTGGCTACTCGTCACTCACTCACCTCCAGACGCTGCCCATCTCGCGCGTGAAGATCGATCGTTCGTTCGTCTCTGAGGTGTGTGAAGACGAGCGGGCGGCAGCAATCGTCGGCGCGCTGATCACGTTGATCAACAGCCTGGGGCTGGAGGCGGTAGCCGAGGGAGTCGAGTCGGCTGACGAGCTCGCCTTTCTGCGGGCCAACGGATGCGCCATTGGGCAAGGCTACTTCTTCTCGCGACCGTTGCCGGCCGCGGACCTGGTCGCACTCCAAGCGACAACCGCATCGATCATGAGCCACGGAGCTCCGACGCGCTAGCAGACAGCTGCGGCGGCAGCGCTCCCAGCGGCCCCCGACTTCACAGAAACCACAGACCGCCTTCAGCGCCTCTTCATCCCCGGCGGCCACACTCGCATCGGTAGCGCAACCGCGCAGCGTGCCGCAACGGCTCCCGCGTCGGCACGGCAACGACCGATGGGAGGGACGCAGTCGTGAACGCCGAGAACGCCTACGGGCTCTGGCCACTGGTGGTGCTCAGCTCTGTCATCCTCGTGGTGTTCGCCGCGAGCTTCTTCCACCCCAAGACGACGCGGGATTGGCGCGCCATGGGCGCCTTCTCAGCGTTCGCCGTCGCGCTGTTCACGGAGATGTACGGGTTCCCGCTCACCATCTACCTGCTCACCGGCTGGCTCGGCGATCGCGTCCCTTGGCTCAACTTGACCCACAACAGCGGTCATCTGCTGAACGACCTTGTCGGCTGGAAGGGCGATGCACACGTCAGCCCACTGCATCTAGTGAGCTACGCGCTGATCGGCGCTGGGTTCTGGCTCATCGCGGCCGCCTGGCGGAGGCTATGGGCGGCAGCTCGTGCGGGGGGTCTGGCGACTGACGGGCCGTACCGACACATCCGACACCCACAGTATTCCGGCTTCCTGCTCATCATGGTCGGCTTCCTGGTCCAGTGGCCGACCATCCCCACGCTGATCATGTTTCCGATACTGGTCGCGATCTATCGTCGCCTGGCGATCGGAGAGGAGCGCGAGGTCGCGGCACGCTTCCCCGAGGCATGGAACGACTACGCCGCAGTCACGCCGCGCTTCCTCCCCAGCTGGCGGCGTCGCTCGCGGCCGTCCCCCACGAAGTTGGGACAGGCCAGTTGAGCCGCGCTCCATCCGCTGCACGTCGGCGACGCGAGCGCAGAACTCCAGGAGATGACGGCGGGGCGAAGCGCGCCTACCGGGTGGCGCTGCCATCGGTCTTCCTCATCAGTCTCTCGATACTCATCTTTGAGGTGGCGCTGACCCGCATCTTCTCGGTCATGCTGAGTTATCACTTCGTCTTTGCGATCGTCTCCGCGGCGATGCTCGGGCTTGGCGCCGGCGGTTTCCTGTTCAAATGGCTGCGCGGCAGCGCGCGTGACGGCGCCATCTGGATCGGCGCTTTCGTCTACTCCCTCAGCCTCGCCGCAGCGGTCGTGCTGATCCTCACGCTACCGATCGTCGGGTCGTCCGGGCTGGCAGGCGTGCGCACGTGGGTCTACATCCTCCTCGCGATCGTGCCATTCGCCGCCGGCGGATTCGCCGTCGCCGGCCTCTTTCGGCGATTCCCGGAGGGCAGCTCTCTTCTGTACGGCGCGGACCTTGTAGGCGCCGCCGCCGGTGCGCTCGCCGTCGTGCCGGCTATGGATGCCTGGGGTGGGGTCAACGTCGTCTTTCTTGCGGCGAGCGTCGCTGCGGGCGGCGCGCTCCTGCTCGGCCTGTCGCGGCTCCGGCGAGTGCTGCCCGCGCTCGCGGCCCTCATCGTCTTCGCCGGCCTCTTCGCCGCCTTCGCTCAGTCCGGCGCCGGCCCGAGCGTCCCGATCGCGAACGACCCGAACAAAGAGATGCAGGGGATGCTTACCGACCCAGGCCTGAGGGCCCGGGTCGTCGAGAGCCGATGGAGCTCATTCGGCCGGACGGACCTGGTCGCCAGCGACCTCACGCCCGACGAGATGACGCTCTTCGTCGACGGCGCGGCCGGATCGGCCATGTTCAACCTCGATGCGCTCCGCAAAGACCGCCGGGAGAGGATGCAACTCGACATGCATTCTGGGGAGTCCTTTCCCTTCCCGCTTCTTAAGGCCAAGGAGAAAAGGAGCGCCCTCATCCTGGGCCCGGGTGGAGGTCGGGACGTCGCCGTCGCGCTGCTCGGGGGGGTGAAGAAGATCACCGCGGTCGAGGTGAATCCGGACGTCGTGAAGCTCGTGAGGCAGTACAGCGACTTCAACGGTGGGATCTACTCGGGGCGTCCAGGCGTGACGGCTGTGATCGGCGACGGCAGGAACTTCGTCAGAACGACCGACAAGCGCTTTGACCTCATCATGGCTGCCATCCCGGTGACGAAGAGCTCCAGGAGCGTCGACGGCTACGCGCTCACGGAGAACGGGCTCTTCACCGTCGAAGCCATGGGCGACTACCTGGATCATCTGACCGCTGACGGCCGCCTCGTGTTCGCGGTCCACAACGACGTGGAGATCTACAAGCTCATCGCCATCGTCCTCGCCGCATATGGGGACCACGGAATGTCCGAGGCCGAGGCGATGAGACACCTCTACGCCGTCGGCTCTGAGATGATGCCGACTCTCGTCGTACAGAAGCAGCCCGTGACAGCCGTCGAGGCGAACGTGATCCACCGGCGGCTTCACCAGCTCGGCTTCGACAAGGGCGCGACCTTCGTTCCCCAGATTCCACAGCAGACCGGGGGCTCGCTGCGGATGTTCGACCAGGCACTGGTCGATATCTCGGCAGGCTCGCTGTCCATGGCCACGGTGGCCAAAGAAACGGACTTCGACCTTCGACCGGCGACGGACGATCGGCCGTTCTTCTACAAGTATGAGCGCGGGCTCCCGAGCCCCTTTGGAGTCTTCGCCGTCGTGCTGGCTCTGGCTGCCGTCGTGCTGTGCGTTCTCGTGGCGCTTCCCCGCAAAGCCGGATCTGTGTCGCGAACCTTCGTCGGTCAACTGCGACAGAACCCGAAGCTCAAGGGCTACCTCGTCCTGTTCTTCGCGCTCGGCATCGGCTACATGTTGATAGAGATCGCCTTCTTCCAGAAGCTCTCCCCCTTCATCGCCCAGCCACAGACCGCACTCACCGTCCTCCTGTTCTCGCTCCTCCTCGGCGGTGGTCTCGGCAGCGTCCTGACCGCGCTCCTTACCCGCTTCAAGCGACCTGCCGCGGCGGTACTCCTTTCGATCTGCGTGGCCGGACTGGTCGCGATCCTCGTCTTCGTCTTCCCGCGAGCGTTCGAGATCGGCATCGACCCGCGTCTCGCCGCCATGCTGGTGGTCCTTCCGCTGGGAATCCTCATGGGGTGCCCCTTCCCCCTCGCGCTGCACGGTCTCAGCAAGGACGGCCTTCAGAGCCACACCGCGTTGCTGTGGGGCGTGAACGGGGCCGCGTCAGTGCTGGGCTCGGCTCTCGCGATGATCATCGGGCTTTCGTGGGGTTTCTCGGGCGCCCTCTTCCTGGGCGCCGCCATCTACCTTGGAATCGCGGCGCTGTTCGCGATGTTCGCGACCTCCGCTCGCCGGGATTTTGCTGTCGCGTCCAGGTGATCACCCATGCGGCAGACGAGCTGCTTCGCGGTGGGCGGCGGGACCTCACTCGTAGATCTTCTCCGCGCTGTCATCGGCGTTCACCGCGTCGGCCTCCCAGTCGCGCCAGGGGGCCTTCCGCGCGTGCCGCTCGGCGTACTCCGTGTACCACTCGTGGGCGATGATCATGCTCATCACCTCGTTGGTGCCGGTCCAGATGGAGGCGAGGCGCAGGTCGCGGACGTGGCGCTCCACTGGGTACACGTCGGTGTAGCCGATGCCTCCCATGACCTGCATGGCGTTGTGCGCCACCTTCTGGCAGGACTCGGTGACGAACTTCTTGGTCTCGCTGATGTACCGGCGGGTGCGGCCGGGTTCCTCGCCCGCGTCCACCGCCCGGGCGGTGGTGTAGACCAGCGCCCGGGCGGCATCGAGGAGCATGGAGGCCTCGGCCACCTGGAAGCTCACGCCCTCGAAGCGGTTGATCGTCCGGCCGAAGGCCTTGCGGCGGGTGGTGTAGCCGCCGGCGACCTCCAGGGCGGCCCGGGCGGGCCCGATGGTCATGGCGGCCGTCCCGAGGCGCTCGGGAATCATCATGGTGTTGAACACCTCCACCCCGCCGTCGATCTTGCCGACCGCATTCTCCTTCGGGACCCGCACGTCGTGGAACACCACCCGGCCGGTGCCGCCGCCCCTGGAGCCCATCAGGCCGTAGAGGTACTCGACGGTGACGCCCGGGCCCCGGTCGACGATGAACGCCGTGATCCCCTCGGAGGGCTTCGCGTCGGGATTGGTCCTTGCGTAGACCAGGAAAAAGTCCGCCCCCTCGGCGCCCACGATGAAGCGCTTCTGGCCGTTGAGGACGAAGTGGTCGCCCTGGTCGGCGGCGGTGGCGGCGGTGCCGAAGAAGTCGGATCCGCCGCGTGGCTCGGTGAGCCCCTCGGCGGCGAAGAGGTCGCCGCGCAGGAGCGGCCGAACGTACTTCTCCTTCTGGGCCTCGGTGCCGTGCTGGATGATGGCGTCGCAGACCAGCTCGGCGCCCACCCCGAAGGTACAGGCGAAGATGTAGCCGAGGGTCCCGATCTCCTCCATCACCATGCAGGTGCTGACCCAGTCCAAGTGCCGGCCGCCCCATTCCTTGGGGTGGCGGCAGCCCAGAAGATTGCGGCGCCCCGCCTCCTGGAGGAACTCCTTGGGGAAGCGGATCTCGTCCCTGTCCATCTTCACGATCATGGCCCGGGGGACCCAGCGGACGAAATCGTGAACCTCCTCGCGGAGCTTCTCCTGTTCGTCGTTCAGCAGAAAGTCGTACATGCCTCGCCCCTTCAGTCGGTCTCGGGCTCGTTCCTGAGCTGGTCGCGAAGCTGGTACTTCATCACCTTCCCCGTGGCGGTGTGCGGCAGCGCGTCGACGAAGCGGAAGACGCGGGGGATCTTGTACTTGGCGAGCCTCTCGGCGAGGAAGCTCTTGAGGTCGTCCACCGTCAGGCCGCCGTTCTTCTTCGGCACTACCAGGGCGGCCACGGTCTCGCCCCAGACGGGGTGCGGCTTGCCCACCACCGCCACCTCCGCCACCTCGGGATTGGAGGCGATGGCGTCCTCGACCTCCTTCGAGTACACGTTCTCGCCGCCGCTGACGATCATGTCCTTGATGCGGTCAACGATGAACAGGTACCCGTCCTCGTCGACCCGGGCCACGTCGCCCGTGCGGTACCAGCCGTCCACGAAGGCTTGCTCGGTGGCCTGGGGGTCGTCGTAATAGCCGACCATCATGCTGTCGGCCGTGAGCCAGATCTCGCCCACCTCGCCGGCCGGAGCCTCCTCGGTCGGGCTCTTCATCACCTTGAGGCCGGCGCCGGGCAGCGCGGTGCGGCCGATGGAGCCCGCCTTACTCACCTGCTCCGAGGGGAAGAGGGTGGTGCCGGTGGGCCCGGCCTCGGTCATCCCGTAGACCTGGTAGAAGCGGTCGCTCTGGTACTTGTGCATCAGCACCCGGGCGGTCTCCGCGTCGATGGGGCCGCCACCGTAGATCCAGGCGCGCATCGACGAGAGGTCGAACTCGCCGAAGCTCGGCACCATCTGCAGCGGCGCGAGGAAGCTGATGGGCGCACCGAAGTAGACGGTGCACCGCTCTTCCTGGATCGTCTGGAGGAACTGCAGGGGGTGGTACTCGCGCAGGAGCACGGTGGTGGCGCCCATGTACTGCGCCGCCATGAACCAGTTGTTCAGGGGCGAGGAGTGCCAGATGGGCATGGCGATGAGCACCCGATCGTCCTGGTCGTACTTCACGGCCAGGGCGCCGGTGATGCCCGCCATGATGATATTGCGGTGCGAATGCACGCAGCCCTTGGGCTTCCCGGTGGTGCCGGAGGTGTAGAGGATCTCGGCCATGTCGTCGTCGTCGATCTTCACCGGCGACGGATTGGGCGCCTCGTCGAGGAGGGCGTCGAGGTTCTCGTGGCCTTCGGCCGGCGCGTCGAGGGAGGCCTGCCTGGCGTTCGAGGTGAGCTTGGCCGCGAGAGGGGCGAGGGCGCCGTCGAAGAGGAAGACCTTCGCGCCGCTGTGGGCGAGGATGTAGTCCACCTCGGGGGCGACGAGCTTGTGGTTCACCGGCACCACCGCGGCGCCGGCCACCAATGCGCCGTAGTAGGCGATGGGGAAGGACGGCGTGTTGTAGCTCATGATTGCCACCCGGTCGCCCTTGGAGACGTCCCAGGACTGGAGCACCGCGGCCGCGCGGCGCGCACTTTCACCGAGCTCGGCGAAGGTCAGCCCCCGGCCGAGGTAGCGGAGGGCGTCCTTCCCGGCGAACTTTCTGGCGTTGCGATCGACCATCTCGACGACGTTCATGGGCAATCCTTTCCGCGCCGGCCACGGCCACGGCCGCGGGCGTGGTGTCGGAGAACCACCGCGCCATCCTCTAATCGCGCACTCTAGCTGTACTTCCCAGAGACGTTGTTGACAGAAGTAGACCGCGCCCGGTTCCCTGAACAACAGCCGATATTAATTGCGCTGCCGGAACCTGTCAAGTCCCCTGAGACACGTCCTCACGAGATGGTCTGTGCGTCCTCCTCGTCCTTGGGCCTGTTGATCCAGGCCGGTCCGGGCAGCGGCGGTGGGGTCGGCGCTCGGCGGACGAAGCGCTCGCGATGGGCGGCGTAGGCGGTGCCGAGGACGGCGGCGCGCTGGAGACGAACCTCGGCGGCGGTCCCGAGGTGGACTGAGGCCGGGGTGTGGTAGCCGATCCCGCTGTGGCGGCGGTGATGGCTGTCGTGCTCGAAGAAGGTGTCGGCGAAGGCCCGGGCGTCCGCCAGCGAGCCGAACCGGCCGGGGAAGGCCGGGCAGTACTTGAGCGTCTTGAAGCCGGCCTCGGAGTAGGGGTTATCGTTGGAGACGTGCGGGCGAGCGTGGGTCCGGCCGATCCGGAGGTCGGCGAGGAGCACCGCCACCGGCTTGGAGGTCATCGAGCTGCCCCGATCGGAATGGATCGTGAGGCTGCCCGGCGGGATCCCGCCCTGGGCCGCGACGACCTGCTCGATCCACGAGCGGACCACGAGCGCCGACTCCTGGTCCACGACCAGCCAGCCAAGGCTGTAGCGGCTGAAGATGTCGAGCATCACGAACAGGTCGTGGTTGACGCCCCGCGCCGGACCCCGCAGCGCGGTCGCGTCAGAGGACCACACCTCCTTGGGCCGGCTCGCCACGAGCTCCGCAGGCGAAACGAAAAGGCCGCAACCGAGTGGTGGTTGACGGCGGCATTGCACCGCCCCCGGAGCCGCTCACCGCCGTCAGCTAGTCTCGCCGGTCGGTTCTGGCTTGCTCACGGCGCTAGACCGGTGATCGACCGGGGAGTGCGCGGATGATGGCGATCAGGATCACCGCGCCGATGAACGAGGCTAGTGACTGCCCGCCGTCAGCTCGCCGCGCTCTCGGTCGAGCTCCGCCCGCAGCTCCTTGCGCAGCACCTTGCCGATCATCGACTTCGGCAGCTCGTCACGGATCTCGATCGTGCGCGGCACCTTGAAGCGCGCAAGGTTGGCGCGGCAGTAGGCGATCAGCTCCTCCGGCGTGGCGGGCTGATCGGGCAGCAGCACCACGAAGGCGTGCGGCAGCTCGCCGTGACGCTCCTCCGGGCGGCCGATGACCGCCGCGTCGCTCACCGCCGGATGGCTGAGCAGCACCTCCTCGACCTCGCGCGGGTAGACGTTCAGTCCGCCGACGATGATCAGGTCCTTGGCCCGATCGACGATGGTGAAGTAGCCGTCCGCGTCCACCTTCGCCAGGTCCCCGGTGCGCAGCCAGCCGTCGCGCAGCGTGGCGGCCGTCTCATCCGGCCGCTCCCAGTAGCCGGCCATCACCTGCGGGCCGCGAACCCAGAGCTCGCCAACCTCGCCGAGGGGCATCTCGCGGGTCGGATCCTCGAGGTCCATGATCCGTGCCTCGGTCGAGGGGAACGGCAGGCCGATCGTCCCGTTCCGCCGCTCCCCGTGGACCGGGTTGCAGTGGGTCACGGGCGAGGCCTCGGTCAGGCCGTAGCCCTCGACCACGCGGCCACCGGTGATCTCTTCGAACCGATACTGGACGTCCGGGGTGAGCGGCGCCGAACCGCTGATGCACGCTTCGATTGAGCGCAGGTCGTAGCGCCCCGCCTCCGGGTGGCGACCGAGAGTTTGGTACATGATCGGCGCGCCGGGGAAGAGGCGCGGCTTGTACTTGGCGATCACCTTAAGCACCTCGACAGGCTCGAAGCGCGGCAGGAGCAGCAGCGTGGCGCCCTTGACCATGGCGTAGTTGAGGTCCACGGTCAGGCCGTAGATGTGGAAGAGCGGCAGCGGGCAGACGGTGCTGAAGCTCTCGACATTGGGCGCATCGGGCATCCAGACGGCGACCTGGTACGCGTTGGCAACCAGGTTCCGATGGGTCAGGGTCGCGGTCTTGGGGATGCCGGTCGTGCCGCCCGTCGGCTGCAGCACGGCCGGGTCATCCGCCGTTGCCGCCGAGGCGAACGGCGTCGCCGGAGCGGCGGCCAGCAGGCGGAAGAGGTTCGGCGTTTCGGCGGTGTGGGGCTGCGGGTTCCATCGGCCTTCACGCCTGGCCTTCAGCGGATAGAGCCACTTCATCGGCACCGGCAGCGAGTCCTGGATGCCGGTCGTCACCAGCTTCCCGGCCTGGCCCGCGCCGTCCAGCCCGCGCAGCCCCGGGACGAGCACGTCGAGCGCGACCGATACCTTCGGCGCGACCTGGGCGAACAGCTCCGACAGCTCACGCGGCATGTAGAGCGGGTTCATCGGGACGGCAATGGCGCCGGCGCGCAGGGCTCCCATGAAGCCGATGACGAAGGCAGGGCTGGTGGGCAGATGCAGGCTGACCCGGTCGCCCGGCTGCACGCCGAGCCCGCGCAGCGCATGGGCGAAGCGGTCGGCCGCCTGGTCGAGTTGGAGGAAGCTCGTGCGCTTGCCGAAGAAAACCAGGGCGGTGCGATCCGGCCACTGCTTCGCGGCCTCGCGGAGCAGCTCGTCGACGGCGACCTTCGGGAAGTCGATCTCGGCCGGGACCCCGGCCTCGTAGTGCGCCAGCCACGGCCGGCCCTTCTCGGCGGTGTGCGGCGCTCGTTCGCTCGTCGTCATGACATCTGCCTCCCTCGTCAGACCGGGTAGCCCCCGGCGGCGATCACGGTTGCCGCGACACGGCGAATCAGCGCCACGCGGTCGAGCGGCTCGCCGCGCAGGTTCTCGGCCGGCACCACCACCCCGTCCAGCGTCACCGGGCAGGTCGAGGCCCCGTGCAGCCCCATCTTGTGCTCTTCGGGTCCGATGGAGAGGCCCGGCGTCGAACGCTCCACCAGGAAGGCGCTGAACTGCTCGCCGTCGATCTTGGCGTAGACGGTGAACAGGTCGGCGAACGCCGCGTTGGTGATGAACTGCTTGCTGCCGTCGAGGCGCCACGAGCCATCCGGCTGCTGCGTGGCGCGCGTACGAATGGCCATCGCATCGGACCCGAAGAAGACGAGCGGCAGGGTGCCGATCCCGGTGTGCGCGCTGTAGGTGACCGCGAACGAGCCGGCGGTCGAGATCGCCTCGTTGACGACCAGCGAGCTGATCCGGTCGAGTCCCGCGCCGCCGTACTGCTCGGGAATGTCGATTCCCAGGTAGCCGTCCTTCCCCAGCCTCTCGAGCAGGGACCGATGCGTCGCGTAGTCCTTGCCCTCGACCGCCTCGCGCTGGCGTCCCACCTCCCGCTCGACGAAGGTCTTCACCGCGTCGCGCATGGCCCGATGCTCGTCGGAGAGGCGCTCCGGCGTGAAGACGCTGCCCGCCTCCGCCGGTCCGATCATGAAGGAGCCACCGGCCGGCGCCGTTCGCTCTCTGGTACTGGTCGTCACGCCGCTTCCTCCTGCTCTCGCTCCTCCGAGGCCGATGCCGCCCGCACCGGCTGTCGCCCGCCGAGCCATTCGATCACTCCGGCCGCGCCCTGGCCGCCGCCGACGCACATCGTCACCAGGCCGTAGCGCGCGTCGCGGCGCGCCAGCTCGGACAGGATCTGCACGGTGAGCTTGGCGCCGGTCGCGCCCAGCGGGTGTCCCAGCGCAATGGCGCCGCCGTTCACGTTCGTCAGCTCCTCGTTCAGGCCGAGCTGGCGGACCACGGCCACGACCTGTGCGGCGAACGCCTCGTTCAGCTCGATCAGGCCGATGTCGTCGAGCGTCAGGCCCGCCTTGCGCAGCGCCTTCGGCACCGCGTCCACGGGGCCGATGCCCATGATCTCCGGGTCCACCCCGGCGGTCGCGAAGCTGATCAGTCGACCGAGCGGTGTCAGGCCGAGCTGCGCGGCGCGCTCACCGGTCATCACCACCAGCGCCGCCGCGCCGTCGCACATCTGCGAGCTGTTGCCGGCGGTGACCGTGCCGCCCGCGGCGAAGGCCGGCTTCAGGTTGGCCATCTGCTGCGCATTGGCCTCGTGGCGAATCCCCTCATCGGTCTCGAATTCGATGTCGGTTACCTGCGGCCTGCCGTCCTCGACCGTCGTGCGGTGCGCGGCGACGGGCACGATCTCGTCGTGGAAGCGGCCCTCGCGCTGCGCGGCCGAGGCGCGCTGGTGCGAACGCAGTCCCCACGCGTCCTGCGTCTCGCGGCTGACGTCGAAGCGGCGCGAGACCTCCTCCGCGGTGAGGCCCATCGACATGAAGATCTGCGGCCGCGTGTCGGCGAGGCCCGGGTTCGGCGTGAAGCGGTGGCCGATCATCGGTACGAAGCTCATCGACTCCATGCCCCCGGCGATCGAGACGTCGGTCACGCCGGTCTGGACCGATTGCGTTGCCAGCGCCAGCGCCTGCAGGCCCGATGCGCAGAAGCGGTTGATGGTCATGGCGGAGGCGCTCACCGGGATGCCGGCGCCGAGCGCCACCTGGCGGGCGATGTTCAGGCCCTGTGCCCCCTCCGGCATGGCGCAACCGAGCACGAGATCCTCGACCTCGGCCGGGTCGAGCCCCGGGGCACGCCGCAGCGCCTCGCGCACGGCTGTCATGGCGAGCTCCTCGGGTGGCGTCTCGCGCAGCGCGCCGCGCGGCGCCTTGCCGACCGCGGTGCGGGCGGCTGAGACGATGACGGCGTCACGCATGGGTCTCTCTCCTCGTTCCTAGTTGCGCAGGGGCTTGCCGGTCTTGAGCGTGTGGCGGATGCGGTCTCGGGTCAGCCGCTCGCCGAGCAGGCGCAGGAACGCCTCGCGCTCGAGGTCGAGCAGGTACTGCTCGCTCACCCGCGTTCCCTCGGCCACGTCGCCGCCGCTCATCACGTGCGCCAGCTCGTTGACGATCCTGCGGTCGTGCTCGCTGATCTGGCGCGCCGCCAGCTGGTTGTAGGTGAGCGCCTCCACGGCAGCGATCCCGCGCCGGCCGAGGACCCTGATGAGGGTTTCGCCGGGCGGCGCGTACCCCGTCTCGGCCAGGATGCGGACCGCGCGGACCGCATCGGTCCATTGGCGGTCGGGATTGGCGGTCGTCGGCTCGCACCAGCCGATGAGCCCCAGCTCGCGCGCCTCGGCGGCGCTCATCGCAACCTTGGCGAAGGCGATGGTGGTGAAGGCGTGCTGGAAGAACGGGAAGAGGTCCGCATCCGTGCCCGCGGGAAGGCTCTCGCCCGCGCGTCGTGCCATGGCGGTCGAGCCCCCTCCTGCCGGAATCAGTCCGACGCCCGCCTCCACCAGGCCGATGTACGTCTCGCGAAGCGGCTGGGCGCGATCAGCGGCGAGCACCAGCTCGGCGCCCCCGCCCAGGGTGCGGCCGCGTGGCGCGACGACCACCGGCACCGGGGCGTGGCGGATCTCGAAGGTGGCCGCCTGGAAGCGGAGCGCGGCCCGGTCGAGCTCGGCCCACTCGCCCTCCTCGGCCTCGATCAGCAGCAGCGCCAGGTTGGCGCCGGCCGAGAAATCGTTCGCCTGCGTGCCAATCACCAGCCCGTCGTAGCGCTCGCTGGCGAGTGCCACGGCGCGGCGGATCATGTCGATGGTGTCGAGCCCGATGATGTTGAGCTTGTCGTGCAGCTCCAGCCCCAGGACGTTGTCCGGCAGCTCGATGACGGACGCGCTGCTGTTCGACGGCAGGTTGCCGGTGCGCGCCGCCGCCAGGTCCGTTGAGCCGGGGAGCGGCTGCAGCGGTTGCAGCGCGCCGGCCAGGAAGCTCCATGCCGAGCTGTTGGCGTAGAAGCGCTCGGGGAGTGCGCCGGCGGCCTCACCGACCAGCTGATCTCGCGCCGGGCCGAGCGCGTCGAGCGTCTCGAACGGCCCGAGCTCCCAGCCGAAGCCCCAGCGCACGGCGCGGTCGACACTCACCGCATCGTCGGCGATCTCCGGTCCCACCTCGGCGGCGTAGCCGAGCCCGGCGCCGAACAGGTCGCGCAGGAAGTCGGTCGCCGGATCGCCCTTGGCGGCCAGCAGCATGGCGAGGCGCTTCCCGAGGTCGCGCTCGTTGCGTGCCATCTCGATCGCAGCCGATGCCAGGCGTTGCCGCGGCCGGTAGTCACTGGTGCCCAGGTCCAGTGCCAGGATCTCGCCATCCACCTTACGGTAGAAGCCGGCACCGCTCTTATCGCCAAGTGCGCCGCGCGCAACGAGGTCGCGCACCCGCTGTGGCACGGCGAAGCGCTCGCGCTGCGCGTCGTCAGCAAGGTCGGCGTAGCAGTGATCGGCCACGGCCACCGCCACGTCGATTCCCACCAGGTCGAGCGTTCGGAACGTGGCGCTCTTCGGCCGGCCGATGAGCGGCCCGGTCAGCTCGTCGACCTGCTCGATCCCAAGGCCGTGGCGCCCGGCAAGCTCCAGCGCGGTCAGCAGGCCGTGGACCCCGAGCCGGTTGGCGATGAAGGCCGGCGTGTCGCGGGCCATCACCGTTCCCTTGCCCAGCTGCCGCGAGGCGAACTCGGCCAGCGCCGCGACCGCCGCGGGATCGGTCTCGGGGAGCGGGACGAGCTCGAGCAGCCGTGCGTAGCGCGGCGGGTTGAAGAAGTGCGTCCCGAAGAAGCGTTCGCGGAATGCCTCCGACCGCCCTTCGGCAAGCGCGGCGATGGAGAGGCCGCTGGTGTTGGTGGTGACGATCGGCCGCTCGGTGGCGTCGCCCAGCGCCTCGTCGACGCGGGCAAGCAGGGCACACTTCGGCTCGAGCTGCTCCACGATCGCCTCGAGCACCCAGGCGGCGCCGTCGAGCGCATCGGCCAGGTTGTCGAACCCGTCGGTGCGAATGCGGTCGAGGTCAGAGGCAAGGTACAGCGGCGACGGTCGCAGCGCGCTCACCCGCTTCAAACCGCGGCGTGCCGTCTCGGCGTCGAGGTCGAGCAGCGTCACGCGTGAGCCGGAGCCTGCAAGCAGGCAGGCGAGCTGAGCGCCCATCGTGCCCGCGCCGAGCACGACCACCTTCGGGTAACGCGGGATCATCGGCCGACCTCCGGCGACTCCAGGCCTTGCAGGAATAGTGCGATGAAACCATCGGCGATCTGGTCGACCGACATCGGTCCATCCGGCCGATACCACTGGGTGAACCAGTTGCAGGCCGACAGGATCCCGATCCCCGCTAGCCGCACGTCGATGTCCGGACGAAGCTGCCCGGACGTGATCCCGTCATTCAGCGCCGCCCGCCACAGGTCCTCGTACGCGTTGCGCCGCTGGATCATCTGCCGACGGCGCTCATCGGTCAGCACCGACTCCACCCGCGCCTCGAGCAGATCCAGGGCGCCGGTCAGGATCGTCCAGAGCAGGTCATCCTTCGACGCGATGTAGTGGTAGAGGTTGCCCCGATTCATGCCCAGCGCCTCGCCGAGATCCTGCATCGAGGCCGCGTGAAAGCCTCGCTGGCGGAAGAGGCGGGTGGCTGTGGCCAGCAATTCCCTTTCGCGAGGGCGGGCAGCGACGGCCATCGGCATCAATCCTACGAACGTTTGATTGATAGGCTACGCGATGTGTCCGGAACCTGTCAAGTCCCCTGAGACACGTCCTCACGAGATGGTCTGTGCGTCCTCCTCGTCCTTGGGCCTGTTGATCCAGGCCGGTCCGGGCAGCGGCGGTGGGGTCGGCGCTCGGCGGACGAAGCGCTCGCGATGGGCGGCGTAGGCGGTGCCGAGGACGGCGGCGCGCTGGAGACGAACCTCGGCGGCGGTCCCGAGGTGGACTGAGGCCGGGGTGTGGTAGCCGATCCCGCTGTGGCGGCGGTGATGGCTGTCGTGCTCGAAGAAGGTGTCGGCGAAGGCCCGGGCGTCCGCCAGCGAGCCGAACCGGCCGGGGAAGGCCGGGCAGTACTTGAGCGTCTTGAAGCCGGCCTCGGAGTAGGGGTTATCGTTGGAGACGTGCGGGCGAGCGTGGGTCCGGCCGATCCGGAGGTCGGCGAGGAGCACCGCCACCGGCTTGGAGGTCATCGAGCTGCCCCGATCGGAATGGATCGTGAGGCTGCCCGGCGGGATCCCGCCCTGGGCCGCGACGACCTGCTCGATCCACGAGCGGACCACGAGCGCCGACTCCTGGTCCACGACCAGCCAGCCAAGGCTGTAGCGGCTGAAGATGTCGAGCATCACGAACAGGTCGTGGTTGACGCCCCGCGCGATCTTCGACCTCGGCCGGCCGCTCGCTGATGAGCACCATGTCGCGCAGCTGAGAAAGGTGGAGACTCCATTCCTTGGAGGAAGATGGAGTCATGGAACAACACAACCGTCGAGCTGCGTCGCAGCGTCGCTATCCGCCCGAGCTGCGTGAGCGAGCCGTGCGCATGGTGGCCGAGACGATCGCCGAGCAGGGTGAGCGCCACGGCGCGGTGACCAAGGTCGCGCGCCAGCTGGGGATCGGCACCGAGTCACTGCGCACCTGGGTCGCCCAGGCCGAGGTCAACGCCGGCCAACGCCCCGGCCTGAGCAGCGAGGAGCGCGAGCGGCTCAAGATCCTCGAGCGCGAGAACCGTGAGCTGCGGCGCGCCAACGAGATCCTCAAGAGTGCATCGCTTACTTCCAGAAGCTCTCCCCCTTCATCGCCCAGCCACAGACCGCACTCACCGTCCTCCTGTTCTCACTTCTCCTCGGCGGTGGCATCGGCAGTGTCCTGACCTCGCTGCTCACCCGCTTCAAGCGGCGCATCGCGGCACCCCTGTCCATGTGCGTCGCTGGACTGCTCGCGATCCTCGTCTTCGTCTTCCCGCGAGCGTTCGAGATCGGCATCGACCCGCGTCTCGCCGCCATGCTGGTGGTCCTTCCGCTGGGAATCCTCATGGGGTGCCCCTTCCCTCTCGCCGTCAAGAGTCTCAGCACAGACGGGCTCCAGAACCACACTGCTTTGCTGTGGGGCGTGAACGGGGCCGCATCAGTGTTGGGCTCCGCGCTCGCGATGATCATCGGGCTTTCGTGGGGTTTCTCGGGCGCCCTCTTCCTGGGCGCCGCCATCTACCTTGGAATCGCGGCGCTGTTCGCGATGTTCGCGACCTCCGCTCGCCGGAGTCTTGCCGTCTCATCCCGGTGACGCCCGTTCGGCCGGTCGCGAATCTCGCGCGGCAGCCGCGCATTGCGACCGCGAGGGACCCGCATGTGCGCCCGTGACATGTCTCGTCTCGCGCCCTCGCGGGCCAGCGACCGCGCACGACCGCGCGACGTCCAATGCCGGGCTGGCGACCAGTGGTGCGAACCATCCATGCCCGCCCATTTCACGAAGCTGCGTAGATCGCGACTCTGCGCGTCGCGCCAGTCGATCGGCCGGGCCCTGTTCCAGACGGACGCGGTACTTGGCGGCCTTCACAACTTCCCCAGAAGCCCTTCACGGCGTCTCCACATGGCCGGGGTACTCTGTCTCTGGCAGCAACGTGAACCCCTCCAAAGGAGTGACAGATGAAGCGATGGACACTACCGCTCGTGCTTGGCGCCGTCGGGCTCGTGGCGCTAGCCGCGGCATTCGGCGTCAGCCGGGCGACTGCGGCGACCTCGATGCACCGCGCGTCGACCGCCGCCCAGAGTGGCAGCGCCGGCTGCTATCGACTGATGAGCGACCCGGCCTCCTCGAAGGCCATGCAGCCGCTGCACACAGCACACGTCAAGGACATGCAGGCCTGGCAAGAACGGTACGGCAAGGACCCTACGAGCGCCGAGGCTCAGGCCGCTCTGAAGACAATGCGCAAGCAGCACGTGCGCGAGATGCGGGCGGCGTTCAAGAAGCTCGGCATCAAGGTCCCCGCCGGGGCCTGTGACGTCAGCACGATGGACGGCACGGATGGCACCGGCATGATGGGCGGCTCAAACGGCATGATGGGCGGCTCAGCCGCCACCGGCGACGTCCACCAGCAGCATCATGACCTGGGCAGTGCCGGCTCGAGTGGTGTCTCCAACATGATGGGCGGCGCCACCACCGGCAAGATGGGCGGCGGCACGTTCTAGAAGGCGAGGCAGGCGACTGCAGGGGGCGTCATCATGCTCCGCAATCGCCGTGGCAGACCTAGAGGCTTGATGTGGGTTGTCCGCCCAAGCAGGAGGCGGGCATCGAGATAAGAAGAGGGTCTCCAGCTCGGCAACCTCGTGATTGGAGCACGAGATGGACGCTTCCCTGGAGACCCTCGTCACCGCAGCCTACGTGTGCGCCTGCTCGCTGTCCATCCCTCGTCCCGGACCACGGGGCAAGGTCAGCGATCAGGAGCTGATCGCCCTGGCGGTCGCCCAGGCCGTCAGCGGCCTGGTCTCCGACCGCCAGTTCCTCGGCACGATCGGGCGCCTGCTGCCGGGCTGCTTCCCGGAGCTGCCTGGTCAGTCGCAGCTGAGCCGCCGCCTGCGGCGCCTGACGCCGCAGATCACGCGGGTGCAGCTCGGCGTCGCCGAGCTTCTCGCCTGCGGCAGCGTGCGCCTCGCCGACGGCACCCTGCTTTCCTGCGCGAACTACGCCGGCTGCGCCAGCAAGAGCGGGTTCGCCGGCGAGGCCGCCTACGGCTACTGCGCCGCCAAGAGCCGCTGGTACTGGGGCGTGCGCCTGCTCCTCATCAGCGACCGCCACGGGGCGCCGCTCGGCGACGACCTGCGGCCGGCGGGCGAGAACGAGCGTGAGGGCGTGTTTCAGCTCGCCGGCGCGCACCCCGGCAGCCTGCTGTTCGCCGACGCCGGTCAGCGCGGCCGTGAGCACGAGGCCAGCCTCCGGCTGGTCGGCGTCGAGCTCATCGTGCCCGACAAGCACAGGCTCGGCGAGCGCCCTCCCGCAGAGATCAGCAAGGCCCGCAGCCGCCTCGTGATCGAGTCGGTGTTCGCGACCCTCAAGGGCCAGATGCGCCTGGAGGACCATCTCGCCAAGACGCTCCCCGGCCTCGCCCAACGGATCGTGCAACGACTGCTGGCGCTGACCCTCGGCATGTTCATCAACACCCTCCTCGGGCGCCCACCGCGCGCCCTCGCCGCCTACGACGGGCGTTGAACCCGCATCAAGCCTCTAGACGCAACGAGGGCGGGCCTACCCCAGAGGAGGCCCCCGCCCTCTCTTCATTGTGCCGGCGCCTCACAGGGCAGACGACGAGACGTGAGGCCGCTTCTCGGACATGCCGATGTCAACGAGCAAACCGACCCGACTACCCGTGCCGACGACCGTGGCCCGGCCATGCTGATGCTGTCGTCGCTGCTGGTCGCCGACCAGGCCGTGATCGACGAGCTGCTCGGCATGGTGGACGAGGTGCTCACCGGGGCGGAGCGGGACCTGCCCGGCCTGCTCTAGGAGGACCGCCATGAGTGACACTCGGATGTTGCAGGACCTCGACCGCAGCGCCATCCTCGAATGGCTCCGCGAGGACGACCCGGCCCGGCTTGAGACCCTGTGGGCCGCGGCGGACGAGACTCGTCGCCGCCATCCCCAGCACCACGGCGCTGGCGACGCTCAACAAGATCGAGGGCTGCGAACTGGGGCTGATGCGCGGCGCCAACATCGTGATGCCCAACCTCACGCCGCCGGAGTATCGCGTGAAGTACGAGATCTACCCCGGCAAAACCTGCGTCAACGAGACCGCCGAGATGTGCCGCGGGTGTCTGCAAGGGGCGGGTCGAGTCGATCGGCCGCGTCATCGGCGAAGGGCCGGGAGGCCGCCGCTCGACCTGACGGCGGCGGCCGAGCATGCCGACGTTCGCACGGCTGGATGCCGAGGTCGGGGGGGCGGTCGGACACCAGAACCACGGCATGATGAGCTTCTCAACGTTTTCCGCCCGAGTAGTGGGACCGACCGTGGCTGGGAAAGACCACCAGCCGGCGCGGGCGCACATCCGCGGCGCACAGTCGGTAACGCGATGCTCAAGGGGGAGAGGCTACCGAGCGCCAGCCACCGGTGACAGCCGCCGCCTGAATGGCCGGTCAATGGAGCGAAAGAGAGACGGTGAGACACGGCAACGCTAGAACCGACCGCCTATCCAGGCTGTGCCGACGACGCCATATCTGACCAGCGTGCCGGTGCGCGCCGCCTCGATCGTCTGGCCGCCGCCGGCATAGATGGCGACATGGTAGCTGTAGCTGGCGTTGCCGTAGAAGACGAGGTCGCCGGGCTGCAGCGCGTTCAGCGGCACGGGCTTGCTGGCTCGCTGCTGATCGGTGGCGCCGTGGGAGAGCTGGACGCCCACCTGGGCGTACACATA
>Ga0209539_1000519_pt1 | contig 21970 bp, 18 predicted proteins | sample BarGraNGADG00312_2_FD_184499 | JGI IMG/M metagenome (GOLD analysis project Ga0209539, IMG submission 184499) | Arctic peat soil microbial communities from Barrow, Alaska - Barrow Graham LP Ref core NGADG0011-312 (SPAdes) (version 2) | ecosystem: Environmental > Terrestrial > Soil > Wetlands >...
TGTAGAACTGGTTGGCGTTCTTGCGGGTGATCTGCTGGACCTTGGTGGGATAGCCCATGTGTCATTACCTCCTAGTCATATGACTAGGTCCAGTCTATCAAAAAGAGAGTAGTTTGGCAACAGGCCCGCAAGCGTGCGCTGACTCGTGACCGACCGGCGCATTCATGCGCCGGCTCGGAATAAACCCGGCCCGGTTGAGAACCGTGATGCCAAAAAAGGCGCTTATCCGCAAACAAAGGTGAGGGCCGGGTTTAGTCAAGGAAGGCACGCCGGTTTGGCCAAGGCGGAATCTAACGCTGAGGCTGAATCAGGGGTAAATATAGACCGGCGTACCTTCCTTGACCGCTTTAAACAGCATCATCGCGTTGTACTCGGACATCCGGATGCACCCGTGCGACGCCGAGTACCCGAGTGAGCCCTCGTCGTAGGTGGAGTGCAGCCCAACGCCGTTCCCGATCCCCATCCAGTAAGGGCCGAGCGGGTTTCCGGGGCCGGGTGGGATCGCCGCCTTGCCCTTGGCCCAGTCCGAGTTGGGCGGGTACCAGGTCGGCTTGTACTTCTTCTCGACGATGGTGAAGGAGCCGTTCGGCGTCGGGTACTTCGGCTCTCCAACGGCACAGGGGTAAGTGTCGACGAGCGTCTCACCGCTGTACTGGCGGACCTTGTGCTCGCTCTGGCTCACAACGACGATGGTGCCGAGATCGGCAGTGGTCACCTTGGGCTTCTTGATTTCCGCCACGAGCGCTACGTTCCGCTCCGGCTTCTGCAGCGCCTCGGCGATCTTTTTCTGGCTCGCCACGATGTTGATGTACATGCCGTCCTTGGAGTCGTGCACGATCGGCTTGTGGTCCGCGGGCATCTCGATGGAGGCGTTCCTGGGCGCGTAATCCAGCTCGTTCGCGATGGAGACCAGGAATGCCTTGAGCTTCTTCGAGTCGTACCTGGCGATGAGCGGCACGCTCACCTGCAGAGGCTTCCCGGTCAGCCGCCACCACATCCGCTGGAAGACGTTCTTTCCGTGGCCCGCGGCGTACGCCTCGTCGACCATAGCCTTCGTGTCGATCGTGTAGTCGATGCCCGACGGGTTCATGGGATAGGAACTCTTGCCGTAGTAGACCCGCATGGGCTTGCTCAGGGGATCGGTGATATCGCGGGTAAGCAGCGACTGCGCGCTCGAGCGCGTCATTCCGCCCGCCGCTTTGCCCCCGATGGTCACGCCCTTGAAGATCTTGTTGCTGCCCGCGACGTCCTGAACGAGCAGGAAGCCGAAAAGTCCTATGATGATAAACGCCACGAGGACGACGACGACCACGCCCGTGCCGGAGCGGCCGGCGCGGCGCACCCTGGAGTAGATCCGCTTCAGCCAGGCGAAATCCCAGAACGTGTTCTTAAGGCCCGTGACCGGGCTCATCCGTCTCCTCCCTATGAAAAATACCGGGAGATTGCCCCGGCTGTAACAATGATTCGACGCGGAGATGCCCCAACCCGTTCGAATCAGCCACTTTTGATATACTTTTTTCGCTCGGAGCAGGAGCGCCGGAAGCGGGTCCGGACCCGTCGCCGGCCGCATCGTCGACTATGGGGACAGCCGTGGAACAGGGGCTCATACAGGTATATACGGGGGACGGCAAGGGAAAGACGACAGCGGCTTTCGGGCTGGCGCTGAGGGCGGCGGGGAAAGGGCTGAAGGTCTTCATCGTCCAGTTCCTCAAGGGCAGGCCGTACGGCGAACTCGAGAGCGTGAAGAAGCTCGCACCGATGATCACGGTCGTCCAGTCCGGCCTCGACAGCTTCGTCAAGAAGGGCGAGCCCTCCGAGGAGGACCTCAAGCTGGCGCACGAGGGGCTCACACTTGCGAAAGAGGCGATCGCCTCCGGCGAATACGACATCGTCGTCCTCGACGAGGTGAACATCGCCGTTGAGCTCGGTGTCCTGACCGTCGAAGAAGTCATGCCATTGCTGGACTCGAAGCCTCCGGGCGTCGAGCTAGTCCTGACCGGCCGCTTCGCGCCAGAGGAGTTCTGCGGAATGGCCGACCTGATAACCGAGATGAAGTGCGTCAGGCACTGCTACGACAAAGGAGTGCCGATGCGCGAGGGAATAGAGTTCTGATGGCTGACGACGAAGGCAAGAAGCGCTGGCTGGAGGAGACATACCCGGTCGAAGAAGAGCGTGACACCGCGTTCATAACGGTCTCGAGCGAGCCGATCGAGCCGCTCTACTGCCCGGAAGACGCGGACATCGATTACGAGCGGGACCTCTCCTACCCGGGCGAGTATCCCTACACGCGGGGCGTCAGGTCCAACATGTACCGGGGCCGCCTGTGGACCATGAGGCAGTTCGCCGGCTTCGGCGACGCCAAAGAGACGAACGGGCGCTACCACTTCCTGCTCGAGCGCGGCCTCACCGGGCTGTCAGTCGCCTTCGACATGCCGACCATCATGGGGCGCGATTCCGATGACCGCATGAGCATGGGCGAGGTCGGCCGCTGCGGTGTCGCGATCGACTCGGTCGAGGACATGATGCAGCTCTTCGACGGCATCCCGCTCTCCAAGGTGACGACGTCGATGACGACCAACGCGCCCGCCTCGATACTGCTCTCCTTCTACCTGGTGACCGGCGAGCGGCAGGGCGCGCGGTTCGACGAGATGGGCGGCACCATACAGAACGACATCCTCAAGGAGTACATAGCCCAGAAGTCCTGGATATTTCCGCCGAAGCCGTCGATGCGGATCATCACCGACATAATGAGGTTCTGCGCCGCCGAGGTCCCCCGCTGGAACACCATCAGCATCAGCGGTTACCACATCAGGGAGGCCGGCTCGACGGCCGCACATGAGCTCGCGTTCACGCTGGCCGACGGCATCGCTTACGTACAGGCCGGCATCGACGCCGGCATGGATGTCGACGATTTCGCGCCCAGGCTCTCGTTCTTCTTCAACTCGCACATCGATTTCTTCGAGGAGGTCGCCAAGTACCGGGCGGCGCGCCGCATCTGGGCGCGGGTGATGAAAGAGCGCTTCAACGCGAAGAGAGAGGAATCGCTACTCCTTCGCTTCCACACGCAGACCGCCGGCTGTTCGCTGACCGCCCAGCAACCCGAGAACAACATCGTCAGGACGGCGTACGAAGGGCTTGCCGCGGTGATGGGTGGGACCCAGTCCCTGCACACGAACTCGATGGACGAAGTGCTGGCGCTGCCGTCTGAGAAGGCCGTCGAGATCGCGCTCCGCACCCAGCAGATAATCGCTTTCGAGACCGGTGTCGCCAACACCATCGACCCTCTCGCCGGTTCATATTTCGTTGAGCATATGACCGACAGGCTGGAGAAGGAGGCACTCGACATCATCGCCGAGGTCGACGCGATGGGCGGGGTGCTGGAGGGCATAGAGAGGGGATACTTCCAGCAGAAGATCGCCGACGCAGCCTACCGGTACCAGCTCGAGATCGAGAGCAAGAGGCGGATCATCGTGGGGGTCAACGAGTACTCGCACGACGAACAGCCCGACATCGACCTGCTCAAGATCGACCCCGCCGTCGAGCGGGAGCAGATCGAGCGCCTGAAAAAGCTTCGGGCGGGCAGGGACGCCGGGGCCGTCGAAGCCGCCGCCGCGGAGCTCAGGAGGCGGGCCGAGGGGACCGACAATCTGATGCCGACCATACTCGATTGTACTCGGGCGAGCATGAGCATCGGCGAGATCGTCGGCGTGATGAGAGACGTTTTCGGCGAGTACAAAGAGAAGCCGATCTACTGAACCGATGACAAGCCAGACTATTTGAAGGCGGCGAGATGGCGGAGAGGAAGACGCGCAGGGTGCTGGTCGCGAAGCCTGGCCTCGACGGCCACGACAGGGGAGCGAAGGTCGTCGCGAGGGCGCTGCGCGACGCCGGCATGGAGGTCATATATCTGGGTCTCCACCAGACCCCCGAGCAGATAGTGGAGGCGGCCGTCGACGAGGACGTCGACGTCATCGGGCTCTCGGTCCTGTCGGGCGCGCACATGACCATCTTCCCTGTGGTGCTCGACCTGCTGAAAGAGAAGGGTGCGTCCGACATCGTCCTGGTAGGCGGCGGGATCATACCGCCCGAGGACGTCGAAGAGCTCGAGGCCCTGGGCGTGAAGAAGCTGTTCGGGCCGGGCACGCCCACGTCCGAGATAGTCGAGTTCATCGGCACTATCGAGTAGGTCTCTTGCGCCCGCACACGGGCGCCGCACTTGTAATAGAATTGTCAATCGCGCGCCGGCTCATACGGCGCCCTGTCCGACAAGGTTCGTGGAGGTGTTGTGGATGGCGTACGATTATGAATTCCTCAAGGTCAGTGTCGCCGACATGGTGGCGACGGTTCTCCTCGACCGTCCCAAGGTGAACGCCCTCAATTACCAGGTGTTCTCGGAGATAGGCGACTGCGCCTCCGAACTCACTGCCGACGACGGCGTCAGGGCCGTGGTGTTCACCGGCGGCGAGAAGGTCTTCGCCGCGGGCGCGGACATCAAGGAGATGGCGGAGGCGACGCCGCTGCTGGTGACGAAGATCATCGGCAACGCGCAGGCTGCCCTGAGCAAGCTCGAGAACGTCCCCAAGCCGATCATAGCCGCGATAAACGGCTTCGCGCTGGGCGGCGGATGCGAGCTCCTGCTCGCGTGCGACTGGCGCTACGTGGGCGAGAGCGCGATGATCGGCGTCCCCGAGATCCTGCTGGGGATAATCCCCGGGGCGGGCGGGACGCAGAGGCTGCCGCGGCTGCTCGGCCCCGCGAAGGCGAAGGAGCTGATCTACTCGGGCCGCCCGGTAAACGCGGCCAAGGCTGTCTCGATAGGCCTCGCGGAAAAGGTGGTCGAAGGCGAGGGAGGCGCGGTCATAGCCGAGGCGCAGAAGATCGCGGGCCGCTACGCCAGCAAGTACCCGCCGTTCGCGCTGGGCATGGCCAAGCAGGCGATCCAGAAGGGCCTGAACTGCTCTTTGACCGACGGCCTAGCTCTCGAGGCGCAGGCGATCGCGCTCTGCTTCTCGACCGAGGACCAGAAGATCGGCATGAAGACTTTCATCGAAAAAGGTCCGGGACAGGCCGAATTTACTGGCAAGTAATGCCACTTTCGGGAGGCCCGCACACAAAATAGCTGTTCTGCTGGCGACGCGGGTTTCAAAACTGGTAGGATAGTCGGGCTCCAGTAGACAGAGCATACTAGAAATGTTTAGACAAAGGAGGAAATAGTGATCGATTTCGAACTGGACGAAGAACAAAAAGCCGCCATAGACATGGCGCACGACTTCGCGCTGAACGAGCTGCGTCCGATCGCGGCGGAGTGGGACCAGAAGGGCGAGTTCCCGGCAGATCTCATCCTTCCGAAGGCCGCGCAGGCCGGGCTCACCACGGCCGGCATCCCCGAGGAGTACGGCGGCGGCGGTCTCGATCCGCTGACCAGCGCGATGGTTTTCGAGGAAATGGCATGGGGTTGCGCGGGTCTCGCGACGAGCATCGGCGCGAACAACCTGGCGACCGCCCCGATCCAGATCGCGGGCACCGACGAGCAGAAGCAGAAGTGGCTCCCGCGCCTCTGCGACGAGAAGAACCCCAAGCTCGCGGCGTTCGCGTTGACCGAGCCGGGCGCAGGCAGCGACGTCTCGTCGATCAGCACCGTGGCCAAGGAAGACGGCGACAACTTCATCCTCAACGGCCAGAAGTGCTTCATCACCAACGGTGGCATCTCCGACGTCTACACCGTTTTCGCCCAGACCGACAACGGCCTCTCAGGCTTCATAGTCGGCGGCGAGTACGACGGCGTCAGCATGGGTCGTCACGAGGACAAGCTCGGCATCCGTGCATCGCACACCGCCGAGGTGTTCTTCGAGAACGTGAAGGTACCGAAGGAAGACATGCTAGGGGCCCCCGGCAGCGCGTTCGTCACGGTCATGCAGACGCTCGACCAGACGCGTGCGGGCGTCGCGGCCCTCGCGGTCGGCGTCGCCAGGGCGGCTTTCGAGGAAGCCAACGGCTACGCCAAGGAGAGAGTGCAGTTCGGCAGCCCGATCATGCAGAACCAGGCCATCAGCTTCATGCTCGCCGACATGCTGATCAACATCGAGGCCGGAAGGCGCCTCTACTACTACGCCGGCTGGCTGGCCAAGAAGTCCGTCGAGGCCGGGAAGACCTCCCGGCGCCTGACTGTGGCGAGCTCGATCGCCAAGGCGTTCTGCGGCGACATGGTCATGAAGGTCACGACAGACGCCATCCAGGTAATGGGCGGCTACGGCTACATGAAGGACTATCCCGTGGAGAAGTACATGCGCGACGCCAAGATCATGCAGATCTACGAAGGCACCGCGCAGATCCAGCGCTACGTGCTGGCTGTCGCCTTGAACGGGATCAAGGAGATGAAGCAGTAGCTTAGCGAGACTGCATACGATAAGGCGCCGGGAAAGACACCGGCGCCTTATTCTTTGCCGGGACAGGAGCGCGGCGCGTTCGGTCGAACAGTGCAGCGACTAGAGAGAAAGCAGACCTGGCGTAATGCGAGGACCGGTCGCGCCCGAGAGGCCACACCGGCACCGCCCGCATGAAGACCCTGGAGGGGAACATGGAGCCTGACCGTATCTCACAGCACGAATCGGTTCGGAGGATCTACGAGGAACGGATCAAGCCCGACGGCATCACGAACGTCTGGGACCGGTACGAGGCCCAGGGGATGGGAGGCGACCCCGATAAGCGGTGCCCTTTCTGCCAGGCTGGAACCCGGTGTGACCTGTGCTCCAACGGCCCGTGCCGCTCCGACGCGGCCAAAGACAAGCGCGGCGTCTGCGGCATCACCGCCGACGGCATGGCGATGCGGATGATGCTGCTGCGCAACGTGATGGGCGCCGCGACGTACCACTACCATACCGAGCAGACGGTGAAGACCCTCAGGGCCACGGCCGCAGGGCTCACTCCTTTCGAGATAAGCGAACCGGGCAAGCTGAGGGATTTCGCCGGACGGCTCGGCGTGGACACCTCGGGGAGTGACGCAGAGGTGGCGGTGAGGCTCTGCGATTTCGCGGAGGCCGATTTCAACCGCAAGGGTGACGAGCCGAGCGTTATCGTGGAAGCCCTCGCTCCCGCTGACAGGAAAGAGTTGTGGAAGAAGCTCGACATCTTCCCGGGTGGGATCTACGGGGAGATGATGCGCTCCACGAGCTCCTGCCTGACCAACGTGGACGGCTATTACCAGAGCCTGGCGCTGAAGGCCATGAAGATGTCGATCGCTATGGCTTACCAGAGCCAGATCGTGAACGAGTTCTGCCAGGATATCCTGTTCGGGATTCCCAGGCCGCATGCGATGAGGGTGGACCTCGGCGTGCTGGACCCTGCGTACGTGAACGCGCTGGTCAATGGGCACGAGCCCTTCATCGGCTTCGCGATGGTCCAGCTCGCCAGGAAAGAGGAGTGGCAGGACAGGGCGAAGGCGGCGGGCGCGAAAGGTCTCAGGGTCATCGCGAACATCGAGACCGGCCAGGAGATGATACAGCGATGGGAGATGGACGACGTCTTCTACGGCTTCACCGGCAACTGGCTCATGCAGGAGGCGGTGCTGGCGAGCGGGTGCGTCGACCTCTTCGCGTGCGACATGAACTGCTCGATGCCGGTCGACCCGATCTACGCGGAGAAGTACAACTTCAAGCTCATCCCGGTCAGCGACCTGGTGGCCTTCGAGGGGATCACCGACAGGCTCGACTATGTGCCGCAAGAGGCCGAAGAGCAAGCGGCAAGACTGCTGGAGATGGCAGTCGAAAACTTCCCGAAGCGAAAAGGCGCCGTTGAGCCGATGCTGGACCTGCCCATGGGAGAGTCCGTCGTGGGATTCTCGACGGAGAGCATCCTCGAGGCGCTCGGCGGAACGCTCGACCCGCTGCTCGACGCGATAAAGGACGGGACGATACGCGGCGTCGCCGGGCTGGTATCGTGCACGACGCTTCGCGACACCGGGCAGGACGTCCACAGCGTTGCGGTCGCTAAGGAACTGATCTCCCGCGACATACTGGTGCTCTCGATGGGATGCGGCAACGGCGCGATGCAGGTCGCGGGGCTGTGCAGCACGGCTGCGGCCGACATGGCCGGCCCCGGACTGAAGGCTTTATGTGAGAAGCTCCGCGTTCCGCCGGTCCTGAGCTACGGGACGTGCACCGACACCGGCAGGGTGGCCGACCTGATCGCCGCTGTCGGCGCGGCGCTGGGAGGCGTGCCGATCCCCGACCTTCCGGTGGTGGCCTGTGCCCCCGAGTACATGGAACAGAAGGCCACGATTGACGCGATCTTCGCGCTCGGGTTCGGGCTCTACACGTACGTGAACCCGGTGCCCACGGTCACCGGCGGGCCGAACCTGGTCAAGCTGCTGACCGAGGACCTTCCCGGCGTGACCGGCGGCGTGCTGCACCTCGAGACGGACGCGGTCGAGGCGGCTGAAGGGATGCTGTCGCACATCGAGTCAAACCGCGCGAAGCTGGGGATATAGCCCGGCAGCGGCAAATACGCTATTCACACAAAACGGCGCACGAGCAATCGGGCGCCGTTCTGCTATCATTTCGTGTTGATAGCAGGAGGTACAGTTGGACGTTGACCTGAGAAAAGCTAACGAGCTCTTCCACGACGTGGAGGCCGGGCGCTACGACGATAAGTGGGGCATACAGTACGACGAGGAGAGCGCGCAGCGCGTGACCCGCAAGTTCGAGAAGCTGCTGCGCGGACCTTTCCCTCACGTCGACAGGCTGCTCGAGGTTGGCTGCGGCACGGGATACGTCGGCCTTAACCTCGCGCACCAGGAAGGCCTTGTCGGGGAGTTGTACGCCTGCGATATCAGCCAGGGCATGGTGGACAGCTGCCGGGCAAACGCGAAAGATCTCGGAGTCAAAGTAAAGGCAAAGAGGAGCGAGCTCGAGAAGCTCGACTACGGCGACGAAGAGTTCGACATGGTCATCGGCCACGCCATCCTGCACCACATCCCGGACATCAAGGCGGCGTTCGCCGAGATCTACCGGGTGCTGAAGCCGGGCGGAGTCTGCATGCTGGCGGGCGAGCCGACAACGGCGGGCGACCTGCTGGGCAAGACCGCGAGGACGACCACTTCGACGGCTCTAAAGGCCTACACGAAGATGGGAGGCTACTTCGGCGGCGTGAAGGCGAAGCTGCGAGAGCATTCCAACGGGGAGAGCGACGAGATAAGGGAGTACGAGCAGGTCGTCGACATCCACACGTTCCGCCCGGCGAAGGTCTGCCGCGTCGCGAAGTCCGTGGGCTTCAACGACGTGAGGTACGAGGGCGAGGAGCTCCTCTCGAGCTTCGTCGGCTGGATCACCAGGACTGTCGAGAACCAGCTCTCCGATGAGAACATCACGTTCCGCTGGAGGTACGGCTCCTACACCACCTACCTGAAGCTGAACGCGCTCGACGATCGGGTCTATCCTTACCTTCCGTCATCGCTCTTCTACAACATGCTCCTTTACGCGAGGAAGCCCGACTGATGCCGGGCGACACCGCCGGGAGAGGATGGCTCGACTTCGCCGTCCGCAACGCGCGGTTCATAATCTCCCACCGGATGTACACCTTCAATTACTGGCGCTCGCTCTACCGCTTCACCAAGTTCAAGCTGCTTCATCCGGGAATAAAGACCGAGGGCTTCGTCTTCCTGCCGAAGCATTACGAGATAAGCAAAGGGCCGACCGCAGAGTTCACCATCGGTGGCTTCTGCTGGATAGGCGAGGGCTGCGCCTTCAGAGCCCACGAGGGCTCTGTCCGCATCGGCCACAAGTGCACCTTCGGCGGCAAGAACACGATCAACTGCTACAGCCACGTCGAGGTGGGAGACGAAGGCCTGTGGGCCGACAACATCTACGTGGTCGACTTCGACCACTGGTATCTCGACCCGCTGATGCCGATAAGGAGCCAGGGCATAAGGCCCGAGCCGATCGTGATAAAGCCCAACGTCTGGATAGCCGAGAAGGCGACGATAGTCCGCGGCGTAACGGTCGGCACCGGGTGCGTGATCGGCGCGCAGAGCCTGGTCAACAAAGACGTCCCCGACTACGCGGTGGTCGGCGGCGTCCCGGCGAAAGTGCTCAAGTTCCGCCGGGGTCCCCAGGACGTGGCCTGGGACGAAGGCAAGCTGGAAAAGGACACCGAATAAATGCCGGAACTCAGACAGGACATAGTGACCGGCAACTGGGTCGTGGTCTCGACCGAGAGGGCGCTCAGGCCGACCAGCTTCGAGAAGGCCTGCACCGTCCCAGCGAAGGGCGAGGTGAAGGACTGCCCGTTCTGCCCCGGACATGAGCTGATGACCCCGCTCGAGGTGCTCTCGATCAGGGAGCCCGGCAGCGCGGCGGACACGCCCGGCTGGCAGGTCCGCGTCTTTCCAAACAAATACCCCGCGTTCGAGACGTGCGACGAGGTCGGCCCGTCAGAGCCGATGTTCCCGCGAAGAGCGGCCGACGGCTCCCACGAGGTCATCATAGACACGCCCGACCACTGGAAGAACGTAGCCACGATGGACACCGAAGAGGTCGCGCTCCTGCTCCGGGTCTACCGCCACCGGTACCTCAGCAATGCCGAGGACCCGCACATAAGGTACGTCCACATTATCGTGAACCACGGCCGCGAGGCCGGCGCGTCGCTCGAGCACTCGCACTCGCAGCTCTTCGGAGTGCCGATCGTCCCGCCGATCCCGCAGCAGGAGCAGGCCGGCGCGTCGTGGTATTCCAGCCGCCATTCATCGTGTGTCTTCTGCGACATGATCGAGCGCGAGGTCGAGAAGGCCGAGCGCGTCATCTTCGCGAACGACGGATTCGTGGCGATCTCTCCTTGGGCGTCGAAGCTGCCCTTCGAGGCGTGGCTCCTGCCGAAGAACCATCAGGAGTCTTTCGGGATGATCACCGAGGACGGCATCGACGAGTTTGCCACGGCCCTTCACAGGCTGCTCGGGCTGTACCAGCAGAGGTTCGGCGACGTGCCCTACAACTACTACATCCACACGTCACCGTGCGACGGGTCTGAATACCCCTATTACCACTGGCACCTGGAGATGATCCCGAAGCTGACACTCCTCGGCTCGTTCGAACTCGGCACCGGGATGATAATCAACGTCACCACCCCGGAACACGCGGCGAAGTTCCTTATCGGCGAAACCGAACAGGGGATGGCCGACCTGCACTGATCCTTTTACCGCCAGCCTTTGGGGCCGGTCACCGGCGCTCCGGCGATCACGTTCTCGCCCGGTTGCCTCATGCCGTGCTCGATCATGCGCAGGTTCTCCAGTCTCAGCTCGATGATGCGATCCCGCGCCCTGGCCATTTCGAGCCGGTAAGAAAGCTCCGGCGCGCTCCCCGCCTGCAGGTCGAGCAACCTCTTCCCGGAGGCGCCGTAGACCGGGTCCACGAAGACGAACGGGTCGGAGTACCTGACCGGCAGTGGACTTGTTCTGAGCATCGAGTCGCTTTTCATGATGGCCGACGCGAGTGCCCTGGGGTTGTTTATCAGCCTTGCCGCCCACGTGTCCTGCATCAGCGCCTGGACCGGCATGGGATTGGAGCCGAACTCTTTGACCACTATCTCGAGGAGCTCGCGGCTTACCTGGAGTTTCTTCGCCAGCAAGGGAATGGGTGTGTCTCCTGCGATGGGCATGGCCTCGAACTTGATCCGAAGCTTCGCCATTATGTCGGCGACGACGGCCTCTACCTCGGGTGGGCCGAAATCGGCCTGGAGGAACTGTCGCGACACCACCACACCATGCTCCGGGATCCTGTGATGCTTGAGCACGGAAGGGTCAGCCGCGGCCATGGCGTAGGCGAGCGGAACCGGGAACTCCACTATCTCCAGCGGGATGTGGGCCGAGTTGATCCCTATACAGACGGCATCGATAGCGTCGCGGAAGAGCTTGTACCTCAGAGGGTCGTAGCTGCCCGGTGCGGCGGGTCTCTGGTTCTTCCTGATGTACTCGCTGAGGATGTTGGTGGGTGAGTTCCAGAACACGGCGCTCAGAGTCATAGCGACCGCGCCGCCGATTGCCAGCAAGAGGATCAGCAACAAGACAGCCAGCTGGAGCCCGAAAGAGTCGCTGCCGATGAGGGTAAGCGCCATGACGAGCAGGACGCATACGAGCAAGAGCGCAGCGATCGCGATCTTCCAGAGCTTCAAGAATCCCCCCTCATGAGCGTCGCATAAGTACACAAGGAGTTTCTATGACAATTGATGAGGGGTCAAACCTGAAATCCTGCATTTTCAGACGGGGTTCAATCAGGAACGTACGTTCTTAAGGTTTTACCCCTGCTTATGCAACCGCATGGCGTCACCGGGTCTGGGAGGGTTCTTCCCAACCCGGACCCGGCCCTATTACTAATAATGTGGGTTGGTGCAGGTCACTGGTCAGGAGGCGGGCACATTACGCTGGACAGTGATAGTCGAGAGTCAGGACTTGCGGCCGGGTGATCGCACGGAACGCCTTTCCTCGCGGACGTGTGAACACCCGGCCGCTCTCTTAGGTTAGGATTCGAGACGAGCTCTCCGGTACTCAGTGTAGTGGCATTCCCTTATCAAGTCCTTTTAGTCAGTTATCAGCGGTGAGACGTCACCCTTCTCTTATCAGCTTCTGTCTTTTCAGAACTTGAACAGAGGTCTTTATTGACTGGGTTGTGATTTGTCGGTCAGAGGAGTCCGGGTGAACCTTAACCCATTTCCTCACGGGGTAGAGGCGGGCAGGCACGCAAGGTGCGCGGGCGGTACTCGTACTCGCGCTCGGCGCGGCGGTAGACGTCCAGCGTGCTGCGGGTGATGCGGTCCCAGTTGTACTGGTCTCCAAGGTAGGCCCGTGCGTCCTCGACGACCCGCTTTGCGAGCGCCGGGTCCTGGAGCACTCTCAACATCGCGTCGGCGAGCGACTGGGGATCGCCGGGCTCGAACTTCAGGCCGGTGCCCTCGTGAACGACGATCTCGGACAGCCCGCCTGTGTCGGCCACGATGGTCGGTGTTCCCATCGCCATCGACTCGAGGACGACCATGCCGAACGGCTCGTAGAGGCTTGGCACGACCGTCAGGTCGGCGCAGCGGTAGAAGGCGTAGAGGTCGTCGGTGTCGGCGTGGCCGACAAACTTCACTTTTTCCTCGAGGTCGAAGTCACCGACCATCGACTTGAGCTCGTTCATGTGAGGCCCGCTGCCCGCGATGACGAAAGTCACGTTGGGGATCTGCTTCATGATGATCGGCATCGCCTCGATGACGGTCTGGACGCCCTTCTCGTAGACCAGGCGGCCCACGAAGAACACCAGCTTGTCACCAGGCGGTACGTACTTCTTGCGGTAAAGGTCGATGTTGACGTCCCTCTGGAAGCTGTCGGCGTCTATGCCGTTGGGGATCACGTCCACCTTGTCGGGTGGGAGCTGGAATATGCGCGTTATCTGTTCCCGCATGTACTCGCTGCAGCAGATGGTCCTCGACGACTCGAAGGTGAGCCACCATTCGATCTGGTGGATGAGCTCGTTCATCTTGCCTGGGAGGTGGCCCTGGTGCCTGCCGTACTCGGTCGCGTGGATGGTCGCCACCAGCGGTATCCGGTACGCGTGCTTGAGGCTCGCGGCCGCGTGGGCCACCAGCCAGTCGTGGGCGTGTATGACGTCGACGTTCTTCAGGTCGTTGATCAGCGCCACCGACTTCTCGAGCAGCGCCGTGTTGAACTGGAGCGTCCAGCTCACCCACTCTTCCTGCGGGATCTCCGGCGGGTACTGGACGATGCGGTAGATGTGTACGCCTTCGGACTTCTCGTACTCGGGGGAGCCGGGGTGGTCTTTCGTGACCACGTGGACGTTGACGCCCTGCGCGGCCAGCGAGGTGGCCAGGTGATATACGTGTCTGCCGAGCCCGCCTACTATCCGCGGGGGATATTCCCAGCTAAGGATCAGAACCCTCAAGCGCCATCTCCGTTTTTCTTCCCGGGCGGCGAACCGAACTTCCGCGTGTCGAGAGCGTCGAACAGTTCATCCTGTTTTTCGATCTCTGTGAGCGCCGCGCGCGGAAGGTCGCGCCCCTTCGATCCGACCGCGCCTGATGCGAGCCGGAACCGCTCCAAGTGCGCGTTAAACCTCTCAGTAGCATACCCAGCGGCCCTGTCTTTTGCAACCATATACGGCCAGTCGCTGGACTCGAGAAGCAGTAGTTCGCGGGCCGCCTGGACGAGCGCCCGGCGCTCTTCCTCGGTGCGCTCTTCGGGCGCGTCGAGCAGTCTGTACAGTTCCTTCGCCGACCTCTCTATCTCTGTCCACATCCAGTCGGTGCTCTCGTTGAACCAGGTCGATGAATCGCTGTTCGTGCCCCACGTGGTCTCCTCGAGCTCGACGCTCCTGGACGGCGGGTACTCGTCGAGATAGAGCGATGGCGTCACGAGGTCGATGCTGTTCGCCGACTGCAGTGACCTGAGCAGTATCTCCATCCAGTAGAGGCCCTCACGCCAGCCGTGGCCGAAGAGCTCGGTGTCGTAGCTCGCCAGCACGATCGGAGAGCTGCCCTCCTCCGAGGGGGGCGCCGACTGCAGCTCACTGATCACGTCGGTGACGAAACCCTCCGCGTGCCCGAGGGCACCCCTGCGAGCCTCGTCCGGGACGTATACGTGCTTCTCGTCTATCGGTACGTCTTCGCCGGTCACGCTCCAGTAGAGCAGCCCGGAGTTGTGGTAGTACTTCGTCGAGTCGAGATAGCGCGCGTCCGCCGGGTAACCCGCCTCGTCCCAGACGCTCATATGAGCGGACTGGCTGCGCGAGAGCACCGCGACCCGCGTATCGTCGGCAAAGTACGCGTACGTTGAAGCCCTGCCGCCGAGCGACGTGGAGTCCACCAGGAAGTAACGTACGCCCTCGGCCGCGAGGATCTTCTCGACGCCTTTGTGATAGGCGCACTCGGGCAGCCAGAAACCTGCGGGTCGTCGACCCGTCCGCTCCTCGTAGGACTGTATGCCCACGGCGACTTGCGCCTTCACCGAACGCTCGTCAAGACCGGGCAGGAAGGCATGCGTCGCCGACGACGTCAGGGTCTCGATGAGCCCCGCGTCCTCGAACTCGAGGATCGCGCCGAGCAGGTCGCCCCCGATGGACTGGAAGGCGAGCTTCTTGCGCAGGTACGTGTCGCGGTATTCCGCGGCCAGCGTCTTCCTCTGCTCGTCGTTGAAGTATTCGAAGTCCTGGAGGTCCTCGCCCGCGTGTCCGGCCATCGTCTCAAGGTAGGTGACGAACCTGTCTTTGATGTAGTCGTCAGCAAGCTGCTCGACGAGCACCGGCGTCAGCGTCAGCGCGAGGCAGGACGTGGCTCCTTCGTGCTGCAGCTGAGAGAGCATTCCCAGGAGCGGTACGTACGTTTCGGACATGGCCTGGTAGAGCCAGTCCTCGCCGACGGGGAACACGCCGTTCTTCTTCACGTAAGGCATGTGAGTATGAAGGACCAGCGAGAAGCAGCCGGTCACGATCGTCCCACCTTGCGGCACGTGGCCAGGATGTCGAGGCAGTCCTCGATGTCTCCTCCGGCCAGGCGGAAATCGCGGGTCCGCACCAGCGGCGTCACTATGCGGTGCGCCCACAGCCTCGGGTTGGCCGGGCTCATCTCGTAGACCTTGATGAAGTCGACCAGGCGGACCTTGTCGTTCAACGAAAGCATGCCAGCGTGGTACATCCCCTCGAGCGAGACCTCGTCGAAGTGGGAAGACAGCTCGGCCTCCAGCTCGTCCGGCGTGTACTCCCTCAGGTGGAACGGGTTGATCGGTTCATCGCGGCCGGGGGAGATGGTGAGCCGGTTCGGCGTGGTTATCATCGCCACGCCGCCGGGACGGAGCACGCGGCTGAGCTCGTCGAAGTAGCCCGACACGTCGACCAGGTGTTCCACGACCTGGAAGGAGACCGCGAGGTCGAACGAGCAGTCTTCGATCTGGAGAGCGCCGACGTCCATGACCCGGAAGGACAAGTTCGCGGCGGGGTAGGTCGCCGAGGCGTGTTCCACGACCTCCGGCGCGATGTCGACACCGAGGACCTCGTCGGCCACGTCGGCCAGCATGGCGGGCCCGTAGCCCTCGCCGCAGCCTACGTCGATGACCCGCCCGCCGCCCGCCGTCGTCATGGCGCGCTCGTAGGCAATGAGGTGTCTCTGGAACCAGTAGTTCTCGCGCGATATGCCGGGCAGCGTCCGTTCGCCGGTGAGGATCAGCTCTGCTGGTGACAATGCCTGCGACCTATCCCAGGAACTCGAGGACCTGCGCCGCCGACTCCATGCCGGCCTGGAAGGCGACGTCCCCGCCGCGCCCCTCTACAGCGACGGCGTCCCCGGCAAGGAACAGGTTCTCGACGTAAGGGACCTTGATCGCGGGGCGGTCCTTGATGGTCTGCCCGATGCGCGGCTCGAAGCCGTCGATCATCTTGAGCCTCAGGACGCGCTCCCATGCCACGTCGTCCATGATGCCCGGGAACATGCGCTCGAGCAGGCTCATCAGCTTATCCTGAGCCTCGTCGACGCGGGCGCGGTCGTGCATCAGGTCGAACGGCAGAGGGTTGCAGAAAGTGATGAGCTGCTTGCCTTCCGGCGCTGTCGTCGGGTCGATGTTCGAGGTGACGGCACCGATGGCGAACGGCTCGTCGGTGATGATGAAGCCGTCGAGGTCGGAGACCACCTGGTTCAGGCACAGGTCCACAGAGAGCCCGGCTGTCGGGATTATCGACGCGCACTGCTTCAGGTACCTGACCGGCAGCGAGTCTCCCACCAGGTCCGGCAGCCCCTGGACCGGGGCGCTGTGCAGTACCACCGGCGCGGAGACGGTCGAGTCCTTCACCTTCAGCGACTTCACCTTGCCGTCTACTACGTCGAGCGCCTTCACGCGGCTGTTCAGTTTTATCTCGCCGTTCTCGGAGATCTTCTTCGAGAGAGCGTTGATTATCTGGCTGGTGCCACCCTTCGGCAGCGAGACCTGCTCCCGGGCCTTGAGGGCCCTTCTCAGGAACTTGATGAACTCCCCCGTGCTAGCAACCTCTATGTCGGGGGCAACGAGCCCGAGACCGGACAGGTAGCGGAAGAACTCGCGAACGGGCTCCTTGTCCATGCCGGGGAGCGCGTCCTTCAGCGGCACGTCCGCCAGCTTGGTCGTGCTCCTGAGGAATATCCTGCGGACCCCATGGCCTATCAGGAACTTCTCCCACGAGGAGATGAAACTGTTGGCGAAAAAGGAGCCGACGCCGGTCGGCATCCGGGTGAACTCCCCGTCTTTGAACAGCATGGGTTTGCCGGGGGAGATGAACTCGATCTCGTGGCCTATCATCCTGAGCGCCTTCGCGGCCGGCCCCTGCGAGCCGTAGCTGTTGAAGTGGATGCCGTAGTCTACGAGGAAGCCGTCCTTGCGGTCGAACGCCGAGCGCCCGCCCAGGTGGCCGGTGGCCTCGAGGACCTCGACCTTCAGGCCGTTGTGTGCCAGGATCGCCGCGGCGGTCAGCCCGCTGTAACCTCCTCCGACGACGATGACGTCAGCGCTCATAGGACCTCCCTCAGGGCTTCTGTTTTTTCTTCTTGTCGAGCACGGCCTGGTATTCCTTGTCCAGCTCGGGGATATACCCCAGCCAGTCTTCCGGCTCAGGCCCGAGCTCTATCCCCGGGAAAGACTTCTCCACGTACCCCCTGAAGAACTTCCCCATTTCGGCCATCTGTTTCCAGTATCTCGGCAGGATGTCCTTTACCTCGCCGCTGACCTTCTTGCGGTTCTTCCAGAGCTTCTCCATCATCGGGGGCAGCTTCTTGCCCAGCTGCGGGTCGTCGGTGGCCAGGTAATAGTCGTCCAGGTGGCCGCACTCGTCGAGGATGTTGTACAGCCGCTCGTCCAGAGAGATCGCGATAGAAGGCACGCCGCCGTTCATCGACAGCACGCGCGCGTGGTACCTGGACGTCAGCAGCATCGACAGCGAGTGAAGCACTCCCGTCATCTGGTAACCGTCGTAGAATCGGGAGCTGAACACGTAAGGCTTGCCGTCGATCTTCGAGCTCAGGTCGTTGCACGCGTCGAAGTCGGTCGCGTCCATCCCGATCACGACCACGTGCACGTCGTGCTCCTTGCGGAAGCCGTTGACCGAGTCCGCGATGCCCTTGATGTACGCGGGGTACTTCCCGTTGCGCTCGGAGGCCGTGAAGAAGAACACCTTCTCGTAGTGGTTCTCCCAGTTCCTCGTGGCGGCCGCCTTGATCGTCTTCTGGATGTTGGGCTTCACCGGGTACGACCACGGGTCGATCACCGCGACGCCCAGGATCGGCTTCTTGCCGTCCCAGCCGGTCTTCTCCTTGAGCTCTTTGGAGACCCAGTCCTTGCCGGCAGGGGCGAAGGTCCAGGCGGTGTCGCTGCCAATGTGACCCTTGAGACCCATTTCCTCGATTATCTTGAGGGAGGCCTCGGACCTCGCGATGAAATAGGTCTCGTCGCACATCTCGGAGGCGACCTTCTTGACGAAGTCGTCCATCCTGCCGGCCTCGGAACCGTAGGCGATGCACGGCTTGCCCTGCTTCTTCATCACGCCCGCGGCCTCGCAGAAGTACAGCGTCAGGGCGTTTGCGAACTGGCTCTTGAGAGTGCTGCCCTCGGATATCACGGCGATGTGGTTTTCGGAGCAGAGGTCCAGGACGTCCTTGAAGAAGATGCTGTTGAGCTTGCTGAGCTTCGTCTCCGGCCCGAAGTAGACCTGCGTCATCTCGGGGACCAGCGTCGGGACGGTGATCTGAATCTTGTCCGGCCCAAGGACCCTGTTGAACTGGCGGACTATCTCGGCCACCCTGACGTCGGCGCCGGTGTTCCGCTTGCCGTTGTAGCCGACCAGCAGGATCTTCAGCGGCTCGCCGGGCTTCCACTTGTCCGACTTCGGCAGGCCGGCCAGGGCGGTGGTGCCCTCTACGCTCCAGGCCAGCAGGTTGTCCATGCTCAGCATTGTTCCTCCCGTCTCCCTTCCCCTGGTTTAACAGCCTCGCTCGAGACGCGAGGCTCTCTGTCGTTCAAAAAAGACCGGCCCGCAAGCGTCTCTGCCGGCGGGCCGGTCGCGGTCTATCAGCAACCGCCTTCGGCGACCATAGCTTTGAGCTTGTCGTTCAGGTCGGGCAGGTATCCCAGCCAGTCCGCCGGCTCGGGGCCGAGCTTGATGCCCGGGCACTCTTTTTCGACCCATTCACGGAAGAACTTGCCCATCTCTGACATGGTCTTCAGGTATCCGGGGATGGTCTTCTGGATCTCCTTTGATACCTGCTCCTTGTTGGCCCAGCACTTCTCGATAGTCTTCTTCAGGTTCTCCCCGAGCTTCGGGTCGTCGGTCTTCAGGTAGTAGTCATCGACGTGGCCGCACTCGTTGAAGATGTTGAACAGCCGCTCGTCCATCGAGACCGCTATCGACGGAACGCCGCCGGTGGAGGAGAGAACTCTCGCGTGATACCTGGACGTGACCAGGAGAGAGAGCTTGTGCAGCACCGACGTCATCTGGAACCCGTCGTAGAACTTCGAGCTGAAGATGCCGGTGGGGCCGTTGATCTGGGAGGTGAACTTCTCGCAGGCGTCGAGGTCGAGGGCCTCCATCCCGATGGCCACCACGTGTGCGTCGTTCTCCTTGCAGAACGTGTTGGCTGAGTCCGCGAGCGCCTTCACGTACGAGTCGAACATCCTCTCGCGCTCGGGCGAGTCCGAGAAGTAGTAGTACTTCTCCATGTGGTAGTCCCAGTTCTTGGTGGCGATCGATTTGCCGAGGCGCATCAGGCTCGGCGACACCGGCCACCAGAACGGGTTGATTATCGCTACGCCGAGGATCGGCTTCTCGCCGTCCCAGCCGGTCTTCTCCTTGAGCTCTTTTTCGGCCCACTCGGCCGGGGCGGGAGTGAATGTCCAGGCGGTGTCGGTCCCCATGTGCCCTTTCAGCCCCATGCCCTGGACGATCTTGAGGGACTCCTCTGTCCTCGCGATGAAGTACGTGTCGCTGCACAGGTCCGACGCCAGCTTCTTGACGAACGGGTCCATGTCACCGGCCTCGGAGCCGTAGGCGAAGCATGGCTTGTCCTGCTTCTTCATGATGCCGGCCGCCTCGCAGAAGAAGAGCGTCAGCGCGTTCGCGAACTTGCTCTTGAGTGTGCTCCCCTCGCAGAGGACCACCATGTGGTGGTGGTTGCACGCCTCGAGCAGGTCCTTGAAGAATATCGTCGAGAACTGGAACTGGTTGGTGGGCGGCTTGAAGTATACCTCGGTCATCGCGGTGTCGAGCGTCATGACGGTGATCTCGATCTTGTCCTCGCCGAAGATCTTGTAATACTGCTTGACCATCTCGCAGACGCGCACGTCCGCGCCGGTGTTGCGCTTTCCGTTGTAGCCGACGAGCAGGATCTTGAGCTTCTCGCTTGAGTTCCAAGTCTCGAACTTGGGAAGAGCGGCGATGGCCGCGAAGCCCTTGACCCCCCACGCGGTGACGTTGTCCATGCTGAGCATATGTTCCTCCTTGGTGATGTCAGGTGTATTTCCGGCAAGAAATCACGGAATGGATTCTAACACTTTGACCGGGATATTGTAGGGCGTCACGGGCGCGTCAGGCCAGCGGTGCAGGCACGGCCCTGTGTTATAATCCCCGTGCTCCAGAGCCCGGTCGTACACCCATCAGAAAGGCCACAGTCCATGGCGAAAGACGAGGCCGCGAAGCCTCGGGGAACCAAGGTCCGCAGGGCGCGCAGGAAGGCGGCCGCGGCGGAGAAGAAATCACCACCCTCCCCGAACGCCGGTCGCGCGATGCTGATCGTGAACCCGGTGGCGGGGGCGGGGGCCGGCCTGAAGATGTGGGACGAGCTGCAGTTAGCGCTCAAGGACCTGGCGTTCGACTACGACCACGTTTTCACCGAGCGCCCCGGGCACGCCATCGAACTGGCGAAGGAAGCCGCCTCCAGCGGCTACTCCACGGTCGTGGTAGTCGGCGGCGACGGCACCATCTTCGAGGTGACGAACGGGCTTATGGCCGTAGAGCGGGCGAAGCGGCCGGTCATGGGCGTCATCCCATGCGGCCGGGGCAGCGACTACTGCCGGACACTCGAGATCCCGCGGGACTGGCGCGTCGCGGCCTCGATGCTCCTGTCGGGCAGGAAGCGCACCGTCGACGTAGGTTGGATGGAGTACGTCAACAACGAGGGCAAGCCGGTCGAGGGCTACTTCGCGAACATCGCCGGCCTCGGGTTCGACGGCGAGGTGACCGAGAGGGCGAACAACATGCCCGACAGGACGACGAAGGCGCTCGGGGGCATCGGGACCTACCTGGCCAGCCTCCTCATCACGTTCGCGAATTTCAAGGAGAAAGACGTGGAGCTCCACGTCGACGACGAGGCGCACCGCGTGCTGGCGACCACCGTGGTTATCGCGAACTGCCAGTACTTCGGCGGCAGGATGCGGATAGCCCCTGAGGCGGTATGCGACGACGGGCTGTTCGACATCGTCGTCATCGGGTCGGGGGGCGGGTCTCCCATCCTCGACCAGCCACCGGACACCCCTTTGCCCGAGCATTCATGGCTGGAGAGGACGCTCGCGAAAGTGAAGATGGCGACCAACGTCCCCAGGCTGTACAGGGGCACCCACGTGCAGCTGGAGTCTGTGAAGACCTTGCGGGGCAGAAAGGTCAAGGTGCTCTCCGACGACCGGATGGTCCTGCAGGCCGATGGGGAGGTCATCGGCACCGGCCCGTTCCAGGCGGAGCTGATACCTGCCGCCCTGGACATCATCGCCTAGCGGGGTCAGGTCTCAAATCTTCAGTTATCGGAACTTAGGGCTAGGTCTCTGCGTTTTCACGAGTCCCTGTGAACCTGATCAGTTCTCAGTCAATCGATTGCTCAGCAGAGGTTCACCCGGAATCCCCTGACTCACCACTCCAACACCTGGGGGAATAACCTCTGTTTGACTGTGAAAAGACAGAAGGTGGCATGAGCAGGGTGATCTCTCACC
>Ga0209539_1000522_pt1 | contig 21907 bp, 16 predicted proteins | sample BarGraNGADG00312_2_FD_184499 | JGI IMG/M metagenome (GOLD analysis project Ga0209539, IMG submission 184499) | Arctic peat soil microbial communities from Barrow, Alaska - Barrow Graham LP Ref core NGADG0011-312 (SPAdes) (version 2) | ecosystem: Environmental > Terrestrial > Soil > Wetlands >...
AGGGCGGGTCACGAACAAGTCAGGCAATACAGTTCTGGTTAACCAGGTGGGTTTTGGCGGATTGATTTTGGGAAGGATCGATTATTTCGCAGACAAAAAAAACCGCACTAATTCAAATTGTGTAAAACCCCGGATAAACAGGATTTGAGTGCCTGTCTGATCAGACTTCCAATGGCAGCGGACTGCTCCCCGAAGGGATGAGGCCTGTCTTAACGGACATAAGCTTTCTCGGAATGCTAGAAATGTTGAGTTTACCAACTAAAGAATTAATGCGGAAATATCGTGTGTGAAAGAACGTTTTCTTAATGTATCAAAAATACATCAGAAATCTTTCTTCTCAAAGGATTTGGCGATATTTATTATAACATTATTTTACCTGAAAATTTTGCCTGTCTAAAAATCATTTTTACATTTGCACCACTCAAATTAAACGAGTAAAAAGAAGATTAAGGAGGGATGGGTGAGTGGCTGATACCAGCAGTTTGCTAAACTGCCGTACGGGAAACTGTACCGGGGGTTCGAATCCCCCTTCCTCCGCCAATCCTTTAAAGCCTCACGAAAGCGTGGTTTTGTCTTTTTTTTTACCCACTCATTTTTATAAAGAACCAATTAAATATTAAGCTGTCAGCCCAATTCGCTTGAATGAAGGAGATAGGCAGTATAATTTATTGTGATTATTTTCAAAAATAATTTGATTGTTAAAAAATGTTATTAACTTTGAGATGGAATTAACTGACACATATCACAGAATTTTTTATACCCGGAATCTGCCCTTCTTAGATTGAGAAATGTAAAAAGTACTAACTAAAAACAAAGAAAAAATATGGTGAAAAGCTAGGTAATCAATCAGTTACACTCAATAGTGACAACAGTATGTCAACAAAAAAGGGCAAGATGTCGCCACAACAAATTGCCCTGCATCAATCAATTTTTAATATTAATTGTTCAAACATTTGCAAAAGTATGAAAAAAAAATGGACTAATCTTAATGGGTATTCGTTTTATGATTCAGCTAAAATTTTAAGGATCATAAAATTAACCCTTTTCCTATTGCTGGGAGTTTTGTCCCAGAATATGGCAGTCGCCAGTGACGCGAGCACAAATGTCGCCACACAACAGGCAACAAAGAAAATTAACGGAAAAGTTATTGATGCCACCGGAGCTCCGCTCCCGGGTGTATCAATCGTTGTAAAAGGAACTACGATTGGAGTAATATCTGATATGGATGGCAATTACACCTTATCCATACCTTCAGACGCAAAAACCCTGGTATTTTCTTTTGTTGGAATGAATCCGGAAGAGAGAGCCATCGATTCAAAATCGAAATATAATGTTACTCTCCAGGAATCAACCACAAGTATTGGTGAAGTAGTCGCCATCGGTTATGGTACCATGAAAAAAAGTGACATTACCGGTTCCGTTTCCAGTGTAACACCGGAAAAACTGGTTGACAGGCCAGTTACGAACGTTGGACAGGCCCTGCAGAACAAAATCGCAGGTGTTCAGGTAATTAGGCAGGCTGCTGGTGATCCGGGTGGTAGGCCTCAAATTCGAATCAGGGGTACAAACTCCATTAATACCAGTTCTGATCCTCTGTTTGTTGTGGATGGAGTTGTTGGTGTGATCAATGCCTTGCAAAACCTCGATCCTCAGGATATTGCATCTATGGATGTTTTAAAAGATGCGTCGGCTACTGCTATCTACGGTACACGTGGGGCAAACGGTGTTATTATTATAACCACCAGGCGTGGGGCTGCAGGCCAGGTAAGAGTCAACTACGATGGTTCAGCCTCAGTTGGTATCAAGACAAGAAGAAACGACGTGGTAAATGCCGACCAGTTTATGTACCTTTATGAACAGGCATTTAACAATACGCCTAAGTATGGAAACAAGGTAACAACAAAGGATTTTCGCGGCCCAAATGCAGGAACATCATGGTCAGAGATACCATGGTTATTCGAACAGGTTGCAAAAGACTCGTATTTACCTGGTCTTAATTTTTTGGGTAACGATGGAAAGTATTATAAACCAAGATTTAACACATTGTTGGAAGATGATGTTTTCAGAACCGCTTTATCACATAAGCACCATCTTGAAGTGAGCGGCGGAACGGAAAAAGGAAAATACTCTTTAACTTTAGGTAGTAACAACGAGGAAAGCCTTTTGAAAGAATCGTACAACGACCGGTTAAATGCTAGGGTGACCATTGACAGTGAACTTACTTCATGGCTCAAAATGAGCTCCAATATAGCATTTGCAAGAAGTAAACAAGACCAAATGAGTAGTGATTTGATGAGAAATACCTCGGAATATTTTGCTATTTTGCCAGCTTATCAGTATCCTAATGATCCTGCAATATATGGAGCTTATGCAGGAACATGGCCTACTGCCAGGGACTTTAATGTTGGGGAGAATCGGGCAGGTTCAACTTTTATGCTAAATCAAGACGAAGGCTATTACTTACAAGACGAATTTACCGGATCATTGGAACTAAATGCACAAATTACACCAGACTTGAGTTTTAAAACAAACCTATCTGTAGATAGCAGGAATATGCAGAGTAGATGGTTTAGTGGAGATTATCAGGGCAAACAAAATTCAGGTGCAAATGGTACCCATGAAAAATGGCAATATTGGCAAAACGAAAACTATTTCAACTATAATAAAAAAATAGGTGATCATCAAATAACAGGTTTGCTTGGGCTTTCATGGTCTGAAAATACGTATGACTATTTAGGTGCACAGGGATCCAAATTCGCTTCAAATTTTTACCAATGGGATAATTTAGGAGCGGGTAGCAATCCACCTGGTGTAGCCTCCAGCGATAACAGGGGTGCGTTAAACTCTTATTTTGCCCGTGCTATTTATAACTACAAGGAAAAATATATGTTAACAGCAACCGGGCGTTATGACGGTTCATCAAAATTCGGAACAAACAACAAATATGCACTTTTCCCATCGGTTGGTGCTGCATGGAGAATCTCTAAGGAGGGTTTTGTGGCCAACAGCAAAACAATATCTAACCTTAAACTGCGTTTAAGTGCCGGACAAACCGGTAACCAGGAAGTTGGTAATTTTATAACACAAACGTATATTAGTTCCACCAATGTTTTATTGGCAAATGGCCTCAATGCAGGTCTTTATCCAGGCTCTACCGGTAACGATAACCTGAAATGGGAAACAACAACACAGTACGATGCTGGGGTAGATCTTGGATTGATTAAAAATAGAATTAATGTGACGTTAGATGTTTACCAAAAAACAACAAACAATATGTTGTTTAATCTTCCAGTACCTCAATCAACTACAACAGGTAGTGCTTGGGTAAACTATGGTTCGGTTCAAAACACCGGTATCGAGTTCTCATTGAGCACGGTCAATTTCCAAAAGAAAAACTTTTCATGGGAAACTCTCTTTACAATATCATCCAATAAAAATGAAATTACGGAGCTAGGCCCTACTGGTGCCGACATTTACGTAAATAATGCAGCGGGTGAAGGAACCAGCGTTTATAGAGTTGGAGAACCAATCGGATCATTCTTTGGATTGAACCGAATGGGAACCTGGGGCACAAACGAAGCAGTGCAGGCAGCGCGTTATGGCAAAGTGCCGGGAGATCTGAAATTTGAGGATGTAAATAATGATGGTAAAATTGAGACGCTGACTGACGGTAAAGTTATTGGTCACGCATATCCGAAATTCTATGGTGGTCTGAACAACACATTTACATATGGACACTTTGATGCAAGTATCGACATTATGTTTGTAGGCGGAGTTGACAAAGCTATCGTGCATGAGTCTGCAGAAGACCGCCAATTTGTAAATGGTATGATGAACACAGTTATGGATGGATGGCGTCCTGATCATCAGAATACAATGATAGCTCAGGTTCGTGCCGGTAATGCCGGTGCACGCTACGACTCATACGCTGACACCCATATGATTTGGAACGCTGCCTACATTAGGGGGCAGTCGGCTTCACTAGGTTATACTTTCCGTGGTAACCTTGGTGGTTTAGATAAATTGAGAGTTTATGCCACTGCTGATAACTTCTTTTTGTTAACCGCAGTTCAACTTCCTGGTTATGATCCTGAAGGTAGTGCTATACAGAAAATTAATGGAAGGGTTCCAAATATTGATAAATATATGCATCCCGTTCCTACAACCTTCAGCTTGGGCGTTAATGTCACATTCTAATTGTAAAAATTTAATATCATGAATTACAAAATAAAAAACAGTATAGCATTAAGATTCACTATGCTTTTGGTGATATTCTTTATGGGGCTTGGTGGTTGCACGGAATTTTTGAAAGAAGTGCCTACAGGATCACTAACCACCGCAGCAGATCTCACAAGTCCAGCATTTAAAGAACCTTTTACAGTTGGACCTTATCGACGGTTGGCAGACTGGACTGGTGCTGCGACAGATTGGGGAAATAATATTCCCTCTACAATTGAGTACCCCACTGGCGGGGCATACACCACTGAGCCGCACGTTCAGTTCGATAAATTTATGCACAATCAGGTAACAGGTAGTTTACTCGACGATTACAATAATCCGTGGTTAAATTGGTATTCAGGTGTACAAGACTGTAACCTCTCTATCCAACAACTTCCTTTGATTAAGTTGAGTGCGACAGACCTTAATAAAGCTTTGGGAGAAGTACGTACCTTAAGGGCATTCTATTATTTTTGTATTGTACGCTACTGGGGTGATGCTGTTCTTATAACAGAACCAATAACAGATGTGTGGGCAACACAGTTACCTCGTACCAGTCTGAAAACAATTTATGATGAAGTAATTATTCCTGACCTTGAATTCGCAGTTGCCAATCTTCCGGCAGGTAGATCCACAATTGGTCGCGTAACACAGGATGTAGCCCGGGCAATACTGGCAGATGTATATATGACCGTTGCGGGTTATCCTTATCAGGAAGTAGCTTCCAGTCCGGATAAAGACTGGTGCGGTACAGGAGCCTGGACAATGCAGACCTATCCGGTTGCAACTGGTGTTGAATTCTTAAAAAAGGCACAAACACAACTTAACGCGCTGTATAATAATGTATATAAATTGGGGACCTATGCTGATTTGCACGATCCGCTTAAGAACAATGCGGGGGAAGCAATATTTCAGGTGCAATATAATGCGACACTCAAGGGTAATGCTCTTATACAACCATCTCTTCCTTTGCTAAGTGCGATTTCCCCAAAAGAAGAAAACGGCACATTTACTCCATGGGTAGGGTATTACAATTCCTATTCTAATACTGACTTGCGGAAAAAGGAACGTCAGTTTTTCTTCACATGGGATACTAAATATGCCAATCCAAAAGATACAGTTCGTTTTGATGTTCCATATATCTATAAGCAATACGTTTTGGCATCTGTTAAAGGAACAGATGGTTCCGGTCTGAACTTCACACTTTACCGTTATGGAGAAATTCTGTTGAATCTTACTGAAGTAAACTGGGCGTTAAAATCATTAGGCCAGGCGGTACCTGACAATGACATCGTAAAAGGTATCAACGAAATCAGGGCCAGGGCATTACTTGCTCCTTACACAGCAAGTCAAGTTGGTCTGAAAGAAATCTTAGCTGAAAGAGCATGGGAACTGATATTTGAAAATAAAATGATCTGGGATCAACGCCGCACGAGAAAATGCGTTGTATATGGCAATGGCGAAATTTCAGCTATTCAGAATTTCATTGGTCATCAGCCTGCAATTTTCAACTACGCTTTTGCTCCAATGCATTTATTATGTCCTATGCCTGGTAATGAAATTGCCAGAAACGGGTTAGCGAAACAGAATAGTGGGTATTTACCTATGCAAAAATAAGTATTGCATTTTATAATTATTTAATTAAGAAAAATATGAAAGCAAAAATTATTATAACACTTTCATTTATCGCTGTAATAGCGATGATGATAGGTTGTACGAAACAACCTTATTACGACATCCCTTATGATGCTAACGGAAATGTTTACATCACTCAAATTCCTGTGGTAACTGCAGCTCCTGTTACCTCTGCAATGACATCTTTCACTGTCAATGGCTATTTTCCAAATTCAAAATCCGGAGATGTTATGAAGGCTACTGTTTTACAACAGCAGGTACCCAGTTGGAATCCAGCTGGCGCCAAACAACTTCTGCCGGTAGCCGGTAGCGAAAAAAGTATTACGGTTGGGAGTGATCTTAAAGCATCAGTAACTTATACCCGAACGGAAGCACATTTGTTAAATGTTGGTGATGCTATAACCGTTGTATTTTCCGGAAACACAGATTCAGGAATAATAGCAATTGTTCTTAAATAAGCTTCATAAAGGGCTTTCTTTTTCAGAAACAAAATGAATTGCTTGGAAACCGCACCAGCCTTTAGGCTGATGCGGTTTTGTTTGCTACTAGCAAGATTGGTTTTATGGCTATTGAGTCGATATTTTGAGAAGGCTTCTTTTTTGAATCTTTCCAAGGTTTTTTTTAGAAATCACTTGTGGTTTTTAAAAAAAAGGATACTTTTGCAACACTTTTAAAGGATATCAGTTCCACTACTCAAAAGAACAAAAATCTTCGGGGTGTAGCGCAGTCCGGTAGCGCACCTGGTTTGGGACCAGGGGGTCCCAGGTTCGAATCCTGGTACCCCGACAGATAAAAGGGTTAAAGTGATGAAAATCAATTTAACCCTTTAATATTTTGGGGTCAAGGATTCCATACGGAAACTAATTCCAATTCTGATTTGACGGTAGGGGAAATCTTTAATTCCATACTGATATTGAGCAAAGTAATCGATATTCTCCCTACAGATGGTCAACTTCGAAGCTAAAACCAGTGGTGTGTCGCCAAGCATCCAACCGGAATAGCCCGAAAGGGTGTTGTCGAGCTTCCATTTTTCATTACCAAGAATGATCTTGGCCCCATACATCGGCGCATCGTCCTGTGTACTTCCAGTAGTTTCCCAACATAAAAATCCAAAATTTGCTACTCCGCGGATTTCATTGATAAACTGACCGGTTGTATGAACCGACTTTCCAATTTCAACATCAAAATAATACCCTGGAGTGTCAAAATATCGCCTCTCTGTAAAGTTTGTACCGGATGCTGTTTTTAAGGTGGAATTGAGTACAATAGCTGGCACTTTATTCTTTTCTTTCAACAACGAAATTCTTGTCTGGACGTAAAAATCACCATTAGCTTTACCCGTTTTGTTTCCTTTCATTCCCCGGTAGGAACTTAACTCATCCGTAACTTTATAATTTTCCAGAACGGAAGTCCAAACCTTAAATGATACGCGTTCGGGCAGGAGTGGAATCTCAATCTTGAAATAGCCATTTTTCGTTTGGTCGCCGAAGCCAAAATAGTAATCGCCCATCAAACTGATGGTTGTTTTAGCAGGAATTCGCGCATCAGTAAACTCCGGAACAGGGTTGGCATTGGGACCGAACCATGCTGGAGAATAGTTTACTTGTGCTTCAATATGGGTGATGATAAAGATTGACGCGAAAAGTATTACCGCTTTTACTTTGTTCATATTAAAGTTTCAATTCAATTTAGCATCTTTTTTAGAAAGCCCATCCGAGCATAAAAGTCAACGGAACTTTGGCCGAATCGTTGGAGGGGTATACATTCCCGTTGGAGTAATGACCAATCTTTATTTCCGCATTCATATTCCGGTGTTCTCCGAAGAAAGTACCAGTTCCCATATTATCCTGGAAAGTGAATTTTCCACCCATGTCCCTTCCATCGATCATTTGTTTGGAAATGTAGGTCGGACCTGCTACAGAATAATAGAAATAGGCATCCAGAATTTTGGTATGCAAGTAGGTAAACCGGATTACCGGGAAAATAGAAAAGGTAAAAAACCGCTCCTTGTTTGGATTGTTTAATCCGCTTCCCGGACCTTTTGTTTGCCATATAGATGTGCTGGCACCTATATCCAACGAAAACACTTTCGGCCCATGGAAGACGTTGCGTTGATAGGAAACGGTAAGTCCTTGACGCACCTCCGCTTCTCCTCCCCAAAACACAGGGTGCTTCTCGTTCGCGAGGAAATTGTTTACACCGTATCCCAGCACATTGGTGGAATATCCTATTTGTAAAAACTGTTTCGGAAAGATATAACCGAATTTGGCTACTTTTGCCAGTTTTTCTCTGCTGAACGGCTTCCATTTATAGGAAAAGCCGGCTGCAACATAGGAGGTAGCCGGTTGATTGGCCGATTCCTTTTTAGGAGAATAGCCTGAGCTTATTTGTAATCTCCAGTTATCGCTCAGATGGTACCTGATTCCACCACCAAGCAACACAGTGGGATATTGCTCATCAGACACCACAACTTTTCCCGTGGCATCATCCAGGCCATGACGTGTAATAATGGCTAAACCACCTTCGCCGTAAACAGAAAATTTTTTGCCAATAGGTAACTGGGGCTTTAAAGTCAGGCTACCTACATTCATCCAAACGTTGCCCTCACCTATACTGGTGCCAGTGTAGTAGTGGTAACGGACCCACTTAACGGGTCGCATATAATTAATCTGTGCAGCTAAATATTTATTAAACTCATAGCCAAATAATACCAACCGGACGGCAGTGTGCGGCACCTTAACCGACTGCATTTTATAACCCTCAGCAAGACTATTTTGACCAAAATCGTAGTTAATCGCGCTAATATTTATTTCGAAAAATGCCTTTCGAAGAATAGCAGGTATTTGTGCACGGTTGTCTTGTGAGAAGGAAGGCGTAAAAACCGAGAGAAGAGATATACAAATGGTAAGTCTTAAGGTGATGAATCTCATTGGTGATAAAGAAAGTTAGTTCGTACTCGCTAAAATACATAAACATTTTAAACCGATCATCTTCTTACTCATTATATCTTCACACATGCTATGGAGGCTGGTGGAAAAAGAAGAGAGGTCCGAAAACCCTTTCAAAGTGTGAAAGGGGACTATAAATAAAACTAGTCGTTCCAAATGTATGGAACGAATGATGAAGAAATGATGAAGAAATAACAAATTATTCCGGCCAGACTCCTTGTTTGATCTCCTTCAATAGTAGTTTGGAAGGATCGACCACAACATGCTTGATTCGTTCGCGACGCCAGGTATAGACAATGTGAACCAGTCCGTCAGCAGCCTGTATGACAGCCGGATAGGAATACTCACTGATTTTGGAGTCTTCCAGGATAAGAGCGGCGTACCAGGTTTTCCCATCCTTCGAAACCGAGACATTAAGCGGTGATCTAGCGCCACTGTTTCTACCTTCTGGTGGCAGCACGTGGTTGTAAACCAGCAGCTGGCGACCATCTTTCAGGGTCACTGCATCGGTGCCTGCGTTATTATTGGGCAAGGAGGTCGGTGTGAGGGCGCTCCAGGTCTGGCCATTATCCTTCGACCATGCCTCGACAATCGCCCTGTTTCGGCTGCGGCAGAGAACTTGCACACTGCCATCCTGGTAGGTTAAGACACTGGGCTGTATGGCATTAATGGTATTTCCGTCGTTGATTGGAGCGGTTCTTTGCCAGGTCTTGCCAAAATCGGTGGTGCTTTCAAAATGAACCCGCCAGCCCTCTTTACCTTCTGAACTCGACGGACAAAGGAGGGTTCCATTGCTCAGTAAAACAGGTTTATTTTTAACTGGACCGATGTTTCCATCAGGCAATTTTTCAGGTTTTCCCCAGGTCTTTCCATGATCCTTGGATTTAACAACCATTCCCCACCAGGTAGAGGGTGAAGGACCCACTTTGTAAAACAGCAACAATTCACCTTTTGGAATCTGGTACAGCACCGGATTCCAGGTAGGATATCTCAATGATTCGCTCTGTACGCCATTGACAACCTCCACCGACGGGGTCCATTTGCCATTTTCGTAATGGCTCACCCAGATGCCTACATCCGGATTTCGCTCGCCCGTACCGCCAAACCAGGCAGCAACAATACCACCAAGGGTTTCGACGATGGTGGAGGCATGGCAGGAGGGATAAGGCGCCTCCAAATAGATAAACTCATCGACCAGAATTCCCTGTTTCCAGTTGGTTGACTGTGCGTTAAGCATACAGTTAGAGAGCAATAGAATCAGGTAAGCGAAAAGAAATTTCTTCATAGTATAGTTTTTAGCATTAATAATCGGGGTTATGCGTATAGAAACCTTTTGATTTTCTGCGTTGGAGTCCTTTCGAAAGGCTCTGCCTGAATAAGTATCATCTGAACCTGTGAGAATTTATTCACATGAGAATTAACGTACAAGTGAAGCTCCTGCTGCAATTCATTTATCTTTTCATTGTAAAGCTCTGCCTGATCGCGGAAAATCTGGTACTGGGCTTCCATCTCCTCCATATTAAGACGTACTATCGCAACAAGTTTCCCTTTGCGTTGTACAACAAGTGATTCAATAACATTTTTGAAGTTATTGATCACCGATTCGATCTCTTCGGGGTATATATTTTCTCCGGAAGCGCTGACAATCATGTTTTTTAAGCGTCCTTTAAATGCCAGATATCCTTTTTTGTCAATTAATCCCAAATCACCTGTTTTAAACCATCCGTCTTCGGTGAGGACTTCTTTGGTTAGGGCAGGTTCTTTGTAATAACCCTTCATCACATTTGGCCCTTTAATCCATATCTCACCCTGACCATTTTTGCCATCCGGCTGATTTATCTTCACTTCACACCCTGGCATAGCCGGTCCAATTGTATTCAGACGAGTAGCGGCTGGTCCTGCTCCAGCTGCAAGTGGAGCCGTTTCTGTAAGTCCAAAGCCAATGGAATAGGGAAATTTCGCTTCTTTCAGAAATTTTTCGACTGTTGGATCCAACTTTGCACCACCAATTCCGAAGAAGTTCAACTCCCCTCCAAAAGTCTTCATAAGCTTCCTACCGGCTATCCGATTGAGTAATAAACGAATGGGTAAAATACTATATAAAAGTCTGATGAATAGATTTTTACAAAATACCGGCTGAATTTGTTTCTTGTAAATTTTCTCAATGATTAAAGGCACGGCAAGCATGATCGTTGGTTTCACCGTTTGCAAAGCCGGAATCAAAACTGCCGGGGTTGGAAGTTTCCTGAGGTAATGGACCGATGCGCCAAACATAACGGCAAAAATAAAACCAATAGTATTCTCATAAGCGTGTGATAGTGGCAGTAATGACAGAAACCTGTCGTTAGAATTGATTTGATGAATCAGACCGCCTTGCTCAGCATCCCAAACGATATTTTTATGGGTGAGCATGACCCCCTTCGATTTTCCTGTGGTTCCTGATGTGTATATGATTGAGGCGAGATCATCTTCTTCAACCAAATCAAGGTACTCATTTTCAGCAACTTTTACCTCAATTGCATTAAACCCCGAGATTTTTTCAAATGTTTCAATCCTGATGATCACTTTGGATGGATCAGCTGAGAAATGTTCAATCTTAGCCAGAAGATTTTCTGAAACAAAAACCACCTTTGGTTCAGAATGTTCGATGATATTGTTTATTTCGATGATTGAAAAATCAGGAAGTATGGGAACAACTACTGCCCCAGTCGAAGCGATAGCAAAATAGGCGATTCCCCAGTTGGGCATATTGGTGCTTAGGATCACAACTTTGTCTCCTTTTGTTATTCCCAAAGAAGTAAGCTGATGGATAACCCGATTAATCTCCACTTCAAGCTGTGCATAAGTGTAGCCCTCCTCTCCAGCAAAAACCAGGGATGGCCTCGACCCGTATTGACCAAAACTATTGCGGAGCATGGCAGGAATTGTATATTTTTGTAGTCGACTCATCTTTCCAAATTTCCACATTAATCCACTGTCCAGGTGTTCCCGCTCCGCAGCAGCTGGTCCACCGAGAATATTTTGGATTTTGCCTTAGCTTCTGCAATCTGGGCCGTCATCGCCTGATCATAAACTTTCGAAGGCACTGCACGGATTACACCCATGGCAACCGGGAAGTCTGGTAGCTTCATGTTAATAAGCGACTGATGCAGGAATCCGTCCTGATCCATTGCATCATGTACCAGAATGTCTTCCGGAGTAACGCCATTTTCACCGATTTTAGCCACGCAGAGTTTACCTTTTTTACCAAGGACAATACCCTTGTCGCGGTTATTTCCGAAAATCATTGGCTCACCATGCTTCAGGAAAATCTGATGTTCCTCCCTGTTTTTCGGATCAGTAATGACCTCATGAACACCATCATTGAAGATCACACAATTCTGAAGTACCTCCACCACTGATGCTCCCTTGAATTTGGCTGCCTCTTCAAATACTTCCTGTGAATGTTTCAGGTTGTTGTCGACGCAACGGGCAAAGAAGGTGCCACCAGCTCCCAAGACGAGCCGTCCGGGTACGAAAGGATCCTCGATAGTCCCCATTGGAGAGGTCTTGGTAACAAAACCACGATCGGTGGTCGGAGAATATTGCCCTTTGGTTAATCCGTAGATCTTGTTGTTAAACAGGATGATATTGAGGTCAATGTTTCTGCGGATAGCATGTATGAAGTGGTTTCCACCGATAGCCAGGGCATCGCCGTCGCCGGTAATCTCCCAGACCGTCAGATTCGGATTGGCACATTTAACACCCGATGCGATGGCTGCCGCCCGTCCGTGGATCGTATGAAAACCGTAGGTACTCATATAATAAGGAAACCTGGAAGAGCATCCTATACCGGAGATCACGGCAAAATCCTCATGGCGGATACCCAGATTGGCCATGGCCTTCTGGATGCCATTCAGCACTGCGTGGTCACCACATCCCGGGCACCATCTAACTTCGTTTTCGCTCTTGAAGTCCTTAAGCGTATAATTCAATGATTCCAACATGATTACTCCTCCATTAGTTTTACAAAATTTGCTGATAGTTCATGAATAGTGAAAGGCAATCCCTGAACCTTATTGAATTGATGGTATTTGAATTCCGGCAACTTATCCCTTAGATAACTGACGAATTGTCCGAGGTTTAATTCACAGACGACTATCTTCTTAAATCCTGCGAATACACTGGCTGTATTGCCAGGCAGTGGTTTGATGTAATTGAAATGGGCCAGACCGACTTTGACGCCGATTTTCTGCAATTCGCGGACGGCGGTGTCCAGGTATCCAAGGGTTCCGCCCCAGCCGACGACCAGTAAATCTCCTGTTTTTTCTCCCACAACCACCAAGTCCGGTATCAAATCCACTACGCGTTCTACTTTGTCGCGCCTGATTTCACACATCAGTTGATGGTTAGCCGCATCATGACTCACGTTCCCGTTAGGATCCTTTTCCAGTCCGCCGATTCTGTGCTGAAACCCATCCATACCCGGGAAAGCCCATTCACGTGCGAGTGTCTGAGGATCCCGTTTATAAGGTTTATAGGTAGCGGCATCTTTTGCAATTCGTGGAGTGATTGACGGCATCTCTGCCATGGTTGGCACTTTCCAGGGTTCTGTACCGTTACCGAGAAAACCGTCGGTCAGCAGCACCACAGGGACCATGCGTTCCAAAGCTATCTTTGCAGACATAAAGGCGTAATGGAAACAATCCGATGGAGTAGAAGCAGCTACCACGACAACAGGACTCTCACCGTTTCTGCCATATAGTGTCTGCAACAGATCCGACTGCTCTGTTTTTGTGGGTAGTCCGGTCGACGGACCGCCACGCTGTACGTTGACAACCACCAACGGCAATTCTGCCATCACACCCAGACCGAGGGCCTCGGATTTCAGTGCAAAACCAGGACCGGAAGTCGAAGTGACGGCTAGGTCACCGGCAAAAGCTGCACCGATGGACGTGCAGATACCTGCAATCTCATCCTCTGCCTGAAAACTCTTCACGCCCAGATCTTTGCGTTCAGCCAGTGTCTGAAGAACTTCCGTGGCAGGGGTGATAGGATAAGAACCAATGAAAAGCTCAAGCCCTGCCTTTTCAGCAGCAGCCAATAAACCCCAGGCAGTGGCAGTGTTTCCGTTGATGTTCCTGTAGATCCCCTTTTCAATGGGAGCAGAATGGACAACATAGCGCGGAGTCATGTGCTGCAGGTTCGAGGCATAATTGTAACCCGCATGCAGTACCCTGAGGTTGGCTTCGAGCACTAGCTCTTTCTTTCCAAACTTCCTGGTAAGGTATTTTTCAATATAATCGAGCTCACGGTTGAAAACCCAACAGATCAGCCCAAGCGCAAACATATTTTTACTTCTGAGGATGCTCTTGTTATCGATTTCGAGATCTTTGAGCGCCTCTCTCGTTAACTGCGTAATCGGAACCCCAACTTTGTTGTAATCGAGCAGATTCAGCTCAGTAAATGGATCATCGGTTGCAAATTTTGCCTTTTCAAAATTCTTTTGGTTAAAGCTGTCGGAGTCATAAAAAATCGTACCACCAGGCATAATAAACTTCGCATTAGCCTTTACAGCCGCAGGATTCATGGCAATGAGCACATGCGCGAGATCTCCGGGGGTGTTAATTTTTTTCTTCCCGAGCTGTACCTGAAAACCAGATACCCCGGCGACTGTTCCCTGAGGTGCACGAATTTCGGCTGGATAATCGGGGAAGGTTGAAATATCGTTTCCCATCAAGGCTGAAGTATCGGAAAACAGGGTTCCTGTGAGTTGCATTCCGTCACCTGAATCACCAGAAAACCTAATCGACACTTCTTCAAGCTCAATCAATTTTGTTTGTATGGACATAGGGTTGATGTAATTATTTGCTATTTTTAGACCACAAATTTAAACTTTTTTTAGAAAATGGCCATCATAAAAACATTGCTTGGTAAAACACCGGTTTTCGGCCAGGATTGTTTCCTCGCGGAAAACGCCGTGGTAATTGGTGATACCGTGATGGGCGATCATTGCAGTGTCTGGTTTGGCGCTGTAATCAGGGGTGATGTGAACAGTATCCGGATCGGAAACAATGTAAATATACAGGATAATGCTGTTATTCACGGTACTTTCGAGAAATCAGCCACTAATATTGGCAACAATGTTTCGATTGCACACGGAGCCATCGTTCATGGATGTACGGTCCACGACAATGTTTTGATTGGCATGAACGCCGTAATACTCGATGATTCTGTCATTCACAGCAACTCCATTATCGCCGCAGGAGCCGTGGTTACAAAAGGAACGGTTGTTGAATCGGGATCCGTTTATGCAGGATCGCCTGCGAAGAAAATCAAGGAGGTCAGCATCGAACTGATCGAAGGAGAGATTAACCGCATTGCAAATAATTATAATACTTACTCAGAATGGTATAAGGACAAAGAGTGATTAATCACTCAAATAAATTTTTCACTCTCCTACTTTACAAATTTCAATATTCATTATCTTACGAGCAAAACTACCAAAAACAATCATTTATGTCCAAACACTCTTCCGCAGGAACAAAATCTGCAAGTTCCAACTTAATTCCGATGGTCATTATCTCGGTATTATTCTTCATTTTCGGTTTCGTTACCTGGCTCAACGGTATCCTGATACCGTATCTTAAAATAGCCTGCCAGCTAACCAATTTTCAGGCAATGTTTGTTGCATTTGCTTTTTACATTGCCTATTTCGTGATGGGACTCCCCTCTTCCTGGGTCTTGAAAAAGACTGGATTTAAAAATGGCATGATGGTCGGACTCTGGGTCATGGCTCTCGGATCACTTATTTTTATTCCTGCTGCCATGGCCCGCACCTATGGCCTTTTTCTGACGGGACTCTTCGTGATGGGAACCGGTCTGACGATCCTTCAAACCGCCGTCAATCCTTATGTGACAATAATCGGTCCAAGAGAAAGTGCCGCCGCCCGGATCAGCATCATGGGAATCTGTAACAAGATGGCCGGTGTGATAGCTCCGCTGATTCTTGCCTATTATATTTTGAACGATGGAGACACCTTCGTAGCCAGTCTTGCACAGATGGACGAAGCCGCTAAGACAATAGCCCTTAACGGATTGGCTCACAGAGTAATTGGCCCTTATGTTGTAATGACTATCATCTTCTTCCTGCTGGGTGTTGGTGTACGTTACTCACCGCTACCGGAAATTGAGGCTGAGAGCGATGATGAGATGGAAACTAACGGGAGCGCTCCCAAAACAAGCATCTGGCAATATCCTCACCTGGTACTGGGCGTGCTCACGCTCTTCTTTTATGTCGGCGCCGAAGTAATTGCAGGAGACACGATTATCCGATATGGGATGTCCCTGGGAATCGAAATTTCAAAGGCCAAAGTCTTTACTTCTTATACCCTGATTTCAATGACAGTCGCTTATATTTTAGGTATCATTCTAATTCCCAAATACTTATCACAACGAACAGCGCTTCAGTGGTGCGGAATTCTCGGAATCATCTTCTTAATGGGCGCGGTGTTCTCCAGCGGCTTAACCTCCGTTTTCTTCATTGCCATCCTTGGTTTTGCTAACGCACTGGTATGGCCTGCCATCTGGCCACTTGCCATCCACAACCTGGGCAAATTTATCAAAACAGGTTCTGCCATGATGATCATGGCTATCCTCGGCGGTGCATTACTTCCGCTTCTGTGGGGTAAATTATCCGACATTTACGGCTCACAGCTTGCTTATCTGGTGGTGCTGCCCAGTTACTTACTATTTATCTATTACGCCAAATGGGGGTACAAGAAAAAAAATTGGTGAACTAAATGAACTCGCTCCAGTCTCGCTCCAGCCTCGCTCCGGTCTCGCTCCAGTCTCGCTCCAGTCTCGCTCCAGCGGATTTGCAATCCGCTGGTAATGTTTCACCAACGGATTGCAAATCCGTTGGAGCGAGTTTCTTGAAACGAGTTTTACTTTTTAATTTTTACTTATGAGTGCAACTTTAATCATTTTAGCCGCCGGTATGGGCAGTCGCTACGGCGGATTAAAACAGATGGATGAAGTAGGTCCTACCGGGGAAGCTATCATCGATTATTCGCTCTACGATGCCATCCGTGCCGGATTCGGCAAGGTCGTCTTCGTGATCCGCCACGATTTTGCGGATGCCTTCAAGGATCGTTTTAATCCTCGGCTGAAGGGTCGTATCGAAGTTGAGTATGTTTACCAGTCACTCGATAAACTTCCTTCCGGGTTCACCCTTCCACCACAGCGGGAGAAACCATGGGGTACCGCTCATGCCCTGCTGATGGCAGATGGCGTCGCTGATGGACCCATGGCCGTGATCAATGCGGACGACTTTTATGGAAACAAAGCCTACCGGGCCATGGCCGGTTTTCTGAACGCCTCAACAGATCCATCAGAGTATTCTATGATAGGATACAACGTCGAAAATACCCTTTCGGACCACGGCTCAGTTTCCAGGGGAGTCTGCGCGACCGACGCCAATGGGTACCTCACTACAGTCGTGGAACGCACTAAAATCATCGGCGAATCAGACGGTATCTACTATTACGAGGAAGATGGAAAACATTCGCTGAATCCGAAGAGTCCGGTTTCTATGAATTTCTGGGGACTAAAACCCAATGTTTTTCAGTATTTAAAGGAAGGCTTTGCAGAATTCCTGACCGACCACGGACAGGAGCTGAAATCCGAATATTTCATCCCATTGCTGATCAACGACAACATCGTAAACGGTAACATCAAAACCAAAGTGATCGAATGTGATTCCCCCTGGTTCGGTGTCACCTATATCGAGGATAAACCAATCGTGAAGGGCCGGATCGCTCAGCTCATTGCAGAAGGAGTCTACCCATCACAGCTTTGGTAGAAACCGATCCCTGAGCTTTACCGCTCTCCCTCGTTTGCAACGAGGGAGGACATTATGATCCCTCGTTGCAAACGAGGGATATAATTGGGAGATTGCAAACGAGGGATATAATTGGCATGAGACATGAGATATGAATGATCAGCAGATCAAGCAGTTTTTAGATTTATTTGGTCGAACAGACCAAGTGGCTGAATGGAAACCCTTCGGTCATGGCCATATCAACGATACTTTTCTCATCCGGACCGTTGGCGGCAACCTTCCCGACTACATCCTTCAACGCAAAAATCACATGGTTTTCAAGGACGTACCCGGAATGTTAAACAACATCCTGCTCGCCACCAACCACGTTCGTGCCCAACTGAAGTCCGCCGGTGAAACAGAAATTGACAGGAAGGTGATGACCTATCTCCCGACTGCTGACGGCAAATATTATGTACAGGACGATCATGGTAATTACTGGACGCTCTTCCTCTTTATCCGCGATTCACACGGCATGGAAGAGGTGACCAGTCCCGATCAGGCCTTCAGCGCAGGAAAAGCCTTCGGACACTTTCAACGGCAGCTGTCCGATCTCGACCCTGCAGGACTCATTGACACCATCCCCAATTTTCACAACGGCAAATTTCGTTTTCAGCAATTTTCGGATGCAATAGCTTCCAACAAAGCGGACAGACTAAATGAGATGCAGTCCGTTGTAGATCAGCTGCTGACAAGAAAAGAGGAGATGCTGAGACTGCAAACCTGGCTGGACGATGGCGAACTACCCCGCCGCATCACCCATAATGACACCAAGATCAACAACATACTCTTCGATGAGGACAACAACATCCTCTGCATCATTGATCTGGACACCATCATGCCCGGGAGCATTCTATTTGATTTTGGAGATGCGATCCGTACGCTGGGGAACAGTGCCGCCGAAGATGAGGCTGATGTAAACAAAATATGCTTTCAGACAAGTTATTTTGAGGCATTCACGCAAGGTTATCTAACTGAAAGCAGTAGATTCTTAACAACTCTTGAAATAGAAAATCTGGTATACTCTTGCCGCTACATGGTTTGGGAACAGGCGGTTCGCTTCCTGACTGATTACCTGAATGGAGACATCTATTACAAAATCGCCTACCCTAACCATAACAAAATCAGGACATTATCTCAATTAAGATATCTTGAAGTATTGGAAGTCAACAAAGAAGTTATGGAAAACTTGTTCCGGTCCCTGAGCGCAGTCGAAGGGCCCTTCGACTGCGCTCAGGGACCGGAACAATCATGGGATTGCGGGTCAAGCCCGCAATGACGTCCTAGCCTAATTTTACATGCTGCGAGCGGACCTCTTGTCCAAGGAACAATTTCGCCAGCTGATCAAAATTTCCAGGAGATTCGGTGGTAAAAAAGTCCCGGCGGCCCGATTTGGAACAATTCATCTCAATCTCGGGATGCCGGTACAGATAATCTTCCAGTTTAGCTGCAATGACCGGCCCCTGTTTTAGCAGGACGACTCCTTCCGGCAAATATTTCCTGATCACTTCTGACAATAATGGGTAATGTGTGCAGCCAAGAATGATGGTATCGATCTGAGGATCCCGGGCAAAAAGATTTGCAAGATTCTGCTCTACGAACAAGGCCGTGCCCGGGCTCTCTATCAGATTATTTTCCACGATAGGCACCCACATCGGACAAGCCTCCTGAACGACCGTAATCGGGCTGTCAGGTGATATTTTGGCAATCTCCATGGGGTATGATTCAGAGACGACCGTCCCGGTAGTTCCCAACACGCCAACATGACCCGTTTTCGTCATTCCCGGAATCATCTCCACACTGGGTCTGATTACACCGAGCACCCGTCTGGTAGGATAACTTCGCGGTAACTCTATTTGCTGAATATTTCGGAGTGCCTTGGCAGAAGCGGTGTTGCAGGCGAGTACAACCAAGTGACAGCCCTGCTCAAAAAGATGCCTGACGGACTGCCAGGTATACTCGAAAACTACCTCAAATGATCGGGTCCCATACGGATTCCGGGCATTGTCGCCCAAGTAGATGTAATCATATTGAGGCAATTTGCGGAGTAACTCTTTGAAAACCGTCAGTCCGCCGTATCCTGAATCAAAGACGCCGATTGGCTGGTATTTCTCAGGCATAATTGTCGAATGAAGTGATCAGCCAAAGATACAAAAAAAGAAGCCGACTCATTTTGTATCTGAGACGGCTTCTTTTTTATACTATTTGAAGGGTATTACTTCAAACCAAGTTTTGTTTTAACGAGGGGCATCATGTCGGTAGAAATGGCAGCGTTGAAATATAATACACTGTTAACTTCGAAAACATACAACATTCCCTGTTCTTTAGCAACCTCTGCAACAGCCTTTTTGGCCTTCTCAACGATAGGCTGGAATTGTTTGGTTTCTTCCTTTTGAAGATTTTCCTGAGCCTGCGTCTGGAAAGTAGAAATTCTCTCCTGCAAACTCTGAATGTCTGCTTCCTTGGCCTGGCGGATAGCGTCAGTAACATTGGGCTGTTTTACCAGTGCAACATATTCCTGTCCTTTCGTCTGGTACTCCTTTTGCATAACAGCCAACTGTGACTCCAGATCAGTCTGCATTTTAGCCATCGCCTTTTGAGCGACATCACGTTCTGGCATAGTCGAAATCAAACCCTGAAAGTCGATGTGACCGAATTTTAACGTTTGAGCAGAAGCAGAAGCTCCAACAAAGAGAAGGAGAGAAAAAGTTATAACACTTAATAAATGTCTCATGATCGATCTGATTTAATTTTTATGCGGCAAATTTATAATATTAATTTTTATATCCAAGCTTTTGTAACACTTGATCACTTAAGTCGAACTTCGGATTGGTGTAAATCATCGTCATACTCCCTGCCTTGTCAAAGATAATCGAATAAGCTCCCTGCTCGGCAATGGCCTGAATGGCATTAAAAACATCATCCTGAACGGGTTTGACCAACGATTCCTTCTTCTTGGCCAGATCGCCTTCCGGACCGAAATACTGACGCTGTAGTTTCTTGTATTCTTTCTCTTTGTTGACAATCTGCTCTTCCCTTTTCTTCTTTATATCCTGGGAAAGCAGGACCACTTCAGCCTGATAGTCCTTGTAAATCTGGTCAAGTTCCGAATGAAGCGTTTCGAGTTCCTTCTGGTATTTTTGCGAAAGTTTGTCCAGTTGTTCCTGCGCTGCAACATAGGCAGGAAGCTTTCCAAGAATAAAATCCGTGTCGACATACGCATATTTCTGAGCAAAACTTGTTGTCAAACAGGCTAATACAAAAATTCCGATAAATATTAATTTTTTCATCTTAATCAGTTTTATTAATATTTTAACAAAATTCAGACCAAATTTTAAAATTGTTGTCCCATGATAAAGTGGAACTGACTGCCGCCTGTTCCCTTGGTATAACCATCGTCGAATCCGTATCCCCAGTCAAATCCCATCAGACCAAACATTGGCAGGAAGATCCTGACGCCAAGACCAGCTGAACGCTTGATGCTGAATGGATTATAATCAGCAAAGTCGTACCATGCATTACCTGCTTCCAGGAAGCCTAGTCCATAGATGGTTGCAGATTGAGACAAAGTGACCGGATACCGGAGTTCCATGGTAATTTTCTCATAGATATTACCCCCGTTCCCAGGAGTCAGTGAGTTGTTTTCATAACCCCGTAATCCGATGTATTCACTTCCGTAAGAATTGTACCCCGACATACCATCACCCCCGAGTTTGAAGGATTCGAAAGGCGAGCGCAGGTTTTTGTTGTAGTAACCCAGGATACCGGTTTCAAATTTCGTCCGCAGAATCAGTTTGGCATCTGTCTTAGCCTGCAAAGGCGTAAAGATATCTGCCTTAAACGACCATTTATGGTACTCCACAAATTTGAATCTTTCTTCCGGAGTAAGGGTGGTACTGCTGTAGTCCTTGTTTGAAAACAAGGAAAATGGCGGTGTAAGCGCTACCGATACCGAGAAGTTGGACCCCCTGCGGGTGTACAGCGGACTATCGGTCGAGTTTCTTCCGAAGACAGTTTTGAAGGCCAGGGTATTGGAAGTACCGTTCTGGAAGATGAAATACTTCCAGTTATCCAAGATATAGCGTTGAAATGATAATTCGTGGTAAAGTGTAAAATAATTATCAGGCCTCTTCAGACGATATCCCAATCCAAGTGATGCACCGACTACGCCCATTTTCTCGGTAATATCATAATTGTACTGATTGTATTGACTGCCGTATTGGCTGCCGTATTGGCTGCCATATTG
>Ga0209539_1000525_pt1 | contig 21852 bp, 16 predicted proteins | sample BarGraNGADG00312_2_FD_184499 | JGI IMG/M metagenome (GOLD analysis project Ga0209539, IMG submission 184499) | Arctic peat soil microbial communities from Barrow, Alaska - Barrow Graham LP Ref core NGADG0011-312 (SPAdes) (version 2) | ecosystem: Environmental > Terrestrial > Soil > Wetlands >...
CGTCGGCATCCACGACGTCCGTGCAGACGGTGGTGAACAGCTCGGTCACCCAGACTGTCGAGCCCGGCTCCGCCGTGCCGGAGAACTCGACGTTCTTCTTCTGCACGACCGACCCCGACGCGGGCTCGTCGACCACCGGCGCGGTCGGCGCCACCGTGTCCACCGTGAACGTGGTTGTGCCGGGCAGCGTGGCCACGAGTTCGCCGAGGTAGCCGATCGCGGTGAGGGTGTGCTCGCCGTCCGCCAGTGGCGCACTCGCCGGGCACGTCCAGGCGCCGTCGACCACCGGGGCGGTGCACACGACGGTGTCACCTTCCGTGACGACGACCGTCTCGCCCACCTCGACCGTGCCGGACAGCGTCGGCTCCGACTCGTTGATTGGCGAGCCGGACGGCGTGTGCCCGATCACGGCGACCGTGGTCGGCGCCCACTGCGCGTAGAGCGTCACCTCGGTCACCGTGTGGTCGGCGGCCAGGGCCGAGTAGGGCGTCGCCGCGGTCACGGCCACGCCGCTGCCGTCGGCCGCGGTGTTCCAGCCGGCGAACTCGAACGCCGGCCGTGACAGGTCGGCACCGGACGCGTCTACGCCGGTGTCGCCCCACAGGAGGCCGGCCACCGGCTCGGGCACCGGGCCCGACCCGCCGTTGAGGTCGTACGTCACGCCGTAGGCACCGGCGACAGCCGCTGCCCAGGACAGCATCGGCGACTGGTTGTTCGTCGCCACGAGCCGGATCTTCACCGGCCCGTCCGCGGCGAGGGTGATGTCGTAGCTGAGCAGCCGGCTCGGCGTCGCGGTGTTCAGGACGAGGCTCGACGCCACCTGGTGGCTGGCCCCGTCGTAGTCGAGGAACACGTTGAACGACCGGCTCGTGGTTGGCCACCACGAGTTGTTGCCGGCGGCGATCGTGTGCCGACCCGCAGACAGCGGGAACGTGTAGCTCAGCGTCGCGCCCACCTGGTTGGCCGTGTAGAGGCCGGTGGTGGTCAACTTGCTGTAGTCGCCGGCGACGGCCCCCTTGTACTGCAGGTCACGGCCGCCTGCGGCGTTCTGGCCGTAGTGGCCCCATGTCGCGCCGGCCTCGAACACCTGGTCCGGCCGGTCGTTGAGGAGCGCGTCTCCCAGCAGGTCGGCCACCGCCAGGTACGCGGGCGAGTCGTAGCCGAGGCTGCCGGTGCTCGTCGCGTTGACGTCCGCGAAGTAGGTCAGCCCAGGCGGGACCACCTCGACGAAGGCCGTCGTGGTTGCAGTGCCGTAGCTGCCCGTGACGACGGCGGTCGCCCACGGCTGGCCGAAGTCCACCCCGTCGAGCTGCCACGTGATCGGCACGTCTCTGATGGTGCTGTCGGTCAGCGTGGCGGTGAGCGTCGCCGGCAGGTCGGTCGGCGTCCGGTCGACGAACGTCGCCCGCCACACCTGCGGCAGGGACTGGACGCGGTTGGCCAGCGGGAAGCTTGCCACCCGTAGCAGGTCGACGAGCTGCTGTGCCCCCTCGGCGTCCAGGCCGTAGCCCGCGGGGTCGTCCACGGCCTGCCGCGCCAGCGCGATGTCCGCCTGGAGCAGCGCCCAGTCCGCGTCCGCGAAGTCCTCGTCGCGCTCGATCGCCTCGGCCGCGGCCAGGGCCTGAGCGACCGGTGACGCGGACGCCGGCTGCGCCGGCGGGGTCTCTAGCACCCCTACCGCGTCGACCGCCAGAGTCCCGGTGGTCACATCGAGCCTGATCGTGTGCTCACCGTACGGCAGGCCGCGCAGCGAGAACGTCTGCTGGTAGTTGGTCGACGAACGCGTGGGCAGGTTCATCGCGACGAGCTCGCCGTCCAGCCTGACGTCGAGCCTGGCGCTGCCGTTGTCGATGCCGAGGACGTCGAGCCCGGTGCCGGTGAACGTGTACGAGACCGCGGCCCCCGCCGCCTGGCTCGTCGAGGAGGAGCGCTGGTACTCGAACATGCCGCCGCCGTTCGCGTGCCGCCAGGCACCGTCGTAGACGAGCTTGGCGTTGGGCGGGTCGGCGAGGTCGTTCATCTCGAGGTTGTCGAGGAGCTCCGTGTAGTACGGCGCGTAGCCGGGCACCCGCTCGATCGTCAGGTTGTCGAACTGCGTGTACCAGAAGCCGCTGGCAAGGTCGACTCGTCCGGAGCGGAACGGCGCGGCATCGGTCCAGGCGAACACCTCGCTGTCGTCGACGAAGCCGGTCACCCTGGTGCCGACCACCTGGATCGCCAGCCCGTGCCAGGCGGTGGGGTCGAACCCGGCGACGGTGCCGCTCGAGATCGTCGTGCCTGTGCGCAGGAACTGCCACGTGCCGCCGGAGTTCAGCCGCAGCGCGTACGGCGTGCCGCTGAGCGAGTGCGAGCTCCCACCTCCCGTCGACCGCGCGCCGATCGCCGCGTAGTTGTCGCTAGCGGGGGCGCGTTCGAACCTGACGTCCACGCTCGCCTTGTAGTTTGTCCAGCGCAGGTCCCCGATGCCGGTCACCGGATCAGCGTTGTTCCATGCCCCGCCGACGCCGGTCGCCGTCCGGTCGACCTGCTGGCGCAGGACGTACCCGTCGTCGGGCGTCGCGAACGCCTCGAAGGACCCGTTGCGGTCCCACGTGTAGAGCGGAATCGCGCCGGTGGCGCCGCCGCGGGACTCGACGAACGGCTCGGTCTCGCCCGTCAGGACGCCGCCTTCACCGATCACCGGGACGGTCTTGTCGGTGTAGTCGAAGTCGTCGGACCACAGCGTCCCGTGCTCCGGATCGGCGTCGAGAACCGTGCGCTCGCCCTCGACGGGAAGGGGCGCGGTCCACTCGTCGTCCCCCGTGACGTCGAGCGACGTGACGGTGACCACGGAGTACGGCTTGACCTCCACCGTGTAGACGCCGGCCGCGTCGGCCAGGACGTCGCCGACGTGCTGCTTGTAGTTCGCGTTGAACGCCTCGCCCTCGTCGGGCGCCCGGGTCTCCCAGACCGCGAGCGCTGGGTCTTCGCCGAGAGCGAAATTCCGCGGCGTGATCCGGTACGTTTGGGCGTACTCGGAGTCGTTGACGACCACCGTCGAGAAGTCGGTCTTGTCCGGCGCCGCCAGCGTCATGTAGTTGGGCAGGCCGTTGCGGCCGTTGATTGGGTTCGTGCCCGTGGCGGTGCTGGCGCTTGCCTGCGGGACCACACGCCAGATCCCTGCGGTGTTCGTGTCGTTCTCCCACCCGGTGTTCGCGAAGCTGCTGAAGTGCTGCAGCACGGCCAGGCCGGCGTCGTAGTGGATCCACCCCGACCACGGGTCACGCGCGCTGACGAGCTCCTTGTACGAGTACTGGCCGCCCTGGTAGAACGAGCCGATCGCCGGCTGGTAGATGAAGTGCGTCCGGCGGGACATGACGAAGCCCTTGACGATTGTGTTGCCCATCTCCAGCGGGCCGCCGCCGCCGCCGATCCCCGTGCCCGGCACGGTCGGGTCCGCCGTGTTGTTGTTGGGCCGGAAGGCCGAGTCGCTGAAGGTGGCCTGCGCCTCGGAGTTCCACACCTCCTTGTCGTACTGCTCAGCGAGCCGGGTGAAGTCCCGCGCGGCCGTGTCGTTGGTGTTGTAGTGGTAGCCGGCCGCCGTGACGGCGTCGCGCAGCGACGCGTCGGCGATCATGTCGTCGCCGAAGGAGCCCAGGCCGGACTCGTCGGAGATGATCACCTTGATCTGGTGGTACAGATCGGCCTCCCCGGGCCGGAAGCCCGCCTCGCCCGGGTCCGAGCTGACGTAGCCCGTCGTGTCGGTGCGCACCCGGTTGGCGTAGTCCTTCGTCCACGTGAAGTTCGGTGTCTGCTCGTTCACGCCCGGGTTGACGTAGTCGACCATGAACCCGTACTCGCGGTACGCGGCCAGGATCGTGTTCTTGTACCAGGTGTAGATCTTGTCGTTGGTGTTCGCCCACACGGGCGCGTTCCACCGCAGGATGCTCACCCTGAGGTCGGGGTTGACCTGCTTCGCGTCGGCGGCAAGCTGGAAGCCCGGAGCCCGCGTGACGTTGGCTGGCTCGGTCTCCCAGCGCATGGTCGCCGGGTCGGATCCGGTCGAGTTGTTGCGGTCGTTGCCCATCTCGATCTTGACCTGCTGCATGATCGGGTGGTCGCCACCGAAGAGGACCTGGAGGAGTTCTGCGTACTCCTGCGGATGCTGTGCCTTGTAGTCCATGAGCAGCGCGCTCGTACTGTTACAGCTCAGCACGCCGAAGCCCTTGAACGTCAGGCCGTTGACGTTGTCGGCCGCGATGGTGTCGGCGTCCACAACGACGACGACGTCCGCCGCCGCGGCGGCCCCTACCCCAGAGACTGGCGTTATCAACCCGGCCAGAGCGATGGCAGCAACCGCTGCCGTGACCCGCTTGCGAAGCATCTGTCTTTCCCTCCCCGTTGAAGGTCGACGCGGCGGCGCGCCCGTTCGTCCGGGCGCACGTCTGGCCTTCGCCCGGTCGCCGTCGACCGGATGGGGCGCTGACACAGGCCGGATCCTTCGTGACCGGACTCCGCCACCGTGACGTCCATAATGCTCGTACATGAGCGGGCCAGTGTCAATACGCTCTCTTGTGATTGTTTCCGATCGAAAATGGCTGGATGCGCCGCCGCCGGTGGCGGGCTCGCCGTGCCCATCAGCGCCCAGGGGTGAACGCACAAGCAGTGCGCGCACCCAGCTGCTCTGCGCCGATGCCACGGCGTCGCGCGGCAACGTCTCGTCTGAAACACCTTCCGGCGCCGCACCGCCCTACGGGTCAGGGTGAGTTGAGGCCGGTGGTTCAGAGCAAGTCCGCCGTTGGCGTGGGGCGTGAACCAGGAGTCCATCATCATGAGTTCGTCTTTGACCGCGGTGCGCGACGATGGTCGTATGCCCAGCCCCGGACCTCGCTCGGGGGGCCCGACCTCCAGGAGATCGTTCACCTCGGCGCAGAAGCTTGAACACCTGGCCGCGTACGAGGCGGCCGCCCAGAACGGTCAGGGCGGGGCGTACCTGCGCTCGCATGGGTTGTACTCGTCGCTGATCAGCGAGTGGCGCCGGTTCCGCGACGCCGGGGTGCTCGCGGGCAAGCAACCCGGGGAGAGGATCGGCCGGCTGACCGGTGAGCAGGCGGAGATCGCCCGGTTGCGCCGCCAGCTCGACAAGGCCGGCCGGAGGTTGGCGACCACGCAGGTGGCGCTGGACATCATGGGAAAAGCACACGAGCTCTTGGAGGAGATATCCAGGAGCTCGCGGGGCGAGCACGGGCCCGCCGCGCGCTGATGGCCATCTACCGTGAACTGTCCAGCCACGGCGTGCCGACCCGGGCTGCGGCCGTGCTGGTCGGGGTGCCGTGGGCGACCGCGACCCGCCGGCCGCCCGCCCCGGTCCGAGTCGAGACCAGGGTGCCGGTGAACAAGCTGAGTCCGGGTGAGCGGGCCGAGATCCTGCGAGTTGTCAACAGCGCCCGGTTCGTGGATCTGCCCCCGATCCAGATCTACGCCCATCTCCTCGACGAGGGCGTGTATCTGGGGTCGATCTCCACGATCTACCGCGTCCTGACCGCCAACGCCCAGGTCAAGGAGCGCCGCCGCCTGGCCCGGCACCCGGCCCGGGCGATCCCCGAGCTCGTCGCCACCGGCCCCGGGCAGGTCTACAGCTGGGATATCACCAAGCTCGCCGGTCCGGTCAAGGGCACGTACTTCGACGCGTACGTGATGATCGACATCTACTCCCGATACATCGTCGGCGCGCACGTGCACGCGGGCGAGTCGGCCGTCCTGGCGACCGAGATGATGCGGGAGATCTTTACCATCCACGGGATCCCGCACGTGGTGCACGCCGACGGGGCACGTCCATGACGAGTAAGACCGTCGCCGCGCTGCTGTCCGACCTGGAGGTCACCAAGTCCCACTCCCGGCCCCGGGTCTCCAACGACAACCCGTACTCGGAGTCGTGGTTCAAGACGCTCAAGTTCGCGCCCGTGTTCCCCGAACGCTTCGGCTCCCTCACCGACGCGAGGAACTTCATGGCCACGTTCGTCGACGGCTACAACCATCACCACCATCACACCGGCATCGGGCTGAACACCCCCGCCGAAGTCCACTACGGCCTCGCTGCCGCGAAGGCCGCCGAACGGGCCGTCGCGCTCGCCGCTGCACGAGGCCGACATCCCGAACGGTTCGCCACCACCGAGGACCCCAAGATCCTCGCCATCCCGGCAACCGCGTGGATCAACCAGCCAGCCGACAACAGCCAGATCGAGCTAGCCGCTTAACACCCACCGGCCTCATCCACCTTGACAAATTCCGGTCGGCGCCGGCCACCGCCATCCCCGTGCGGTGACCGTTCGCATGGTGGGACCGATGCCTCAGCGCATCTGGCCGATGGGGAAGGTGTCCATGTCGTCAAACGACTGGTTCTCGCCGGCCATCGCCCACACGAAGCTGTAGCTAGCAGTGCCGACGCCCGAGTGCACGGACCAACTCGGTGATATGACGGCCTCATGGTTGGCAACGACCAGATGACGGGTCTGACTGGGCTCGCCCAGGATGTGGATGACGCGGGCATCCTCGGGCAAGTCGAAGTAGAGGTAGGCCTCCATCCGGCGGTCGTGGGTGTGGGCCGGCATGGTGTTCCACATGCTGCCCGGGTGCAGGGTCGTAACCCCCATCACCACCTGGCACGAGCGCACGCCGTTCTCGTGGATGTACTGGTTGAGGGTGCGCCGATTGGAGGTCAGTGGGTCCCCGAGCTCTCTGGTCGTGCCTTTGCCGGCCTCAACGAGAGTTGTTGGGTGGGCCGTGTGGGCTGGAGCCGAGACAAGGTAGAAGCGGGCCGGGCCAAGGTCATCCGCGTCGGTCGACGCGAACTCGACCTCCTGCGAGCCGCGGCCGACGTACAGGCATGAACCGTGGGCCAGCCGATGGACAGTGCCGTCCACCGTCACCATCCCCGGACCTCCGACGTTGACGACGCCGGCCTCACGGTGCTCAAAGAAGTACTCCGAGCGGATCTCGGGAAAGGTGGGCAGAGTGACGGATGTCGTCACGGGACTCACCCCAAGGAGCACGACCCGGTCGTGGTGGGTGTAGACGGCGTTCACGGCATCGTCGGCGAGGAGTCCCGGCGCTAGATATCGGCGGCGGATTTCCTCGGTGTCCATCCCCGGAAGCTGCTCCGGACTGGTGGCGTAGCGCTGTTCCATCAAGGACTACCTCTCGTCATGTGCTGATCCTCATGGCAGTACGTGGGCCCTCATCAGCCCGACCGCGGTGGCGCGGATGAGTCCCGTACCCGCAACGACGGGCTGATCACCACCCGGTGGGCGGGCCGCCCCGGATCGGCCAGTCGTGCCGCGACGAGGCCGACGGCGGCGCGGCCGATGAACCGACGCGGTGGACGGACCGCGGTGAGCGGGGGGCTGCACAGCCCGGCGACCTCGTCGTCGTAGGCCACCACTGACAGGTCGCCGGGTACGGAAAGGCCCCGCTCCTCGCAGCGCTGGACCAGGGCCATCGCCTCGGGGTCGGCGTGGACCAGCAGGCCCGTGGTCCCGGTGACCAGACACCGGTCGACGACGGCGTCGAGCGCGGCATCCCAATCGGGTGACCGCGGGCTCGGGACGAGGGCGTCAACGGTCGCGTTCGCCGAGAAGCCACACTCGAGGGCTGCCTCCAGCCAGCCGCGCCTCACGTGCGGTCCGGTCGGGCTTTGCCGGCTGAGCACCAACCCGACCTGCCGGTGCCCGAGCGAGGCCAGGTGCCGGACGGCCATGGCCGCGCCGAGGGCGTGGTCGGAGACCACGGACTCCACCATCGCGTGATGTGGTCCGACAGTCGCCGACCGCTCGACCAGGACCAGCGGGACTCCGGTGGACGCGAGCCAGCTCATCGTCTCGGTGGCGGTCGAGGCGTCCATCCGGGGCGCGATGACGAGCCCGTCGACCCCCACCTGCTCGATCAGCCGCGCCAGCTGGGGTCGGTCGTCGTCCGTGTTGTATGAGGAGCCGCGCAGGACCATCCGTAGCCCGTGCACCCTGGCCTCCTCCTTCGCGCCGCGCACGACGCCGGGCCAGTAGTAGTCGAGTGAGGGGACCAGCATGCCAACCGAGCGGAGCGCAGGCTGCTCCGCGGTCGTCGGGGCCTGCGGGCGGTCCTCCCCGGCGTCCTCGTCCTGGGCGATGAGCGTCGCGCCGCCATGCACCCGTCGGACCAGGCCCTCGCTGGCCAACTGGGCGATGTCGCGCCGGATGGTGACGGGTGTGACGCCGAGGACGTCGGTGAGCTCGGATACCCGCACCGTGCCATGGCGCTGCAGTGCCTCGAGCAGCTGGGCCCGCCGGGTGACCGGTAGGGGGCCGCGTGTGTCGAGCGTGCTCATCGCTCCTCCTTCACCGTCACGGTGAGCGTGCCGGACGGCGCGTCGCCCACGTCGATCGTCAAGCGGGTGAGGCGGTCGCCCCAGACGTCGCTGAGCAGCGGGTCATCGAGCTCACGGACCTCGACGTCCGCACGGGCCGTGCCGGGGTCCAGGCTCAGGATCACGGTACCGGCGTTTCCGAGCGCGGTGACCACGACGTGGCCTGCACCGAGGCTGACGTCACCCGCCAGCAGCAGGCGCACGGCGGTCGGATGCGTGTCTGCGGCGTCCTCGAGGTCCCAGGTGTCGGTGAGCGTCACGCGGTTGAGTGCTCGGTCGAGCCGGACCGTGCGCCACCAGTGCCGCACGTCGGTGCGCGGGTAGGCGCCGTTCAGGTCGAGCCGCAGTTGCGCGTGGTCGTCGTCGACCTCGGTGGACACCGCTCGCGCGGCGAACTGGCGACCCGGGGACTGCGCGGTCCCGCGGATCTCTGGAACGCTGTGCCAGCTGCTCTGCATCGTCCAGATCTCGTAGCGATCGGGCCCGAAGGTCTGCGCGGTGTACGTCGGACGTCCCGCGTCGACGATCATCGGTACGCCATTGAGCGCGACCACGACGCTGCCGACGTCGTTGTGGTTGTGGTGCTCGCCGTTGTGGCCACCCTTGACCGCGAGGGTCAGGCCGCGGGGGGTACCCGCAGCCCCGCGCGCCACGAGCACCTCGGTCGAGGGGAGCCACACGTCGCGCGGGAGCGGAGAGGTGTCCGGGTCCGCCGCCAGCCAGGCGCGATCGGTCAGTGCCCGCAGCAGCCGGCCGAAGCCGTCGCGCTCGTTGGCCACTGGCGCGCCCGGTCTGCGGTGGGCCGCAGCGTGCCTGCGGGCATCCTCGTCGCCGACCCGGATCGCGGCCCGGTGCAGGGCGTGCCACGGCTGGTCCGATGGCGGGCGCGCGGGCCCGTCGGCGAGGTTGAGGTACCACTCGCCCCCGAGGTGCATCCGGTGCGGAAAGGCGACGGTCGCACGCAGGGCGAGAACCGCCGTGGCATCCAGTGCGCCGTCGGTGGCGTGCGCCAGGATTTCGAGCGCCTCGAGCGCTCTGCACGCCCCGTTCCACCAGTAGGAGTAGCCCTCGTCGATCGCACCGTCCAGCGGCAGGGATGCCACGTAACGGTCGATGCCCTCAAGGACGAGGGCCACCAGGCGGGCTCGCTCGGCCGGGTCCTCGACCAGGCGCAGCGCGGCGACCAGCACGTTGCCGTGGATCCACGGGTTCCAGTTGTGGACGTCGCCATCGAGACCGAGCCAGTGCCAGTCGCGGCGCCGGGCGAACGGCTCCAGCACCCTGACCTGCGCCTCATGCCGGATCCGCTCGCGCAGCCCGGGGAAGCGCTCGTCCAGCTGGCTGCCGAGCAGCTGGTCGATCCAGGCGAGCTGGCCGACCACCTCGCCGGCTCCCAGGTCGAGGAAAGGGTCGGTAACGGTCGGGACGACGGCGCCGTGAACGCGCCGCGTGTCGTCGTGGGCCGGCCAGCACCACGAGCTCTGCTCGCACAGCAGGGTGATGCCGTCGGCGACCTCGTCGATCCAGTCCGGGTCGAGCGTGGTTGCTGCGACGACGGCGGCCCGGCTGAGCCGTCGCTGCCTGGCGAAGACGGCCTGCTCGTAGTCGTGCCGATCGCCGTCGCGGAAGTAGCGGGCATACCCTCGCGACGTGGGCTGGGGCCACGGTGTGCCGAGGTCTCCCTCGGCGCGGCGCCGGAGGTCGACGAGGGTCATCTGGTCGGCAGAGCCCGCTGCGAGGTCCCACACGGAGCGGTCGTCCGCCGAGGGCACCGGGAGGGCGCCGTCCGGGCCGAGAAGCAGAGCGAGGAGCCCCTCAGCGGTCGCGGTCGGCCACGCCGCGGCGAGCGGGCCGGCGAAGCGGTCTGAAGTCCCCATGTCTCCTCATCGAACCTATGCCGGATCGATCACGATCCTAGAACGATCGAGATCGAATCTGATCATATCAGATCGGTAACGACGATTGACACGTTCGTACATGAACGATTCACTGTGAACACGGGCGCAATTCGATCAGATCGAGAACGCGCACAACCGCGGCAGCGGTTCGGACACTTCGACGGAGAAGGACGCGTGAGAGACCACCAGGCCAGGGCGCTCGTGCCGATGGACGTGTCGGCCGACGTGCCGACGCCCCACGGCGCCCAGGCCTCCCGGACAAGCACCGGCACGGTCGCGCGCCCGGTGCGGGTGGGCGGCGTGCCCTGCCCGGTGGCGACGGCCGCGGTCGTGGTGACCGTATGACCGCGCTGTCCCCGCTCACCGGCTGGGCCCGCGAGCAGTGGGCTGAGCTCGCCGACGGCATGCTCGCCGCCGTCCGCCCCTACGCCTCCGACGGTCACGCGCGGATCACCCTGCCCGGTGCTGAGGGCGGCTACGGGCGCGCGATCGACGGGCTGGAGGGCTTCGCCCGGACGTTCCTGCTCGCCGGCTTCCGCCTCGCGGGTGAGCGGGGTGCCGACCCGGGGCACCTGGCGGAGTGGTACGCCCACGGCCTCGCGGCCGGCACCGACCCCGCGTCACCCGACCGCTGGGTGCGCCTGGACGAGCACCCGCAGGCCAAGGTGGAGGCGGCGTCCATCGCGCTGGTGCTCGACATGACCCGGCCGTGGGTCTGGGACCGGCTCGACCCGCGGGTGCAGGAGCGGTTGGTCGAGTACCTGTCGCCGGCTGTCGGGGACAGCACCTACCCGCGGATCAACTGGGTCTGGTTCCGGCTCGTGGTGCAGACCTTCTTGCGGTCGGTCGACGGACCGTGGTCGGCCGAGGACATGGCCGAGGACCTGGCCACCCACGACGGCTTCGTGCGTCCGGACGGCTGGCTGGCCGATGGCGTCGAGCGGTCTTATGACCACTACGCCGGATGGGCCCTGCACCTGTACCCCGTGCTGTGGGCGCGAATGGCCGGGGCCGATGACCTGGCGGCACCCCGGCGTGCTGCCGACACCGCGCTCCTTGATCGCTTCCTCGTCGACGCCGTTGCTCTGGTCGGCGCGGACGGGTCCCCGCTGATCCAGGGGCGCAGCCTGGCCTACCGGTTCGCCGCTGCCGCGCCGTTCTGGGTCGGGGCGATGGCAGAGGTGCCCTCCCTGGCGCCGGGCCTGCTGCGTCGCGCCGCCTCTGGCGTCGTAGGGCACTTCGCCGAGCACGGCGCGTTCGACGAGCGCGGCCTGCTCACCCTTGGTTGGCACCAGGCGTGGCCGAGGATCGCGCAGGCCTACTCGGGGCCCGGTTCGCCGTACTGGGCGAGCAAGGGGATGCTCGGCCTCGCCCTGCCGGCCGAGCACCCGGTGTGGACGGCGGTCGAGGAGCCGCTGCCCGTCGAGCGCGGGGACACCCTGATGGCCGTGCGGGCACCCGGCTGGCTGCTCTCGGGGACCCGGGATGACGGCATCGTCCGGGTGGTCAACCACGGGACGGACCACGCCGTCGAGGGCGCGTTGTCGGGTGACTCCCCGCTGTACGCCCGGCTCGGCTACTCCACCGCCACCAGCCCCCTCCTGGACGAGGCGAGCTGGGTCGATCCGCTCGACCAGTCGGTCGTCCTGGTCGACGCCGAGGGTCGGGCGACCCACCGGACGGGCATGCGGACACTGGCGGTCGAGGTCCAGGATACCGACGCCGGTCTGGTCGGAGTCGCCGCTTCCACCGCTGCGGCGCACTGGCTGACGCCCGCCGAAGCGCAGGAGCACCACGGCTCCGGCTACATCGGTGCCGCCACCCCTGCGGGGCACGTCACGGTGCTCTCGCTGGTGCGAGGTCCGTGGGAGCTGCGGCTGGTTCGGGTCGATGATGTCGCGGACGAGCAGGACGCACGTTCCCTCCGGCTGCGCATCGGCGGCTGGGCCGTGTCGGGCCCGGACGCCGCATCCCTTCCTACGCTCGCGGGGGCGGCCGCTGCGGCAGGCCGCACCACCTCGAGCATCAGCGCGGTCATCGGCGAGCCCGAGGTGGGTACCACCCAGCGCGCAGACGCGAGCCCGCTCGGCAGCGCCTCCGTCGTCCCCTGGCTCCACTTCCCCGTACAGGAGGGGGTCTGGGTCGCAGCGATCATCGAGCTCACGGGCACCCGGCCGGCGATCCAGGTGAATGCCTGCACCGCGGTGATCGAGGGTGAAGGACCAGAGGGTGACGTGACAGTGACGTGGCCTGACGGGGCTCGTACCCGTACTCCGCTCAACACCCAGTATTCCGGGTATGCCGATCCGGCCACCCGGTAGTTGTTCAGGCCCAGCGACGGGCCCTGATCTCGAAGGAGAAGACATGAAGCGCTCGATCGTGACTGGCCTCGGCATCGCCGCGGTCGTCTCGCTGGCCCTCACGGGGTGCAGCAGCAGCGACGGGGACACCGACCCCGGGTCGACCGATCCGGCGAGCCCGGCAGCTCCTGTCACGGTGACCCTTGCCGGATGGAGCCTGGCCACCACCCCCGAGTTCCAGATGCTGGCGGACGCCTTCCACGAAGTGAATCCGGACATCACGGTGGAGGTCCAGGAGTACGACGCCACCAACTACGACACCCAGATGATCGCCGACCTTGCGGCCGGCTCCGCGCCTGACATCTACGTGCAGAAGAACCTCATGAACTTCTTCACGTACCAGAACGGCGGCCAGTTGATGGACGTCTCCGACGTCGCATCGTCCTATGACGGAAACGCCAGCGGTCTGGGTCTGGAGTCCTACCAGGTCGACGGTGCGACCTACGCCATCCCTTACCGGCAGGACTCGTGGTACGTGTACTACAACAAGGACCTGTTCGACGCCGCCGGCGTCGAGTACCCGGACGGCTCCTGGACGTGGGACGACTACACGTCGACGGCGAAGGAGCTCACGTCGGGTCTGCAGGGCGCCGGGTCCGAGGCCCTGGGTGCCTACCAGCACACCTGGCAGTCAGTGGTTCAGGGCTTCGCCCTCGCCCAGACCCCGGACGCCGACCTGTTGAGCGGTGACTACTCGTACCTCGCTCCCTACTACGAGCGTTCGCTCGACCTGCAGCAGAGCGGTGCGCAGGTCACCTACGGCACTGCGACGACGAACAGCCTCACCTACCAGTCGCAGTTCGGCACCCAGAAGGCCGCGATGATGCCCATGGGTAGCTGGTACGTGGCCACGCTGATCGCCCAGCAGGCCAACGGGGACGCGGACACCTTCAACTGGGGCCTCGCTCCTGCACCGCAGTTCGACTCCAGCACGACCGACGTCCCCGTCACCTTCGGCGACCCGACCGGCCTGGGGATCAACCCCGGGATCGACGAGTCCAAGGTTGAGGCGGCCAAGGCGTTCCTCGCCTTCATCGGCGGTGAGGACGCGGCGAAGGCGCTGGCGGGGATCGGCATCACGCCCGCCTACACCTCCGACGCCGTGACCGAGGCGTACTTCGCCCTGAAGGGTGTGCCTTCGGACGACCTGTCCAAGTTCGCGTTCTCCACGCACGACACCAGGCCGGAGAACCCGCTGTCGCCGGACACCGCGACGATCCAGCACATCCTGGCCGACGCGCACTCGGCGATCATGTCCGAGAGCTCGCCCGTGGACGCCGCCGTCTCCGAGGCGGGTGCCCGCGCCGAGAACGAGGTTCTCGACTGATGACCTCGGGTCACTGACCAACCGTCGGGGTCTGGTGCGCGGCGACGTGCTACGCACCAGACCCGACCGAGACTGGAGAGACCGCATGGCAACGACGCTGGCGGTCCAACGCCCAGGCAGCCGCCTCAAGCGGCGTAACACCCTCCTGGGCTGGTCCTTCATCTTGCCGAACTTCCTCGGCTTCGCAGTGCTGACGCTCGTCCCGGTGATCGCGTTGTTCTACATCGCGTTCACGGACTGGAACGCCTTTGGCACAGCCAACTGGGTGGGCGTCGACAACTTCACCCGGATGGTCGGCGACCGAAGCTTCATGGTCGCCCTGCTCAACACGTTCTACTACGCCGCCTTCCATATCCCGCTCACCCTGGGCCTTTCGTTGGCCCTGGCCTTGCTGCTCAACCGGAAACTGCGCGGCGTCGCCTTCTTCCGCACGGCGGCGTTCTTCCCCTACGTGACCTCTATCGTCGCCATCGTGCTGGTCTGGAACATGCTCTTCAGCCCGGAGCTCGGGCCGATCAACCAATTCCTCACCGCGATCGGGATCAGCGACCCGCCCGGGTGGACGACCTCGGCCGACTGGTCGATGCCCGCCGTCATCATCGTCGGCACCTGGCGAGAGATGGGTTACTACATGCTCCTCTTCCTCGCCGGCCTGCAGACGATTCCGCCCGAGCTCTACGAGGCTGCGCGGGTGGACGGCGCGGACGCGTGGCAGCGCTTCTGGAACGTCACCGTACCCAGCCTCCGCCCGACCACCTTCTTCGTCACCGTCATGCTGACCATCGGCAGCTTCAAGGTGTTCGACCTCATCCTGGTCATGACCAACGGCGGCCCCGGTCAGTCAACCCTCGTGCTCTCCCAGTACATCTACAACAAGGGCTTCCTCGAGAACCAGCTCGGCTACGCGTCGAGCATCTCCATCGTTCTCTTCCTGATCTGCATCTCGGTCACCGTCGTGCAGTTCTCGGTCAACAAGAGGCGCGACGCCTGATGGCTACCTCAACCCCCGCCAAGACCGTCACGACGCCCATCGCGGACATCGGAAGATCGCCGCTGCGCTCCTCGAGTCGCAGTCCGGTCTCGCGGAGGATCGGCCGGGTGCTGGGCTACATCGCGCTCGCCATCGCGGCGGCCGGTGTGCTCCTGCCCTTCTTCTGGATGCTGATGTCGTCCTTGAAGACCAATAACGCCGTGTTCACCATCCCGATCCAGTGGATCCCCGAGACCTTCGTGTGGAGCAACTACGTCGAGATCTGGCAGAAGTCGGACATGACCACGTGGCTGAAGAACACGATGGTCCTGGCGCTCGCCGTGACGGCGCTGCAGGTGTTTACCGGGAGCTTCGCCGCGTACGGCTTCTCCAAGATCCGCTTCCCCGGCCGAGACCTGCTCTTCCTCGTCTACCTCGGCACGATCGCCGTGCCGTGGCAGGCGTACATGATCCCGCAGTTCATCCTGATGTCGAAGATCAACCTGTCCAACACGCTCTGGTCCATCATCGCGCTGCAGGCGTTCGGTGCGTTCGGCGTCTTCCTGATGAAGCAGTTCTACGAGACCGTGCCCGAAGAGCTCAGCGAAGCCGCGCGGATCGACGGGTTGAGCGAGTACGGCATCTACCGGCGGATCATGCTCCCGCTGTCCGTGCCGGCGCTGGCGAGCCTGACTCTGCTGACCTTCGTCAACACCTGGAACGACTACCTCGGCCCGCTGATCTACCTGCGCAGCCCCGAGATCTGGACCATCCAGCTCGGCCTGAAGTCATTCGTCGGTCAGTACAACGCCGAGTATGCGCTGATCATGACGGGATCGGTGCTCTCGGTGCTGCCGATCGCGATCATCTTCATGGTCGGCCAGCGCTACTTCGTCGAGGGCATCGCCACCAGCGGGTTGAAGGGATGAGCATCCTGCGCGCGCCGTACGAGATGTACACCCAGGTGTTCGGCACGGTGTACGTCGCGCTGATGACGAACCTGCTACTGGTCGTCGCCTGCCTGCCGTTCGTCACCGGCCTGGTCGCGACGGACCCGGCCCGATCCTGGCCGCTCCTCGCAGTGGTCGCCCCCCTGTGCGCCCCGGCGCTCGCCGCGGCGTTCGCGGTGTTCGCCACGTTCTCCGCGGACGGGACGACCACGGTGGTGCGCACGTTCGGTCGAGCCTGGTGCCGCCATCTGCGCAGGTCGCTGATGATCGGCGCGCTCGCGGCGGGCGCGCTCGTCGTGCTCGGCGTGGACGTGCGGGCGCTGTCGCAGAGCCGGCTGGGAGCCCTGGCCATCCCGGTCTTCGTCACGCTCGCGGTACTCGTCTTGGCGACGGCGACACTCGGGCTCGTCGGGGTGGTGGAGCGGCCGGAGGCACGGGTCCGCGATCTCCTCCGTGCGGCGCTGTATCTGGCAGTGCGGCGGTGGTACCTCACCGCGGTGTCACTGCTCGTGCTGGGGCTCCTGGCGACGCTCGTTGCCACCAGACCGGCACTCGGCCTCGGCCTGGCCGCTGCCCCACTGCTGTACGTCGTGTGGGCGAACAGCAGGTTCGCACTGCGGCCCGCGCTCGAGCCCGCGGGCGACGCCCCGCTCCCAGCCATGAGGGAGGCGCTCGGCCTGGAGTTCGTGCCGAGCCCCGGTCGCTGCCAAACCCCCGGTTGTGACTCACGAGATCGATACCACCGGCACACGATGCCTCGGAAGGAAGACTCCATGACGCCGACCGACGAACAGCCGACGCCAGCCCCATCAGCCATCCAGCACGCTCTTTCGGCCGCGCTAGCGACGGTCGAGCAGAACATCGTCACGTTCCGTGACTGGTACCCGGACGACACGACCGTTGAGGGCGTCTACTACCCGCGCGCCTCGAAGGGCGGTCTGCCCGAGGGCAGCAACTTCGGCTGGACGACCAGCTTCTGGCCGGGGATGCTCTGGCTGTCGTATGAGCTGACCGGCGACGACGCCTACCGTCGCGCGGGTGACCTGCTCGTCCAGGACTTCGCCGAGCGGGTGGAGCGCGGGATCGACCTCAACACCCACGACCTGGGCTTCCTCTATACCCTCGCGTGCGTCGCGCCGTGGCGCCTGACGGGGGACGATCGGGCGGAGAAGGCGGCGCTCGCGGCGACCGAGCACCTCATGGCGCGGTACCTCGAGCCGGCAGGGATCATCCAGGCATGGGGCGATCTCCACCACGCCGAGCAGCGCGGCCGGACGATCATCGACAGCCTGATGAACATGCCGTTGCTCTACTGGGCGAGCGAGGTGACCGGAGACCCGCGCTTTGCCCAGGCCGCTCACCGGCACACCGCGCAGCTGCGTGACCACATCGTGCGACCGGGCGGATCGACGTTCCACACCTACTACTGGGACGCCGTTACGGGGAAACCGCTACGTGGGGCGACCGAGCAGGGCGAGTCGGACGTCTCGTGCTGGGCGCGGGGGCAGGCGTGGGGGATCTACGGCTTCGCACTGAACTTCCGCTACACGTCGGACGAGAGCTTTCTGCGCGCCGCCGAGCGGTGCGCTGACTACTTCCTCGACCACCTGCCGGCCGATCATGTCGCATTCTGGGACCTGGTGTTCACCGATGGCAGTGGCGCGGAGCGTGACAGCTCGGCGGCGGCCATCGCCGTCTGCGGGCTGGACGAGCTCGCGTCATGGCTGCCCGACGGCCCGCGCAGGCAGCGCTACCGGGCGGCAGCGCAGGCGATCCTTGCCTCGCTCGCGGCCAGCTACTCGACCGCCGACAACCCCGAGTCCAACGCCCTGCTCCTGCACGGCGTCTACGACATTCCGAAGTCGGTCGGGGTCGACGAGGGGAACCTCTGGGGGGACTATTTCTACCTCGAGGCACTGACCCGCGCGATCAAGCCCGACTGGAAGCTCTACTGGTGAGGGCGGAGGAGATGACGGTGATCGCTGTCGGGTTCGCCTCACCGACCGGTGCAGCGGGAGGTGCGGCATGCGACTGGTGACCTTCGAGCGCCACGGTCAGGTGCGCGTCGGCGTGCAGGTCCTCGGCGAGGGCGGGGCCGCCGTTCTGGACCTGAACGAGGTCGAGCCTGAGCTCCCCGGCGAGATGTCGCTGCTGCTCGCGGCAGGAGAGCCTGCGCTGGCCCGCGTGCGGGCGGCCGTCGCGGCTGCGGACCCGGCGGCCCTGCTGCCGGGGGCAGATCTCACCCTGCTGGCACCTGTTCTGCGCCCGGGGAAGATCCTGTGCGTCGGCTACAACTACCGTGGGCATGCCGCCGCCGGGGCTGTCGAGCTACCGGAGTTCCCGGAGATCTTCGCCAAGACGGCGAACACGGTGATCGGGCCGGGAGAGGCCGTCATCCTGCCGCGCGTCAGCCAGCAGGTGGACCCCGAGGCCGAGCTCGCCGTGGTCATCGGCAGACGTGGTCGGGACATCCCGGACTCCGAGGCCCCCGGTCATGTTGCTGGGTACAGCATCTTCAACGACGTCAGCGCTCGCGACTACCAGGGTCGGGGCAGCCAGTGGTTGCTCGGCAAGTCCTTCGACACCTTCGGTCCGCTCGGCCCGGCGGTGGTCACCCGCGATGAGGTCCCCGACCCGCAGTGCCTCGACCTGGAGCTCAAGGTGAACGGCGTGGTGACGCAACAGGCCAACACGCGCGACATGATCTTCACCGTCCCGTTCCTCGTTGGGTACCTCAGCACGGTCATGACCCTCGAGCCGGGCGACATCATCGCCACGGGTACGCCCGCCAGGCTGCCCGAGGCGGACCAGGCTCAGCGGTTCCTGAGGCCGGGTGACGTGATGAACATCACGATCGGCGGTCTCGGCACGCTGACCAACACGGTTGCGTCGGACGAGCAGGGGTGGAGCCGATCAGGCAGGCGCCCGGGGGCCACCCAGACGCGCAGCTCGACCAGGAGGGGAATCGCATGATTCTGGATCAGTTCAAGCTGGACGGTCGGGTGGCCTTGGTGACCGGCGCGCGACGCGGGCTGGGCCGGGGGTTCGCCCTGGCTCTCGCGGAGGCCGGTGCCGACGTCGCCCTCCTCGACAGATCGGATGCGACCGAGACCAGAGAGCTCATCGCGAGGCTCGGCAGGCGCAGCCTCAGCGTGACGTGTGACCTGAGCACAGCGACAGTCGACGAGCTCGGGGCAGTCGTCGGGCAGGTCGTCGACGAGCTGGGCCGCCTGGACATCTTGGTCAACAATGCGGGGATCATCCGCCGGGCCCCAGCGGTCGACGTCAGCGAGACCGACTGGAACGACGTCCTGCAGGTCAACCTCAACGCCGTCTTCTTCCTGTCCCAGGCGGCAGGCAGGGTGATGATCGGCCAGGGCGGCGGCAAGATCATCAACGTGGCGTCGATGCTCTCATTCCAGGGCGGCGTGCTCGTGCCGTCCTACACGGCGGCCAAGCACGGCGTCGCTGGCGTGACCCGTGCGCTGGCGAACGAGTGGGCGAGCACGAACGTCAACGTGAACGCCATCGCGCCGGGGTACATGGCGACCGAGAACACCGCCCCGCTGCGCGCGGACGAGGCGCGGGCCCAGGCCATCCTCGACCGTATTCCGGCCGGGCGCTGGGGCACCCCGGACGACCTGATGGGCGCCGTTGTCTTCCTGGCGTCCGACGCAGCGCGTTACGTGCAGGGCGCGATCCTCCCGATCGACGGGGGATGGCTGACCCGATGAACAGCATGGACACCTCGACCGGCACCAGGTCGGACGACCGCTGCCCAGGTCTGGTGCGCCGGGAGGACGGGAGTGTCCGCTGACGTGGGAGAGAGAGACGGTGCGGAGCCCCATGAGGACCGCGTTCCTGGGGCGGAGGAGCCGTTGCGCGAGGAGTTTGCGGCGTGGTCGTTCTGGGAGACGGCCACGGCGGAGCAGCGCGCCGACCAGCTCGACCGGCTCGCTGCGCTGCGGGCCAGGGGGTTCGCCGTCGGCGACGGCTGCACGGTGTCACGGCTTGCGGCGGTGCATCCGGATGGCTTCGAGCTGGGCGACCGCAGCTATGTCGCGGCGCATGCGCACGTGTCGGGCGTGGTCACCATCGGCGCGGACTCCTCGGTGAATGCGTTCGCAACGGTTCGGGGTCGCGTGACCATCGGTCGCGCGGTGCGGATCGGCGGGCACACCTCCATCCTCGGCTTCGACCACGGCCTCGCCGACATCGACCAGGAGATGTTCCGCCAGCCGCTCACCTCGGCCGGCGTCTGGATCGGTGACGACGTCTGGATCGGCAGCCACGTCGTGGTGCTGGACGGTGTGCGGATCGGGTCGCACGCGGTGGTCGGGGCGGGCTCCGTGGTGACGAAGGACGTGCCCGACTGGGCGGTTGTCGTCGGCAACCCGGCCCGTGTGGTGCGTGACCGGCGCGGGCAGCGGCAGCCTGGGTCCGACGGTATCGCGCTGGCCGGCCGGCTGACCGCCTTCGCCGACCGGGCCCGCGCGGAGCTGCCGACGATCCTGGCCGCGTCGTGGCAGGACGGGGTCTACCGGGACACCCCGTCGGCGGCCCCGACGATCAGGGCTCATGGTGACGCCGTCGAGCTCTCCGCCCTGCTTCTCGGTGGTCCGCCGCCTCAGCTGGGGCGCGCGGAGCACATCGCGCGGCTGCGCGTGGCGCAGGACCCGACGAGTGGCCTCGTCGCGGAGCTCGTAGGGGGGTGCTGGCCGGATGAGTCCCTGCCCGGGGGCGTAGAGACGCTCGAGCAGGTGCCGGTGCCGGCGCTGCCCGACCAGGCCAAGGCCTACCACGTGCTCAGTGTCGGCTACGCGCTGGACCTCCTCGGTTCCGATTTCGCGCACCCGGTCCGGGCTGTGACGACCCTCGAGCCGGGCCACCTTGTGCGGCTGCTCGATACCCTGCCGTGGCGTACCGACCCGTGGGGCAGCGGCGCACTGGTCGACGCCGTCGGCACCGCACTGACCTGGGCCCGTCGCTCGGGACACGAGCACTCCGCTGGACTGATCGACGCGCTGGTCGGTTGGCTCGTCGTCCACCGGGACCCGGACACCGGCCTGTGGGGCTCATCCCCGGAGGGGCTGCGCGAGCCGGTCAACGGCGCGTACCGCCTGGTGCGAGGAACGCTCGCGCAATGGGGGCTGCAAGTCGGAGCTCAGGGGCCCCTGATCGGCAGCGTACTGACGCGGGCGGAGGAGGTCGTCGACGCCCGCGACGCCACTGCGTGCGACGCCCTCGACGTCGTACACCTGCTGCGCTGGGCCCGCGACTCAGGCAGCGAGCACAGGCGACCCGAGGTCGAGGAAGTGGCTCGTACCGTGCTCGACACAGCGATCTCGGCCTGGGTCCCGGGCCGAGGCATCCCGTTCGACCCCAGACTCGAACCGTCCCTGCAGGGCACCGAGATGTGGTTGGCCATCGCCTGGTACGCGGCGGACCTCCTGGGGGCAGCCGACGCACTCGGCTATCGACCGTCCGGCGTACATCGCCCCGAGCCCGGGCTGCGCCTGTGACCGCACGGCCCACGGGACTCCGCGTACCTCCCACCGTCTGAAGGCGGATTCAATTGGTCGTCGCAACACCTTGATCGTGGAGGTGTTGATGGGAAGGTCGGCGGGCTGATGCCCTCGTTCGGTTCGGTCGGCGACGGGCTGGACAACGCGATGATGGAGTCGTTCTGATCCTCGATGCAGATCGAGCTCCTGAACCGCCGCAAGTGGCGAACCCGGCTTGAGCTGGCCAACGCGATGTTCGAGTACATCGAGATCTTCCACAACCGCCAGCGGCGTCACTCCCAGCTCGGCTACCGCAGCCCCATCGAGTACGAACTAACCTCGACAGCACCACCCATCCCCGCCTGATCCTCAAACCCCGGCGGGTAACCAGGCAGTGGGGCAGGTCAGAGCGACAACCAAACCTTCAGCAGTCCCCATGTGCGGGAACAGCAGGTAGCGCGAC
>Ga0209539_1000528_pt1 | contig 21829 bp, 20 predicted proteins | sample BarGraNGADG00312_2_FD_184499 | JGI IMG/M metagenome (GOLD analysis project Ga0209539, IMG submission 184499) | Arctic peat soil microbial communities from Barrow, Alaska - Barrow Graham LP Ref core NGADG0011-312 (SPAdes) (version 2) | ecosystem: Environmental > Terrestrial > Soil > Wetlands >...
CTCAGCAAAACCAGACACTCCTGCTGCCACTTCAACGGAGTACCCCATGTCCCGCAGCATCTTCAGGTATGGCATGTGGAAATACCAGATGTGGGAGTCGACTGTGGCAATGAACAGTACTCGAGCCGTATTTCGCACGCCGACATCGTTCAACATCAGTACGCTCACTTGATCACTCCACACATCCTTGTCCCTCCTCCCACCCTGCAGTCCCTGTTCAGCCAAATATCGCACCTGCTGAGTGCAGCGCTCACTGCGAGTTGATGTCACGTGCTTAATCTGTTTTCGACATCGTGGCGTCCGCCTGAACTCTAGCAGTGCTGGCAATCGATATCAGTATCGCAGCGACAATCCACAAATGCCGCCAATGGAGCGTGTCAACATACAGGCTGTTCACCGCGATGCCTACGAACGTAGCCATGCAGACACGTCGAATGCGGGTCACGGCAGGGTCCTCGTCGAACCTGGCTCTCCACTTTCGTGTACAGGACACAAAGAAGGACATCAGTGCGACAAAACCCAGTACACCAGTTTCCGCCCATGCACGGGCATACAATGAGTGGGTGGACATGCCCACCAACGACTCGGCTTGCCCCGGGCCGATGCCAATGAGGATATGGGTCATCCCCGATCGCCAAGCAGCTTGCTGAGCCGCAAAACGTTGTATGTCGTAGCTCTGCAGGCTAAGACGTGCGACGAGCCGAGCCCAGAGATTGCTGTCCCGAACCAATAATCCAGTCAAGACAGCACTGAAGAGCAGCCCCAAGACGAGCAACCCGCCAAGCAACCGTCTGCGTGCTCTTGCTCCGTGCAAGTCCCGCCAGAGAAGCATCGCCCATACGAGAAGACTAGCTGCGGCGTTGAGCCAGCCGCCTCGAGAGCCAGACAACACAATACTCCCAAGGATCAGCAGGCCAAAGACCACCCAACTCATGTCGCGACGTATGCGCTCGGTCCCGACCAGCATGTCCAGAGCAATCAAGAAGGCGGGCACGAGCCAAGGCCCCATGACGTTCGGATCCTTAAAGAACCCCTGTGCTCGCCATGTGCCCGCCCACAATACCCTGCTTGCAATCGGGCTCCATCTTGTAAGCTCTGCCAACAGAACTGCGATTGCCGTTACCCCGGCCGCTGCCAGGTAGCCGTACACAAGCCCCCGCAGCGCTACTCTGCCATTGGAGGCTATGAGAAACCACGCAAGTTCAAGAAAGATCGTGATGCCAAGGAACCTGAAGGCGCCGGTCATATTTGAAGCATTGACACACGACCATATGGCCAGCACATTATATGTAAGCAATAGCGAGAGCGGCCCCACCACAGGTCGGTGCAGCCGGCGAAAACGTCCTGCCAGCGCGCCCAGCAGGACAAGCGCAAGGGCCAAATACTCGAACGGACTAGGTTCAATCCACACGAATCCGGTTGCAAACCCCAACAGCCATCCTGTCATCAGATTCCAGTTAAGCGACGCCATCCGTGACCGTGCTGCTATCACGACGACAGCCTCCTGCGTGCCAAGACATGCACCAGACGCTTCAGGTACTTCACCCGCGAGACCAGGGTCGCCAATACCCAAAAGGGTGTGCTCACCAGTCTCTCCTCATGCACTCGACGCAAGACGTGCAATTCTGATCTCTCCATGGCCGACAGGTCAGCACTGAGTCCCGATACTCCGTAGGGTGCCTTGTGCAGATATGTCAGAGATGGGAGCAAATATCCTATTTGAGAACCTGACAACGCGAGTCGAAGCCATAGTAGGTAGTCCTCACATCTGCGTTCTGTTGGCGAGAACCGCTCTTGGACTCCTCGGCGCACCATCACGGTGGGGGTCAAGAGGGAGTTGCGAAACAGAAGCCACATAGGTCTTACCCTGCGGAACTCAGGAGACTTGAACGAGACGCCTTCGTCTGCCTGGTCATCGTCGACGACGCGGTAGCCCGTACCCGACATGGCGTAGTCCGGGTGAGCCTGCATCCAGCCGTACTGTATGGCCAGCTTCAAAGGGTGCCAACTATCATCAGCGTCCAGGAAAGCCACGAAGTCGCCCACGGCTCGATCCCAGCCTGTATTCCGAGCGACGGAGGGTCCGCTGTTGCGGTCCAAGTGAACAAACTCTACATTGAGACGCCCTGCAAGCCGCCCGCGAAGATCGCCCAGTTTACTCCACGTAGCTCCCTCGTCGTCACTTGCGTCATCCACAACCACGACTTGGCACGGCACGCTTGTCTGGGCTGCTACCGATAGAAGAGCTCGTTCAATAGTGCTGGCAGCATTGAAGCAAGGAATGACGACACTCACCGGGACAGTGGCAATATCTGCTTGCACGAAGGTGCAGCATGGGCCGTCCGCAACCACCTGAACACTGTCGAGACTGCCAGCGTACGTCAGCTTGTCCAGGTTGATGAGATGCACGTCAGGACGTTGCTTCATCTGCCGGAGAACTAAGCGGGAACCATTAAAACCACACCGACCAGTAACGAGGAACGTCTGACTCATGGAACAGCCCCTCCCATTATCCCGTATCCTCATTGTCATGGTGATGCCACACTCTCCTCTTCAGACGGCCTAACCAAGAGTATCCAGTGGATCCGAGCAGGCTGGTCAGCACAGTTCGGAGAGCGGAATAGCAATAGAAGTTCAGCCAGGAAATCCCCGGCCACCCATGATCTCTCGATGCTCGCCGAGTTTCAAGAAGCATCGCACGCCATGACGTACTACTGATGCCCCCTGTCCGCATGTCTGTCACAATAGTCCCCGGGACAAACAAGGCATCGTGTGCTGGGAGTTCACGCAGCAGGAACTCATAATCGGCAGCAATGTAAAAAGACTCATCGAAGTAGCCCAATTCGCCGAAGAGTAGTCTACGGTGGAAACACCCAGGGTGAGGCACACTCATCACACTTCTGAATCGTTTCCGTGCTAATTCCCATGGCGAGCCCTGATTCTCAAGAAACTGCCCCTTGGGGTCCAGCAATCGTATTTGGCCATAGACAACGCGGTACTCTGGTTTCGCCGTGAGTAGAAACGGGGCCATACGAGCAAACACATGGCTGTCATGCAATCGGTCATCAGACCCGAGAAACAGAATCCAGTCTCCCCGCACGAGATCTAGTGCTCGATTCCAAGCCTGAGCGATGCCCGTGTCTGGACTGGACTGCCATATTACACGGTGACTTGCAGCATACTCTTTCACTTTGTCGATTGTGCCGTCAGTGGAATTGCCATCAGACACCACTATTTCCCAGTTTCCATAGTCCTGACCGACAATACTGTCAATGCAGCTGGAAATCGTGTCTGCCGCATTGCGCGTGGCCACTACCACCGAAATCAGCGGGCTATGGAGAGACACATCATTGGCTGCACTGGCCGCAATCATGGTAAGGCTCTCTTTCCAGAATTGCACTCACACCGGGTGACCTCATAGGTACTGGTGCTCCCCCAGCGCTTGTGAGAGCGAAGACTGTCTCGGAATAGCCTGCTCATGACTTACTTGACCCCAATCATAGCTGCCAGTCTGTCAGACAGCGAACCGGTTGCTCGGAATCCGAACTCCAGCTCGGCTCTGGACACGTCGAGCAGTCGACGAGGCTGACCGTTGGGCTTGGTGGTGTCCCAGATGATCGCTCCCTGGTAGCCTGTCAGCCGCTTGATAAGATTGGCAAGATCTTTGATGGAGATCTCTTGTCCCGACCCAAGGTTGACCATCTGCCGGTCTCCACACTCATTCCGGCCAACAAAATAGTAAACGGGCAGCGTCAATCCCCACCGTAGCCAACCGATGATGTTGAACATGTACCTGGGAATCTTGAAAGCCGATAGCAGGAACCCGAACATCAACACCCAGACTAGCCCAACGACAATCAACGGGACATAGATCTGCTGCCGTTTCCGATAACCCGTGGCTAGAACCGAGAGAAGGGCAAGCAGCAAGAGTATGTCATGCGGGTCGAGCGGAACGTTCCCGACAGCGAACTGAGTAAGCGAAAGCCGTCCGATGCTGAGCGCTGTCTCCAAGCCAATCGTCAGCAGCATGACCCACTTGGGCCTCCACAAGAGAACGACAATACCCACGAACGCTATCGCCCAAAAAAGCCAAGTGCCATAACCTTGCGTCTCTAGCAATGCATCCTCCAACGCACCACGGTCCAGGTGGAACCCTCCCCAGTGTGACCAGCTTCGCTCATATCCAATCTCGCAACTAGAAGACAGGCCATACCAGCGACTCTACCACGGGTGAACTTGCTACCCAGCCAAGACCGGCATGCACCTTACCACTATCCAAAGCGTACCTCCTGTCGTGTCCGGGACAGTCGGAGAGGGCGGGAACGCTCAGGCCCAGGCGGCGCACAATGTGGCATGGCACAAGCTTCGACGTTCCAAGGCTAGACATCAAGTACGTGCTTGCGCAGCACATACTTCCTCAAGAATACTGCATAGCGCGTTGATCGAAACACTCCAATTGAGCCGCTGCTCATATTCTTCGCGACTCGTCCTGCATAAATCAGCATACTTGTCCGGATCCTGCCACAATGACGCAACCGCCGTGGCATACTCACGTGGGGTTGCAGCACGAGAGAACAGCAGTCCATTGCGTCCGGGTCGAACAACTGTCGCAACGCCACCAACGTCTGTTGCAACAGATGGCAGGCCGAATGCGCTGGCCTCTGCATAGACGATGCCATATGGCTCCGCGGCTGATGGCAGCAGTAAGAAGTGGCTTCGGCAATAGAGCTCTTCAAGCTGCTGTAGTCCCTCTGCTACTTCCTTGTGAAGCCGACCCAACACTTCGACTCGAGAGTTAACCCTACCATGGAGCGCGGGAGAACAACCGACTACCCGCAGTCGCGCGCGGATACCCAAAGTAACCAACTCATGAGTCACTTCTATTGCAAAATCACCACGCTTCCTTTGCCAGTCAACTCCGACGAACAGTAAGTCACACGACTCTCTGCTTCGCTCAGCAATGTTCGCAGCAACCCTTTCGGCGGATGGTACAACAGCAAGGTTGGCACCAAAGGGAATAACACGGACGAATCGCGAATCCTTGTGATAGTCTTCGATGGCACTCTGAGCCGCCCACGTACTACTGAATATTACCACGACCGCCTTGCCAATGGCCAAGCGCTCGGCACGCTCTCCTTGTGATTTGCTCCAACGTAGTAACCAGTCGTACAGTGGATCTGCATGTACCATTGCAGAGAAGGTGGCATCTGACCACATAACCACAGGTACGGGGCTGTGTGCCATGGCTATCGGCTGCGAACCCAATGAAAGAACAACGTCGGGTTTGTACACAGAGATAGAGTGTTCGAGTTGTTTTGCAAAGGAGACCAGTGCGGATGGAGCAAACTCTCGACTGTAGCGACGCCCAACCAGTTTGCCACAACCGTACTTGAACAATTCGGCCTTGGAAGCCAATTTTCCAGGTCGGACAAGCCCTGTTGAGACAACATGCTCAGTACCAAGCTTTTCTCGCAACGCACGCACTATGTAATATGGGGTTCCGCTCCAAGTAAGAACGCTTTCAACATCCCCTACACCCGTTACCAGGACTCTCATCTGTTCCTCCTCGATCCAATCCAACTATAGTATTTCCTGCAAACGCAAATGCGCAGCATACAACCCCAACGATCTCTAATCTTATCTTAACGCAGAACCTTATAAGATACTCCTATCACATATCCTCTTCCTGATTGAGAGACTTGTCACCACAATGGCAAAAACAGTTCGCCGTGGGTGCCATCCAGCACTAGGTTGAACACTGTGACTGCAGCAAGACTCCTTGATAAAGCTTGGACGCCTGGAGCAGGGATCGCATCGCACACAATCAGATCAACGCACCCGGGAAACTCCTAGACCGCCAATGATGTATCTCCAGAATATGAGCACGATTCAGGGTGCACACAATGACCGACACTGTAGGGCAATCACTAGTCTGCTGACTCACGAGCTTCGTCATCCTCTCCCCCGCCACCAAGGCGGCAGATGACTTCCCACTTTCGGCTGCGCAACCAGTCGTACCTCGCGGTGCCAAGCAAACGACGCAAGCCGGCATGGATGATGCTGGAGCAGAATAAGTTCAGCCAAGGCATCCCTGGGTACTTAAACCCATGGGCTCTAGATGCTCGCCGAGCCTCAAGAATACTCGTACGCCATGACATATTGCTAACGCCTCCAGTCTGCATGTTTGTTACGGTAATTCCAGGAACAAACAAGGCGTCATGTGCCGGGAGCTCACGCAGCAGGAACTCATAATCGGCGGCAATGTGAAAGGACTCATCGAAGTAGCCCAATTCGCGGAAGAGTAGCCTGCGGTGGAAACATCCCGGGTGAGGCACACTCATAATGCTCGTAAAGCTTTTTCGTGCCAATACCCATGGCTCACCCCATTTCCCACGATATCGCCTCTCAGCATCAAGCAATTGTATTTGGCCATAGACAACGCGGCACTCTGGTTTGGCCATGAGTAGAAATGGAGCTATACGAGCAAACACATGGTTGTCATGCAATTGGTCGTCAGACCCAAGAAACAGAATCCAGTCTCCACGCGCCATGTCCAGTGCTCGATTCCAAGCCTGAGCGATGCCCGTGTCTGGACTGGACTGCCATGTTACCCGGTGACCCGCAGCATACTCCTTCACTTTGTCGATTGTGCCGTCAGTGGAATTGCCATCAGACACTACGATTTCCCAGTTTCCATAGTCTTGACCGACAATACTGTCCATACACCTGGAAATCGTGTCTGCCACATTGTGCGTAGCCACCACTACCGAAATCAATGGGTTACGGAGGGACACATCGTTGGCTGCACTGGCCACAGTCATGGTAAGCTCTCTTTCCAAAATTGTATCACACCGGGTGACCTCATGGATACTGATGCTTCCCCAACGCTTGTGAGAGCGAAGACTGTGATTGGCGAATGCGTAACGTCCAGCTTCAATGGCAGGTTATTGCGGTGTGCCACCGCGCGTGCCATTGCATATTGAAACATTTGATTCCCGAGGCCACCAATTAGACGTACTATTGTCATGCTCTACCCCTTTTGCTAAAACCGGTTCAAGTACATCTGCAAAATCTCTAGTAGCCGGTCTATCATCTCTTCAGAGAATAGCGGAGAAAGGCCCATATAGAATCCGTTCTCATGAATCCTATCGGCGCCCTGAAATGTTCTGGTATTGAATTCTGGAAATAGTCGTGCAACTGGCTGACGGGCTATGTTCCCGGCGACAATCGGTCTGGTTTCGATCCCTTGCGATTCCAAGTAGCTAGTGATGTCATGCCTAGTGAACGGAGCGTCAGTCCTCACTATGATCGGTAGCGCAAACCAGCAAGGGTCTGCTTTAGGATCGACGTTGGGAAAATTCAAGTATCGGTTCTTATCAAGCGCAGAGAAGAATCTCTTCGCCAAGAGTCTACGCCTTTGATTGAAGTCCGGCAGCTTCTCCAGCTGGCATAGCCCAAATCCGGCCTGAAGTTCTGTTGGGCGAACATTAAGGCCCCAATCAACGAATGCATATCTAGGATCTACGTCGTACGAATCCAGGGGGAACTTGGAACTATCAACATTGCGAAGCCAACCGTGAGCTCGAAGCATCTTAATCCGGTCTGCAAGTTCTGGATCGCGGCAAACAACCATACCACCTTCCATTGTCGTCATATGATGCGAAAAGAAGAATGAATAGCTGCTACATAAACCGAAGTTGCCCACCTTCACTCCTGCATACGTACTATCAAGCGCTTCGCAACAATCCTCGATGATTATCAAGCCGTGTTCCTGGGCAATCTCCTGAATGCGATCCATTGGACATGGGTTACCCATCAGATGGACCAGGAAGAGAGCTTTCGTGGCCAGCGTAATCGATCGCTCAAGGTCTGCCAGATCGATGTTCAACGTTCCGGGGTCCGCATCGACAAGCTTGAGTTTGAGGCCAGCCATCATCACCGACCACAGCTGTGTCGGCCAAGTCACGACCGGCGCCAGGACTTCAGACCCTGGCGCCAACAATGGCTGGATGGGGTCTACGAGCAGGTGACACATCAGCAGATCGGCTGATGAGCCACTGTTAACCATGACAGCACCACCTGACTTCTGGTGATCAGCGAATCTCTTTTCGAACTCCAGGGTCTTCTCCCCCATCGTCGTTCGAAAACTGCAGAGAGAATCAAGTACTTGGAGGACTTCTTCGGTCCCGTATGTGGCCACGCTCAGCGGGTACCAGTATTTCTGAGGTTGTCCCTCGCTGGTGTGCCTGCTGAGTTCCAAGAACGAATCTATTGTGTCTCCCAATTTGTCGATACTGGGGATGTTCCTTTGAATTTCATTCACGGTAGTCTCCTTATAAAACAGGTTGACCAGTTCTTGGACTAGACAGTTCCCGTTCGCTTTCTTTCCCGATATTCATCAATAGTACGGACCACTCCATCACGAAGACTGATTCTGGGCCCATATCCCATCGCATCGAGGCGTGAAACATTCAGACACTTCCGCAGCATACCATCAGGCCTAGAACTGTCCCACTTGATATCTCCAGTGTAACCAACCAGTTCGGCAACTAGATGCGCCAGATCGACAATCGAAATATCCGTACCAGTACCAAGATTGATTGGTTCAGGAGTTTCGACATGCTGCATCATGAAAAGCAGCGCTTCTGCAACGTCATCTACGTGAATAAACTCTCGTCTTGCCGTGCCAGTACCCCATAAGATAACCTCTGAAGATCCGTTGTCTTGGCTATCCACAAATCTTCTCACTAGTGCTGAAAGAACATGAGAGTTTTGCAGGTCAAAATGATCATTTGTCCCGTATATATTGCAGGGCATTGGACAAATCGTGAGCATGCCATATTGTTCATAGTAGTATCTTGCCAGTTTGAGACCTGTGATTTTCGCCAAAGCGTAGCCTTCGTTAGTCGGTTCCAATGGACCTGTCAAGAGGTATTCTTCTTTCATTGGCTGAGGACTTTCACGCGGGTAAATACACGAGCTGCCTAGGAATAAGTTCTTCCGTGTTCCAAATTTATGGCAAGCTTCAAAGAGATTGAGCTGCATTCGCAAATTATCGCTGAGGAATCCAACTGGATCCGCTTTGTTGGCAGCAATGCCCCCGACTTTTGCTGCAACCATAAATACGTACTCAGGTTGATATTCAACAAAATAACCCTCCACCTGAGCAGTGCTACATAGATTGAGTTCTCGGTGAGTTGGAGTCAACAGATTGCCGAAGGAACGGCTCTTGAGTACCCTTACCAGCGCCGAGCCGACCATTCCTGATGCACCAGTAATGAGGATCCGTTTATCGCGTTCCATCTTGCCCCTCCCCGGGCACAATCTGCTTGTTGGCCAGATCAAGCATATCTACTTTATCTCCTTCAGGATGCTATCTCCAATATAACAATCGTGATCATGGCCATCGCCGAGCATGGACAGGTCAGCATCCACCATCAGGTCGATCAGCGCATGGAAGGTCGTCACGGGATGCCAATCAAGCTTGGCAGCCGCTTTGGATGCATCACCCTGCAGGACATCGACCTCGGTAGGGCGGTAGTAGCGGGGGTCGATGTGAACGATGACCTTTCCGGAGCCTGCGTCGATTCCACACTCCTCGACACCCTGACCTTGCCACCCCACGGTGATACCGACCCGCTTGAATGCCACTTCCACGAGTTCACGCACAGTATGAGTCTCGCCAGTTGCAATCACATAATCATCGGGAATGTCCTGCTGCAGTACAAGCCACATTGCCTGCACATACTCCTTGGCGTATCCCCAATCCCTCTTTGCATCTAGGTTGCCAAGATACACGCAGTCCTGCAGGCCTTTGACGATACGAGCCACCGCCATGGTCACTTTGCGCGTGACAAACGTCTCGCCTCGCCGAGGAGACTCGTGGTTGAACAGGATACCGTTGCAGGCGTACATGTGGTACGCTTCCCGGTAATTGGCGACAATCCAGTAGGCATACAGTTTTGCCACGGCGTACGGAGAGCGAGGTGTGAAGGGTGTCAATTCGGACTGTGGTGCTGTTGCAGGGAGACCTCCAAAGAGCTCCGAGGTTGAGGCCTGGTAGAAGCGAGTAGTATTGGCAAGACCAGCTGCACGAATAGCTTCGAGGAGGCGCAGTGTCCCAAGTCCGTCCGAGTTACCTGTATACTCGGGCGTCTCAAACGACACAGCGACATGCGACTGCGCTGCCAAGTTGTACACCTCATCGGGACGCACCTCGGCTATAATGGCAAGCAGATTGCTGGCATCGGTCATATCACCATAGCGCATGAAGAAATGGGTATTGGCATGGTGCGGATCCTGAAAGATATGATCGACGCGAGAGGAATTGTACGAGCTACTCCTCCTCTTGATACCATGAACCTCGTACCCCTTGCTGAGCAGGAACTCGGCCAAGTATGAACCATCCTGGCCGGTGACACCGGTGATGAGTGCTTTCTTCATTGTTGCGTCTCTCCCTCCACACGTTTCGTGCGCCCATACACATCGTCTACTCTCTCGATGTCGTCCTCGCCGACGTACTCGCCATTCTGAACCTCAATGATTTCCAGCGGGACTTTGCCAGGGTTGCCCAGACGGTGCAAGGTCGTCCTGGGAACAAAGGTACTTTCGCCCTCGTGGACAAAGAATGTCTTGTCCCCTACTGTCACCTGAGCAGTGCCCCGGATAACGACCCAATGCTCAGTCCGATGAATGTGACGCTGCAGGCTGAGCACCGCTCCGACGTTCACGACGATGCTCTTGATCTTGAACCTGCTGCTCTCCTCCAATATCCGGTAGGTGCCCCACGGACGCATGGTTGTCGTGTGCTCGTGAACCTCACGCCGACCACTGGCCTTGAGTGTCTCAAGGAGCACCTTCACGTCTTGGCTGCTTCCCCTCCGGGCCACAAGAACGGCATCATCTGTCTCAATGATACTCAAGTCCTTGACGCCAATCGTCGTGACCAGCCGTTTGCGTGATACAACCAACGAGTCTCTAGTGTCAAGAGCAACAACGTCGCCGCTGAGAGCGTTACCGTCAGTGTCCTTGTTGGTGATGGCATAGACAGCATCCCAGCTGCCAACATCATTCCATGTCAGATCCATGGGGACGACTGCGACATGGGGTGCCTTCTCCATGACTGCATAGTCGATGGAAATCGAAGGCATGCTGGCAAAACTGCTCATGACTTGGTCGTATCCTGTTGCCAGTACATGCGCTATGTCCGGTTGGTGTTCGATGAGGGCTGCCATCATATCCCGTGCTGTGAAACAAAACATCCCGGAATTCCAGTAATAGTCACCCGAGGCAACATACGTTTGGGCTGTCACTGCATCTGGCTTCTCGACAAACCGCACAGCCGTCAGAACACCATCACTCAAGCTATTACCCGCTTGGACGTAACCATAGCCTGTCTCGGGTCCTGTCGGTTTGACACCAAAGGTCACGAGGTAGCCACTCTGCGCAGCCTGCTCTCCCTGCTTCACATAGTCGGCAAACGCATTCACTGGCTGAATGACATGGTCGGACGTCATGACCAGAAACGACTCCTCAGGTGGTACGTGCAGCTTGTCCTTTGCATATGCGAGGGCCAAGCCAATGGCAGGTGCCGTGTTGCGGCCGACAGGTTCACAGATGACATGCAGGGGAGCCTGACCAGTGACCTCCTGGAAGGTATCCTTGACGAAGAACGCGAAATCTTGACTGGTCACCGTAATGACATCTTCGGGGTGAACCAGCGCCTGGGCGCGGACATACGCGCTGGCCAGCAGGGATTCGCTGCTGCCCGGCAGGCGCAGGAATTGCTTCGAGTAAAGCTCGCGCGACATCGGCCATAGCCGCGTACCGCGGCCTCCGGCCAAGACAATGATTTTCACTGCAATCCCTCCTTCAGCAGGCTTGCACCCCAATCGTTGCAGAGACTGCATGGTATACGGACTGCCGCATCATGCGCATCTGTTGCCGTCCAGGCGACGAGGCCACATCCCTTCAGGTCGTATGTGAAACCATCGCAAGGGCCTGAGTCCAAGGTAGGAGCATGCGTCTGGACAGGGACGCTCGTGACCACACACAGTTGTGTCGCGGTGAACCACACTATCTCCTGCTCTAAGATAGAACAAAATGTCGGAGCCAATGCCGGAGTCTACCTCCTTTGCGCAGTCTCAGCCAAGGGGGAACCATCGCATATGCGAGCACGATCATCTCGACTCTCCGTATCGCACCGTGGTGATCAGACACGTGTCTCACGAAGTATGAGGACAGTTCGCGAACCAAGCGAGGCGCCTGCGGCTCCTCCTTCACTATCATCATATCGGTGCAGACAGCCCCAAACCGAGCCACCACGATCTCAGTCTGCCGGCCAGAAAACTCCTCGAGCCCTGCGGCAAAGGTCAACATGTCGATAACGTCCTTGCCCAGTCGAACACGGTCCGCACTTGCTTGCCCCTCATGCCTGCGGCTGTGAAACAACGGCGCATCGACGAATTTCAGATCATGATGGAGAGCTATGCGCAGCCACATCAGCCAATCCGAGCTCAGATATCCGGAAAAAGGACCCATTTCGCGCAGTACGGATGTGCGGAGAACTACTGCGGAAAATGCGATATAACAGCCATGGAGCAATTCCTCAAACGCAGTCTCCGCGGGCACCACTTGACCGCGGGTAAACATGTCCGGCAGTACAGTTGCCGTATCGCTTTCTCCCTGAGACAGGATGACTCCCGGCCAAGCCAGAGCCACTTCTGGCGATTCCTCCAACCCGGTGATCATTCGCTCGTAGAAGCAGGGTTCCAGCCAGTCATCATCGTGCATAATGTGTACGTACAGCGCCGTTGCCCGGGCAACTAGCGCGTTCACGTTGCCGAACAGGCCAAGGTTAGTCGAATTGCGTACATAGTTGAATCGACTGTCCCTGTCGCAGAAGTCCTGAGCTACCGCCCTCGTGTCATCATCAGAACGGTTGTCTCCGATAATGACCCGTATGTCGGTGTAGGTCTGTGCTTGTATGGACTCCAGACACTGACGCAGCATGACCGACCGATTGTAGGTCGGGACCAGCACATCAACGGTTGCCATCGGCATCCTCTTGAGATTCTGCTTCAAGCGCCACAAGACCATCCTTCAGCCTGATGCACGGTTGCCACTCTGGCAGCACAGGCACAGGAGAGACTGGTTCCATGACCTCCCGAGCACGATATGGGCGACCACCCCATGCGACGCTGACCGAGTGCCCGGTCGCCTGACGGTACAGTTCGACGACGTCCTTCAGACGCACAAGTGACCCTGAAGACAGCCGGTACCCTGACGGCGATGGCAACTGTCCGGTCAATAGGCCGTCGGCAGCCACCTGATAGCCATGGGACACATCATCCACATGCAACAGGTCAAGGAGTTGCTCACCTGGGGACATCTGCAGGGTCTCGCCCGTTCGAGCCGCCCGAGCCAGTAGGGAGAGCAGTTTTGGGCGCTTGTCATCGGGACCATATGTGTCAGGGAGCTCCAGCGTCACGGCGCGCAAACCACGGACTTCACAGTAAAACTGCAGGATGTCCTGGAAAGCGTGCTTTGTTGCGGCATACAGGGAGACAGGGCTGTACGCTCTGCCCTCATAGTGCTGCGAATAGGAGCCTGTGTTCACGATGTCCGACACTCCAACAACGGTCATGGCCTCAAGAAGCTGGACCCCAAACAACACGTTGCTCCGAATGAGAGGGTCCACGTCATCGGCACGATGTTCGGCAACAAAAACGGATGCAAGATGGAAAACGATATCCGGGCGGGCGCTGCGTACGATGTCGACGAGCCCCGCGGTGCTACCGTCATGCACATGCACACTGTCGCTCCCCAGAAGCCCGCAGAGGGTCGTTGCGTTCGAGGAGGGGCGCACGATTGCGTGCGTCTCCCAGCCACCGGCCAGCAGTCGTCGCGCCAAGTGCCCGCCCACGAATCCCGCAGCTCCAGTCACCAGAGCCACTCGAGCTGTCTTCACGATGCCCCCCGGTGATAGATAAAGGGGCTGCTGAACTGGCTCAGCGGGGGCAGGTCGGCATCGCGGGCGGAAACGACGGGACATGCCGCGGGCCATGCGACGTCCACTGAACTCCACAGAATGCCGGCGTCGCACCCCGAGTCATAGACCGAGGTGACGCAGTAGGCGACCATGGCCTCGGGACTCATGGTATAGAAGCCGTGAACCAGACCAGTCGGTATGTAGACCAACGACGGCTGTGCTGCGTCCAGCACGATCGAGAAGGCTTCGCCATATCGTGGAGAACCCTCCCGAAGATCGACCACCACATCGAAGATCCTGCCCGTCAGACAGGATACAACCTTCGCGTGGTCTGATGGAGGCAGCTGGCAATGCAAGCCGCGCAGAACGCCTTGGCGCGAAACGGAGTAGTACTCTTCTACCCAGTCCGTGCGCAAGCCGAGCGACTGCCATGTCGGTTCATGGTACGTCTTGACGAAGGTCCCACGCTCATCTTCAGAGTGATCGGGGACAATGAGCAGACATCCCGGAATGCCCAGCTCCATGACGGTCATCGCACGCACTCCGCGCACCATTCGACAAGAGACTCAATGACGTACGTCAGCATTTCCACTGTGACCGCAGGACACACGCCCAGCCAGAACGTGTCCTCCAGGATGGTGTCCGTGATCGCTAACGACCCTGCCACACGGTACGTTCGCTCCTGCATATAGGGCTGACGCACCAAGTTGCCGCCAAACAGGAGACGGCTGCCGATGTGACGTGACTCAAGGAAACGCAGTAACTCAGGCCGGTGGCCCGCAGCGGAACCGTGCAGCGTAATCGGAAAGCCAAACCACGAGGGCAGGCTGCCGGGTGTTGGCTCGGGAAGGAGAAACAGATCCTGCAGCCCCGACAGACCCTCGTGCAAGAACGCAAAATTGCGGTGTCTGGCCACGGCGAAATCGTCAAGCTGCCCCATCTGAGCCAAGCCCACTGCTGCCTGCATATCGGTCATCTTGAGATTATATCCCAGATGCGTGTACACGTACTTGTGGTCATAACCGCGGGGAAGACCGGGCCATTCGACATCGTACCTCTTGCCACACGTGTTGTCGCGCCCAGGCTTACACCAGCAGTCACGGCCCCAATCGCGCAGTGAGGCTATCGAACGGGCCAGGAGCGCGTTATTCGTGAAGACGGCTCCTCCTTCTCCCGTAGTGATATGGTGGGCGGGGTAGAAGCTGAGTGTGCCGATGTCGCCAAAGGTGCCGACACGTCGCCCCTTGTACTCCGAGCCAAGTGCGTCACAGCAATCCTCAATGAGCCATAGCCCATGCTGCTTCGCAAACTGAGTGACTGCTTCCACGTCGAACGGGTTGCCCAACGTATGGGCCAGCATCACGGCTCGTGTACGAGGGGACAGGGCCTGTTCCAGCAGATCAGAATTAACGTTATAGGCCGGCAATGATACGTCGACGAAAACAGGAACCAGTCCGTTCTGCAGGATAGGGTTGACCGTCGTGGGGAATCCCGCCGCGACAGTAATGACCTCGTCCCCTGCTTTCAAGGCTCGGTCACCCAGTTCCGGCGTCATGAGTGCAGCAACAGCGAGAAGGTTCGCTGACGAGCCCGAGTTGACGGTCAGCACGTGCGTGATGCCAAGATAGCGGGCCAGCTGCTCCTCGAAGGCGTCGTTGAAGCGTCCTGTCGTCAGCCAGCAGTCCAGCGATGCACTGACCAGCGCTTGTACTTCAGGCACACCGACTGTCTTCCCAGAGACCGACACGGGTGACACCCCAGGGATAAATGGCGCCGGGGCATGGACGAGGCCTGCGTAGTCTACGACCAGGGTAAGCATCTGTGAACGCAGTTCGGCAGCGCGGGGGTCCGTATCGAGCGCAGGATTTGGCAGCAGGTTATCCAGAACACCCATACTTACTCCCTGCCTTCCTTTCCCAGTGCGGCCCAGGCGGCGCCCTTGGCATGTGCAGCCCGGACATAGTCACCAATGCTCCGCACCGTGAGAGGGACTGCCTGTCCAGCGTCTTCCATGGTCGAGCGGTACCACGTCACCGTCTGCCGAACGGCTTCGCGCACGTCATACGCCGGATGCCAGCCCAGCTGGGAACGAGCCTTGGTACAATCCAACCGCAGAATGCCTGCTTCGCTCAAGGCCTGCGCGGATGTGGCTGTCTCAAACCCAGCTGCACCTCCCCACGCCTGACACACCAAGCTGACAACCTGCTCGACGGACACGGCACTCTCGGGGTTCGGACCGAAGTTCCATGCTCCATCGTATTTTGCGGGATCTAGCGCCAGCAGGGCGCCCAGCCACAGATATCCGGCCAGGGGCTCCAGGACATGTTGCCATGGGCGCACTGAACCAGGATTGCGTACGACAATCGGGTTCCCCTTGGCCAGCGCTCGCATGCAATCCGGTACCAGACGGTCGACTGCCCAGTCACCCCCACCAATGACGTTGCCAGACCGGACGGAGGCCACGCCGGCCCTCTGCCCTGATGCACTTTCTGCATCAAAGAACGAGGCCCGGTACGAAGCAACCACCATTTCGGCTGCTGCCTTGCTGGCGCTGTATGGGTCATGGCCCCCCAGCGCGTCTGCTTCGCGGTAGCCATACGGCCACTCGTTGTTGGCATAACACTTGTCAGTGGTCACAATGACGACCGACCGCACCGAAGGACAGTGCCTTGCCGCCTCCAGCACGTTGGCTGTACCCATGACATTGGTCTCGAACGTTGTCAGAGGATCGGCGTACGAGGGCAGTACCAGGGCTTGTGCAGCCATGTGGATGACTACCTCCGGCGCAGCCTTAGTCATTGCCGTTTGTACGTCCTGACTTCTTCTCACGTCGCCCCGCACATCCCGGATCTGCCCCGACAAGCCAAGGGGCTCATACAGCGACGGCTGTGTTGGCACGCCAATACTATATCCGGTCACCTCCGCTCCCAGCAGAAGCAACCATTGCGTCAGCCAGGAACCCTTGAACCCGGTGTGCCCCGTGACGAAGACGCGCCTGTGGGAGTAGTAGCTGTCGAACAGCTGATCCATTCCCGACTCCGTCATTTCCAGACCTTCCAGGGCGCATGTCCCTCAGACCACAGGTTCTCCAACAGGTTCTTGTCGCGGAGGGTATCCATGGGTTGCCAGAAACCGTCGTGCACATACGCCGACAACTGATGATCGGCCGCCAGGTGTTCGAGCGGCGCGCGTTCCCAGACGGTCGTATCGTCCTGGATGTAGTCGAAGATGCCAGGTTCGAGCACGAAGAAGCCGCCGTTGATGTAGCCACCCTCGCCAGGAGGCTTTTCGCTGAAACTCGTCACTATGTTGTCATCTCCGAGATCCAGAGCACCAAAGCGCCCCTGTGGCCGGACAGCGGTGAGTGTCGCCAAGGTGCCGGCCCGCTTGTGAGAGGCAATAAGTGCCGCGATGTCGATGTCGGCGACGCCGTCGCCATACGTCAACAGGAAGGACTCATCATCCACGTGCGGCCGGATGCGCTTGATGCGCCCACCCGTCATCGTCTCCTCGCCTGTGTCGACAAGGGTCACACGCCAGTTCTCGGCGCGTGAGTCGTGCCATTCCACTTTGTTGTGTTCGAGATCGATGGTCACGTCGGACATGTGCAGGACATAGTTGGCAAAGTATTCCTTGATGGCATACCCCTTGTACCCGAGACAGATGACAAAATCCTGAATGCCATAAGCCGCATATGTCTTTATGATATGCCACAGGATAGGCTTGCCGCCGACTTCGACCATCGGCTTCGGGCGCAGAGTCGTCTCCTCACTCAGCCGAGAACCGATTCCTCCTGCAAGGATGACTGCCTTCATGACTCCTTCGCCCGGCGAGCCTCCGCCTCCGCTGCGCGTGCAGTCTGGATGTAGTCAATGAGGAAGGCCAAGAGGATACTCAGAAGGAGCGCAGCTACCAGCGTGATAGCGACGGTCGTCGACCGCCCTCCGGCGTCCTTCTCGTCGGCAGGAACTGCCCGCCGCTCGATCTGGATGGGAGACTGGGAATTGTCATCGGTCGACGGTGACTGCAACTGAGCAATGGTCCGCTCGCACAATGCCTTGAGGCCCGTCTTGGTCGTGATGTCAGCCGAAATAGTGGAAACATCACTGCTCAGAGACTCCCACAGCGGGTTGACCTCCTGTGACACCATAGACAGCCCGGCAAGGTCAAGCACGCTTTGGTTGGATGTGGCCTTGGCGACATCCAAGAGGGTCTGATCGTTCACAATCGACTGCATGGTCGTGAGTACCTTGGGTACCCCTACCAGTGCAGCGCGCTTGGCTGCCAATGCAGTCTGCTGCGCCAGAATGTCGACAGATAGGGGCCGGAGATACGCGCGGGTATTGCTCAGCTGCTCTGCCACCATGATCCCCTTGGCCCCCTCAACAAGCTGCTCTGCTACGGCATTGGCGACAGCAGCGGCCAAGTCCTTGTCCCCCAGCTTCACGTCGATTGTGATCATGTTGGTGTCTGTGGTGGATGTGACCTTGACCGCCCGGGCAAGAGTACTTGCCGTCTCACCAGACAACCGCAGCTGTTGGATGACCCGCCGATAGAGACCCGGATCCTGAGCCAGGCTCACATAGGTTGCTACCGTGGCAACCGGCTGATTTGCCATCAGAGTGGCCAGCGGACCAAGGCCTTGAGGAAACACGCTATGCTGGGCTGTGTCCAGTTGGAGTCCCTGGGGAACCACGCTTTGCTGAGAGACCAAGACTGTCGCCGTCGAGGTAAACGTGGGCTTGATGGCAAACAGCAGCACGCCAGCCACCACAATCACAGGTATCAGGGTGACAGCCACAATGAGCTTCCACCGACGGGCAAAGACTCGCAGTGCATCCATCAACGTGAGTTCATCTTCCATCATCATCCCCCTTCCCGGACTTTGCGACAACCAACTTGTTCATATTAACCGATTTGCACACGTCCTGCAAGCCACTGTGGCCTATGTGGATGACCATCATTGCCCCACTTGGACTGGAGCACTGACGGCAACGAACGCCCATCCTCTGTCCAATCCAGCCATGAGCTTGGGCGCCTGCAAGTAGAGGTAGAAACGACAAGCTCCTGCCGGCATGGTCGTGGGTACCTGCCATGTCAGGCTGCGAACGGAAGGATTGAGAACATCCACTACCAGAATCCAGTCGCCGGTCGCCGGAGCAGCATAGATCGTCTGATATTCCAGTGGGCTCGTTACGCCAGCCACGTTCCAGGTCAAAGCAATAGTGCTCCCGGGAACAACAGACGTGCCAGCCGCCGGTGACATCCACTGTGCCATTGGGGCAAGACGCTGCAACTCGGCAGCAAATACGGATCCATCCTGGGCGCTGTTAGAGGCATCGAACAAGGCAGCGATGAGTTTGCCCTGTTGCCCGCTTGTGCGGTAGATATTCGTCAGCTCAGTCCACCCTATCTGCTGCGCCGGGTTGGCCTTGACAGATTGCCGGAAGGCTGCCTCTGCAGCGGCAAGATCTCCCTTGTCCAAGGCTATCTGGCCGTTCACGTTGGCAATGTCATAGTACGTGGGATCCAGACGCCGTGCCTGGTCAAGTGCCTGCTCAGCCAGCTTCGTGTTGCCATTGAACGCAATCTGCGCATGTGCCAGCGACGTCCAGGTGCCAGGGTCGATGGGGTCCAGGGTCGTAAGCTGCTGGAACACGTCGACCGCACCCTTGTCCCCATGCTGGTACAAGAATTGCGCATACTGGATCTGGACTACTGGGTTAAGCGGATCCAGGGCCACCGCGCGTTGATACGCACCCTTGGCCTGGTCGAAGAGGGCAGGCTGGAGATTCTTTGGCACTATATTCAGCCTGCTCGCAGAGAGACCTGCCAGCGCCAGCGGATAGCGCGCATTGAACGGGTTCAGTACCTCCGCAGCCTGATATTCATCTTGTACGGTGACAGCCAACGTCGTGCTGACCGCTCGCTGGCCTGCCACCCAACATGCTTCAGCCGATGTGGCCAGAACGAACACGACAGCAGCTACACCAAGCGCCACGAGTCCTGTCACAGGTACCCATGGACGAGAATGCGGACGAGGACTCTTCACGTGCTTCGCGCCCTGCACAGGACTGACTGCCCTGCGCACCGACCGGCCCAGGACCCAGAACGAGGCCCCGGCCTGCGTGACTAGTCCGGCGCACGAGCCCAGCAAAACGGCACAGACGGCACCGGTGACATAGAACATGGAGTCGATATCGAAACAGGAATGGATCAATGTACCGGCAATACCCACGACAACAGCAAACGTGAGAGCTCTATTGCTGGAGAGACGCGCGGCACGGAAGCCCAGCCAAAGGAGAACGGTAATCATGCTCAGCTCGAGGACAAACCCAAGGATGCCGCCTTCCGCCAAGTTCTTGACCACCAGCGAGTGGGGGTCGGTGGCAAAAAAGAGTTGCGACCGGAACTTCATGTAGACACTGGAATAGGTGCCAAGGCCACTACCCAGGACCGGGTATGCCCGCAGATAAGGGCTAAGGTCACGGAACATCCCAAGCCGATTTCCCAATTGGCCCGTCGTTGCTTGCCCCTGCGAAACCTCCTGGACAACGGCAGCGAAGCGCTGGACAAGAGGCTCCCATACCCGATCGCGGGAAACGGGAACGGCTACGCTGACCGCTATCATGACAGCGACGGCCCCATACGCGACGGCGACATGCGCCATCTGGCGGCTCGAAACACACTTGCACAGCCAGCCCGCAACGGGGAGCAGCAAAAGCACGCCTGCCGCCACGATCAGGCCCCCGCGCGACCCGGTCAGCACAAGCGCAGCCATCAGCACAATGGTGCCGGCCAGCCCCAGCAAGCGCTCCCGGCCAGCGCGACCGAAGGCGAACAACCCGACACCAATGCAGATGGGCAGGATGAGAAAGCCAGCCAGCGCGTCGGGATAGCTGAAGAAGGCTGCAAGACGTCCGCCGGCGCCGCGTACGACCAGCGCATGAGCCAGCGATGCGATGGGTCCCGTCGTGACCCGGGCTGACAGCAGATAGAGCACAACGCCCACTGCCATCGCAACGACGCTCGCACTAAACACCACCCAGCTGAGGGTATGCAGGCGGTCTTCAGACCCTGCAAAGGCCAAGGCAAACAGGAACATGCCCAGAAGCCCCGTCAGTTTGAGCAGTTCCTGCAGAGTCACACCACGGTGCACCGAGACGGCGAATGATACAAGACCGAACGCGGCAACGGCAATGAGCAACCAGGCAAGAGGAGACATGGCGACCGGCGACTCGGCGCTGAAACGGCGACGCAGCCATGGAACACCAACCATGCACAGCGCAACAAGACCCAGCCCCGCTGTGGACAGCTGTTCCAGCGGAAACCAGCGCGTCCACGCACCGACCAGCAGAATCGACGCGACGATGATCAGCGACAAGTACCACAAAGGCCACGTGCGTCTTTTGGATGTTAAACCTCCAGTCGCACGATTCTCTCTCACTTTTCCTCACCCCTTGTGCCGCCAGTTTGCGGCCAATGACAATTTATAGAGTAGGCCCAACGTGACCAGAATCAAGGCGACTAAAGTGGAAGACGCTTTGGGGGTCGCTTTAGGATACACTGCTCATTAACCGAGGGTGGTACATGGACAAGGAATGGATTCCCGCCTTCGCGGCAGAGCACCCCTCAGAAGCGCCCCTCAGTACACCCCTCGCATTGAAAAGAAATGCTCAGGGGGGAATGACGGAGAGGGAGGGCATGACGGATGCTATCAACGGTAAACGTCCTTGCGATTACCGATGCGAACGATGATGGCTTCGTCTCCCCGGCGGTAGTAGATGACCCTGATGTTGCCGAGTTCAAGACGGTAGTAGTTCTTGAGTCCGCCTTTCA
>Ga0209539_1000530_pt1 | contig 21803 bp, 22 predicted proteins | sample BarGraNGADG00312_2_FD_184499 | JGI IMG/M metagenome (GOLD analysis project Ga0209539, IMG submission 184499) | Arctic peat soil microbial communities from Barrow, Alaska - Barrow Graham LP Ref core NGADG0011-312 (SPAdes) (version 2) | ecosystem: Environmental > Terrestrial > Soil > Wetlands >...
TTAGTGTTCGTGTTCTGGTCGTTCTCGGACAACACTTTGGTGCCTCCCCTTCTGAACATAACCTTGGTAGTATAGCGGCGGGACCGGCTACTGTCCAGCCTATTGATGCGCTGCTCATTCAGCACCGGGTGGTAAGTTCGCGTCCTTCCGGCGAAATACTGTCATTCCCGCGGGCTTCTGTCATTCCCCCGAGCCCTTTTGTCCAAGGCGAGGGGTGCTTTCGCCGCGAAGGCGGGAATCCATTCCTTGTCTATGTACCACCCCCGTCTATTGAGCAGCGTATCCCAAAGAGCACTCGGCAACTGAAATGCGTGCCACCGTGAGTGACACGTCATAGGCGAATGCCATGCGCCGGGCCAGCTGGTCGAGCGTCGTGTCGGACGGTCCCGGACCGCCGGCATGGGCCTGGATGAGAATTGTCACAGTGGCGAGGACCGCCGCGTGCGGGAGCAGGAGTTCGGCGGCGAAGGCGTCACAGACATGCTCCCGCCGGGACTGGTCTTGCAGGGCGTCGAGATAGCGCCGCAGGAGGATTTCGCTGAGCTCGTGCGCCAGGGTGAACCGGTAGCGAGCCGGCTCGTCGCGCCGCAGACCCTCGCGGATTGCGGTGTAGGCCTGACCATGCTCAAACACGGTACAGCCCAGCACGCCCGTCGTGAGAGGGAAGTCATCGAGGGACGTGCACACCTCATCGGCCAAGGCATCCAAGTCCGCGACAGTCGTCCCCGCGATGATCCGGGGAAAGTGCTCACGCACGTGCCGGGCGTACGCCATCAGGCGTGGTGAGAGGTCCATGCTAACGGCCACGCTTGCCCCGCTCCGGCCGGGCGCTCCGGATATAGGAGATGAAGGCGTGCACTGCCTGGATGTCGGTCGTCGAAAGGTCTCCCTGATGACGCAATGCCACGTCCAGCTCATCACGCGGCTCCACGGGTTTCTTCTCCTGCATGAGGTCGGCCACCTCGACGCCAAACGCGGCGGCCACCTTTGCGGCAGTCCGCAGGTTGGACGACTCCCCCTCGAGGATGTCCCCGACGGTGCCGGGGGAGATGCCGGCGGCTGCAGCCAGTTCCCGTTGACTCCAGCCGCGTTGTGCACGTAGCGCCTGGACATTCTCTTTAAACCCCATCATCTACTCCTTTCACATTGAATGAGGAAACGCAAGCGCTTCAGTCGTGGCAAGCCAAGCCGTGTACCGGGGCTCCCACCGCATAAACCCTCACCAGGACTGTCCGTCAGCATCCTTCGTTGGTGGTGGCACCCATATTATATACGACAGTGCAAATAAGTACACAGAGGAAAATGGTGGGAGTTCTTGCGTTGTTCATAGAGTGTATAAAATTATGCACACCAAGGGGGGTTTGCATGAAACGAAATGATGCTTGGTTTGTACCATTGTACGAGGGTTTGCTTCCTGCCATCGTCGGCATGGCGCGCAACTACGCGCGGACGTGGGGGCTTGACGCCGATGATCTGATCCAGGTCGCAGGATATGCACTCTGGTCCTGCTGCGGTCGGTACCGCGAACGTCCGTTCGATGAACAGCTGCGTATCGGCAACACGGTTGCGAGGCGCACCATGCTGCACTGGTGCGACCACGAGGGCCACACACCTACCCACCTCGGCACAGCGGGGACATCGCCGTGGTTTGCTGCCGGTGTCGGTGAAGCCTTGCTGTCGCCTGAGGAAGAACAATGAGTGATCTCATGGGACGCCGCACGACGGAGGACATCGCGGGACGGGTCATGCTCGGCCTCACCATGATCGACAGGGGGAGGGCCGCCATCATCCGTGACCGCTTTTGGCGCGAACGCACATGGCCGGCCATCGCCAAGGAACGTCATTGCTCCGTGACGACGGCCGTCAAGCGCTTCAAGCAGGGGATGGACGACCTCAGCCGGGCCATCCTCCTGGTCGAGGGCAGGCTTCCTTTGCGATACGCTGCTCATTAGCAGACTGGCACCCCGCACGATCCCTTGTTGTCGTCCTCGCGAATGCGGGGATCCATACGTCATGACAAGACTGGATTCCCGCCTGCGCAGCGAAAGCGCCACTCACATGAACATCTGTTCTGAAGAGGGGGAATGCCAATTTTACACAGCTTGATATACATAAACTGGTTTGACTTGTATAGCAAGATATATATGATGCTCACAGGAGGCCCTGCATGAGCATTGTTATCCGTAAGACGGGAACCAGAGAGTATGCATATATGGCGCACCGTGATGGCGGGCGCATGATTCAGTCCTACATTGGTCCGCTCGCCCGGCCGGAGGTCCGGCTGAGGGTCGAAGCAGCGCAATGGGCGACGACGATGCCCTTGCATACTATGCGCTTGTTCGCCGGTCCGGATCCCAGCGCCCTCTCCCTCCAGAGGGACGCCGCTGCCATTATCGCGTGTCTGCTGGAACAAGGGGACTTGGAAGACCTGCGCTGGCTCGCCGGCGTCTACCCCGAGAGCGCCATCATCGACGTTGTCCTCTCCGCGAAGAGCTTGTCGGCGAGGGCACGCAGTTTCTGGCTGGTGTGGTTCGAGGTACCCGATGCATCCTGAGTGCGTGGAGGAGAAGGCGCGCATCCTGATGAGCCGGGTAGGTCCGACCCTGGGCATGCATGGAGGGGTCCTGGCGGGTGGGACCGGGTTGGCGCTGCACCTGGGGCATTGGATCTCCGGCGAGCTGGAATTCACCACTCAGCAGGTGTTCAGACCGTCCGGCATCCTCGAGGAACTGCGGGGATTTGCCGGTGTTGTGGAGGCCGTGACGATGGGGGACGACACAATGGTCATGCAGGCAGACGGCGTTCGGCTCTTGCTGACGCAAACCCCAGCGCGTTTCACGGAGTCTACCACGAAATTGAATGGATGTGACGTGGCCGGTGTTGTGGACATTGCAGCCATGAAGCTGCTGGCTGTCAGTCAGGGCGGTACGCGTAGTGGCTTCGTGGACTTGTATGCCGTTCTCCAGACCGTCCCCTTCCGCAAGGTCGCGCGCAATGCTCTGGATCGGTATGGGGTGACCTCCCTCGACCCGCTCATCATCGGCAGGGGGCTCGTATGGTTCGAACAGGCCGATACCCAGGAAGACCCTGTCTACATCGGGACTGCTGTGACGTGGGACCACATCAAGGACTTCTTCCGATCGAGTCTGCGGCAGTTCGTGTTGGACCTCGATGCCGAGCGGCGGTCTCTCGAGTCAAGTTAGTCCACCTCTGGATCACTGGGTAATCTCGCCGTGGTTCGGGATCGAACCAAGGGTGTGCAGGGGCCCGGCTACGGGTAGCAAGACAGAAATTGTCTCGATTGCAGGGTAAGATATATACTTCTCGCGATGTGCCTGACACTGGTAACCCCCGGACGTGCACGTGCTGCATGGTCTTCGTCCTTGACAGGGTCATCGACATCGGATCAGGCGAGGTCACGATTCAGGGGAAGACAGACGCAGGAACCTTGGTCAGTGTTAACGGGCGTCAGTTCAGAGCGAGTGCGGCGGGGGCCTTCTCTGCGTCGTTCCCTCTGGCTGGAACGGCGACGATCGCTGTGGTAGGTACGAGTCGGCCCGGGTTCTCGATGCTGCTGAGACTCCCTGCCATGCCATCTGCGGCCAAGCATGTGCTCCCTGTCATGACCTTCAGCTATGATGGGACCAGCGGGACTCTGGGGTTGGCCGGCAAACTGATACGCAAGCCCGCAGGTGCCGTTAAGGGATATGCAACGGACACTGAGACGCTCAGGTCGACCTCGTTTGTAGTGGGAAAGGACTATCGGTTCAGCACGACCATTCGACTGGGTACGGGGCTTAATACCCTGCACTGCTCTGTCCGGTACCTGCTACTCATGCGCTATACGCTGCCAGACTTTACGGTGACCGTCGGCCCTGTGCCGCAGACCATCATCACTCTCCAGGTTGGCAGCTCCCGCATGACCGTGAATGGTACGATCAAGGCCATCGATGTGCAAGGAACCAAGCCCCTCATCATCAATGGAACAACGATGGTCCCCCTCCGCGCCATCGTCGAGTCGCTCGGAGGAAGTGTGGGCTGGGACGCAGCTATTCGTCGTCTCGACATCCAGGTCGGCTCGCACGTGGTCACGATCTGGATAGGCAAGACAACCGCGACGGTGGATAGAACGACTGGTCGACCTCCATATAGTATCTTGTATCAGCGGGGCATAAACTTCTTCGGGCAGGGAGTGCAGTGAAGAGGTCCTGCTGTCAGACGTGCCAGGATCCAAGCCACCCATTACCTGGCGGTACTTATGAAGAGTTGCCGCCGCCGTCCGTCAGCTTTGGAGTGCCCAGGTTGACCAGCACACCAGAACCTGTGGTGTGTATATTGCTATATCGACCAGAGGCAGCGTTGAAGTAGAGCGAAGTACTGGATGACCCTGCGTTAGTGACTGTCCAACCATCGAGAATGAAGTTGGTGAGCGGTCCTCGATCGCTGCAGGCATACACCGCGTAGTAGACATTAGCCACAGACCAGCCTGTGGCGGTGATGTGGCTACCTCCATACACCTGCAAGGCGCTCATTCCGCGGGCAGAACCATCCACAGTCCAGCGATTGACCGAGATATTGGTGGGAATTACGGCAGAAGTGGATGTTATATAGACCGCCCAAGAATGGTAGGGCAGTGCAGACGTCCCGTTGGCTCGGCTGTTGCGAACGACCATATCGTTGAGAGTAATGTCATGAGCGTTGAAGATATGGAAGATGCCTATTTTCCCAAGAGTGTAGCCGTCGAAGATCAGACCCTGCATGGTGATGTTACCAGCCGTGCCATGGTCTCCAATCTTGAACTGCCCGGAACCACCGAGATGCGCTCCTGAGAAGACGACCGTTGCGCCTGCTGCCGGCCGGACCACGACGGGCCGCGTCCGCTCGATGTCGATGTTTATGCAGGGGAGATGATACGTGCCCCCGGCCATTTCAATCACGTCAACGAATTTGTTACCGAGAAGGGTCAAAAACGTTGATGTTGTGTCACGTGTCGTGAAGGAAGCGACGCCTTTGATCACCAGCGGAAGTGGCAGGCTCGCCACTTTCAGGGTCAGCGTGATCCGCTGCAACGTCGAATTCCATGCGACGAGTGCTCTATACTGTTGGGCAATGAAACGAAGGGGCAACATCGTACGGCCGGGCGTCTGGACATATGGTACGAGGTCGGGGTTGCTGTCGATGGAGACACGCTTCCCGTTTACCATGGCATAACGGCTGCCAATGGTCACTGCGATGGTTTGTCTGCCTAGAACCGTAGTGACCCTGCTGGTCTCGGCGTTCCAGTCGGTGGTGCCGCCCAGAGCATTGATGATAGGCGCGATGGGGGAAAAGGTACGGCTCCATTTGATCTGGGGGGCCGCATCGAGTTCGATGTCTGCATCGTCGACCTTGAGGATCTTCGAACCGAGGGTCATGACGATAACCCTGTTAGCAACTGTGTCAGCGGTGGAGACCCTGACACCAGTCGGTGCTGTAGTTCCGGCCAGACACAGCATCAAGCAAAGAAAGATAACCGTGAGTCTGTTCACGATTCCTCCTGAGGACAGCAGGTTATGTTCTACAGGTGGAGTATATCACCATAAGTCGATCTTTACATGGACTGACTTCTTCAGCTTGGAATCACCATTCTTCACAGAATCGTTAACATGCTCTCTCTGCCTGCAGACACACGCTTTCTGCCAAGATTAAAACCACCCCATCGGCGTAGACGCCGATGGGGTGGTGGTGTTTACAAGAAGTTGCCGCCGCCGTCCGTCAGCTTTGGAGTGCCCAGGTTGACCAGCACACCAGAACCTGTGGTGTGTATATTGCTATATCGACCAGAGGCAGCGTTGAAGTAGAGCGAAGTACTGGATGACCCTGCGTTAGTGACTGTCCAACCATCGAGAATGAAGTTGGTGAGCGGTCCTCGATCGCTGCAGGCATACACCGCGTAGTAGACATTAGCCACAGACCAGCCTGTGGCGGTGATGTGGCTACCTCCATACACCTGCAAGGCGCTCATTCCGCGGGCAGAACCATCCACAGTCCAGCGATTGACCGAGATATTGGTGGGAATTACGGCAGAAGTGGATGTTATATAGACCGCCCAAGAATGGTAGGGCAGTGCAGACGTCCCGTTGGCTCGGCTGTTGCGAACGACCATATCGTTGAGAGTAATGTCATGAGCGTTGAAGATATGGAAGATGCCTATTTTCCCAAGAGTGTAGCCGTCGAAGATCAGACCCTGCATGGTGATGTTACCAGCCGTGCCATGGTCTCCAATCTCGAACTGCCCGGAACCACCGAGATGCGCTCCTGAGAAGACGACCGTTGCGCCTGCTGCCGGCCGGACCACGACGGGCCGCGTCCGCTCGATGTCGATGTAGATCGGCGCGGTAAAGGAATAGGTCCCATTCAGCTCGATCACGTCCACAGTTTCATCAGCAAGAAGGGCCAGGAAAGTTGTGGCAGTCTGACCCGACGTGAAGGAAACGATACGTCGAGTGGGCGTCGTTGGTGCAGGAGTTGGTGCAGGAGTTGGTGCAGGAGTTGGTGCAGGAGTTCGTGCAGGAGTTCGTGCAGGAGTTCGTGCAGGAGTTGGTGCAGGAGTTGGTGCAGAAGCGAAAACGGTTGCCTGCTCGGCAGCAAATTTGGCCATGTGTGGGCCGAGCGAGGCGGTCTTGATGACAGTCACCGCGGCTCCCACATCCCGGTTGTTCGCGGACTGCGACAGTTTTGTCATCAGAGTGGCGGTTGACCGTTCAAGGCTGATGGCAACTGCAACAGCGTTCGAGATGGTTGTCACTTTGTTGGCAGTGGTGTTGGCAACAGAGACTTGGGTGTCCGTCGGGACGCTGATCCGGTACTTGGCACAGAGCTTTTTCAGGGTCGTGATCATTCGTGCATCGTCCGTCGCCACCATGCTGAAGGCGGTCAATGCTGGATACTTTTTGAAGATGTTCTGATACGTGTCATGCATGAGATACTCTCGTTGCAGGCACGAAGTGAGAACGGTCCTGCTCGAAGCTGTAATACGGGTGGCAGCTGAAGTGGTCGGAAGACTCGTTCCGGTGAGGCACAGCATCAGGCAGAGAAGTGTGGTTATAATTGTGGTTATAATTTTTCTCATATGTGCTCCTTTGAAGCAAATTTAGACGTCATGTCCCGCAACTTGCAAGTTGAATCCTACAGTTTACGCGTCATGTCCAGCAAGTTTACGCGTCATGTCCAGCAAGTTTACGCGTCATGTCCAGCAAGTTTACACGTCATGTCCAGCAAGTTTACACGTCATGTCAAAGCATAAAACCTATACTTCTTACAGGCGAATTATAACACATGAATCAAATTTCGATAGGACATAAGCATGAAGAATATGTGAAAACACGCGGATGCCTTTCTAGAAGCTCCTTTGCTGACCACGTACCTACATACGTCGTGCAATCTTCGTGCAATCTCGGGCCCTTTTGCAAGAAACGAAAGGGTGAGGTTGTCTTCAAGTCTGCAGACACGTCTGCAGACAGCCCCCCACTTTGCTGACATCGTCTGTGGGGGACGACCGCGCATTCCTCTTGTAAATTGCGCAGAAAGTCGTAAAAGGTAGGTGCTTAATGAACTTGGGATCCTCTGACAGGGAGTTGGCGCAATACAGGGAACAGGCGGAACGTACAGCCGCGGGGAGCTTTGCGTTGGTCCACGCGGATTTCTTTTGGTCAAGAAACAGCTTGGAGAGGGGTTTTAACATGGATGATACGGTCGGTCTTATTGATGTTCTTGCCATTCTTCGCCGTCGTTTCTGGATCGTCCTTGGGGTCGTCTTTGTGGCGGTCATGGCTGCGGTTTTGTTGTCCTATGTGATCTTGCCGCGCGTCTACCAGTCCAGCGCGACACTGATCGTCAACGAGCGCCAGAATGTGGCGCAGTCTACCGCTGGCATCGACTACGGGCAGATCCAGACATCGCAGGCCCTCGCCGTCACATATGTCAAGGTCATCACCAGCCGTGCCGTCCTGCAGGACACCATCGACACGCTCAAGCTGCCGGAGACCGTGAAACAGCTCGCCAAGATGACGACCGCCCAGGTGGAGGGTTCAACTGAGATCATCGCCGTCAGCGTCAGGGACAAGGATGCGATACGTGCCGCTAACATCGCCAATACTGTGGTTAATTCGTTCATCACCCAGCTGCCCACGTTAGTCAACCGGGTCCAGAACGTCAGCATCATCGACCGGGCAGTGCCCGTGACTGACCAGGTCAGCCCGCGCCCAGTTCTCAATATACTAGTGGCACTGGTGGCGGCCCTGGTGATCGGCGTTCTGCTGGGGTTTATCGTGGACTACTTCGACGATACGGTCAAGACGCCGGAGGACGTCAAGAAGCTCTTCGGCCTCCGCGTGCTCGCGGTGGTTCCGGACATGAAGGTGAGGGGGGCTCGCGATGGCAACACCTAAGAAGGTCGACAGCTACGGCTACGGGTATGGGGGCTACAAGGGTCCACGCAGCCCGGTTGGTGAGGCATTCCGTGTCTTGCGCACCAATCTTCAGTTTGCTGCCGTTGACAGGGAGCTGAAGGTCATCCTCGTTACCAGCACCTCGCCTAATGAGGGTAAGAGTACCGTCGCACAGTATCTTGCTGAGAGCATCTCACAGACTGGCAAGAAGGTCCTGGCACTGGATACCGACCTCATCAACCCGAGTCTGCACCTTCGCTTCGGCATCGCCAATCAGCGCGGACTCTCCAATCTGATCGTGGGCGATACCGACTTTACCGCGTCTACGCAATTGAAGGAGTATCCCAACCTGTCCGTCATCACCAGCGGCCCCATCCCGCCCAACAGCTCCGAGCTCCTGGGCAGCTCCCGCATGAGGCATGTGATGGATCTTCTGCGCGAGAAGTATGACGTGATTGTGGTGGACAGCCCACCCATTCTTCCTGTCACCGATGCGATCGTCGTTTCGTCGCTGGCCGACGGCATCATCCTGGTTGTCCAAGCCGGCCGTTCCCGGAGCGGCGACGTGCGCCACGCACAGGAGGCACTGGAGGCAGCGCATGCTAACGTGTTGGGGGTCGTGCTCAACCGTGTCCATCGACATGCTCCAGACTACGGCTACCCCGGCACGAGTGTTGCATCCAGTACAGAACACGCACAGGCCACGGAGGCGCCGCCAGCGGTGCTATGAGCGTTGTCGATATCCACTGTCACATCCTGCCCGGGCTGGACGATGGTTCACCGGACATGGCCACCAGCATTGCGATGGCGCAGCTCGAGGTTGATGCCGGCATCACGGCCGTGACTTGTACACCGCACTGGGTCGTGGAGGAGCATGAGACAGATCCCAACGTTGTGCGTCAGGCCGTCAGGGATCTCCAGGTCGAACTGAACCGCCAGGCCATTGCTCTTAGCGTCCTGCCGGGTAATGAGCCCTTCATCTGCCCCGACCTGTCCGACCGGGTGAAGAAGGGCGATGTCTTGACCCTTGCCGACATGGGTACTCACTTGTTGCTCGAACTGCCGTACGAAGACCTGCCGACGTACGTGGACGATGTCATTTTCCATCTGGAGTTGCAGGGCATCACCCCTGTTCTCGCCCACGTCGAGCGCTACGCATACGTTCGTAGTGACTGGCATGTCCTGGATCGGTGGATACGGCGTGGCTGCCTTGCCCAGGTCAATGCTTCCAGCCTGGATCATCACCGGCATGACCATCTTGCGCAGAATCTGGTAGATCGTGGGCTCATCGCTTGCACAGCGACAGATGCACACGATACGATACATCGACCACCAGTCAGTATCTGGAATGATTGGGGGATGAGTCTGCTGAAGGAGGAACAATGAGGATTGCAGTCATTGGAACAGGGTATGTCGGCCTTACCACCGGCGTCTGTCTGGCGAGCCGGGGGCATGATGTTCTATGTGTGGATACTGATGTGGAGAAGGTGACGGCACTTCAGAGTGGCCACTGTCCGATTTTTGAGGCTGGGCTCGAGGTACTGATGCACAGGAATCTCCAGCTTGGCCGACTTCGGTTCGATTCGTCGTTGGCAGCCCTTGAACGTTATTCGGACTTGATTTTCGTCGCTGTTGGAACCCCCGAAGGCGATGGTGGAGAGCCCGATCTCAGGCATGTTCATCAGGCCTTAAATCAAATTGCATTGAGTGCGCGGCCTGACTCGGTTGTCGTGATCAAGAGTACTGTGCCCCCAACCGCTCTGGCCGCGCTTGAGTCTGAGATGCGAAGCATTGCGGGATCCAGGAAACCGGCTTTTGCTGTCAACCCAGAGTTCCTGCGCCAAGGCAGGTCGGTTGCGGACACACTCCATCCAGAACGTATCGTCATTGGAGTGGTGGATTCAGACGCTCGCGACCGTCTACTGAACCTGTATGTGCCATTCGCTGTGCCACTGGTTGTGACGGATCCCGTGTCGGCCATGACCATTAAGTATGCGGCGAATTGTTTCCTGGCAACGAAGATTTCATTTGTCAACGAGATGGCCAATCTGTGTGAACGGCTGGATGCAGATGTGGATGCAGTGACACAGGGGATGGGCCTTGATGACAGAATCGGGCCCAAGTTCCTGCAGGCAGGTGTCGGCTTCGGTGGTTCATGCTTCCCCAAGGATACGGTTGGGCTTCTTCAGGTGGCTCGCAGCGTTGGCTACGACTTCAAAGTTCTGGCATCGACGGTCGCTGTCAATGATCACCAGTATGAGATCGTGGTGGACCATTTGGTCGCGCGACTTGGGTCGCTGCAGGGAAGAACGATCGCGGTCCTGGGTCTTGCCTTCAAGGGGGGGACGGATGATACTCGTGAGACCAGGTCTTTTCCCATCATTCGTGATCTGTTGTCAGCCAGGGCAGAGGTCCGCTCGTATGACATGAGCGTTGTGCACAGCCGGTTGCCTGACGATATCCTGGCTACACTGCAAGACTCGCTGGAGACTTGTGTTGCTGATGCTGATGCCATCGTCATCGCCAACGACGCAGCGGAGTGGGCTAATGTGGATTGGACATCGGTCGCCCATGCCATGAGGGGAACGCTGATTGTCGACGGTCGCAACACACTGGATGTAGACTTGGTTTTGGAAGCAGGCCTGGAGTACTGGGGCGTTGGCCGACCTTGTGCCGGCAAGTCCTTGGCCCGGATGCCTCCAGAGAAAGGGCCAGAATCATGAGCGTGGCTTCGCGCTGGTGGCCTGCGACACGAAGCGGTGCATCTGCCGAAGACGGTTCGTACTGCACGTGGGTTGGGTGTCTGAGGGACGCGGGAGCATGACCGACCTGGTCGTACGTGAACTGAAGCAGGCAGAATGGGACGGCTGGGACCAATGGCTGGCCTTCCAACCATGGGGTTCCCCGTTTTCAGCGTCCTGGTGGCTGGATGCGAACTGCAGGGCATTTGGAGGTCATCCGTTGCTCCTTGGCGTTCTTGATGGGGAACAACTGGTGGGCGGCGTGTCTCTGCGAATCATGGACACGGGTCCTCTCCATGTGGTACGTCCGTCCATGTTGTATAACCCCATCGTGATCGGCGCGGGCAGTGCCCAGAGGCGGCAGCAGATTCTTGCTGCACTGCTTGAGGACATGGCGCGTCGAAAGCTCGTCGTGCGGCTCCTCAACTGTACCCCGGACATGGTGGATCTGCGCGAGGCTGTCTGGCATCACTGGAACCTGACGGCCACCTGGACCGTGCTGCAGTCGCTGAAAACATGGACGCTCAAAGACTCCTTGTCCCGTGACAAACGGAGAATGTTGACGAAAGCTCAACGCGCGGAGGTCACCGCACGTGTCGAGCCGCCTGATGCGGATGTTCTCCATGTTCTCCTGCAGGCAAGCATCTTGCGGCACAAGCACGCGAGTACTCCGACCAGGGAGCAGCTTCATACTCTGGTGGAGGCCGCTGGCACGCACGGCATACAGATCGTGGTGCGTGATGTCGATGGTGTTCCCCTGAGTGCATGCTTTGCCATGGCGCACGGAACCCGGATTGCCTATGGCATCTGGGCCGGTACCGATGCAATCGGCCTGACCAAAGGCGCAGCTGTGGCAATGTACGTTTTCATGCTAAAGGAACTGCAGGCCAGGGGGTATGAATACCTGGATTGGTGTGATGCCAGCTATCCCGGCTATTCTGACTTCAAACTCGAGTTTGGGGGTACGATGACAATATGTCTGGCAGTCTCGAGAGAGCCTCAGTGGCTCAAGACCGTGACCGTGGGGCGCCTACATCTGTCACGGCTCATGCGTGTTGTGAGAAGGCGCTGAGCATGACCGACCTGGTCGTACGTGAACTGAAGCAGGCAGAATGGGACGGCTGGGACCAATGGCTGGCCTTCCAACCATGGGGTTCCCCGTTTTCAGCGTCCTGGTGGCTGGATGCGAACTGCAGGGCATTTGGAGGTCATCCGTTGCTCCTTGGCGTTCTTGATGGGGAACAACTGGTGGGCGGCGTGTCTCTGCGAATCATGGACACGGGTCCTCTCCATGTGGTACGTCCGTCCATGTTGTATAACCCCATCGTGATCGGCGCGGGCAGTGCCCAGAGGCGGCAGCAGATTCTTGCTGCACTGCTTGAGGACATGGCGCGTCGAAAGCTCGTCGTGCGGCTCCTCAACTGTACCACGGACATGGTGGATCTGCGCGAGGCTGTCTGGCATCACTGGGACCTGACGGCTGCCTGGACCGTGCTGCAGTCGCTGAAAACATGGACGCTTGGGAAGGACGTGGCGCCGGCAGAACTCAGGCAGCTGAGGAAAGCCCAGCGTGCAGGAGTTACGGCAGGCGTCGAGCCGCCTGATGCGGATATTCTTTACGACCTTGTACATGCATCGATGTCGCGGCGGCAACAACCCGTTGGCGTAACCAGGGAGCAGCTTCATACTCTGGTAGAGGCCGCCGGCACGCACTGCATACAGATCGTGGCGCGCGATGTCGATGGTGTTCCCCTGAGCGCGACGCTTATCATGGTGCACGGAACATGTGCTGCCTATTGCCTGTGGATTGGTACCTCGGCAATCGGCCTGACCAAAGGAGCGACTGTGGCAATGTACATTTCGACGCTGGAAGAGCTGCAGACCCGGGGGTACGGGTATCTTGACTGGTGTGGAGGGAGTCTGCCTGGCCTGTCGGATTTCAAGCTCAAGTTCGGAGGCATCCTGACAACGCGCTTGGCAGTCTCGAGAGAACCCCAGTGGCTCAAGGGAACGTACCCGGTCTACGTACGCCTGCTGCAGCTCAGACACATCGTGAAAAAAAACTGACCATGGCATCCAGAGCGAGATGCCGTGCCAGCAGTGCCGGCAACTCCCGTTCGCAGACGGGTGGAGGCTGCCGAAACATCAGAGGAATGTCCAAGAGGCCATGCCATGAGTGACTTGACGGTACGTGAACTGAAGCAGCAAGACTGGGACGGCTGGGACCACTGGCTGGCCCTCCAGCCATGGGGTTCCCCGTTTTCAGCGTCCTGGTGGCTGGATGCTAACTGCAGGGCATTTGGAGGTCATCCGTTGCTCCTTGGCGTTCTTGATGGGGAGCAACTGATGGGCGGCGTGGCTCTGCGGATCACCGACGTGGGTCCTCTCCATGTAGTGCGCCCAGCCAATATCTACAACCCTGTCGTGATTGCCCTGGGAAGCCAACAGAGCAGGCAGAGAGTTCTTGTGGCACTTCTTGAGGACATGGCCCGTCGAAGGCTCATCGTACGACCCCTCACCTGCACCCCGGACATGGTGGATCTGCGCGGGGCTGCCTGGCATCACTGGGACCTGACGGTTGCCTGGACCGTGGTGCAGGCGTTGAAGACATGGACACTTGATGACGTATCTCGATCAGAGCTCAAGAAGATGAGAAAAGCCCAGCGTGCAGGAGTTACGGCAGGCGTCGAGCCGCTCGATGCGGATATTCTCTACGACTTTATACACGCAACAGTCTTGCGGCACGCACAGGGGGGGACTCCAACTGGAAATGGACTTTTGCCTGGTGAGCGACTGCTGACCAGAGAGCGGCTTCATATCCTCATAGAAGCCGCTGGCGCCCATGGCATGCAGGTAGTCGTCCGTGACGTCGATGGCACCCCCTTAAGCGCGGACTTTCTCATGTTTCTGGGAACACGGGTTGCCTATGCGATCTGGGGTGGTAGCTCTGCAATCGGCCTGACCAAGGGGGCAGCCGTGGCGATGTACGTTTTCATGCTAAAGGAACTGCGGGCCAGGGGGTATGAGTACCTCGATTGGTGTGATGCCAGCCAGCCCGGCTATTCTGATTTCAAGCTTGAGTTTGGAGGTACTCTGACAACGCGCTTGGCAGTCTCGAGAGAACCCCAGTGGCTCACGGCGCTAGTCCCGGTGCACGTGCGTCTGTCACGGCTCAAGGGTCTCTTGAGGAGGCATTGAGGATGATTACCAAGGGGAGATACTGTGTGCGATGTCCTGTATTTGGGTCCGCTCACCGGGTCACGGTGAAACAGCCATGAGAGACTTCTTCATGCAGGCCGTTGCTTATGCGAGCACGTCATTGACACGGCGCTCGGTCTTCGCCTGCCGTGACGAAGCGCTGGCGAACTGGACGCTGCCCGGTGGTGTCGAAGAGGTGCAGTCGACGTTGCTCGCCAGGCTGCGGGTTGCCCTGGACTATGCTCGTTCCTCGAACGGCTACTATTCAGGACTCTTTGCTTCTGCAGGCCTCGATCCTCTCACGATGACAGATCTTGAAGGAATCCGCGTCCTTCCGATTACGACGAAGGATGATATTCGCCGACATCGCTCTGATTTTGAGGCTTGTCAATCCATGGATCGGCACCGAGTGGAGAGCAAGACGGGTGGGTCGACCGGGCAACCGCTGAAGTTCAGCATGTCACGGGATGACCACTTACGGTCGGTTGGGGTCCAGCTTGCCGGCTGGCACTTGTGTGGCTACGCGTTGGGCGACCGGATGGCCGTTTTCGGCGGAGCGTCGCTTGTCAAGAGCCCTACGGTTCCATGGCGTGTCTCATCTTCAGACCTCTTGCTGAACCGACGGCAATTTAGTGCGGTTGTCATGGACGACAATCACATTGCGCAGTATTGGGACTATATTGCGCGGTGGAGGCCAGCTTACATTCGGGGCTATCCAGCGGCTCTTGGAGAATTCTGTCGTCATCGCCCTCAGGGTTACGCGGGCCATTACAGGCCAAGAGCTGTTCTCACCACGTCGGAGATGCTTACGGAGTCCGATCGGCACATCATCGAAAAGACGCTTGGAGCTCCTGTGTTTGACGCCTGGGGTCTCAACGATGGGGGGGCCAGTGCCTACGAGTGCACGGCGCATGCAGGGATGCATGTCGACACGACGCGCGCGTATGTGGAGACGGTCGATGACGCAGGACAGCCGGTCTGGGACATACCCGGTCACATCGTGGTGACAAGCCTGACGAACAAGGCGTTCCCATTCGTCCGCTACGCCACGGGCGACAGGGGAGTGTTGACTTGGCGAGACTGCACGTGCGGACGTTCGGGCTTGATGCTCACGCAGATACTAGGCCGCTCCGATGAGAGGCTTGTCATTGGTGGTGTGAGGACGGAGGCAGCTGCGGACCTTTGGCTGACAGACATAGACCGCTTGAGAAGGTGGCGCATTGTGCAGGATAGTCTTGTGCATATTACCGTGACATTTGATGTTGAGGCGGGCTATGACAGAAGGGCGGCTGAGGGGGCTCTGACTCAGTCATTTGTTTCCCGCTGCCCCGCGGTGAGTATTTCGTTTGTCTACGCTCCCCTTCCCTTACCGACGGATGGCTCGAAGTGGCGGTCTGTGGTTGTTCTTGACAGTGCTCGTCGATAGGTTCGAAGGGTCTTGCTTGGGAGGGCACATGACGAGAGACATGGTCAGGGCGTTTGCAGCGAACCGTCAGGAATCTCCAATCGATGGCAGGTGTGAGGGGCACACGGATTTGCAGTCACGCGTCAGCCCCCTGACAGGAGTTGTGCTTGCGATCGGCATTGCCGTCGCCATCTGGGTTCTGATGCTTCCGCCTGGCGGTCGAGCGTTCCCAGCCCTTCTGCTGTCGGTGTGGGGTGTTCTGGCCACTTGGATGCTGCCCATGGAGGACACCGTGCCCGCCGTACTTCTGTGCCTGAGCGTATCGACGGCCGAGTTGCCCGGCGTGCCTCTGGAGGAGATGGGCCCGCTCGTTGTTGTAGCTCTCTGGATTGTGCGCAGTCTTCTGGGCGTTCTTCTGCATCGTGGCCAACAACGAGTGACCCGAAATGCATCCGTCTCAGTGATTGCTGCAGTTCTGGCGCTCCTTGCCTGCAATCTGGTGGTCATGGGATATCGAGGTATCGCTGCAACGGTTTGGCTAAAGAACGCCCTTCCCTGGATGCTGTGTCTCGCGGCCTACCCCGTGTCGTGGATTCATTGGACGCAAGCGCGTTTCACTCGTACAGTGGAGATGATAACTTTCACTGGCGCCATGGTCAGTGTAGCTGATATGGTGCAGTTCATGCGGGCTGGTGGTATCGCAGGTTCCGCCGAACTTGGAGGTCAGGCCTTTGTCTCCATATTGCCTCTTCTGGCGATCGTGGCGATTCTTCTTGGCTGGGAGAGATTGCGCGTGACGGTCGGCAGTGTGGCTCGAAAACTCTTCCTCTTGGCCGCCTTTGCAGTGTGTCTGATCAGAATTGTTATGAGTCTTCAGCGCGCGTGGCTCATCGGGGCAGTGGTTGGCTCGGTTGTATGGATATGGACGGATCGTAGCCACCGCTCTCCTGGAGTCCGGCGTTTGGCCTCGGCAGCCACCTTGGTGCTGGTTTTTGCTATCGCTCTGGTTCTGGTTGCACCAGCCAGTCAGCTCTTTCAGAATGCCTACAGCGGTTTTGTGGCTCGGATCGGTCGGAGTTGGGTGAGCGGTTCATTCGACTACTCCATCGGCACTCGGCTGGTCGAAGTGACAGCAGCCATGCAGAGCCTGCGAGATTCGCCCTTGTTTGGGACTGGACTCGGGTCTTTCATTGACTATGTACGGCCAAACGGAGTAGTTTACTCTGTTGATTACATTCACATCGGACCAGTATTCGTGCTGACGAAACTCGGTATTGTTGGACTCGCGGTATTTGGCTGGATAGTCGTACTCGTGGCGTCTGCGTTGCGACGGGCGAGGGGGCAGGTGGATCGTTTCTCTTCATACATCAGGAGGTTTCTCTCCGCCGAGCTCTGCGTTGTCGGCACACTCTTCGTGATGACGCGGTACGTGTTCAAGCCCTCCAATGCAGCATTGGTCTGGCTGCTGATCGGAATGGCTCTGTCGCTGCGGAACGGTTTGCCGGACCGTGGAATGAGCGATCAATGACTGCCAAATCGACTTCACCCAAAACGGACACAGGGAGGTGTGGGAGGAGCATTCTTGTGTTCAGCCCGAGCCGTACTCCGTTGCATGACTCACGATTGTTGAGGCTTTGTGCCTACTTGACAGATTCGGGTTGGGCGGTTCGGTTCATGTGGGTGCAGGGTTCAGTGGATAAGATTCCCGCATTGCCGGCCTATGTTCAGGCGTGCCCCTGTATTGTACCTGGCCGCTTCTTCCGCGATGAACCCGGCAAAGTCCGCAGGTTGGTCACCTTGCTCAGGACGACCAGGTTTGTCGCGCGATCCCTGAGTCAGGAGAAGTCTCTGTCTTTGTGGGTATCTGGTCTGTCGTCACTTGTCCTGGTCGCGCCCTATCTCGCCATGCATCGGCGGGTGCGATTTGTGTATGATGCTCGAGAGTACTCACTGGGTCAGCATGAGTACGTTGGCAGAAACCACAAGTCCGTTCGGCAGCGGCTGATCATCTGTGGGACAGTCGTCATGGAACAATGGGCCAGCCGTCGGGCGGTCGCTATCGTCCACACAAACCGCTGGCGCCGCAGACTGTTTGAGTACTCTCACGTTGTCGCACGGGCAAAGTCTTTCGTTGTGGAGAATCTGCACTACAGGAGGCTGGATGATGCAGGCGAGGATCTGCCGTGTTCGGTCGCCACGACCGTCGGGTACGTAGGGGCCTTGGGTTTGGGACGCGGCCTGAATCTCCTGGTGGAGTCTCTGCGTTTCCTCCCTCCCGAGTACAACGTAACCATTGTTGGCACCGGTACCGGGCAAGAAAGGGCAGCAGTTCTGAGACATGCGGAAGACACCGGCGTCGCGGGTCGCGTGAATGTGATCCCAGCCGTGCCGTACTGGGAACTGCAGCGCGTGTGTCGTACGTTCACCTGTGGGGCTCTTCTGATCGAAGACAACTGTCTGAACAACCGCTACTGTTCTCCGAACAAGATCTTCGATTTCATTGCTGCTGGCTGTCCGTCAGTTGTGACCGGTGTGCCACCATTAAGGGACCTCGTGCTGTCCCTGGGCATCGGCGTCGTGGTGCCACAACCGGTCGACGCGACTGCTGTCGCGGCTGCAATCAGGAGAATCGTCGAGGATCATGCGTCATTTCACCACAGGTGTGTCGTGGCATCTGATAGTCTGGACTGGATGACCCAGAGCGGTACTGTTGATAGAATTGCTGCTATACTGGTCCCATGATTCCTGTTACTCCGCAGGCCGTGCATTGCATGAGCGGTTGTTGTTCTCTGGCATCCCCGGACTTGATGCATCCACGGTTCACTCACGGCAGAAGATGCGCCGATCACGACGTAGGCAGGCGACCGACATGTGGTCGGGAGGGGCTGTGCGTGAGGGAGTGCGGTGATGCTCGCCAGAAGAGGAGTGGTACGATGAGGTGGATAGCAGCTCTGCTTGACCGAAGCCAGAGCCAGCGGAGGGTTCAGCTATGACCGCTGCACCAGGGACTGCTGGGATTGCTACGCTTGCAGAGGCTGAGTTTCCCCGCGTATCAGTTGTCATTCCGTGCCGTAACGAGGTCGCATACATCGACTCCTGTATCACCTCAGTCTTAGCCAGTGATTATCCTCAGGATCTGCTGGAAATTCTCGTCGTTGACGGAGCCAGCACCGATGGGACGAGAGAGTCACTTGCACGACTGCAGAAGATCTACACGATTATTCATGTGCTAGATAATCCGAGACGGACAGTGCCTGTCGCGATGAACATTGGCATCAAGGCCGCCCGCGGTGACGTGATTGTCAGGATGGATGCCCATAGTGAGTATCCCCGCGACTACATCCGCCAGTGTGTCACCAATCTTGTGGTGTCCGGGGCGGACAATGTCGGAGGTTCTTGGCAGACAGAGCCAGCGAATTCCTCGAGAGAAGCTACCGCTGTTGCCCTTGCTCAAACGAGTCGTTTTGGCGTTGGGGCCGTTGTATATCGACTGGGCATCGAAACGGTGCGCGAGGTTGACACGGTTCCGTTTGGCACTTACTGGCGAAAGCGACTGATTGAGTTGGGGATGTACAATGAGGCTTTCGTTCGGAATCAGGACATTGAGCTGAATGCAAGATTAAGGGCGCAGGGCGGCCGCATTCTCTATGTGCCGTCGATACACTGCCGCTATTTCGCCAAACGCAGTGTTGGGTTGCTGGCCAGACAATGTTACTACAACGGATTCTGGATATTGTACGGGTTTCGGTTTGCCCATGCGCCTTCTTCGCCCCGCCACCTGGTTCCATTCATGTGCCTGATCGTTTCAGTCGTGCTCACGTTGAGCGGCTGGTTCACCCCCCTGCTGTTGATGATGCTTGTGTATCTTGCCCTGGACCTATGTGTTTGCACGATATACTTCATACGATGTAGAGGTCCCTTCGGGTGGCTACTGCTGACTTTTCCGACCATGCACGTTTCTTACGCCATTGGTTCCATGAACGGTGGCATTGCCCTCCTGTTTCATCACAGGAGTCATCTGAGGAGCGAAGAATCATGACCGGGTGCTCGGGCGGGGGGTATCGACCTCTGGTGTCTGAGTCGTATCTTCATCGGGATTCGAGTCAGCAACCACACCTTGGACAGTGGCGCCTCATACGGCGTGGATGGGCACTGATGTCGACACAGAGGCACAGAGGATGGCTGAGATGAGCCTTGTCGTTGTTGGCAGCTGGTCATTAGCGCTAACGTGCATTGCCATGCCACTGGTGCGATACGCTGCGATGCATTGGGGCTTCGTGGACCGGCCGGCGGGCCTTCTCAAGCCTCAGGTCCGCCCAGTGCCATATGGTGGAGGCATAGCGATTGCTCTTGGTGTGAGCGTTGCGCTTTCGTGGTCTCAGCCGGGCTTGTCGATCGTCCCAGTCGCCGGCGCCATCGCGGTGTTTTGTCTCGGTGTCGTCGATGATGTGCGTGGAGTGAACCCTCTTCCACGCCTGATCGTCGAACTCTTGGCTGGCAGTACGCTGGTCGCACTTTGGCCCAGTGCTGTATCAAACTGGCCATCCATGGTGGGTATAAGTTTCTGTTGTGCAATCTTGGGGAGTGCGAGCATAAATGCCTACAACATGACAGATGGCAGCGATGGTCTGTCGGGCACAGTCGGTCTTTGTGCGGCTGGCGGCCTTCTTGTCGGGTGGCTGCTTGCCGGTGAAACCGTCCTTGCAGGAATCGCTGCTGCATCCTGTGGTGGTATAGTGGGTTTTCTTATCTTCAACTGGCCACCTGCGCGGGTGTACCTTGGCGACTCGGGTGCGTACCTGATGGGTTTCCTGCTGACCGCGCTGTGTATCCCCGCACTGTCATCGTGGCATGCTGTCGTCGGCGTTATATGCATTATGTCATTGCTCGAACTTGAGTTGACCGGCTCCATCCTGAGACGCATACTCGGACATCGGGGACTGACTGGAGGCGATCGGGGGCACATCTATGATGTTCTCCATCTACGGCTTGGGCAGTCTGCAACGAGGATAGATGTCCTGTACGGCCTCATCGGTCTGATCAGTTCGGGTATTGGAATCCTGGTATGGCGAGGGGCACCCACTATACTAGGTCTTATCTGGCTGGCAGTGTTGTCTGTTCTCGTTGTTCTCTTGTACTGGTGGTCAAGGCCAGAAAAGGGGGTTGTGAGATGAACGTTCCGTTATCTTCTCAATGGATCGACTCTAGTGATGAGTCAGCCGTGCTGGGTGTCCTCAGGAGTGATCACCTCAGTCTGGGGCCACGACTGCCTGAGTTCGAGGAGGGATTGGCGCATGTGGCGGAAGTCGCGCACGGTGTCGCCGTGAACAGCGGGACGTCGGCGTTGCACCTCGTCGTGCGGGCGTTGGGATTGAAGGAGGGGGACGAGGTCATCACGACCCCGTTCAGCTTTATCGCCTCCTCCAACTGTCTCCTGTTCGAGCGGGTGAAGCCGGTCTTCGTGGACATCCGGCCGGATACGTACAACATCGATCCTGCTCGCATAGCCGCAGCGATAACCGAACGGACCAAGGCCATCCTGGCCGTAGACGCGTTTGGTCAGCCGGCTGAGCTGGATGTGATCGAGAGCATTGCCCGTCAGCACAACTTGCAACTGATCGAGGACTCGTGTGAATCTCTCGGGTCCGCATGGAAGGGTCGGCGCTGTGGCAACTGGGGTGCTGCCGGGGCGTTCGCGTTCTACCCCAACAAACAGATCACAACGGGCGAGGGCGGATGCGTTGTCACCAATTCTGACGAGATAGCGACTCTCTGCCGCAGCATGCGCAACCAGGGACGAGGAGAGGAGGGAGAGTGGCTGGGCCACGAGCGTCTAGGGTACAATTACCGTATCTCGGACATCAGCTGTGCGCTGGGGACATCACAGTTGAAGAGGTTGGACGCGATCATCGAGCTACGGGGGCAGGCAGCCGAACGGTACAATGCTCTGCTGAAGGATGTGCCGGAAGTGATCACGCAGACGATCCTGCCAGACGTGACAAGGATGAGCTGGTTCGTGTACGTGATCCG
>Ga0209539_1000534_pt1 | contig 21739 bp, 17 predicted proteins | sample BarGraNGADG00312_2_FD_184499 | JGI IMG/M metagenome (GOLD analysis project Ga0209539, IMG submission 184499) | Arctic peat soil microbial communities from Barrow, Alaska - Barrow Graham LP Ref core NGADG0011-312 (SPAdes) (version 2) | ecosystem: Environmental > Terrestrial > Soil > Wetlands >...
CCCCCAGCCATTTCGGGGCGGGCGCCGCCAGACCGGTCTCCGAACGCATGGGCACAGCCTATGGCGGCACACCGACACGAACGGCGGAGAGGGGCCGCCGCCACACCGGCGACGGCCCCCTGAGTCACTCCTGCGGGTGGGAGGACCCGTAGATGGAGTCGATGACGTCCCCATAGTTGCGCAGCACTTCGTGGCGCTTGTACTTGAACGAGGGCGTGAGCATGTCGTTTGCGGTCGTGAAATCCTCCGTGAGCACGCGGAACTCGCGGATCGACTCCGCCCGGGAGACCTTGCGGTTCGCGCGATCGATCGCCATCTGGAGGTGGTCACGCACGAACGGGTCCACCGCCGCCTGCTCCACCGTGAGCAGCGGTCGGTCGTGGGTCTCCAACCACCGCGGGAGCACCTCGGCGTCGAGGGTGATGAGTGCCGCGATGAACGGCTGGTTGTCCCCGATCACGACGGCCTGCGAGATGAGGGGGTGTGTGCGCAGCGGGTCCTCCAGTTGGGCCGGGGCGACGTTCTTCCCGCCGGCCGTGACGATCAGTTCCTTCTGGCGGCCGGTGATCGCGAGGTAGCCGTCCTCGTCCATGTGGCCGACGTCGCCGGTGTGGAACCAGCCGCCCTCGAGGGCTTCGGCGGTGGCCGCCGGGTTGTTGTGGTAGGCCCGGAACACCCCGATGCCCTTGGCCAGGATCTCGCCGTCCTCTGCGATCCTGATCGTCGTCCCGGGCAACGGCGGGCCGACGGTGCCGATCTTCGTCTTCTTCGGCAGGTTGATGTGGGTGGGCGCGGTGGTCTCGGTCAGCCCGTAGCCCTCCAGCATGTGCAGGCCGATGCCCTGGTAGAAGTTCCCGAGCCGCTCACCGAGCGGCGCCCCGCCGGAGATGGTCCAGTGGAGCTGTCCGCCGAGCAGTTCACGGAGCTTGGAGTAGACCAACCTGTCCGCGATCGCGTGCTGGACCTTCAGGAGCGCGCTCGGCCCCCCGGGAGCCTCGAGGCTGCGCGAGTAACTCACGGAGATCTTCGCCGCCCGCCGGAAGATGGAGCGCTTCAGTCCCTTGCCCTGCTTCAGCTCGGCGCTGTTGTAGATCTTCTCCCACACGCGCGGGACGCTGAGGAACACTGTGGGCTTGAACACCGAGATGTCAGCCACGGCCTGCCTCGCGTCGGGCGTGTGGCCCATCGGGATCTTCCCGATCACCATGACCACTTCGACCACGCGGGCGAACACGTGTGCGAGGGGCAGGAAGAGGAGGGTGGAGGCGTCGGGCTCCAGGAAGATCTCCGGCATCAGGTTGACGACCTCTTCGCACAGCTCCACGAAGTTCCCGTGGGAGAGCTCCACGCCCTTGGGGCGTCCGGTGGTCCCGGAGGTGTAGATGATCGTCGCCAGGTCGGAGAGGCCGACGGCGGCGACGGCGTCGTCGGCGGTCGCGTCCCCGAGGCTCGCGCCCTGCGCGGCCAGCGTCTCGAACGCCCCGTCGTCGATGACCCAGACGTCCCTCGCGGAGTGGCCATCGTCCTCAGCGCGTGCCTCCTCGACGATCGCCGCGAGCGCTGCGGTCTCGACGAAGGCGGCCACAGCTCCGGAGTCGAACAGGATCCACTGCGCCTGGGAGGGCGACGACGATTCGTAGATGGGCACGGGAATGCCGCCGATGTGCCAGATCGCGAAGTCGGCCAGGGTCCACTCCAGCCGGGTGCGGGACATGATCGCGATCCTGTCGCCGGGGCCGTACCCCGCGGCGCGCAGGCCCTGGGCGATGCCGCGCACGACGCCGAGGGCCCGGGCCGCCGACCAGTCCTGCCACGTCTCGCCGACCTTCTGCCGGAACATGATGCTGGCCGGGCGCTCGGTACCGTACCTGATGAGGTAGTCACTGATCGATGTGTCCGCACTGACGTGCACGGCCTGCGGGGTGTGGAATTCGATCATCAACGGCTCCTTCGGTGCCTCATGCGTTCATCGAAGCCTACCGGGGAGTGTGACCCTCGTCGCACCCGGCGAGGCCGGACACCGAGGACCGAACCTGTGCGGATCGCCCAGTGCCGTGGGCGATCGGCGCCTCAGGAGTGGCGGACGGAAGCCTCAGACCTGCGCGCCGTCGTCGTCCCGGTCGGTGTGCCGGGGCAGGCGGACGAGGAGCGCGACCAGACCACCCACCGTGAGAGCCGTGCTGAGCACCCCCACCCACGGGGGGGAGCCGGCGATGACGACGACGAAGAGCCCCAGAACGCCGATCCCCAGCGCGAACCAGCTGAGGGCCGTCGCCGGGTCAGGGTTGCCGAGTTCCGGGTCCGGTTCCTCGAAGCCGGAGTCGTCCTCCGGCACCTCGTAGTCGCGCGGCCCGCGGGCGAGCTCCCCCGGGGACTGGGGCGCGGCCTCGACGGGGATCGCCCGTGTTCCGTCCAGCGGGCCGAGCCGGGACGTAAGATCGTTCCACCGGGCATCGAGCTCATCAGGATCGAAGTCGCCGGGGGTGCGTGCCATGGCCCCGACTCTAGGCGCGTGTGCCCGGTGCTGTAACCTTTGGCCCGTCCCTGAGACGCAGGATGACATCAATCGGAGGTGGCCGACGTGCTCTACGGCTTCGTGAAGGCGACGCTCGGCAGCGCGCTGAAGGTGTTCTACCAGCCGTGGATCCGGGGCCAGCAGAACATCCCGTCAGATGGCCCCGCCATCCTGGCCTCCAACCACCTCGCGGTGATCGACTCCTTCTTCCTCCCGCTGATGATCCGCCGCGAGGTGGTCTTCATGGGCAAGTCGGACTACTTCACGGGAACCGGCATCAAGGGCAAGGCGGTCGCGGCCTTCATGCGGGGCGTCGGGACCATCCCCGTGGACCGCTCGGGCGGGAAGGCCTCGGAGGCCGCACTGCGAACCGGTCTCAAGCGGCTCGCCGAGGGGGAGTTGTTCGGGATCTATCCCGAGGGCACCCGCAGCCCGGACGGCCGCCTCTACCGCGGGAAGACCGGGGTGGCGCGGCTCGCCCTGGAGTCCGGGGCACCCGTCATCCCCGTCGCGATGATCGGGACCAACATCGCCCAGCCGATCGGGCGCAAGATCCCGAAGCTCCACCGGATCGGCGTGGTGGTGGGCGAACCGCTCGACTTCTCGCGCTATGCCGGGATGCACGGTGACCGCTTCGTGCTCCGCTCCATCACGGATGAGATCATGTACGAACTCATGCGGCTCTCGGGCCAGGAGTACGTGGACATCTACGCCGCGACCATGAAGAACCGCATGGCCGCCGCGAAGAAGGAGGCCGCGAAGAAGGAGAAGGACGAGTCCGTGGCGAAGCCCCCCGAGCGCGTGGGCGCACCCGGTGGGCGCCCGGTCCCCGAGGTCGAGGTGCCCCAGCCCACCGAGGATGAGATCCGCGAGGGCCTGGAGCGCCTCGAAGCGGCGCGCACCGAGATGGCGGCGCGGGGCGAGGAACTCCACATCGACAACCCGGATTCCGCGGACGAGTCCGGGGAACCGGACACCACGTCCGAATAAACTGGCAAGGGCGCTTGCGGGCGCCCGGAAGATCACGAGAGGCGAGACATGGTTCGTCGCGTAGCTTTGCTCACCGCCGGGGGATTCGCCCCGTGCCTGTCATCCGCCGTGGGCGGTCTCATCGAGCGGTACACGGAAGTGGCGCCCGAGGCGGAGATCATCGCCTACCAGTACGGCTACCACGGCCTCCTCACTGGCCACCACGTTGTGGTCGACGGCGAGGCCCGGAGGAACGCAGCCGTGCTGCACCGCTTCGGTGGCAGCCCGATCGGCAACTCCCGAGTGAAGCTCACCAACGTGAAGAACCTCGTCTCCCGGGGTCTGGTCCGGGAGGGGGAGAACCCGCTCGAAGTGGCGGCTGAACAGCTCCGCAGGGACGGCGTGGACATCCTGCACACCATCGGCGGCGATGACACGAACATTACCGCTGCGGACCTCGCCGAGTTCCTGGAGAACAACGGCTACCACCTCACCGTGGTGGGGCTCCCCAAGACCATCGACAACGACATCGTCCCGATCCGCCAGTCACTGGGGGCGGCGACGGCGGTGGAGGAGACAGCGCTCTTCGCGCAGAACGTGATCGCCGAGCACGGCTCAAGCCCGCGCATGCTGATCGTGCACGAGGTCATGGGCCGCAACTGCGGCTGGCTCACCGCGGCCGCGTCCCGCAAGTACCGCGAGTGGCTCGACGAGCAGGCCTGGGTACCATCGATCGGCCTGACCAGGGAGCGGTGGGAGATCCATGCCATCTACGTCCCCGAGATGGCGCCGAACCTCGATGCCGAGGCGCGCCGGCTCCGGACGGTCATGGACGAACTCGGTGCGGTGAACATCTTCCTGTCGGAGGGCGCGGGCGTCCCCGAGATCATCGCGGAGATGGAGGCTGCCGGGGAGGCCGTGCCGCGCGACCCGTTCGGGCACGTCCGGCTGGACGCCATCAACCCGGGGCGCTGGTTCGCGAGCCAGTTCGCGGAGCACATCGGCGCGGACAAGGTCATGGTGCAGAAGTCCGGCTATTTCGCCCGCTCGTCGCGGGCGAACGAGGAGGACCTCGCCCTCATCAGGATCATGATCGACTTCGCGGTCGAGGCCGCCCTGCGGGGCGAGTCCGGGGTCATCGGGCACGACGAGGAGAACGGCGACGAACTGTCCGTCATCGCCTTCCCCCGCATCAAGGGCGGCAAGGCCTTCGACGTGTTCGAGCCGTGGTTCCGCCAGACGCTCGACGAGATCGGCCAGCCCTTCACCGCGGATCCCAGGATCCACTGACCGCCCTCGTGACCGCCCTCTGACAGGGCGCTCCCGGTCAGACCACGGTGATCGTGACGGTGGAGCCGAGGCGCGCCTGTTGGCCGCCCGCGGGGTCCTGGAACCGGACCACGCCCAGGGAGCCGCCCCAGAGAGACTCGACCTTCACCAGGAATCCGGCTGACTCCAGCTTCTCGGTGGCGGCTTCCTTGCCCATCCCGAAGACGGAGGGCACCTCCGCGAACGGCCGGCCCAGCGAGACCGTGACGGTCACCGTGTCGCCGCGGAGGAGCTGGCCGGGCGCCGGTTCCTGCGACACCACAGCGCCCTCCGGCACGGTGTCGGAGTAGGCCTCCGCGGTACCCACCACCAGCCCGGCGCCCTCGAGTGCGGCCCGGGCCTCGTCGAGCGAGCGGGCGGTGACGTCCGGGGACTCGACCGGCTCACGCCCGAGCGAGACCACCAACCCGACCTGCGAGTTGTGGGGGAGCGTGTCGCCGGGGTTCGCCGTCGCGGAGATGACGACGCCGGCGGGCACCACCGGGTCGTACTGCTCCGCCGTGGTGGGGGCCACGAAGCCCGCTTCCGTGAGCGCCGTCGTTGCCTCCTCCGCGGGGAGCCCGACCAGGATGGGGACCTCCCGCATGACGACGCCGTCCGACACGACGATCGTCACGTTGCCGCCCCGCGGAACGGTGGCGCCGCCCGCCGGATCGGTCGAGATCACCTCACCCGCGGGGATGACGTCGTCGTTCGTGTTCTCGACGCCGACGAGCAGGCCCGCATCGGTCAGGATCGCGGTCGCGGCCTCCTCGGTCAGGCCAACCACCGAAGGAGTGGGGATGCGGGAGCCGGGTCCCAGCAGGAACCACCAGGCGGCCGCGGCGCCGGCGAGGAGCAGCAGGAGGACGACCACGAGCGGCCGGCGCGACCGCCGTCGGCGCTGCGGCGCCTCGACCACCGGGACGCTCCCGAGCGGAAGCGCCACGGTCCCGTGCGAGACGCGCGTGTCCAGCGATGCAGTGGTGCCGCCCGCGACCGCGCCCGGGGCGACGGCGGCCCGGCGGGCGAGGAGGTCGTCGCCGAGGGTCGCGATCACCTGGCGCACCCGCGCGAGCGCCAGGTCGCCGTCGGGCAGCCGCTCGGCCGGGTCGCGCGCGGTCAGGGCGGCCACCAGGTCGTCCACCTCGCGCGGGATCCAGCCGAACTCTGCCGACGGGATGGGGACCGTCGAGTTCACGTGCTGGAAGGCGACGTTGATGGGGATGTCGCTGGTGAAGGGCTGGTGGCCGGTGATCATCTCGTACAGCAGGATGCCCGTGGCGTAGACGTCGCTGGCCGGCGAGGCCTGGCCGTGCGTGACGAGCTCCGGCGCCAGGTATGCCACCGTGCCCAGCACCGTCCCCGTGGACGCCGCGGTCGCCTCGCTCACGGCGCGGGCGAGGCCGAAATCGGCCACCTTCACGACGCCGTCGGCGGTCAGCATCACGTTCTCCGGCTTGATGTCCCGGTGCACCAGCCCGCGCCGGTGGGCCGCCGCGAGGGCGTCCAGGATGTCCGCCGTGATGTCCAGGGCGCGGCCCAGGCGCAGCGCCCCCTCGGCGCGCAGCGCGGTCCGCAGGTCGTCGCCGTCGACGAACTCCATGGTGAGGTAGAACGAGTCCTGCCAGAGCCCCTGGTCGTACACGGCTACGGCGTGCGGGTGGGAGAGGCGGGCGGCGGCGCGGGCCTCCCGGCGGAACCGGGTGACGAAGTCGTCCGACTCGGCCAGGTGCGGATGCATCACCTTCACGGCCACGTCGCGGTCGAGGCGCCGGTCCAGTGCGCGGTACACCGTGGCCATGCCGCCCCGGGCGACGCGCGCGAGCACCTCGTAGCGGCCGTCGATGAGACGGCCGATGAGGGGATCGGTCACCACAGTGCTCACAGCGTGATCCTATGCAACCGGGCCGGGAATCCCGGCCCGGCGCGGCGAGTGTCGCGCCGGAGCCGCGGCGGGTCAGCCGCCGAACTGGCCCATCAGAGCCTTGACGCCCGAGACGTAGGACTGCGTGTCCGAGTACATGCCGTTGCGGGCCACCGACCCCGCGCCCTGGTAGTACGACGCGATCGCGATGTCGAGCGAGGACGACGTGCGCACGAGCTGGCGGATGATGGCCACCCCGGCGGTCGCGTTGTCACGCGGGTCCAGGAGGTTGAGCTGGCGGCCCACCAGTGTGGACGCCCACGTGCCGGAGGAAGGGATCACCTGCATGGTCCCGATGGCGTTCGCGGGGGACACTGCCCGCTGGTCGAAGCCCGACTCCCTGAACCCGATCGCGAGCGCGAGTGCCGGGTCCACGCCCATGGAGACGGCCGTCTCGCGCACTATCTGGCGCATCTGTTCCCGCGAGGGCACCTCCATCGCCAGGAGCGCGGCCTTGTTCGCGTTGGCCGCGCCGACCGTGGCCTGGGGGTAGGTGTAGTGCAGGAAGGTGCTCGGGACGAGTTGCGTGGTGGTGGTGCCGCCGGGCGCCGTGGTGGGCGCGGGGGTGGGCGACGCCGTCGTTCCGGGGAGCGTGAGGGTGCGGCCGGCGTAGATGGTGGTGGAGGTGAGGCCGTTGGCGGCCATGAGGGCGGCGACGGTGGTGCCGTGGCGGGTGGCGAGCCCGGAGAGGGTGTCCCCGCGCACGATCGTCACGGTGCCGGCCGGGCTCGCCGCCGGGGCGGCGGCCGGCTGCGGCGCCGGGGCTGTGGTCACGGCCGGGCTGGGGATCACGAGCATCTGACCCACGCGGATGAGCGCGTTGGAGCCGAGGGAGTTGGCCTCGACGATCTGCGTGATCGTCGAGCCGGTGCGCCGCGCGATCGCCCACACCGTGTCCCCGGCCTGCACCTGGTAGCTGAGGGAGACAACCGCGCTGGGCTGCTGGGACGCCGCCTGCGGTGCGCGGTGGGACACCGGGCGGAGCCGGGGCGCGAGGGCGGACGTCCCCACGGTGGCGGGCGCGGCGGCCGGGGCGGCGGCCGGGGCGAAGGCTGGGGCAGCCGGTGCGGCGGTGGTGGCGGCCGTCACGGGCATGGCCCCGGCGACGACGGTACCGGCCGCAAGGGCCGCGCTGAGCGTCAGGCGGGAGGAGATGTGAGGCATGGCTGGCTCCATTGTCAGGCGCGGACGTTGTAACGAGTGTTGTCAGTGTTACAAAAGTGATTCCAGTGAACACTACCGGGTGTGTCCGCGCGTCGCGACTCACTTCGCGAACCTCGTGGTGGTAAGTTCCGCACGTGGATCTGCGCCAACTCGAGGACCAATGGCTCCCGCTCCCTGATCTCGCCGAACTCCTCGGTGTCCAGCAGCGGGACCTGCGGGGGATGATCCGGGACCTCCGCGTGGTCGGGTGCCGGGTCGAGGGGCTGGAAGGCTACCGGGTGCCGTCGGCCTTCGTGAGCGACGGGCACATCGTCGATGGCCTGCGCGGCAGCATCATGCAACTGCACGACGCCGGAATGGACGAGACGGCGATCGTGGAGTGGATGCTCACGCCGCACGTCGAGCTCGGCGAGACGCCGGCCGAGGCGCTCGCCGCGGGACGGAAGCACGCGGTGCGACGCGCGGCCATCACGGTCTGATCAGGAAACACGCCGCGTGAGCGCGACCGCCATCGCGCGCAGGTGCTCGCGGATCCCCGCCGTCAGTGGCGCCCCTTCGAGCGCCGCCATCGCCTCGTCGTAGCGTTCCGCCATCAGCGCCTCGTGGCGCTCCACGGCACCCGACGTCCGCAGCACGGTCCGGATGCGCGCGATCGCGTCCACGCCGAGGGACCGGTTGCCGAGGCTGGCACGGAGGAACGCCGAGTCGTCCGGTGGGCACATCTCGAGGCCGAGGAGCACGAGCGGGGTGCGCTTCCCCTCCAGGATGTCGTCGCCGGCGGGCTTGCCGGTGCGTCGCGGGTCCCCGAAGACCCCCAGCTCGTCGTCACGAAGCTGGAAGGCCTCACCCAGTGGCAGTCCGATCCGCCCGAGGGCGGAGAGCAGGGTGGGGTCCCCGCCCGCGAGCGCGGCCCCGAGCACGAGCGGGTGTTGCACCGAGTAGCGAGCCGACTTGTGCCGCACCACGAGCAGTGCCCCCGCGAGCGCGGACTCGAGGCTCTCCCGGACGAGCGGTTGGACGCTTGCGCGGACGTCGAGGTACTGGCCCACCGCCACTTCGGCCGTCATGAGGTCCCAGATGCGCGCGGCAGCGCGGCCGCCCGGCGCGATCTCTCCGGCCCGGCGCATCTCCCGGTGCGCGAGCACAAGGATCAGGTCGCCGAGAAGGATCGCCGCGTGCATCCCGAAGGTGGCCGCGTCACCCACGCCGGCCGCGCCCGGGTGGAGCCCTGCGAACAGGATGTGGCTCGCGGGCTGGCCGCGCCGGGTGTCGGCGTCGTCGATCACGTCGTCGTGCACGAGGGCCGCCGCCTGGAAGAGCTCGAGGGCGCTGCCGGCGCGCACCACGGCCGTGTCCGACACCTCCCCGCCGGCCGCTTTCCACCCGACGGCGCACAACTGGGCGCGTATGCGCTTGCCTCCGCCCAGGAGGATGGCGGCGGGGACGAGCAACTGCTCAAGGGCCTCACCCAGATCGGGGAGATCCGTGACCGGCTCCCGCAACACCGCGGTGCACCGGGCCGAGACGGCCTCCACGAAGTCCAGCAATCCATCCATGGCCCCAGCCTAGGTGCGGCGTCCTTCCCCAGATCGCACTCCGCGCCACTGGCGCCGCGCCATCCACAGGCTGGCCTCCCTCACCACCCCGGCAGGTCGCCGGCACGGTGGGATCAGGACATGATCGACTATGCATCCTGGTTCGTGGCCCACGAGGTGATCGCCTCGATTCCCTTCACCTTCGGCTATCACCCGCAGGAATCCATCGTGTTGACAACCTGTCGGGTGGATCCCGGCACCCTGCGGATCGGGGCCTCCGCCCGCCTCGACCTCGAGGCGGTGGACGGGCCCAACGCGGGGATGGCGTTGGCCCACATCCTCGACGCGCTGTCCCGGACGGACGACGAAGCCGCGATCGTCACGGTCTTCACCGACAGGGAGGTCGGGGTCTGGGTGTTCGACCTCGTCGACGCCCTCGATGACGACTGGCCGTTCCCGGAGCACGGCGGCTGCTATGTCGTGTCCGGGCAACGGATCCACGGCTTCACGCGTGGGGGCGAGCCCACCGGCGTGTGCGACGAGCTCGAACTGCTGACGACCCGGGTGGCGATGGCCCAGCCGGCATGCTCGTTCGTCGAGCGGCCGGAGGGCTTCCGGTTCACGCGCACGCGCCGGGGCGCCACGGTGGACCGCGTGGCCGGCGCACTCCGGGATCTGGCCCGCGGTGGACCGCCCTCCGCGGCGGAAACGGGGGACCTGACCCGGACCCTCGTCCAGGAGGTGGCCCGGGGCGGTCCGACCCAGCCCGACGTGCGCGCCCGCCTGCTCCACGCGCTCGAGTCCGTGCCGTTCCGCGACGGCTTCATGGCTTGGGCGCTCGGCGGCGGGGGCGACGACGTCGAGGACTTCACGCATCTGGACCCTGCCCGGGCGCTGGTCCAGCCGCGCCCACCCGACCACGCGGTGCTCGCAGCCGTCTACGAGACCCTCGGCCGACTCGCACGGTTCGCACCGGCCGGGAGGGCGCGCGCACCCCTCGGGGTGGCGGCGTACCTCGCGTGGTACGCGGGGGACGGCACGCGGGCGCGCATGCTCTGCCTGCAGGCTCTCGAGGAGGACCACACCTACTCGCTCGCGACACTGGTCAGGGACGCCCTCGAAGCCGCGTGCCCCCCGCCCTGGTTCAGGACGGACGCGGCGTAGGCGGCTCCCGAATCCGGACGGGGTGATCGCGGCGGACTGGTAGTTTGAGGTATTCCCCGACCCGGTGACAGGGCAGCCATTCGCTCAACGGGAGCACGACCGTGAACCTCCACACCACAGCGCTCAGGACAGTCCACGAGGCACTCGGGGCAACCCTCGTCCCGTTCGCCGGATGGCTGATGCCGCTCCGGTACACCTCGGACATCGCCGAACACCAGGCCGTGCGGAACGCCGCCGGGTTGTTCGACCTCTCGCACATGGCGCAGGTCGAGGTTTCCGGTCCGGACAGCTCCGCATTCCTCGACCACGCCCTGGTCGGCGTGTACAGCGTGATGCGTGTCGGCAAGGCGAAGTACTCGATGATCACCGACTCCCAGGGCCGGGTGCTGGACGACCTGATCGTCTACCGGATCGCTCCGCAGGAGTACCTGGTCATCGCGAATGCGGCCAACCGTGAGCGCGTCGTCGACGCCCTCACACTGCGGACCAAGGGCTTCGGCGCGCAGGTGATCGACCACACCACCTCTCGCGCGATGATCGCCCTTCAGGGACCCCGCGCGGCGGAGATCCTCGCAGCGGTGTGCGATGCCGACCTCACGGGGTTGGGGTACTACGCGATCGTTTCCGCCACGGTCGCCGGCACCCCTGCCCTCGTGGCGCGGACCGGGTACACCGGAGAGGACGGCTTCGAGGTCATCGTCGCGGCCGCCGCGGCAGCGAACGTCTGGGCCGCCCTCGGTGCGGCCGGGGCGGAGCGCGGGCTCATCCCGTGCGGGCTGGCCGCGCGCGACACCCTGCGCCTTGAGGCAGGGATGCCGCTGTACGGCCACGAGCTCAGCGAGGCGATCACCCCGTACGAGGCCGGACTCGGCCGGGTGGTGAACCTCGACCACGATTTCGTCGGCCGGGACTCCCTCGCCGCGGCGGCGGAACGCCCGCCCGCCCGCCTCCTGGTGGGTCTGGTGGGCGAGGGGCGCCGTGCCGCACGCGCCGGCTCGGCCGTGCTCGCCGCGGGGGAGACGGTCGGTGAGGTCACCTCCGGGGTCCTCTCGCCGACCCTCGGCGTGCCGATCGCCCTGGCGCTGGTCAATCCCACTGTCGCGGAGGTCGGCACCGAGGTGCTGGTGGACGTGCGGGGGAGGACGCAGCCCATGGCGGTCGTGTCCCTGCCGTTCTACTCGCGCAAACCCTGAAGGAGGAACCATGTCCATCCCCACCGATCGCAAGTACACCCGTGACCACGAGTGGCTCAAGATCGACGGCGCCACCGGCCGTGTCGGACTCACCGACTACGCGGCGCAGGCCCTCGGCGACGTCGTGTACGTCGACCTGCCCGACGTGGGCGCCGAGATCACCGCCGGGATGCAGTGCGGCGAGATCGAGTCCACGAAGTCCGTCTCGGACCTCGTCGCTCCGGCGAGCGGCCGCGTGTCCGGGACCAACGCCGACGTCATCGACGCACCGGAGCGCGTGAACGCCGACCCGTACGGCGACGGGTGGCTCTACGAGGTCGAGGTCAAGGCCGAGGGTGACCTCCTGTCCCCTGAGGAGTACCGCGACCTCCTCGAAAGCCAGGACGCGTGAGCTTCACCGAACGGCACGTCGGGACCCCCGGCGCGCGGGCGGCGGTGATGCTCGCGGCAGTCGGCGCGTCCAGCCATGAAGACCTGCTCCGGCGGGCCGTGCCCGACGCCATCCGAGAGGACGCCCCACCGGCGGGACTGCCGGCGGGCGCGGCGGAGGAAGAGGTCCTCGCCGAACTGGCGGGGATTGCGGCACGCAACACGGTGCGCACCTCGATGATCGGGCAGGGCTACTACGACACTGTCACACCGGCTGTGATCTCGCGGAACGTCCTCGAGAACCCCGCCTGGTACACCGCCTACACGCCATATCAGCCGGAAATCTCCCAGGGGCGGCTTGAGGCCCTGCTGAACTTCCAGACGATGGTCGGAGACCTGACCGGGCTCCCTGTCGCGGGGGCGTCCATGCTGGACGAGGCGACCGCGGTTGCGGAGGCGATGCTGCTCTCGCGCCGGGCGAGCCGGATCCGGGGGTCACGGTTCCTCGTGGACAGGGACACCTTCGCGCAGACCCTCGCCGTGCTGCGAACGAGGGCCGCCGCCGTGGGAATCGAACTCGTGGCCTTCGACCCGGCCGCCGGGATCCCGGACCTGTCCGGCGTCTTCGGCGTCGCCATCCAGGTGCCCGGGGCCAGTGGTCGCGTTCTCGACCGGGGCTCGGTGACCGGGCTTGTGGTGGCGGCCCACGAAGCGGGCGCCCTCGTCACGGTGGTGGGCGACCTTCTCGCCACTGCCCTCGTCGCGTCCGCCGGGGAGCTCGGGGCGGACATCGCCGCGGGGACCACCCAGCGGTTCGGCGTTCCCATGGGTTTCGGCGGACCGCACGCCGGATACCTGTCGGTCACGGACGGGCTGACCCGTCAGCTGCCCGGCCGGCTCGTGGGCGTCTCGCGTGACGCCGACGGCGCGCCCGCCTTCCGGCTCGCGCTGCAGACCCGCGAGCAGCACATCCGCCGCGAGAAGGCCACCTCCAACATCTGCACCGCGCAGGTGCTCCTCGCGGTCATGGCCTCCATGTACGCCGTGTGGCACGGACCCGAGGGCTTGCGCGCCATCGCGCGCCGCGTCCACGACCTCACGGCGGCACTCCACCGCCGACTCGCCGATGCCGGTGTCACCGTCACCAACGCGACCTTCTTCGACACCCTGACCGTCGAGGTCGACGACGCCGACGCCGCCGTCGCCGCCCTGCTGGAGCGGAACGTCACCGCCTGGCGCGAGGACGCCCGGACGATCCGGCTCAGTGTGGACGAGTGCACCACCCCGGCTGTCCTCGACGCCGTCGCCGACTCCCTCGCCGGCCACGGTACCGGGGGCGGCGCCCGCCCCGACCCGGTCGGGATCCCGGCGGACATGGCGCGGGCGAGTTCCTACCTCACGCACCCCACCTTCCACTCCCACCGCTCCGAGACGGCGATGATGCGGTATCTGCGCCGGCTCTCCGACAAGGACTTCGCGCTCGACCGCGGGATGATCCCACTCGGCTCGTGCACCATGAAACTCAACTCCGCGGTGGAGATGGCGGCGATAACCTCGCCCGGATTCGCGCGGATCCACCCGTTCGCGCCGGCCGGCGACGTGGCGGGCTACGGTGACCTGATCGGCCAGCTCGAAGCCTGGCTCCTCGCCGCGACCGGGTACGACGCCGCGAGTCTCCAGCCGAACGCCGGCTCGCAGGGCGAGCTCTCGGGACTGCTCGCAATCCGCGAGTACCACCATTCCATCGGTGAGGAGGGGCGAAACGTCTGCCTGATCCCGTCGTCCGCCCACGGCACCAACGCCGCCTCGGCCGTCCTGGCCGGGCTGAGGGTTGTCGTCGTGGCGTGTGACACGGACGGGAACGTGGACGTGGGAGACCTGCGCCGCCTCGCGGACGAACACCGGCACGACCTCGCCGCAATCATGATCACCTACCCGTCCACCCACGGCGTATACGAGGAGGCCGTCACCGAGATCTGCGCGATCGTCCACGACGCCGGCGGGCAGGTCTACATCGACGGCGCCAACCTCAATGCCCTCGTGGGGGTGGCGCGCCCAGGGGTGTTCGGCGGCGACGTCTCCCACCTCAACCTGCACAAGACGTTCGCGATCCCGCACGGGGGCGGCGGACCCGGAGTCGGGCCGGTGGTGGCGCGGGCGCACCTCGCCCCGTTCCTGCCCGGGCACCCCCTCGACCCGTTCGGCGGCCGCGCCGACGGGGCGGTCAGCGCGGCGCCGCACGGCTCCGCCTCCATCCTGCCGATCTCGTGGGCCTACATCCGCCTCCTCGGTGCCACCGGCCTGCGGGAGGCGACCGCCGGCGCGGTGCTCGCCGCCAACTACGTTGCCGTCCGGCTGTCGGACAACTTCCCGATCCTCTACCGGGGCCGCGGAGGGCTCGTGGCCCACGAGTGCATCGTGGACCTGCGCGAGTTGCGGGCGAAGACCGGGGTCACGGTGGACGACGTCGCAAAGCGGCTGATCGACTACGGTTTCCACGCCCCGACGATGTCCTTCCCGGTGTCCGGCACCCTGATGGTGGAGCCCACCGAGTCGGAGGACCAGGGAGAACTCGACCGCTTCTGCGACGCCATGAACGCGATCTTCCACGAGATGCAGGCCGTGGCCGACGGCCTGTGGCCGGCCACCGACAACCCTCTCGTCGGCGCGCCGCACACCGCGGAGTCGATCGCGGGGGAGTGGGAGCACCCCTACTCGCGGCACCGGGCCGTGTTCCCCGCCGGTGCGGACGGCAAGTACTGGCCCCCGGTCCGCCGCATCGACGGCGCGTGGGGGGATCGCCACCTCGTGTGCACCTGCCCCGATCCCGCGGCGTTCGCGCAACAGGCGGATTCGGCAAACGGGGAATAGAGCGGCCCGGTGCGGGGGTTGAGAGAGGGTGAACCCTCGCCCCGCCCCGGGGCGGCGTTAATCGATCGTTCGCCCGGTCGGCTTATAATTGTTGGGCATCGGCGCAGCCGTAGCCAGCTCCATATCCTCCATCCGAAGGGTGCTCCGTGTCCTCTACCCCGACCGGGAAGACCACATCACGCCGCAAGACCAAGGATGTCGCCGTGCCCGGTGACGTCGCAGTCCTGGAGGCCGGGATGGAAGCCCCCGGGCAGTCGGCGGTGGGCGCCGTCGAGGTGCCGGCCGTCGTCGAGCCCGCGCCGGCCGTCGCCGTGACCACGCCGCCGGCCACGCGACGGACGCGCGCGACGGCCGTGAAGGATCCCGCCGCGCGGACCACGGCGCCGCGGACCTCCCGCTCCCGGGCGAAGGTCCCCGCGGTTGTCGAGGCGACTCCCGTCGTCGCGGACGAGGACCTCGAGTCGCACAGCGCCGCCGAACCGGACGCCGAACTGCTGGTGGACGAGGAAGTGCTGGTCGAGGACGTGGAGGTGCTCGTCGTCGTGGAGGGCGTCGAGGTCGAGACGATCGTGGAGGTGGAGCACGGGGCCGCGGTCGTCGAGGAGGACGACGAGGAGGACGAAACGGAGGAGGAGTCCGCCGACGACGAGACCGCGGTGTCCGCGCGCCGCCGGACGGCGCGACGGTCCTCGCGGGCACAGGCGAAGGAGGACGCCGACGCGAGCCCGGAGTCGGGGTTCGTGGTGTCGTTCTCGGACGACGACGACGCCCCGGTGCAGCAGGTGGTGACAGCGGGCGCCACGGCCGACCCGGTGAAGGACTACCTGAAGCAGATCGGCAAGGTGGCCCTGCTGAACGCTGAGCAGGAGGTGGACCTGGCCAAGCGGATCGAGGCCGGCCTGTTCGCGGAGGAGATGCTCGCCAAGGAGGGCGAGTCCATGGACCGCAAGGCGATGCGGGAACTGCAGTGGATCGCGCAGGACGGGCGCAATGCGAAGGACCACCTGCTGGAGGCGAACCTGCGGCTGGTGGTGTCGCTGGCGAAGCGGTACACCGGGCGGGGGATGTTGTTCCTGGACCTGATCCAGGAGGGCAACCTGGGCCTGATCCGCGCGGTGGAGAAGTTCGACTACACCAAGGGGTACAAATTCTCCACCTATGCGACGTGGTGGATCCGGCAGGCGATCACCCGGGCGATGGCGGACCAGGCGCGCACCATCCGCATCCCGGTGCACATGGTGGAGGTCATCAACAAGCTGGCCCGGGTGCAGCGCCAGATGCTGCAGGACCTCGGCCGTGAACCCACCCCCGAGGAGCTCGCGCGCGAGCTGGACATGACCCCGGAGAAGGTGGTCGAGGTCCAGAAGTACGGGCGCGAACCCATCTCGCTGCACACCCCGCTGGGCGAGGACGGCGACAGCGAGTTCGGTGACCTGATCGAGGACTCCGAGGCGATCGTGCCGGCCGACGCCGTGAGCTTCACGCTCCTGCAGGAGCAGCTCCACCAGGTGCTGGACACGCTCTCGGAGCGTGAGGCCGGGGTCGTGTCCATGCGGTTCGGGCTCACCGACGGCCAGCCCAAGACCCTTGACGAGATCGGCAAGGTGTATGGGGTCACGCGCGAGCGGATCCGCCAGATCGAGTCGAAGACGATGTCCAAGCTGCGCCACCCGTCGCGGTCGCAGGTCCTGAGGGACTACCTCGACTGACGGGTGATCGCGGCTCGCGCCCCACGTGACGATGAAGGACCCCGCCGGCGTGGCCGGCGGGGTCCTTGGTATGCTGTCGGTCTGTTGTCGGCGGGGAACCGGATGGCCCCAGTCAGTTGGCAGCAGCCAGGCGTGCGGTCTCGTCGTGGATCGTCGTGGCGACGCGAGCGAGGGCGTCGGCGTGCTTGCGGGCGTGGTGGGCGCAGAACAGGAGCTCACCGGCATCCAGTTCCACGCGGACGTAGGCTTGCGCCCCACAGGCGTCGCAGCGGTCCTGTGCGGTGAGGACGGGGACTTCGATTGATGTGCTCACACCAGCATGTAACCACGCCCCACTGACATCCATTTCCCCCGGGGTCCCACTTTCGCTGGTGGCGTATGTCCGCAGTCTCACAGCTCCGCGCCGCCTGCGGGATGCTGTCAGCGCCAGAACGTAGGATTTGGGTCGTGTCAGCTTCCAGCCCGTCGGATTACACGGCCCGCCACCTCTCGGTCCTCGAAGGCCTCGAGGCCGTGCGTAAACGCCCGGGGATGTACATCGGGTCCACCGATTCCCGGGGCCTCATGCACTGCCTCTGGGAGATCATCGACAACGCCGTCGACGAGGCACTGGAAGGCCACGCGAAGACGATCGAGGTGATCCTCCACCCGGACTCTTCCGTCGAGGTCCGCGACGACGGCCGTGGGATCCCGGTCGACACCGTCGAGTCCGCCGGGCTGTCGGGCGTCGAGGTGGTGTTCACCAAGCTGCACGCCGGGGGCAAGTTCGGCGGGGGGTCGTACGCGGCGTCGGGTGGGTTGCACGGCGTCGGTGCCTCCGTGGTCAACGCGCTCTCCGAGCGGCTGGACGTCGAGGTGGACCGCGGCGGCAAGACCCATCGGATGACCTTCCACCGGGGCGAGCCCGGCACGTACGACGACGCCGCCGGGATCTCGCCAACCTCCCCGTTCAGCCCGTTCACGAATTCCTCCCGGCTCGAGGTGGTGGGCCGGGTGCCCCGGGGACGGACCGGATCGCGGGTGCGCTACTGGGCCGACCGCCAGATCTTCCCCACCTCGGCGGGATTCGCGTACGACGACGTCGTCGAGCGGGCGCGCCAGACCTCCTTCCTCGTGCCCGGCCTGCTGCTGCGCATCACGGACAGCCGCGGGATCGACGGCGCCGAACCCCGGACCGAGGAGTTCCGCCACGACGGCGGGGTGGTGGACTTCGCCGACTTCCTCGCTCCCGACCCGCCGGTGACCGACATCTGGCGGCTCGCCGGCAGCGGGACGTTCATGGAGTCGGTGCAGCAACTCGATGCCCAGGGGCACCTGCGGCCCAAGGAGGTGGAGCGGGAGTGCCACGTCGACATCGCGGTGCGCTGGGGGACCGGCTTCGACACCACGGTGCGCACGTTCGCCAACATCATCGCCACGCCCAAGGGCGGATCGCACCTTGCCGGCTTCGAGCAGGCGCTGCTGAAGACGCTGCGCCGCAACGTGGAGGCGAGCGCGCGGCGCCTGAAGGTGACGGCGAAGGATCCCCGCATCGAGAAGGACGACGTGCTCGCGGGACTGACGGCCGTGGTGACCGTCCGCTTCCCCGAACCGCAGTTCGAGGGCCAGACCAAGGAGGTGCTGGGGACGGCGCCCGTCCGCGGTGTGGTCGCGCGGGTGGTGGAGCAGGAGCTCGAGGAGTTGCTCAACTCAACGCGCCGGCAGGAGAAGGCCCAGGCGGCGCTGCTGCTCGAGAAGGTCGTGGGGGAGATGCGCGCCCGCGTCTCCGCCCGCATGCACAAGGAGATCTCGCGGCGCAAGAACGCGCTTGAGACATCCTCGCTCCCCGCGAAGCTCTCCGACTGCCGCAGCGACGACGTGGAGCGGTCGGAGCTGTTCATCGTCGAGGGCCAGAGCGCGCTCGGCACCGCCAAGGACGCCCGCAACTCCGAGTTCCAGGCGCTGCTGCCGATCCGCGGCAAGATCCTGAACGTCCAGAAGACCTCTCCCACGGACATGCTGAAGAACATGGAGTGCGCCTCGATCATCCAGGTGATCGGCGCCGGATCGGGGCGCACCTTCGACATCGACCAGGTCCGGTACGGCAAGGTCGTCCTGATGACGGACGCCGACGTGGACGGCGCGCACATCCGCACACTGCTCCTGACGTTCTTCTTCCGGTACATGCGCCCCCTCATTGAGACCGGACGCGTGTTCGCGGCCGTGCCGCCGCTGCACCGGGTTGAGGTCTCCGCCGCCGGGCGGAGGGCCGGCGACGTCATCTACACCTACTCCGAGGCGGAGCTGCACCGGGTGCTCGCACAGCTTGAGAAGCAGGGCCGGCGCCACAAGGACCCCATCCAGCGCTACAAGGGCCTCGGGGAGATGGACGCCCAGCAGCTCGCCGAGACCACGATGGACCCGGCTCACCGGACCCTGCGGCGCATCACGGCAGCGGACGAGCGGGCGATGGTGCAGGCCGAGTCGATCTTCGAGCTCCTGATGGGCAACGACGTCGCGCCCCGCAAGGACTTCATCGTGGCGGGCGCGCAGCGGGTGGACCGCGACAACATAGACGCCTGAGCGGTTTCGGCACCCGGGGGAGGGTGACCGTAGGATCGGGGGTGTGATCCCTTCGGACGTTCGCCCCAACGACGCCCTCGGCGGCGTCCCCGGAGCGCACCTGGGTCTCTCGTGGTCGCCCGTCCAGGGCGACCTGCTCGACGAACTGGAGGCCCTCAGCCGGCGCTGTGAGGATGTCGACGGCGTCCCCGTGCGACTGCCCCGGTCCCTCATCGAGCGCACCTACCTCCCGGCCGCCCGCGAACACGTCGCGATGGTCGGCCGGGACTCCCGGGGCGAGTTGCGCGCCTGCGCGAGCGTGCGGATGGTGCGCGGACCCGGGCGCAACGACGTCGCGCTGCGTGGCGCCATCGACCCGGCGTGGCGGGGGCGCGGCGTCGGGCGCGCCGTCCTCGGGTGGCAGGACCGGTGGGGGATGGCGTTCCTCGCCGGGCAGGAGGAGCGTCCGGCCACCATCGGCGTGCCGATCTCGGCGCACCTCGTGGACCGCCGCCGCCTCTACACAGCCGCCGGCTTCAGCTGCCACGCCCGCATCGAGCTGCACTCCCGTGCGCTGACTCCTGCTTCGGCGGGTGAGGCGGCACCGCGCCCCTCGGGCTGGGTGACCCGCCCGATCCTCGCCGCCGACGCCGCGGCGATCGCCGCGCTCGGGGCGCTGGACACCTCCGACCCCCTCGGGTTCCTCGCCGGCGCCCTGGCGGTCGAGGAGCTGGCGCGGACGTGCGACCCGGCGGTCTCCCGGATGGCGCTGCACGGCGCGACCCTCGGCGGTGCGATCCTCGCCCACACGTCACGAGACCTCACCGGTGAACCCGTGGGATGGGTGCACACGCTGCTCCTCGAGCCGCACGACGACGTCGTCGCCTCGTACCTGCTCACGTCCACGTTCGACGCGATGGGCGCCGCGGGCCTGCACCGTGCGATGATCCGCACCACCCCCGCCACCGCCGCCCGCTGGCGGCGGAGCCTCCAGGACACGGGGTGCGAGCCGGCGGGCGTGGACCTCCTCTACAGCATCGAGCTGCCATGAACTTCCTCGACCTCTCGCGCGCCTCCGGGGATCCCCAGGACGGCGGGCAACGCCCCTCCGGGGACACCGAGCCCCTCGCCACGCGGGTGGCGCCACCCGCCCACCTCCGGATCCCCGCCGGACAGGCGCGGTGGCGGCCCCTCCACGAGACCGACGCCGGGTCGATCATCCAGCTCCAGCGGGTGGCGGAGGACTTCGACCGGACGCCGTACCGGACCACCGAGGCCGAGATCATCGACCTCTTCGAACCTGACATCCCCCACAGCGCCTACGGCGCCTTCGACCTCGCCGGGACACTGGTGGCGTACGGGTACGTGCGGGTGCAGCTCACAGAGCTCTCGATCGTGCGCGCCACCTGTTCCGGCGCCGTCCACCCGGAGTGGCGGGACAAGAGCCTCGGAACCAGCATCGTGGCGTGGCAGTCGGACATCGCCCGCCACCTGCTGGCCAGGTCCGGGCTCGAGGGGAAGGCGCAGATCGCACAGTTCGCGGACGAGACGGTGGTGGGCATGGTCGACCTCCTGGAGCGCAGTGGCTTCACGGCCCGCCGCTGGTTCACGCAGATGCGCCGCGACCTCACCGAGGAGATCCCGGTCGTCACACTCGGCCCCTATCTCGCGATCGAGCCGTGGGGGGAACTCTGGAACGACGCCGTGCGCCGGGCGCACAACCAGGCCTTCGCGGACTACGGGGAATCCTCAGAACTCACGGTCCAGCAGTGGGAACGTACCCTCGAGAACGTGGTGCGCGAGTGGTCGTTCGTGGCCCTCGACCGCTCCAGCGACAGGGCACGCGTTGCCGGCTACATCATGGCCTCCCGGTGGGAGGAGGACTGGCCGGCCCTTGGCTGGCGGGAGGGCTATGTCGAGGCGCTCGGCGTGCTCGCGCCGTGGCGCCGCCGCGGCGTGGCCCGGTCACTGCTGACGAGGACGATGAAGGCCTTCCAGGAGTCCGGGATGGACTACGCGGGCATCGACGTGGACATCGACGACCCCACCGGGGCGCAGCACCTCTACACACAACTCGGTTTCGAGCCCACGCACCGCACGGTGATGTACGCGATAGACCTCTAGCCGATCGCGGTGATCGGGCTCGGGAGCGGTCGGCCCGAGCCGTCCCGGCGCTCGTCAGGCGGCGGCAGCTCGATGGCCTGTCCCGCACTCCCGACGGCGCGCGGCGCCTCGCCCACCCACGCGAGCTGCAGGCAGTCCTCCCCGCGCGTGAACCGGTGTGCCCGCACACCGCCGGTCCCACGTCCCTTGCCGGGGTAGAGCGGGAACGGCGTGACCTTGGCCGAACCGGGCACCGTCCCCGGCAGCGCGGTGGACGTGCCCGCGACGGTGACGAGCACCGCCGTTGCGGACGCCGCGGGTGTGACGACGCCGAGGTGGACCACCTGTTCGGCGTCGTCGAGACGCACGCC